>ENA-ORXR01000669-ORXR01000669.1-marine-metagenome-genome-assembly--contig:-NODE-669-length-43177-cov-30.059211_pt1 | contig 43177 bp, 29 predicted proteins | sample MGYA00237866_ERZ511479 | MGnify/ENA metagenome assembly ERZ511479
CATGGTGTTAAGTTTAAAATGTGATTCAATATGGCAAATAGTATTCTTATGGTTTGGTTGTTCCTTTTTAGATGGTCAGGAATGTGATCTTTGATCGTTTTGTATGTTTTAGGAGCATGTATTCCATAATAACGAGATTTCTGGAAGTAAACAGGTAAGACATGAATCATTATTTGGTCGATTGCTGTTAGTGGATGTAAGTGCTTAATAGCCTTGGGAGCCGGTTGGTTTTTCTTTTGATTTTTGTAGTCGTTATAAAGAATTTGAACCTGATTCTGCTCCTTAACATAACTGAGTCTTGACTTACTGATAGCTATTCTATTGATATATCTCGATAAATAATTTTCTATGATTTCTGTTTCTATTGTAGGATAGCAATTGTTGACGTTCCAACGTATTTGTTGCAGTTCTTTTCTGGTCTGTTCCCATAGTTTTGGGGGCTTTATCTCCCCCTTTTCTATTAGACGGTCTAACTGCTTGAGGAAAAGACTTTTGTAAGTGGCACATATTTTTCTGAAGGAGGCAAACTTGGTTTTCCTTGTAGGCCAACACCATTCATTTTTCCGTTTATTCCATCCTCCAAATGTTATCAAACAATGAACGTGAGGGTGAAACTTCATATCTGATCCAAAGGTGTGTAACACCGCTATCATTCCCGGTAAACCACCAACATTTTCTTCTTTAAGACAAAGCGTTTTTGTGGTTTGCCAAGCGGTTCTCATCAATAGATTATAAATTTGTTTAGGACACTTTTTAGCAAGGGGCCGAAGTTGAGAAGGCAAGGTAAAAACACTGTGAACATAAGGTAGTTCCAGTAACTTAGCGCTTAATTGTTGCTGCCAGGTCAATCGTTTTAGTCCTTGACAAATAGGACATTGAGAATTCCCACATGAAAAATAAAGATATTGCTTCGCTCCACATCCCTTGCAATAGATGACCTTGCCTCCCATATGAATTGTTTTACAAATTCTTATGGAGCGTATTACCCGAATTCTGTCAGGGTTTGGTCGGGCAAACTCGATGTATCGTTCTCCATAATCCCTGAATAAATCTCCTATAGATTTGTCCGGTACGTAATCCGCATGTCGGCAATTGGATGATTTATTTTTCTCGGATACTCCTTGCATAAATGTAGATAACGGGAGGTTGTTTTTAAATTACTGTGCCCCATTTGATTCTTAATATAAACGATATCTGTCCCATTTTCAAGATGATGGGTCCCATAACAGTGTCGCAGGGTATGAAAAGTTACCTTTTTATTTATTCTTGCTTTTTTGACCGCTTTGTTTATCGCCCTTTGAATTGTTCTGCAGGATAGTCGCTGACCTGGAATTGGCCCATTAAATAAATAGACGAATGGGCGATACGCGATATAGTAACTCCTTAACAGTTTTAAAAGAGCGACAGGGATATCAACATATCTATCTTTGGCTCCCTTCCCTCTTCTTACATGCAACTTTAATCGCTGACCATCAATATCTTCTATTTTCACATGAATCGCTTCGTTTAAGCGTAATCCTGTAGCATATACTAAGCTAAGAAATACCTGATTCCTGAAGTTTGAGCTGTTTTCTATAAGTTTAATTACAGCAACTCTGGAAATAACTGTTGCTAGTGGCTTCTCTCCTCTTGGACGAGGTAACTTTAACTCTTCCCATTGCTCCTGCAATACAGCCGTATAGTACAATTTTAAGGAGGAATAATCAACATTCACCGTCGACCACACAACTCCTTGTTTAAGTCGATATAACAAGTAAATTTTTATTTGATCCATCGTCAACTCCTGAGAATATCCCTTTTGTTTTCTATAGATTAAAAATCTCCTTAAAGAATTTAGATACGATTTTTGTGTCGCCTTGCTATAATTTCTTAACAATAAAAAATCAGCAAATTCTTGTATTTGTTGCTCCATTGGTTACTCTTTTAATCAGTAACCAAAGTTAAAGCACGACACCTATTAATTCACTAACTTACAGCGTATTATATGAGATATTTCGGGTAAGGTTTGTTCAACTCCTTTAACAACGACATATGTCGTATAATTCTCTCCTGTGTTCACTTTTCTCTTATGCTAAGATTTAAATTCACTTTCAAATATACAATTTATCCAATGGACTAGAAATTTTTCTTAAATCATTTTGGCTGAGATGCAAATAGATTTCGGTAGTCTTAATACTACCATGGCCTAACAACTCTTTGACATGAGCAATAGCCGTCCCTGCCTGTACTAAATGAGTTGCGAAAGAATGACGCAGCGTATGTACAGTGGCATGGTGCACTCTAGACTTTTTTACTGCGTTTGCCATGATATGTTGCACACTACGTTTATTGTATTGACCGCCATGTTGTCCTTCAAACAAATAATAATGAGGGCGGTATTGCTTGTAGTACGTTCTTAACAATGATAACAGCTTAGGAGACAGTAGCGTTGTGCGATCTTTCTTGCCTTTTCCGGAACAAACACGGATATAGTTTTCTGATGAGCGAATGTCCTGAATCCTTAAGTTGACGACATCACTCAAACGCAGTCCACCAGAATAAATGGTCATGAGTATCGTCTTGTGTTTTAGATTTGTAGTAGCATCCAATAGTCTTTTTATTTCATTTGGAGATAGGTAATCAGGTTTGTCTTTTGGGATTTTAGGACGCCCTAAATCAATAAACATCTTTTCACGGTTGAGTATTTTCTCGTAGAAATATTTTAAGGCATTAATCATCTGGTTTTGAGTGCGCTCTGCAATCTTTTCTGTCTTGATTTTATGGAGTATATATTGCTTTACCTCCTTGATTGATAAGGAAGAAGGCTTCTGCTCGTTATAATGCCAAATGAAATTTGCTAAGTGGTGCTTGTAGGATTTTATTGTTGAATAGCTGTATCGTTTGAGAATTAAATCCTGCTCTAATGCATCAATGGCTTGCGGGTACTTGAGTTGCTTTTTTAAACGTTCCAAATTGTATCCCTTAATAGGTTTACTGCGTTGTACAGGAGTGAAGGATTCAGGGATATCATTTCTGATTTTAAAATTGAGTTGGTATTGATTATCAAATATACTAATTAGCTGTACCAAGGTAGCGCGGGTATAAGGAATTGTCCAGTATTTCGAATTGGGATCCCATTTACGTCCAAGAATGTTTTGTTTTAATAACTCTCGTTCTCGTTCTTGATGGGGTAGTATGTGTACAGACAGTCGATTTTGCTGTTGTTTTATTTCAAAAATTTGAATTGGGATTGACATATTTATGATTTTGGTACAAAAATACAATATGTAATAGATTGTTTACAAGTATTTTGACTAACTTAGTCACTTTAAGCACTTAATAGTGGCTAATAGCCGCTAATAAGTACTTACTAGCCACTAAAAAGCACTTATGAGACAATGCGTACACTGTAATAAGTTAATCCGAGGCCGACTCGACAAAAAATACTGCTCCAAAGATTGTAGTAATCAGTTTCTCAGTACCCAACGAAAACAACAACAAAACAGTAATGTGACTACCGTAAACAAAATCCTCCTAAATAACAGGAATGTCCTTGAACGGTTGTTCGATGGAGAGAAAACAAATAAGATAAAACTACCGAAAATTGTGCTCACAAAAATGGGATTCAACTTTGATTACTTAACTGGGGTTTATACGAACAGACAAGGCAAAGTATACAATTATATCTATGATTTTGCCTGGATGGAGTTTTCTACTCAAGAGGTATTACTGGTCCGTAAATGAGTTGGGCCTTCGGCTTAAAGGACTTAAACATACCTCATTGAAAGCTTCAGCAACTAGACTGCTTAGGGATTGGAGGTGCGGATCGCCGCCCAGTAGGTTGAATCCTGTTTTAGAGTATCGACAACATTACCTTTCAAGCATCAAATCAATTTTGTTAGAATAACCAAAAACAGGAAGAGTGCCAGAAGTCCAACTTGCAGCGTAGTGAGAGGGAAGTACCAAATTATTTTACTTAATACTACCATGACCTGCCTGCTACATTTAGTCAGGCAATCCTATCAACGCTTGACATGCGTAATAGCTGTTCTTGGTTCTTCCCAATAGGTGTTAGTTTTTTTCCTAACAACAAATCTATAGAAAAGAGAACACTTCGTTTAAATCTTCTATCACACACCCAATTCCGCTCGGATAAACTTCCTCGCCTTCAACGCATATTCAAACGGGTTCGCCTTTGCAGGGTCTTGCTCTGCCTCAACAACAATCCAACCCTCATAGTCGGATGCCTTTATGGCGGCAAACAAACCAGGAAAGTCAATACAACCCTCTGAATCACCCGGAACAGTAAACACGCCAGACTTTACCGCCTTCAGAAAACTCCAATTCGCTTCCTTGACTCGCTTCAACACACTAGGGCGAACATCCTTTAAGTGAATATGAGCAATCCGAGGCAAAAATGCCGCAAACGCAGCAATCGGGTCATCACCAGCAAAGGTAAAGTGGCCGCAATCATAATTTAAAAAGACATACTGATCATCTGTATGCTCCAGTAAGCGGCGCGTCTCCTCCTGCGTCTGAATGGGTGATCCCATATGATGATGAAACGCGAGTTTGAGTCCCCGGTCATGCGCCATTTCGCCCAAGGCATTGAGCTTCGCACCGTATTCCTTCCAAGCCGATACCGAATGAAGGATCCCCTTTCCTTCAAACACAGGCACGTCTTTACCCTGGCAACTCGTTCCAGTCTCTCCACCTCCTATGATCGTAGCGCCCATGGCCTCCAGAAAATCAAGTTGTTGCTTGAACAGTGATTGGTTTTCCTCCAGCGATTTCGTAGTCAGTTCATAACTAAACCATTGATTGCAGATTTGTAGCCCACGAATTTCCAAAAATGGCTTCAACACTTGAGGATCCTTAGGGAATTTATTCCCAACTTCACACCCAGTATAACCAGCGAGTGCCATCTCACTAATGCATTGTTCAAAAGTGATGTCACCTCCCAATTCTGGTAGGTCGTCGTTGGTCCAGCCGATGGGAGCAATTCCTAGTTGTATGTTTTTCATGGTGCAAGTTGTTCTATTTCCTACTCTTAAATCATCCTTGTAAATTGACTCCTATTTATTTACCAAGTAACATTGGAAATTACAAGGGCGATTGTTTGCAAAAGCTAAATTAAAAAAAATCTACTGAGCTAATTGTTTCACTTACAAAAAAAACATTGCAATTGTATTGCACGAATTACGACTAAGAATTTATCAAGAATAATCTGGATAGCACACAACTAAAAATCCGGATCAACTAGGTCAATCCGGATATTATTTTTTTATCATCAATAACAGCCTAATAATGGAAATCAAAGGTTGCTGATATTGGAATCGTGTTTCCATTAGAGTCTACAATTGTCCCGCTAAATGACCCGACTATATGATCTGACGTAAAGGTGATGATATCAAAATTTGGCATTTGACCATCTCCGTCGAAATTAGTAGACCCTCTGTTTACTCCAAAATCAACATCATTCAAGAGTCCTGGATAAGATCCTGCTGTCAGACCGTCAAAGCTAAATAATATACCAATAAATTCTGTGGTTAAAAAATCATATGCTCCGATTCTAGTCTCGCCACTGGCAAATTTCTGCAAATTGAGAGAATCATTAGCAAAATGATAGGAGTTCCCATCGTAGTTTACGATCAAATACTCTGACAAACTGGTTTGACAAGCATCAATCACCCCAATATTGTTTACAATTCCTGAGGTGACAGGTACAGGCTGACTTTCTTCTGCTGTGGCCAGGTTAACAACCTTTATAGAGTAATTGGGTGAACTTGAACAATGGATTCTGTCCCAATTTAAGGCGGATGTTTCATAGTAAAAATAATCAACAAATACACCATGAGACACCACTAACATACTATTGTTTATAGGGGCGCCGTTGCATGCTGCTATTCCTGCAAGTTCAGTTCGGGGGAACGATGAAACATCGACCGTTAACGTTTCAGAATTAACAAACCCTGGTTGATAAGGTCCTATGTTTTGAGTTGAAACAACCGAATTGCAAATCAATATTTCTGCTACCAAAGTTTTCTTTTCAGGAACATGCCCATGCACGAATCCAAGCGAATTTGAATAACTGACTCTCGAACTAGAATTAGATGATGTCAATCGAATGGGGTAATGAGCTAGACGGTCTCCATTTTGATCTTCAAGTGTTATCTTCATAGTAGCAAGATCGCGAGTAGTACCGTCAGCCCACCAGGTAAAATGAGTCACTTCTCCAACATAAGCGCCATTTGTCAATGTAGCTTCACTGTCTTCGACCCACACACCATACGCTTCGTTGTAATACCATCGGGGCAATGTAGTAGGTGCATCGCCTTGCATACTTGCAGGCACAGGCATTGTAATTGTTACGGAAGCGTTTTCTCCAATATTTAATGGATTTCCGTTTCCGTCTTCAAGTTCAACATTGAGCATACCAAACGTAGAAAGTCCACGCTCTTCAATATCCTTGGTTACGCCAAACAAATCACCAGGCATTTGGTGGCTGGTACTCGCTGCTGTCGGATCCAGATACTTAATTGCGGCTTCAACAATGCCTGTATACACATCGCCATTTGCAGCTACAATACTGTTAGCAGGAAAGTCAATTGTTCCTGTGCCTCCAGGAATAGAAATTGAGCCACCAGTCGCTCCATCAAACGACTGATCAAATAATTTTTGGAGTAGTTGGACATATACCCGATCAACACCTTCATCTGCCGGCAAAAATCGGCGAGAGCCATCAAAATAGCCTGCGTGTGTAACCTGAATCAAAGTACCTGATTGGTTCATCTCTGCATTCAGAAAAACAAAATGCCCATCTTCATTTGTAACGGTAGTCTTATTGCCTAGTTTAACTTGGGCGCCTTGTACAGCATCGCCACTTTCGTTTGTGATAAATCCATCAACACTACCTGTTATTGGTGCAACTGTTGGCTGATAATCTACAAGAATACCCACTTCTGGAGGTGTTGTCGGAGGAACTATTTCATCTGGTTGACAGCTTGCTAATAGAAATAGGATTCCCAGTAAGAAAAATGTGATTTTTTTCATTTTAAATTGTTTGATTAAAGAATAATTTGAATTGTTACTTAGTTAACCTATCCAAAATTGATTTCGCTGCATTGCAACAAAATAAATCCATAAAAAGCAACAGATAATGCTTCAATATGATTTTTACCAACCCAAGAAATTTAAAAGGAATTAAGACTAGATTTGGACTGGTAGGGCTAGCTTTTAAGAACAAGAATTTAACAATCGATGAGAAAGAAAAATTATTTTCATAATCCAATGTTAAACTGCAAGTTACACCAACAGTTATTTTGTTTAATTTGGGGCTTCCATCAGTCGGGTAAGCCTTATCTCAAAGCCTCAACGCACCCTCCTTCTGGCCGTGCTATCCGGGACTCTCACAGGCTGAATTCATGCTTCATGCATCCTTGCTCCTTCAAACAACCCCTACTATCACTAATCCGCACCCCTGTTCTAAATCACAGATAATGCCGTTGTTCGTCTTTCTTGTTTTTGTCATAAACCTTCCGCCGTTTTTTCACAGCCGACTGTTCTGAAACCTCAGCCACCGGGACCTCCCACCAGGCATTATACCCAGGAATCGTTCGTTCCAAATCAGTTTTTATATAGACCATTGACGTTTGTTTAGCCGCTTTTGCCTTTTTCAGAGCCGCTATCAAGGATGTTCGGTCAGTTGCTTCGAAGACGTGAGCACCAAGACTTTCAGCATTCTTAGGAATATCAACAGGCAACACATCACCGGATAACTGACCTGACTTTCCTTCTCGGTAGCGATATTTTGTACCGAAACGATCACTGCCTAAGGATTGAGAAAGCGAGCCAATACTCGCATAGCCATCATTATCGGATAAGACTATGATTAGTTTGAAACCTTCCTGTATAGAAGTAATGATCTCGTGATTTAACATCCAATAACTGCCATCTCCACAAAGTACATACACCTCACGTTCTGGAGCCGCCATCTTTGCCCCAAGGCCACCCGCAATTTCGTATCCCATACAAGAAAATCCGTACTCGACATGAAACCCAAGTGGAGTAGTGGTGCGCCACAACTTATGTAAGTCGCCCGGCATACTGCCTGCAGCATTGATTACAATGTCCTTGTCCTGCATAAAGTCATTCAAAATACCAAGGACAGCACCTTGATGAATGGGTGGTTTAGAGTCATTCGCATCACGGTAAATCCGTTGTACTTCCTGTTCCCATTCTTTGTTTAAACGCTTGATACGCTTGCGGTAAGTCGTTGTTACTGCATACTCCTTCAGATACTTACCCAATTCCTGCAGGGTCGCTTTTGCATCTCCTTTTAAATGAAGTCCACCCATTTTAAATCCGTCAAATTCGCAGACATTGATATTGATGAATTGTACTTTTTCATTTTTAAACAGCGATCTCGAAGCAGTAATGAAATCACTGTACCGAGTACCAATCCCAATGACAATATCTGCTTCGTTGGTTATTTCGATAGCGCCTGATGTACCTGTTGCACCCAGGCCACCAAGCGCGTAAGGCTCGTCGTAGCGCACCGATCCCTTGCCGGCAAAGGTTTCACCTACTGGAATGCCTGTTTTGTCCGCAAAACGGTTTAAAATGCCTTCAGCGTCACTGTAAAGCACGCCACCGCCTGCGATAATGACAGGTTTCTTTGCTTTTCGGATCATCTCAGCTGCCTTTTTAAGCAAATCAACGTCGGGTCGGTTGCGAGGAATGTTCCAGACGCTTCGTGCAAACATCGCGGCTGGATAGTCATATGCTTCGGTCTGTACATCATGTGGCAACGCCAAGGTAACGGCACCCGTGTTGGCTGGTGATGTCAACACACGCATGGCTTCTGGCAGGGATTGAATTAACTGTTCTGGACGATTGATCCGATCCCAATACCGTGAAACCGGCTTGAAGCAGTCGTTGGCTGATATCTCAGGTGCATAAGGCTGTTCTATTTGCTGTAAGAGTGTTCCAGCACTACGGTTGGCAAAATAGTCGCCTGGCAGCAGTAACACTGGCAATCGGTTAACAGTTGCTGTAGCTGCTCCTGTGATCATATTCGTAGCACCTGGGCCGATGGATGTGGTACAGGCAAATGCTCGCATGCGTCGGCTTACTTTGGCAAACCCTGCTGCGGCGTGTACCATGGCTTGTTCGTTACGGCTTTGGTAGTAGGGGAGTTGTGGATACTGATGCAATGCTTGCCCGATACCTGCGACGTTACCGTGTCCGAAGATGCCAAAACAGCCAGCAAAAAACGGGTTGGTTTTTCCGTCGCGTTCTACGTGCTGTTGGCTGAGGTACTTGATGATAGCTTGTGCTGCTGTGAGACGTTTGGTTTTCATAGTGTTTGGATTATGTTTTCTACCTACGAAGATAAACAGGAGATTAATCAAACAAAATTTATTGGTTATTGCTTTTTTGAATTTAACAGGAATTGACAGAAGTTTCCTGTATATCTAAATTAAAGACAATAGACTTTGCAGCAGTACAAAATATAAATCAGCGTTATAATGGTAGTAATCCTTAATGGAAATCTAGTGAAGATGAATATTGTCGATCGGGAAACGTTAGCACTTAATCGGCCTCTATTTTATTAATAATTTATGGGTTTCCTTACCAAACTCACTTTCAATTACAACAAAGCATAACTGATTTCGTATACCAGGAATAGAAAATTTGTTATCTGTTGTGAAGTCAATCTCCCTTCCCAAAATATCAAAAAAAGTACTTGATTTATAAGTATCCATCTTCCCCCTAACTTCTACTACTCCTTGTTGCTGAATTAGTTGAAATTGATTTGTTGTAACAGCACTTACTTCATCCAAAGTTGATAGATTTGATGGTAAAAACTGTACTACAAAACCTGCAGGAGGAATGGAAGTTAAAACACCACAGTTCGCGTCATCATCATATAGAATAGTTGGATTCGTATGATCTCCGTATAGACATGCTCCTTCCGTGTATGAATCATTATTGATTGAGACATATGGTCCATAGATGTTGCCTGTTGGGTTTTGATTATCAAAACTAAATCCCTGACCCGGAAAATAATAAGAACAATTTACCAGATCAATTTCACCAAAGTGTAGTTCAATTGTTCCATTATCATAAAACCAAAATTGGAGATTCAGAAAGTGATTGGCACCATTGTCAGAATATTCATAATCCTGATATATATTGTGGTATTCAATGATAAAGACTTGTAAATTGTTTGAAGTTGTTGATTTATACCTTACTTCAGATTCTAAATAGTTTGTATCCACAACATTGCCTATGGTATAAGTATTTGAAAATAAGAATAAATTGTAGGAGGCTGATCCAGGGAAAAACCCAACAGCATCACTATCCATGTTAACGCCACTAAACTGCGTTCCAAAGAAGGGAAAGTTAAACCCGAAAGCGAACTCATGATCCCAGAAATCAGGACTTTCTCCTGCTGTAATTAACTCAAGAGTCAAGGAGTTATAATTTGTCAGTGTATCATAAGTAGATTGAAAATGATTAATTGTGTAGGCCTGAGTATTGCCAATTGTTGAAAATGCAAATTGAATAATCAGGAAGAATGAAAGTTTAATTTTTAACATGTTGTATTTCTTTTAGAAACTCCAAAGTTACCTCATTTGAAACAATAGCCAATTTTTTGAATCTAAAAGATTAAAGAATTCGAGAAAACATAATCTGAAATAGCATGTCAATTATATTCAATCAAGGAAAGAAGTAGAAGACTCTATGTGTCTATGTGTTATTTTTGAACCACATAGATCATAAAGAAACATAGCATGTCAATTATATTCAATCTAGGAAAGAAGTAGGAGACTCTATGTGTCTATGTGTTATTTTTTTGAACCACACCAGCGATTCTAACAGAGACTTATTACATTGGAAAAGGAGAAATTAGTCATTCAATTAAACCCAGCCCCCTTCCCAGTAGCACCCAGAAAATCAAACTTATCCAATACCGTCTGCTTAAAGGCTTTCATGTACGTCTTGCCTGGCGGAATCGGTGCAAACTGATCAGGCTCATCCCTAAAAAACTCCCGATTGACGCGCGTCCACAGCAATCGGAAATCAGTCGCCATGTTGATTTTACAGATGCCGTATCCGATCGCCCGTTTCACTTGTTCTGGATCAATGCCTTTGGCAGCGGTGCTTAGCTGACCGCCTGCTTGGTTAATGCGTTGAATCTCCTTGTGATTGACAGCGGAACCACCATGTAACACTAGGGGGAATTCGGGCAATCGCTTTTGAATATCTTCAAGGATGTGAAACTGCAAGCCTTGTCCGCCAGAAAACTTGTATGCGCCGTGGCTGGTGCCAACTGCAATCGCAAGGCTGTCGCAATTGGTAGCGCGGACAAACTGTTCTACTTCATTTGGATTGGTGTAGAAGGCATTTTCCTCATCAATCGATAAATCGTCTTCCACGCCGCCAAGGACGCCGAGTTCTGCCTCGACACTTACGCCTAATGGGTGTGCACGGTCTACGATTGCTTTTGTGCGTTTAACATTAACATCAAAATCATCGTGAGAGGCATCGATCATTACAGACGTGTAATCTCCTTGATCTAACGCATGGTGAATGTGCTCCTCAACACCATGATCCATGTGTAGGGCGAAGACTGTTTTGGGGTGTAACTGCGCAGCTGTTTTAATCATTCCTACCAACATCTCTGGCGAAGCGTAATTCCTTGCCATTGGCGTTGTCTGAACAATGAAGGGTGCATTGGCTTTTTCAGCAGCCGCAAACAGCGCTAGGATCTGCTCCATAAACTCTACGTTGATGGCAGCAATCCCGTATTTACCATAACAATGGTTGAATAGTTGTTTTGTAGTTACCAGCATAATCCTGGAGAATTGATAATGATTTGAATCAGCTTGTCTTTTTGCTAATGTAGCATATTATTGACAAATACTTTATTTACAATTAGAATATATCTGTAACCATAACTTTTTTAGATCCACAACTATAGTTCTAGGCAGTTAGAGAATCTCTATCGTTAGTAAAATTTTAAAACTAAAGAAGCCTGTAAAATATAAAAGAATTTCTAGAAAATGTTTATTGATCAAAAGCTTGAAGATCATTATACCACACAAGGTTTGCATAACGGTCTAATCCAAATTCCGTTTCAATGTAATTTTACACCTTGTTGTGTGGCGTTACTTTAGTTGAACTTCTGCGACGATTAAAGGATGATCGCTAACTTTCTTATCGACTTCAATTACTTTATATGCAGCTTTAAAAGTATTAGAATAAATTAATTGCTGGACTGTTCTATTTTCTTTTTTTGTTCTCCAAACAACATTTGAATCTTCTAAACTATTAGCTAATGCCATATAACCAGCTTTCCTCATTGGACTGTTATACTTAAAATTAAAATCACCTGCAATTATGCACTGATGTTTAATGATTTTGTCAATTTGGGTCATTTGTTGATCTAAACGGTCCTTGTACTTCAAATCGCTCCATTTTGCCCACTGATCCTTTATAGTAATTACATTCCCATAAATTAAAACATTTTGATTGTTTAGTTTTATTTTGCAAATCAGTGTGTTAATCGGTTCTGTAGATTCTATTTGTTTTAGAGGAAGTTTGCAGTAAATTCCAACTTGATGGTATTCATTCGGCTTGTTGTAATTTTTGCTCTTTGCTATATAAGGAGACTTTTGACTAAAGCAAGAATTGAAATTATTAAATTGCAAGCTAGAGTTAACTTCTGTTAAGATCATCAAGTCACATTTTTCATCTTCTAGATAAGCTTTGCATTGTGCAAGCTTTGTTGAATTATAAGCAGGACAATCAATATTCCATATGGCAATTTTCATAATATTTAACTTATAGTTTTGATTCATTGATACTTGAGTACTCATCATCGAAAATTAAGCGCATGCTTTGGATGAAATGTAGAAAATCTAAACATAGTATCCAAAGGATTTTGATTTTCAGGACTACCTTGATGTCCACCAAAAGCATTCTATACAGTTCCCAAAATAATATAAATCACTACAGTAACCACCACAAGGAAAATACTCATCGGCTTCGCATATTTCCATTCTTCCATTTCCACAGCACCAACATCCGTAATTTCGAACATGTTTGTTCGCGGGTAAAACATAGAGACGATATGCATCACGATGATATTCAAGATAAATTCAATTCCCCAAATATGCACAAAATGTAAATCCACTTTGATAATCATGTCCATAATGACATAAAACGCCAATCCAAAGAACAATCCAGCTTTAACACCAGTAGCCGAGACTTTTGGAAAGAAAAAACCGACCAGAATTACAGTTGCCATCGGGATAAAGAAAATGCCATTTAATTGTTGTAATAATTGATATAAACCATCAGGCGCATTGGCTACAAATGGGGCAACACCGATCGCAAATACCGCCAGAATTGCTGAAGTCGTTCGACCAATCCAAACCAGTCTTGACTCAGGAGCTTCTTTATTGATGTAACGTTTGTAAATACCAAGACTAAAAATGGTCGCAGCACTATTAAGTGCACTGTTAAAGGTACTTAGAACAGCCCCTACAACAACAGCAACAAAGAACCCAGTCATCCAGACAGGCAGCACCTTCTTCAACAATAAGGGATAAATGATATCAGGATTGTCGTAATAACTGTTTCCAAAATAATAAAAGGCAATGAGTCCCGGAACGATAACGACAATCGGAATCAGAATTTTCAGGACACCAGTAAACAGCAATCCCTTCTGCGCTTCCTTCAGACTGACCGCTCCTAGCACTCTTTGAATGATAGATTGATGCATGGTCCAAAAATAAAGTTGGTTGATAATCAAACCCGTAAACAACACACTAAAGGGTAAAATCGAATCACGACCACCAGGGCCAACTGAAGGCTCATTACTCACCACATTAAACTTTTCAGAAGCATTGTCAAATACTTCGACAAAGCCGTTCAATAGATTGCCGTCCCCAATATCCCACAATGCAATAAGTGGCACAGAAAGCCCCGCTATCAACAGTCCAAAACCGTTGATCGTATCAGTGTAGGCCACCATTTTCAAGCCTCCAAATACTGCGTAAACAGCTCCAATCGTTCCGACGACCACCACTGTTAACCACAAGCCTTGACTCTTTGTGATATTAAGCAGATTAGAAATTTCAAAAATGCTTTCAATATTTAACGCGCCAGTGTACAAAACAATCGGTAACAACGTTGATACAAACGAAACAATGAGTAGAAAAGCAACAAGTGTCCTGGTCAATCCATCAAATCGTTTTTCAAGGAACTCGGGTATGGTTGTCAACCCCATTTTGAGGTAACGGGGAACAAAATAAATCGCTGCCGCTACTAGCGCTAGAGCCGAAGTAACTTCCCAGGCAATAATGATCGCACCATTCTTGTAAGCTGAGCCATTCATCCCGATTAAATGTTCTGTAGAGATATTAGTCAACAGCATAGAACCGGCGATAACGACACCAGTTAGGCTTCTGCCACCCAGGAAATAGCCATCCTTTGAATTGAGTTTATCTTTTCTAAGATTCCAGGTAGCATAAGCAGCTACAAACAGGGTGAAAGCAAGAAAGCTTAAGAATTGTATCATAGTAAGAGGTGTTTAATAATGGAACGCTTAATCGTTATAACATTATGGGTTTATTTTCTTTTAATGATTGATTTGCTGCCCTTGCAATTTGAGTCGCTTTGAGTGCGTCTTCACAGGAAACCGGCACGGGGATATCCTTTAAAACGGCGCCAATAAATGCACGCATTTCTTCATAGTAAGCTTGCTGGTATCGCTCTAGAAAGAAATTGAGCGCCGGGCCAGTGTGTCTGCCTGATTCATTGTGTAAAACGGCAGTATCAGCATAGTTGTTTGTAATTTTACTCATGCCTTTTGATCCAAAAATCTCTAGCCGCTGATCATATCCATATACCGCTTCTCTGCTATTGTCAATGACACCAATACAACCATTCGCAAACGTTAGGGTGATAATTGCTGTATCAATATCTCCTTGCTCACCAATTTCTGGATCGACCAACACAGCTCCCTTCGCAAAGACTTCCTTGACTTCACTATTTACAACAAATCGCGCCATATCGAAATCGTGAATGGTCATGTCCATAAACATTCCTCCTGACGACTTAATGTATTGCACTGGAGGTGGTGCCGGATCTCTGCTTGTGATTTTCAGGATGTGCGGATCACCAATATCTCCTTGAGCGACTTGTTGTCTGACACGGCTGAAATTGGCATCAAATCGTCGATTAAAACCAACCTGTAACTTCACGTTATGCCGCGTAACAATTTCGTTAATCGCTTGTATTTTCTCAACCGTCATTTCGAGTGGTTTCTCACAAAAGATGTGGATCCCATTTGCCGCAGCTTTTTCAATCAAAGGAAAGTGAGTAGGTGTTGGAGAACAAATGATCACCGCCTGAATTGAATCACTGAACACGTCATCCGGATTGGTACTATGGTTTTGAATCCCCAGTTCCCTAGCAAATTCAGCAGTTGCTAAATCCGGATCAACAGCAGTATGTACTACAACGTTTGGAATTCGATTAACCAAATTTTCAGCATGTATTTTGCCAATTCTACCCAGTCCAATAACACCTACATTTATACTCATGGTAATACTAGTTAAATTGCTTTCTACTTTCTACTTTTCTCTTAATTAAACATTAATCATCAATCATTAACCATTATTCAAAGCCCATTTCTTGCTTCTGCGAATGCAATGACCTCATCATACGTTGGTGCAAAATTAGAGCATCCGTGTTTTGTTACGAGAATGGCCCCGCAGGCATTGCCAAGACGAGCGGCCTTGTATAGATCCCATCCCTTTAAATATCCATAAATAAATCCACTGGCAAATGCATCTCCGGCTCCTAGTACGTTTAGAATTTCTACGGGATAACCGGGTACAACAATTTCCTTGTCAATTTGATGGTAGATAGATGCCCCATTCGCTCCTCGTTTCACCACCACTGTTTTTACATTATATTCCAGAATACGCTTGATGGCTCCCTGGAGATCCCCCGTTATTTCAGGTGCCGAAATCTGTTGATCTTTAATCGTGACTTGGCTTGCTTTCTGAAGGCTTGCGGCGAGTATTTCTTCCTCTGTACCAAACACACAATCTACCATAGGCAGTAAGGCGCGGGTCATAATACCATAAGCGCGCGGGTCATACCACTGATCGGCCCGGAAGTCCAAATCCAGAAAAACAATAGTGCCATGTGCCTTCGCCTGTTCTGCTGCGTAGAATGTGGCGATACGACTTGGATCCTTGCTTAACGCTGTACCGGACAAAACCACTCCTTTAAATTGGGAGAGATTTGCCTGATCTACATGGTCGATATCCAGTTGCATATCGGCACAGTTATCTCGATAAAACACAAGTGGAAAGCGGTCTGGCGGTTCAATTCCCAATACCACTGCCGAGGTACGAGCGCTGTTAATAACCGGTATGAATTTGGTCTCTACCCCTTCATTATTGAGAAAGTTCAATACAAAGTCACCGACCTTATCCTTACCTACAGCAGTCAGTAAGGCCGTTTTCAAGCCTAGTCGATTACATCCAACAGCGATGTTTGTCGGGGAGCCGCCGACAAAGGCACCAAAGGACTCAATGGCTTCAAAAGGTGCCCCAAGGTCATTGGAATATAAGTCTATGGACGAGCGGCCAATCGTCAGGATGTCGTATGTTCTATCGGTACTCACGATTCTTGATTCTGATTGTTCATATCAGCGGTCACCATTGGAAGGCGTGGGTCTTGTCCTTTCCAGGTGCCGTAAATCCATTTATGATCAGGATCATCTGTATTGGCGAGTGATTGGTCACTGCCAGTCAGGAAATTCAGGTAATACACATTGTAGCCATGTCCTGCTACTACTGGGTGATACCCTTTAGGCACAAGTACGACCTCATTGTTCTTGACTCTTACGATCTCGTCAAGGCTTCTATCACCTGTATAGACCTGTTGAATGGCATATCCCTGTGGCTTGTCGATTTTATAGAAGTAGGTTTCCTCCAACCTGGCTTCTAAAACATTCCCTTCTTCGTCTAGTATGCGTTCATCGTGCTTATGTGCAGGGAAGGAACTCCAATTGCCTGATGGCGTGTATACCTCTACGCATACCAGTCGGTGGCAATTGAACCCTGGTTGCAACAAACTTGTAATTTGTCTATTGGCATTGTCGCCTCCCCGAAGCTCTACAGCGCATTCCTCTGGTGTTTTAAGATAGGGTGGGTGGTCTTTATCTGTTTCGCACCACCCGATTGCGATATCGAGATCGTCGTCTGCTGTAAGCGTAAACGCTGTATTTCTACTCAGGTATAACGAATGCGCAACGCCTGAAAAAACGTCTTTTCGTCCGTTGGTGGTTTTCCAGTTTCCCTTGTCGGATTTGACGGAGAAGTTGCCACTGAGCAGGATTATGGCGTATTCATTATTATCCGTATTCTGAGTCCAGGTTTCTCCTTTGGTGAGTCGTCGTGCCTCGAAGTTAAGGAACTCCCAATTGGCTTCCTCCCGTTTAATTTGCTGGTAAACCGCCGACGGTGCGTCTGACAACTCGAGTGCGAGTAAAGGGTTTTGTGGTGTTGTTTTCATTATGTGTTTGTGTGTTCAAATTTCTGAAAATCAGGTTTACTAAGGAAAAACGGATAAAAATAGTGAATATTCTTTATTAACCGTAATGAAAAGGCGCGGAATGCAAAAGTAAGCCTTCTTTAAACTGGATTATAAATGTCGTTAAGTTAAAGATTATTATGGCGCTATTCCCAGCTATACGCTTGTATAAAGCACGCTTTCAGTCAGTTCAGCATCGTCGCAGCTAGTCTTCGCAAGGATGCTCAGCCGTCGCTACTCGTGCTTCACATGTCTGCAAGAGTACTTTATATCGCTGCTATCTGGGCGCGGCTTCTTTGTTTATATTGAGCAAATAGCTGTGGGTAACATCGGTCTTAATCCGCTCAAAATGAATTTCCTATTGTATAATGCGGGATAAAATACCAAAAATCGATATGAGAAGCCCTATTCAAAAGAAAAAAGGGTTGATTCCATTTCTGAAATCAACCCTTTTATATATAACGATATAATATTTAACGCGCTATAACCATTTGCTTAGTAGTTCTGAAGCCATTCGTCTCAAGTGTATACATGTACACACCAGGAGCAATGTCTTCCCCTCTAAACAAGATGTTATGGTTGCCAGCATCTCGCATTTCGTTAACGATAGGCTCAGCGATCACTTTTCCAGTAATATCAGTAATCATCAAAGAAACATTAACTGCATCTTCAAGGATAAACTCGATAGTAGTTGACTGGTCAAATGGATTTGGCCGGTTGTTAAGGAAAGAAAGACCTGGAGCTTCCTCATAGTATTCTATTATAATACCATCGCTATTCGTATCGCCACCAAATGGTGTGACAACAGGCGTCCCTTTTACGAGGTTCGGATAACCACCTTGTGTAATAGTCATTGTGCTAGAACCTGCACCAGTAGCACATGCTAAATCAATACTACCAGTTCTTTGGTTGAGACTATTATTGTAGAACATACCAACTTTTACTAGATCACCAGAAGCACCAGTACTATCAATCAACCACATCCATGATGGAGTAGAAGCTGTTGTTGACGCCATCCAGTTACTACCAGTAACAGGAATCGAAACGCTACTTGCATAACTTGGAGCATAGACTAGTGGAGGATGACTCAATCCGCAAGTCGCACCAGCTGTTACTGATATGTCGTCAAAGGCAAATCCGTCTGTTGGGATCGAAAAGTTGTCATACTGTTGGAACTTGACAATGAATGTGTTTGTCAATGAAAGTCCTAAGTAAGCTGCTATCAAATCAATATCAATTGTAATGGTCTGGTATGTAGTCGAACCATTGATCAGGTCGTACGCTTTCGTAAAGGACGCACCACCATCATCAGAGAACCAAACCCCATCTTGATAGTTACTTTCGTCACCGAACTCTTTCCACGCGAAACTAAGTACTGCGTCAGTAACACCTGACAAGTCAAGTCCTAAGTGCGCTTCATTCGTGTTGATGTTGCCGTTAGTCGTTACATCCATCGTCATGTGCTGAGTACCAGTATTGGGTGAATATAAATCAGTAATCTGAATTCTTCCAAACTGAGCGGATGAGCTGTAAGTACACCAGTTAGCATCTAATACACCGCTCTCAAAACCTGTAGTGTAAGGTGGTGCAACATACTGCTGAGTACATCCTTGAGCCGCTGGTTGCTGTAAAATTCTAATGGTGTCTAAAGTAGTCGTAGGACATTTGATGATAATTTGTCCAATTCTACCAAGAGGAGATGTGTTTGGAGTTACTGTGATATCCATTGTCGTCGTACCACTTCCTGTAGTAGGAGCAATTGTGATCCAGGTGTTGTTCGCCGCTGCTTGCCATACTGCATTACTGATGATGGTAGATTGTACTGTTCCACCAGCTGCAGGAACGCTATGGAATTTTGGCGTAACAGCAAGATTACATGTTTGGACCGTAGTCGTCACACTGACGTCGTCAAACGCCATTCCATCTGTCGCAATAGAGAAGTTGTCTCGCTGCTGGAATTTAACAACAAACGTATTGTTTAATTGAAGGCCATTAGCTTGTGCTAAAGCATCAACATCAAGTGTAATTTGCGTATAAGTACCAGTGAAATTATGAAGCGCATACACATTTACATAAGTCGCTCCTCCATCATCAGAGAAGAAAACACCATCCTCTAAATCATTTTCTTCAGAAAATTCTTTGAAGTAGAAGCCCAACTTAACATTTGATTTTCCAGCTAATTGTAAGCCAAGTGTTGCTTCGTTTGTACTATAGTTACCATTAGTCGTTACATCCATTGTCAAATGGTTTGTCCCAGCGTTAGGCACATTAGCACTTGTTACCTGAACTCTACCAAAAGCATTTTCAGAAGCAGTACACCAATATTGGTCAAGACCATTCTCGAATCCAGTTGTATAAGGAATTGCTGCATACTGTTGTGTACAGTTTTGAGGCGCACCTGCTTGAGTAATTGTAACTTGGATGTTTTGAGATCCACAAGAAACGTTAATCGTTCCTATTCTTTGTACTCCAGTATTTACTGGGACACTAAAGTTGAATGAACCACTACCTGTTCCTGTACCGTTTGTCACAGTAATCCAAGCAGCCGAAGAAAGTGCAGTCCAACTTCCTGTTCCAGTTACAGTGACCTGTGCATTTGTAACACCGGCCGATGCTACGGTAAAAGTTGTTGGATTAACACTGATGTTACAACCTACTGGTACTGATTTTACAGAGACGTCATCTATTGCTATTCCATCAGTAGTCATTGGGAAATTGTCTCTTTGCTGGAATTTAACAACAAATTGGTTTGTTAAACTCAAGCCTAGGGCAGCTGCCATAGAATCTACATTGATATCTACTTTTGTATAAGATTGAGGTCCTAGCTGGAAGTTGTAGGCTCTTGAATACGTCAATCCTCCATCATCCGAGAAGAAAAGTCCATCTTCAACATGATCTTCATCAGTATATTCTCTCCATCCAAATCGTAGACGAACACTTGTCTGACCTGAAAGATCTAAACCAAGGGTCGCATCATTTGTACTAAATGTAGAGGATGTAGAACAATCCATTGTAAGATGATAGTTGCCAGAGTTAGGTCCATTCAAATTAGTTACTCGAACTCTACCAGAGGCATTTTCAGTGTGTGTACACCAAAATTGGTCTAATTGACCTTGCTCAAATCCCGTAGAATACGGCAGTGTGGCGTAAAGTTGTGAACAATTATTAACTACTGCACCAGCTTGATTTACAGTAAATGAGGTTGCTGGATTAATAACACCAGCACAGAATAAATTAATCACTCCTGTTCGAGCAGGTCCAGTGTTCGCGGCATAATTATAAGTAATTGTACCGTTTCCATTACCACTTGAAGGTGATATTTGTAACCAGGCAGCAGCTGTTGTTGCCGACCATTGTTGGTTGGCTGATACCTGAAAGCTCCCCGATCCTGTTGATGCAGGAACGTTGATCGCTGTAGGTGAAACAGTGATATTACAATTGCTTGTAGATCCTGACTGATTAACAGTTACCGTAGCTGAAGAATTACCACAAGATACATTGATGGTTGCCGTTCTTGCACCTCCAGTGTTTGCTGCAGTAGTAAATGAGAAGGTACCACTACCTGTTCCTGTACCACCAGTTACTGTTATCCATGGAGCAGTTGTAGAAGCAGTCCAACTTTGTCCAGCTGTTGCGGTCACTTGTGCAGTGTTGTTACCACCACCAGTTGCTACAGTTACAGTAGAAGGAGAAACAGAAACTTGACAGCCTCCGCTAGAACCTGCTTGGTTAATCGTAACCGTTGCAGTTGAAGTTCCACAAGTTACTGTGATCGTTCCTGATCTTGAACCTCCAGTATTAGCAGCAACAGTATAGCTAAGCGAACCACTTCCTGTACCAGATGTAGTGTTTACTGTGATCCATGATGCAGTTGTAGAGGCCGTCCATGACTGACCTGAAGTTGCAGTAACCTGTGTATTGTTGGTACCACCTGCAGTAGTTACAGAGACAGTAGAAGGCGACACGGAAACGGTACAAGTTGGTCCACCAGAACAAGCAGTACTTGGAACGGTGTAGTTTTCTGTTCCATCAGTTTTGCTGTTGACACTTCCTTGATTTGCGTTTTGTCCTAGACCTCTTTTAGCAAAAGCTGTCCAAATTGCACATTTATAAGCACCGCCATAAAGTGCCTGATCGGCAGCTAAAATCGCATCTCTGGCATCTACAAAACCTGGTTGACATGGCTGTAGCTTTAAGCCTTCTGTAACCAACTTCATAGCAACATTGTTACCGCCTGTTCCTTGATAAAAATCAGGATCGAAAGCAGTGATTGCCATAATTTCCCAAGTCATTTCCCAAAGCATCGTACACCAAACATATCCAACGCCATGAGGAACTGCAGATGTTTTAATAGTGTTATAGGTTGCATTGTTGGTAGTCATGCTTGTTGAGTAAGGCTTTGGTCGGATACCTGCACCATTTGCTCCTTGACCAAAAAGGTAGGTACCAACAGTTCTGCCTGCTGTAGGCGTATTAGATGCATCCATTGTAAGCATCAGGCCATAGAAATCACTAATTCCTTCACCTTGTTGCTCTTGAGAAGTAAGACAACTAGTCGTTGTTCTTCCTCCTGTAAGTCTTTTAGAAATACCATGTCCATATTCGTGAACGATTACGAGGTTATCGAAATCTCCATCTTTATTATTACAGGTATACATTTGCATTCTTGGACGTGAGCCGTCAGGAAGTGTAAGCATGTTTGCGTTACAAGTTCCGCTACCATCTTGTGCTTCCGCTCTAACATCATCGTTGGCAGAACCACTTTGACCGTAGTTGTTCTTCTGGAAGTTTCCAGCAGGAGCATCAAAACCTTGGTAGTTTAAAACATCATGAATAATGTTATTCCAGTAAAACAAGTTGGTCAGCGCAGCATCTTCTGATTGATTTGAAGTACTGTAGTTTTGATTGAATGGGAAGTTGAACTGAAGACTTGCACCTCCACTTGCTCTGTGACCTTGATTGTCACCATCTTCGTACGCGTCTACGTTGTTCCCTCTTGTATCTGTAAACTCAGAACCTGGTTGACCATTTGTATCATGCCATCCATAAGGTGAAGCGTTTGGATCATCTGGATCAGTTTCCATAGTTCTTGAACCGAAATATGGACTTTCAATAGGCATTGCAAAGACCATGTATCCTCCTACAAATTCACTACTTTTAGGAGCATATGATAAAATACCTTCGAAATCAATTCCTGTTTTAGCAGCTTCTTTGATCTCAACTGTATGGTTATGATTTGAATGATCTTGAGAATGGTCATGGTCCCCAAAATTACAATGAATTACCATGTTAAATTTATCAATGATTTTTCCTGTATTAGCATCAATAAAAAGTTGCCATACATTATCCTGACTATGTTCATGAATAGTCATTTCCCAAACTAATTGTAAACTTCCTGAAGGAAGCGGGTAGTACATTAATTTAACAGGAATATCTTCAATAGATACATTGCCCTGACTAAGGACAACCTGCTGATCTTTTGATTTAGAATCATTGGAAAGAACAGATAAGTTGCCAACAGTTCCGTACCCCATTCCTACCGCCATTGACTGGACAGCTTGAATTGCACTTAGAGAAGGAGATGTTGAAGACACTTTGCTATTTACATTCGCAACGAGATTGTTGTTTGCGTGAACCACTTTTCCCGTAGGGTCAGTGTGCAAACTTGCCGTAGAACCGAAAATTTCAATTCCATTGTGGGATTGCGCAAAATAGGAGTGATGTATGTTACTGATTGAACTAACATGACCATCCGATTCTGCCACTCCCTTCAAATCTTTTTGGGTAAGATTAGGATTGGACATCGAAAATTGTGAAATTGCCTGGTTCAGCCTAGCTTGGCCATACACTATTGCTGAGCATAAAATCAGCAAAGGCAGCAAGAAAAGAATTTTTTTCATGAGTTGGTGAGTTTGTATTATTAAATGACTATTAGTTACGTAACTATGCGGGCACAAGAGTGGTTTGGGTTATTAGTGGTGTATATACCTTAGGTAGATATGTACAACTTCAATTCGAAAGTTAAGATAGTTAAAATACCTTATATTAAGCATTGGCATAATACTTTAACAAAACATTAAGAAAGCAAAATTGGCTAGTGTAAACTTTGATTTGGAGATATGTTGGATTAGGCAAATTTCAGAGCGCAAATGGCATAATTAAAGAATTGCTTTGATTAACAGCCTTTTGCAAGTAATTTAATACTTCAAATTTGATTTTTATTGGGATGTTCGCCAAATAAAAAGGGAAAAGAATTGTTGAAATTCTCTTCCCGGCCATTTACGTGTAATAAATGTAATCAGATGATCTTAATATAAAGTTTCATTTGGTTGATATATCTGATGTCATAATGTAACTCTAATATACAGTTTCTATATAATTGCCATTCTTAAAATAATCGACTTTTGTGACAGGATAATTTGACCTATTTATAATCAAAATTTACTTCATGGAGTAACAAAAAAAAGCCTGCAACTTAGCAGGCTCTACATCTTTATTTCTTTTTAGCAGCAGCTTTCTTCTTTGCTGGAGCTTTCTTCTTTTTAGTCGCTTTTTTCTTTTTAGCCTTAAATGCTCCTGGGTATTCCGCCTTGATGTATTTCTTTACCGTTTCAAGATCTAGTTTTTTGGCTTCTTCAGGAGTCATACGTTCTCCTTTCTTATTCTTAGGTAGTTTGACATTCTTCTTTTCGTACTTAATGAATGGTCCCCAACGGCCGTTTTGTACAGAAACTTTAATATCATCCCATCTATGAATATACTGATTGGCTAATTTTTCTTTTTTAATGGTAATCAACTCATGCATATCCTCAGTAGATAGATTTTCTGGATCATACTTTCTAGGAATATTTATAAAAATCCCATTCCATTTGATAAACGGACCAAATCTACCTTTTCCTTTTACTATCGGAAGATCTTCAAATGTTCCAACAGGAGCATCTGCTTTTCTTTTTTCTTCAATGAGTACAATAGCTTCCTCCTTTGTAATTGTCAATGGATCTTGCGTCTTTGGAATAGAAATAAATTTCTCATCAAATTTGACATATGGCCCAAATCTTCCTGCACCGATTACGATGGGCAGATTGTCAAATGTACCCAAATCTCTGGGCAATTTAAACAGATCAATAGCTTCCTCGTAAGTAACAGTCTCTAAAGACATACCTTGCTTGAGATTAGCGTATTTAGGCTTTTCATCTTCTGCCAATTCTTCTGGAGCACCCATTTGTGCGACTGGACCATAACGCGACATTCTAACTAAAAGCGTCTTTCCACTGACAGGATCTAAACCAAGCTTTCGCTCTCCTGTTACCCGTTCTGCATTTTCGAGTGTTTCTTCTACGTTTTCATGGAAAGGGGAGTAAAAACGTTCCAGCATTTCCTCCCATTTCACTTTGCCTTCGGCAATACGGTCAAATTCTTCTTCAATCCCAGCTGTGAACTTATAGTCCATGATGCTTTCGAAATTGGCAGAAAGAAAATCACTGACTAGGATACCGATATCGTTTGGAAAGAGTTTGTTTTTCGCCGCACCAGTTATTTCTGTTAATACTTCTTTACCAACTTCATTATATTTTAGCGTGTAGACGTTATACTGTCTTTCTACACCTTCCTTGCTTTCTTTGGTGATATAACCTCTCGTCTCTTCTGTTATCTTGCTAATCGTCGGTGCATAAGTAGAAGGACGACCAATTCCCAATTCCTCCATTTTTTTAACTAGACTTGCTTCTGTAAACCTAGGAGCGGCTTTGGTAAATCGTTGAATAGCAGTCACCTCTTTCTCTTGGAGCTTCTGTCCAACAGATAATGGTGGTAAAATTCCCTTGGCTTCACTTTCTACATCGTCTTCGTCTTTAGATTCCATGTACACTTTAAGGAATCCATCAAACTTCAGTACTTCACCCACCGCAATAAAACTTGCAGAGGAGACAGTAGACACGCCTATGTTTACAGTCGTCTTTTCTAGTTGAGCAGGAGCCATCTGCGAAGCGACAGTCCGTTTCCAAATTAATTCATAGAGCTTTTGCTGATCCCTATCTGAGGCAACATTAAATTTCGCAGTATCAGTAGGACGAATGGCTTCGTGAGCCTCTTGTGCATTCTGCGTTTTTCCTTTAAATGTTCTAGAGTGATGATATTCCTCACCATAGTTGCCAATAATAGTTTTTGCAATTGCAGCTCTAGCAGTTTCACTTAGGTTTACAGAGTCTGTTCTCATATAGGAGATATGACCTTGCTCATACAGTCGTTGAGCGGCAGACATTGTTCGTTTTACAGAAAATCCAATCTTTCTACTAGCTTCTTGTTGTAGCGTTGATGTTGTAAAGGGTGGGGCAGGGTTCCGTTTTAACGGTTTTACCTGAATATCATTGATGTTATATTCTCCACCCACGCAGCTGTTCAAAAAATCAACTGCTTCCTTTTCAGTGGAAAAGCGTTCTTTTAAGTCTGCTTTGAGTTCCACCATTTTCCCCGCTCTGTTTTCTACATTAAACAGGGCAGCTACTTTATAAAAGATTGTAGGCTCGAATTGCTTGATTTCTCGCTCTCGGTCTACAATTAATTTTACTGCTACAGATTGTACCCGGCCAGCAGAGAGCTTGCCTTTTACTTTTTTCCATAATAAACCTGATAGCTCAAAACCCACTAATCTGTCTAGAACCCTTCTCGCTTGTTGCGCATTAACTAGGTTCAAATCAACTGTTCTTGGATTGTTGATGGCAGATTCGAGGGCCGGTTTGGTGATTTCTCGGAAAACTATTCGTTTGGTAGTATTTTCGTCTAACCCCAAAACCTTACAAAGGTGCCAGGAGATGGCTTCGCCTTCCCGGTCTTCATCCGTCGCAAGCCAGACTTCTGTTGCTTTTTTAACAGAGTCCTTTAACTCTTTGACTACCTTTGATTTATCTTTTGAAATAATATAATTTGGTAGGAAGTTGTTATCGATTTCTACACCCATATTTTCTTTAGACAAATCTCGAATATGTCCATAGCTGGACTTTACGATATAGTCTCCTCCTAAATATTTTTCAATTGTCTTTGCCTTTGCAGGTGACTCTACGATGAGTAAGTTTTTAGCCATACTATGTTATAGTTCAAATAATTCCTAACGGATTGCAAATGTAAAAAAAAAAATAACAATGAAGTTTTTTAAAATGTCTTGAGAGCCTATAAATACAACATTATTGGCAATTAATATTCATTTTTCGACATTGAATTCAATTTAATTACGAAATAGTTACCTAAAAGGTTGCCTATTTTAAATCTGACAGTTGATTGACTGAAGGTGTTCGGGTAACGGTGAATCCCTCAGCATATTTTATTCCTGCTGGTCTTCCAAAGTCCTGTGCGCGTGCATATATAAAATCTAAAAACGCTTTTCCAGAAATTGGTGTTTCAGGCTCTTTTGATTCAGGGTTAAAAAATTGAGACTTAAATGCTAAAATCAGTTCCATCTTTTTCTCCATAAATTCTGATACATCAACAATAAAATCCGGTTTTATGTGATAATCCTGAATGTAATGATACAAAATACCTGGTCGCCACTTTTCCTGATTCTTATCGTTCCTAGTCGTTTGAATCCGAACTAACCCAGAAAGAAAACAGGCATCAGCAATTAGTTTTGCAGCTCTGCCATGATCTGGATGCCGATCGTTAATAGCATTGCCGAGCACAATATCCGGTTGATACGCCCTAATTACTTCAATTATTTTAAGCAGATTGCCTTCTGTATGTTGGAAGAACCCATCTCTCATTCTTGTGTTTTCCCGAACTACAGCTCCCATGAGTCGAGCAGAATTAGCCGCCTCTTCATCTCTAAGCGCCGCTGAGCCCCTACTTCCGAGTTCGCCACGGGTAAGGTCAAGCAGCCCTACTTTTTTGCCTGCAGCGATACTTTTAAGCAGCGTACCAGAACACGCTAACTCAATATCGTCAGGATGAACTCCGATGGCTAAGATGTCCAGCTTTGTTTGCACCATGATTTTATTCGTTTAACAGTTGTTCAATTGACTTTTTCACACGTTTTGCTGTAGGGTTGGTGGTAGAATAGTAGTATTTGACGACTTCCCCCTTCTTGTTGACCAGATATTTATGGAAATTCCATTTAGGTACTGAAGCCACATTTCCATTTTTGTTCTTATCTGATAAGAATTGATACAACTCATGTGTCTTCCCGCCTTTGACGTGGATCTTATCAAAAATAGGGTAGTGGGCGTTGTAATTCAGCACACAAAACTCTTGAAGTGCTTTACCGTCTAATGGTTCTTGATTGGCAAAGTCATTGGATGGGAAGGCGAGAATCTCTAAGCCTTTGTCCTTGTATTCTTTATATAATTCTTCAAGGCTTTCCAACTGAGGAGTGAAACCACATTTTGAAGCAGTATTGACAATTAGCAATACTTTTCCAGCATACTCCTTTAAGGAAACTAGGGCGCCGTCCGCCTTTTTTACGGAAAACTGATGGATTGAATTCATTAATCTAATTTAATAGGAAACAATGAGTTCAGAAAGATGTTCACTATCGTCGTCCTTTCATATTAGGAGGCATCATTCCTCCGCCTTTCGACATAGTGTGCATCATCTTCTTCATTTGGTCAAATTGTCTAATGAACTGGTTGACTTCCATGATCGTATTTCCACTACCGTTCGCAATTCTTTTCTTCCTGCTTCCATTTAATAGGTTTGGACTAGTTCTTTCAGCTGGTGTCATAGAAAGAATAATCGCTTCAACCTTTTTAAAAGAATCATTATCAATATCAAGGTTCTTAGTCATTTTTCCCATTCCTGGAATCATCCCAATCAAATCCTTGATGTTACCCATCTTCTTGATATGATTTAACTGACTCAGAAAATCATTGAAGTCAAACTTATTTTTCTTGATTTTCTTGTGAAGACGTTCTGCTTCCTTTTCATCGAATTGTTCCTGGGCTTTTTCAACTAAGGAGGTGATATCACCCATTCCTAGGATCCGCTGAGACATTCGTTCTGGATAAAATACATCCAGGGTATCCATTTTTTCCCCCATACTGACAAACTTGATGGGTTTGCCTACGGTATATTTAATTGATAAAGCTGCTCCACCTCTCGTATCACCGTCAAGTTTAGTCAAAACAACACCATCAAAATCGATTTGGTCATTAAATGACTTGGCAGTGTTAACTGCATCCTGACCAGTCATTGAATCAACTACAAACAGGGTTTCAGTTGGCTCAATTCCGTTTTTGATATTCTGAATTTCTGCCATCATTTCTTCATCAACCGCAAGACGACCTGCTGTATCAACAATGACAACATCAAAATTATTACTTTTAGCGTGTTTTATTGCATTTTGGGCAATCGAAACTGGGCTTTTGTTTTCTATCTCAGAATAAATCCCAACGCCAATCTGCTCCGCCAATACAGTCAACTGATCAATGGCAGCAGGACGATACACATCACAAGCTACTAATAACGGTCGCTTCTGTTTTTTCGTTTTGAGGTGAAACGCTAATTTTGCTGAAAATGTCGTTTTACCTGATCCTTGTAGTCCGGAAACCAATACAATACCTGGCTTCGCCTTAATATTAATACCAACACTTTGACCACCCATCAAGGCAATCAATTCATCCTGAACAATTTTAACCATTAACTGACCTGGTGACACCGAATTTAGAACGTTTCGGCTACCTAGCGCTTCGTCTTTGACCTTATCTGTAAATTCCTTAGCTATTTTATAGTTAACATCAGCAGCAACAAGAGCTCGTCTAATCTCTTTAACTGATGAGGCGATGTTGATCTCGGTTAGCTTGCCTTCTCCTTTAAGGTTTTTGAAGGCGGAGTCCAACCTGTCCGACAAGTTATCAAACATTGACTTTTAGTTTTGTTTTGAATTAATTTGCAAAGATATATATTTTATGGGATGAAGGAAATTTAATTCTCCCTATCCTCCTAATTCAATCTATCCTTTGACTTCAAGTAAACCTTAAAATAATTGCTTTTCATAGCGAAAAAAAAGATTCAAGTGTTTGATTGTAAGTGTTTTGCAGTTAGTGTTTTTGAACAAAAGACAAACTGCTTTTTAACTCTAAACAGGTAAAAAAAGAAGTAAGTAATTATTCAATGCAAGGCCAATCTCCCATCTCAACGCTATGTGGTTGAAGTGTCTAGGCTTGTTTTAGGTTTATGTTTTCATCTAAGCAACAGGGGTGATTTAGGAAAAAAGGAAGTACTAATTCTCCAGTTGCATAATCTTTGAAATTTTCAATGACATATGGTGAACTTGGGCTGTAAATATCTTTATGCGGATTTGTTTTATCATAAAAAACTTCCATCAGAAATGAATCAATCGGTTCACCATTTATAAATTCAGGTATTTTAATTGTTCTAATACCTCCTCTTACTGATGTTCCACTTTCCATTTTCTACGTTTTATGCACATACATTACTGATATCAGCACGTTATCCACGAATATTTTTTTGTAGGGATTGGGATGAAAGTATATGACTTTTACCGTAATCAAGGAGTAAAGTATCTGCTGCTTTTGGGCCTTTTCTTCTAATGAAAACTCAGCAGCGGGCAAGCTACTCTTTTTAGACACTGAACAAGTGAAGAAAAAAAAGCTTATTAGCACTAGAAACTTATAGTTTAATTGTTTCATGGGTTTACAATAAATAACAATATCCCTAATTACAAGGGCAATCCTCTCCCTGAACACCTTCTGATACTTGCCTCAATTCAAGATTATCATCCAAGCAACAAGGATGATCTAAAAAGTAAGGAATAAGCACCTCAGTGCCTAGATAAGATCTAATATCGTGCACCACATACGGCACATCAGGACTAAAAATAGCATTCGATGGATCATTTAAATAAGAAATTTCAAGATTAAATGAATCAATCGGGGTTCCCTCAATAGCCTGCGGTATAAAAATATTCCGTTTACCATCAATATTATTGGATACTGTTGAATTGATTGGCTTTGTCTTGTGTTTCAAAATCACTGAAATAGGAACATTATCTACTACGATTTCTTTATAAGGATTGGGATGAATGTACACTGGTTTAATGATTATAGAATCGTCAGAGGTTACTTTAACTGTTTTTTCAGGGGGAGTCCTTCTATAAACTTGATCTGTGCATGGGCATTCTGGAGGTACCGCTCCATGAAGAGGTAAAACCCATTGTTCTCCAAGTTCCAATCTATCATTCAAACAACATGGATAATTTAGCAGCATTGGAAACAACAACGTTTTTCCGATATAAGGTACAATATCATTAATTTCGTAAGATTGATCAGGTGTATAGAGGTTGTGTTCATAAACAAGCCCATCTGGAAATATTTTTTCATATTTCACTTTTATGTAAAAAGATTCTAATGGATAACCTAATATCATTTTTTTGCCGCTTAAATCTCGACTACCAGACTTTGTACCTATTCCTGCAATTAACCAAGGCTTAGATTTATGAACCATTGTATAATCAATCAGAACGTTGTCTACATATATTCTTTTATACGGATTTGGATGAAAGTAAATGACTTTTAGCGTAATCAAGGAGTCAAGTGTTTGCTGGTTTGGGGCATTTTCCTCCAACATAGCAGGGTCAGAAGCAGGTAAACTACTTTTTTTTAACTCTGAACAGGTGAAGAAAAAAAAGCTTATTAGTACTATAAATTTATAGTTTAACCACCTTGAATGTGAATATTTCATCATTGTGTTTTAAATTTAAAAAGTAGATGCCGGGTGTCAATCCGATTAATGAAATTCGATGTCTTGATTTTCCGAACCGCATCATTTGACCTATTTGATTATACAGCTCAAAATCAAATTTATGCTTATTCTGATTTTCAATATAAATGGTACTTTCTGTTGGATTGGGATAAATAGTGACAGATTCTTGTTTTGGTAAGGATTGTAACGCCGTAGTGTTCGAACATTTAATTGAATCCAAAGAATGTATTTGAATTGGAGGTAGTAAATTTAAGCATCCAAGGGTAACAAAATCTTGCGAATGAAAGGTTTTCGAACATGAATATATACCTCCCTCTAAACAGTCTCCATCAATTCTATGACGTTGATTGGCTGTAGCATTCTGTTGGACAGTATAGTACATCAAGTCATTAATATCGATCATGTGATTCATTCTTAAGCCGTGGCCTAATTCATGTTCAATGACAGCAAGGAAATCAATAGCTGATGCGTTAATATTTATTGTTCTAGTGGTGTCGTATACAAATCGGTGAGCAATTGTTTTGCTGATTCTAATATCAAATTCATCGTAGTAATAATATTGATTGAAAGGACATCGATTATAAAGGTAATTCGGTGCTTGAGCAACATAAACTGCGTCTTCAATAAAGCAAATATGGAAAATACTATCTTCTTTTGCACCTAAATTTATAGTGTCAGAACCAAGTTCCCAATCTATCCCCGTTTTACAGGACCATTCTTTTAAAGCGAATTCAATCACAGCCTTCATTTGTCCATTTGCAAAGTTGGCTACTTCTGTATCCAAGCGAAATTTTATCTTCCTACCTTTTTCTGTTGAGTCCGTTGCACAAAGTATTGAGGTAGATCTATTTAAAGGTTCATCCATTATACTATACTTTATAGTTAATCCTGTTGGCGAAGAAGTAAAAAGGCTATCCTTATTAACCAGGTAGAAAACACCACTACCAGGTGAGGAACTTTGCAAACTACCGGAAGGTGCAAAATATTGTCTTGAGAATGTCGGCATTAAAATCGTGATTAAAGTATCCGTCCATGGAATAATCGTATCACCACTTAATGTTAAAATAGGATCAAAGTTATGACTATTCAAACCATGCCTTGTGCTCCCTCCGTCATTTGCATTTGGGAAAAGGATGTTGGCATGAGCGGTAAAACTATCGCCAAAATTACTACCGTAAATCCTTAGCGTATCAAAGACGCCAGATCTTATGGTATGAGCACCATCATAACTAGAAACAAAACTATCGATCTTCGGAATGCCCGCAGCGCAAGAATTTAGGCTCCAGTTGTTATTTTGAAAAAAATCGTATTTGATGTTGACTGCCGTGTTGGGATCAGTGTGGTAAAAGATATTGTCATTGACCTCAAAATTAAAATCAGGCGACGGCGTACAGTCTTTTAGTTTGAATCGGCAAATCAGTGCTTGTTCCAAGTTGGTTGAGAGATCATAACGCCCTTGAGGAGCAGCTTCAAGGAAGATATTGACTACGATGGTGCTATCGTTTAAATTATAGGCGCTCGGATGTTGGTAGGCTAGGGTATTCATGAAAACATTTCCACGTTCTAGTTCTAGGTTGGAGTAAGTAGCATCCCAGATGTTAGGACCGAAAGTTGCGGTGTCATATTCAATATGAAACTGAGTATATCCAAGATAAACCGAGGAAGAATCATCTGCCATATCTATTGTTAATTCAACCCAGTCTGAAGTGTCTGTTCCTTGAATGATGGTAACAAGCTGCTCCTGGGAAAATAAATGACTTACCGTCAAATCTACACTGCCAAGGGACTTTGAGATAGTATTGTTGTGTTCCTTTGTCTCTTCAAGATGCATTTCATTTAAAGGCAATGTTGAGTGTTCAAATGGTACGATTCTATGAACAAATCTATTTTTAAGGAACCCTTCAACTGGTTTAAATAAGTAATCAGAACAAGGATTCATTGGATATCCTGTAATAGTAGTTATTTCGCTATATAAATCCTCAATTTCAAAGTTCCCTTCTGACATATCAAACGCAAGTGTTTTGTTCCTAAGAATATCATCCCAATACTTTATGAATGATTGGTTGCCAAACGACCCTTCAATTTGCTCATTATTCGATTCTGAGTAAAAGTCGAAGGGTGACATCTCCTTATGAGTCAACTTAGCAAGAAAGATGCCTGTCATGCCACGGTGTAAATCCAAATTGTGAGAAATGTCTACTTTCCGATGTCCAATATCACCACCATCAGTAATGAATTCAACGGTGCCACATTGTAAGTTTCCTTTAAATACTCGGCTAATTTGAATGGTATTAGAAGTATTAATGAAGCCTCCATTTTTTGTTTCATAGGAATTACTGGAGATCACGCGTCCTTCAAAAACATAAGTGATTTCATTAATTCGTTCCTCTAAAGTTTTGAGTACTTCTTGGGCTAGTAGTTGGCCATTTGCTAGAATTAGCAATAAGCCCAGTGTGAAATGTGCTTTATTCATTTTTTGTTATTTTGGGGAATGGAGATCATAAATATATGAAAAAATAATGAAAATAATAATTTATTTATAATTTGTACTTTCTATAGGATTAATATCAGACACTTATTCTTTATATAGTAATTCTAGTCTTCTGTGAAAGGCATAATCAGACATCCCAACAACTAATCAATTCACAGTGGTTGGCTTAGTGATAGTAGGTGTTGTTTGAACCCTGTTGTTAGGTATTTGGGTTGTCCTGACCTTAAAAGTCTGGACAAACCAATAACTAACAACAGGAATAAGTGCCGAATAGCACGACCCTACAGTAATAACGAGGAATGCGAAGCAGGCAGCTTTATTAGGGTAGGGAAAGCCCCTGAAATGAATAAGTGTTTTACGTAAACAGCAAAATAATTACCTCGTATTCAATCCATTTTCATAAATTTGTGTCGAAAGATTATATTAATTCAATTTAAACAGATATCTATGAAAACGCCTGTTTTAGACAAGATAATCTACTCCTTATTGTTTTTAGTAACGATTATGATTGTTTTCTCCTGTTCCAGAAATCCGGTTTCAGGTAAGAAAGAATTCATGCTGATGTCGATCAATCAGGAACTTGCACTAGGGAAACAATCAGATCCTCAAATTATTCAGTCATTTGGATTGTACCCTGATAGTAAAATTCAATCATTTATTAACAGCAAGGGGCAACAGATGGCAAAAATCTCACACCGTAGAGACTTGAAATACGAATTTAAGGTGTTAGACTCTCCTGTCATCAACGCGTTCGCTATTCCGGGTGGTTATGTGTACTTCACAAGAGGTATTCTGGCGCACTTTAACAACGAAGCTGAGTTTGCAGGAGTACTCGGACACGAAATTGGACACGTCACTGCAAGGCATTCCGCCAGACAGTACAGTAAAAATATGGTAGCGCAAGTTGGATTCATTGCAGGGATAATTGCCTCCCCTTATTTCAGACAGTATGCACAAGAAGCCTCAACAGCTATGCAGCTAATGTTTTTGAAGTTTGGAAGAGATGCAGAAACGGAATCAGATAAGTTGGGCGTTGAGTATTCTTCCAGAATAGGGTATGACGCGGTCCATATGGCTAATTTCTTTAAAACGCTTAGCAGAATTCGTGCAAAATCAGGACAAACAATCCCTACGTTTATGTCTACTCATCCTGATCCAGGTGATCGGTACAACAACGTAAAGACCATGGCAAAAGCTTACCAGGGCCGACAAACACAAGGACAACAGTTCAAAGTCAACCGAGACTCGTACCTCCGGCTGATCGACGGTATTGTGTATGGGGAAGATCCGCGACAAGGTTATGTGGTGAGCAATGTGTTTTATCATCCTACATTGAAATTTAAAATGACGATTCCTACGGGTTGGCAACATATCAATAGCCCTTCTCAATTTCAAATGGGACCAAAGGATGGTAAGGCTATGATGATGATGACTCTGGCTACTGAAACAACACTACAGGCTGCAAGAGATAATTTTGTTAAAAACCATCAGCTAGCTATAGTTTCACAACCTACACCAAAGTTAAATGGGCTAAAAGCTGTAGCCGTTGTGGCGCAACAAGCACAACAACAACAACAACAAGGGCAAACACAACAAGCGCAACAACAACCCATCAAGGTCTTAGCTTACTTTATTGAACATGGTGGTAAGATTTACACCTACATCGGCGTAACCTCTGCGGATCAGTGGGGTGCATACCAACCCTTATTTACAAGTACCTTGAATAAGTTTGCTGTATTGTCGGACCCTGCAAAATTAAACGTAAAGCCAGAACGCGTAAAAGTGATCACAGTAGCCAGTAACACCTCTCTTTCAAATGTCTTCAAGCAGAACGGTGTTGAAGCAAAACGAATGGAGGAATTGGCAGTATTGAACAGTATGATGCTAACTGATAATATCAAACAGGGAACCTTGATCAAAGTATTGGAAAAAAGATAGTATAACAACGGATTGGCTATTAGGAATTGACTGTTAGTTGCTATGTTAAAGGAACTAATCCCCAATAGCCAATAGCTAAAACCCTATTGATTTGTAGGGAAGAAGATGTATACTTATAGTAATCAACTAACAGCACTATGTCTTCTTATCTCAAATCTTTACTAGTTTTTTGCTCGTTCTTTTTCCTGTCGCTTTCGCTGAATGCTGTAGATACAGACGTCATTATCGGTAAGGTGGTGTGTGGTTATCAAGGATGGTTTAATTGTTATAATGATGGTTCACCAGTAGATAGTTGGCGGCATTGGGCGATTGGCCAGTATCAATCCAATACACCTAATCCTTCTCCGAACTATGTGAGCTTTGAGATTTATCCGGATATTTCAATTTATCCTCCTGCTGTATTACATCAAACTGCGCTTGCCAACTTTCCGGACGGACGAGCAGCTGAACTCTTTTCTTCTTATCCTGAAGCTACTATTGATAAGCATTTTGAACTGATGGCGAAGCACAATATTGACGGGGCTGCTCTTCAACGATTTATCAGTGAAACCTTTAATCCTGTGTTCAAATAGCAACGTGATACCATTGCCGCACGAGTCAAACGTTCAGCAGAACGACACAATCGAGGATTCTATATGATGTATGACCTTGGAGGCTCGCAAGCAAATGAAATCAATGCTGTAAAAACAGAATGGACAAACCAGTTGTCTGTATTTGGGGACTTGGTTTCAACCATTTACCACATTCTGCTGCTCAATGCCAGGATTTAGTCAATTGGTTTAGAATATTACTGGAGACAGATTTACAACATTGGCTCCCTGAATATCTCATCACTTTACATTGCCATGTTTGATGAGTATGACGAAGGCAAAGCGATTGCCCCTGCATCTGATTCTTACCTGACACAGCCCACTGACCAATTCTTTTTGACATTGAGCGCAGACGGAGACTACCTGTCACCTGATTTCTATTTGCGATTGACGGATGAGGCGAATCAAATGTTGAGTAATCAGATTCCGCTTTTCAACACTTTTTCAACACCATTCTCAGCAGCGCCCATGTTTCTTCGCACAAGTGTAGAACTTGGCTATTGCGCCCAACCCGATTGGATCAATACCGTAGAACCAACTACCGCGATCACTAACGTAACAGGCAATGGTCCCAACAATATACCAGTTTGCCAATTACAGAATACCATGGCATTTAGTGGCACTCATTCCATATTGCTTGATGGTGTAGACAATGAGGCGATTCTGCCGTCGCACTGCTATTCTCAAGTGTTTGATGTGAATATTCCTGTTACTGTTGACACTTGGTTGTCCTACAAGTCGTATCCTGTCAATCTGCTTTCCCGTGCTACAGCAATTGATTTGGTGTTTATGGATGGCAGCAGAAGAATGGCTCCTTCAATGACTATTTGATTCAAGACTTTAATCTGGATGGTGATGTGAATGGCTTGGATCGGATATTCTGGTCTTACAATAACGGAATTTTCTCCAATGTGCCCAAGTAGCGATTATCAATTCCTTATTCCTTACTATTGATCGAACAGTCTTTAACCTGATTTTGTTTTAGTCGTTGAAGCCAATTTTTAATACATAATTCAAGTTTAACAAGACATTAATAAGCGATTGTATATCTGGGAAATCTGAACATGGCATTAGGCATAAACGAAAAAGGCTTCCTGCGAAACAGGAAGCCTTCAAATTATTCTAAAGATTTCATTTAATCAAAGTAAATCATAATCTCAGCATCTGAATTGTTTGTTGCATCACATTCGCCACCTGAGAAAGGAAAGACTGTTGCAGTAACAGTTGTCAATCCTTCTGTTCCTTGAGGATTGTATATTCCATTAAAGCCAAATGATTTTTTACCATTAGCTGGAATAGATCCTACATATTCGAATTCATAAACAATTCCATTATTACCTAGGAAATTCCATTCATTATTTTGAACTGGCTTAAATGCTACACTAGTAAGTGTGGCATCCCATGAGAAATTTACACGAGGATCATATGGCATTCTTACTTTCAGCGGAGAGGAAGCATCAGAAGGATTTCCTGATAATTCACTAATCTCAACAGCAACACCAATTGCTGAAACTCCTACAATATTACTAGGTATTACAGTAAGTACTGGAGTCAAATCACAGCAAACTGGAGGTGCCGTTCCTGAAATTTCAATACATACGTTATCGCCAGCAGTTGAAGTTCCTAAAGTTGAAGTTGCTGAGTTAATTACTAGAACTGGGTCAGACGTGATTTCTACATTATCAACATACCAACCATCTGGAATATTGTTTACAGTTCCTACTGCAAAAGGATCATAGTAAAAGCTAAATCGGAGAATCACTTCTTGACAAACGGTGTTGAAAGATGATAAATCAACTGTCGTAGTTAAACAGCTTGGAGACAATCCTGAAAACGCTGTTTGAGTGGCATCATCCGCAATATAAGCGTTGTATCCATTAGAAGTCATGTATGGTCCTAGATTTGTCCAGGAGGTTCCACCATTGGTAGACATTTCAACAATACCACCATCCCAGTTCAATTCAGTATCATAAAAATGATCGAATGTTAACTCTGCATTTGTAGCCATAAACATTGGTAAATCAAGGTATTGCCATACAAATACGCCAGTGCCACCTTCCAATTCTACTGCGTACCAACCAGTAGAGCCACAAGGTGCACCAGATTGTAATTTCCACTTAGCAGGAGCCGTTGCAGGACTACTTGTAGAACCCCAAACTCCAGACCCAGATTCCATATCGTCTGTGAATAGCGTAGTAGAAGGCGTTCCTGCTGTAGCCTGATAAGTTAAAGTCGTAGAAGAACCAGACGCAGGAGTAGACCATGTAATAACACCACCACTGTGAGAACCACCATTACTTGCTGATCCTGGAACATAAGTAAGTCCAGTAGGCAAATTATCTTCAACACTAACATTTCCTGATGGTCCGCCACTGCAAGCACTTGCAGTACCTGAGGAAGACAGTGTAAACGTGATTACTTCACCTACTGCTGCAGTAGTTTTATCGGCAGTTTTTGTCATAGTAGTAGAACCAGGACCGCCACCAGTAGGCGTATCAAACGCTTCTGTCCCGTCTGTTTTATTAGCTGTAGATCCTTGGTTTGCACTAGCCCCAAGTCCTCTTCTTGCAAAGGCTGCCCAAATCGTACATTCGTTAGCGCCACCATATAGTGCTTGGTCAGCAGCAAGGATAGCGTCTCTTCCTGAAACAAATCCTGGGTTACATCCTTGTAGTTTACATCCTTCTATGATAAGGGCACATGCAATGTTGTTACCACCAGTACCAGTATACATATCTTGATCATATCCGTGAACATCAATCAAATCCCAGTATAAATCCCAAATCATTGTACACCACACATATCCGACTCCGTGAGGAGCAGCAGCGGAAATAATAGTATTATATGTAGAAGGGTTCACACTCATATTATGTGAATATTGTGTTGGACGAATACCGTCACCTGTGGTAGGTTCGTTTAAGGCATATGTACCGATTCCTCTCGCCGTATTTTTTGTATCAGTTAATTTCTGAGTCATTACTAAACCAAACCAGTCACTCCAGCCTTCACCCATTTGCTCTTGATTACTTAGGCAAGAAGAGTTAGGACCTCCAGTCAATCGTATTGAAATACCATGACCATATTCGTGAACAATGATACCATTATCAAGGTCACCGTCTATATCAGGGTTAGGAGCGGTCCATAGAAACATCTGCATTCTAGGGTCTGATCCATCACCAGGAGTGTAGAAGTTCGCATTATTGGATCCACTGCCATCTTGTGCTTGAGCATCTACAGGATCACCTGCAGCGCCACCATTTCCATAGTTGTTTTGCTGGAAATTACCACTAGCTTCATCAAAACCATAATGCCAAAAGATATCATGTGTGAAATTATTCCAAACATATAAGTTAGTAATGTTATTATCAAGATTACTTGAAGGCGGTAAATTTAAGTTCATTGTATAGTCAAAGACTAATGATGCACCTCCGTTTGGAGAATACCCAATTCCATTGTTACCGTTTTGATCTTCATGTGCAAGAACGTTGTTTCCACTAGTAATAGTCGTCTCAGCTCCGTTTGCACCATTAGTATCATGCCATCCATATGGAGACGCCGTAGGATCATCAGGGTTAGTCAATAAAACTCTTGAACCATGGTTTGGACTTTCAACTCTTAGCGGCAATGCTCTATAGGTTCCTGCCATTCCATTGCCAAATTGCTGGGCACTGTGGTCTTCCTTAATGGCGTGAGAATGTGAGTGATCTGAACATCCTGCTTCCAAATTTGGTGTTCCAAAATTACAATGTATCACTGCATCTCTTTGCTCTACAATAGAACCATCATTTACATTTACGTAAGTTTCCCAATAGTGCTGCACATCTTCTGTATAGATCCCAACTTTCCAAGTAGGAATAACTTTCCCATCCATGTGAAGGTACATTTTTTCTGATTTGATTGGCTCAAATGCAATGTCAGCTTCCGTAAAGGTAGTTAAGTTGCCCTTACTCGAAATCTTATTAAGGCTTTTCGGTGTAAGATTTAAATTACTTGCAGCAATCTGTACTGCCTTAAGAGCAGAAATTCCTTTTGCCTTACCAACTAAAAGGGTTTTGGCATTGGCAACGAATTCTGACCGGGAATGTAAAATTGAATTGTCTGGCATGACGTGAATATTCATCGTTGCGTTTTCAATCGCAATTCCGTCAATCTGCTGTTTGTAATAAAAGTGAGTAACCCCACTCTTTTTACTAGTGTAAGTATCCGTCAATATTGGGTTACTTATATCTTCGGCTGAAAGCGCCTTCGGACTTTCCATGTATTGAATATGATTATTTGCGGCAGTGTGTTTAGCACTTTGGGCAAATACCATCCCGGAGAAGCTTAAAAATAAAATGATTAAATGAATAGAACTTTTCATAAGCAATTGGATAATGTAATCTTGAAATAAGGTTAAGTAATGTTAGATAGAAGTGTTGGCAGTATTATTTCACACCTTTAGCTATTCATAAAATTAAATTTTTTTTTTGCGGTAAAAGACCGTATTAATTACTGTTAACATAAGTTTAACTCGAAAAAAATAAATTAAGGTTGACTTTAATAAGTTAGATGTTTTCAATTTATTTTGAATATGAATTAAATGTAAAGTGTTTTGCGATTCTTTTTACCCTGATAGAAGCTATAATATTATTCTTTTTTTTATGGGTTTTATATTTTTTAAATGTTCTAAATCAATCAATTACTAAAATTACTAATACAACTTTAAGAGGAATGATGTTAGACCAATATTTGTTTTAGTAAGATTTTCTCAAATTTAATAATTGGACTGTTTACTTTATTGTATAATCGATAAATTGCAATTTTTTCAAAATAAACTGTTGAATTATCCGTCTCTTATAAATTAACAATTTGTTAACAGTTTTAATAGCCTAAGCTTATTAAGTCTTCAGGAGTATCTATACTGTGAGATTCAAGATCGGTAATACAAACACCAATAGAATGACCCGCTTGCATCCATCTCAACTGCTCTAGGCTTTCCGCTTTTTCCAGATGACCTAATGGTAGTTTTGTAAGCTTTGATAAACATGAAGATTTGTAAATGTAAAGACCAATATGCTTGTAAAATCGATGGTGATTTAAGGAAGCACTCTTATCAATTCCCCTAAGAAAAGGAATTGGAAATCTGCTAAAATATAACGCTTTAAAATTATCATCAAACACCAATTTTACGCAATTTGAATTATGTAGATCTTTAAGATTATCAATCTCTTTGGCTAATGTTGCAATATTATATTGATTATATTCTTCTTTAAAAAAACGAATTAATAGATCAATTTGTTCGGGTTGGATAAAGGGCTCATCTCCTTGTATGTTAATCACTATTTCATAGGAATCCTTAACAAGAGTAAGGGTTTCTACACATCTATCTGTTCCCGTCGGATGATCCATCGCTGTCATTATCACTTCACCACCAAAACCACTAACATGGTCAAAAATACGTTGGTCGTCTGTAGCAATTACAACACGGTCTAACAATTGTGATTTCGAAGCTTGTTGGTGGACTCTTTGAATCATCGTTGTTCCTCCAATATCAATCAAAGGTTTACCCGGAAATCTGGTCGAGGCATATCGTGCTGGTATAATGGCAATGGTCTTCAATTCAATTTTTTTCAAAATATATTGTTTTCCGACTCAATTATGAATTATTTCTACGTTTTTTTTATGTAAATCACTCTTACTGATGTAATTTGCACTTGAATTATTAACGATTCAATTTAATTCCATGTTAATGTTTAGAATTGCAGGCTTGATTGGGTTCCTTATCTGTTTACCATATCTCATCTTCTCTCAGGAAACCAATACCGCTACAGCCTATCAAATCGACAAGGATTATTTGCTTGTTTCTGTTGGAGCTAATGCTCAAAAAACAATAAACCACCGCCTTAAAGATAACCAAACACTCTATAGTTTGTCCAGATTTTACGGTGTTTCTTTAGAAGATCTTTATTATCATAATCCCAATCTCCAATCCAAAGCGCTTACAGTCAATCAGTCTATTAGTATTCCAGTAGCCAACCGCGCTATCATCCGTAAGTTTGATCAATCGTTAGATCGCTCGCAGCACGTCCCGCTCTACTACGTCGTCAGACAAGGGGAAACGGTATACACGATATCCCGTACCTATTTTAGAATGGCGCCTGAACTGTTTCTGAGAAATAACGATATGCAATCTTCTGATTTAGCAATCGGTGATTCTTTATTTGTTGGGTGGTTACCTATAGCAGGCATTTCTGAAAATCAGAATAAACGTAATTCAGTTCGTGCCCTATATTCAAAAGAAAATGAACCGCTTAGACTTAAGTTTGACTCAGATTCAGAAAGAGCCACCATTCAAATTGAAGATGGAATCGCCTTTTGGCAAACCACTGGAACTGCTAAAGGGAAAACGAACTACTTTGCCTTGCACCGTGAGGCCAAACCCGGTTCAATCATCAAAATTACCAATCCGATGAGTGGTAGAATCTTATTCGCAAAAGTTACTGGTGGTATTCCAGAATCTTCTTATGATCCAGCCATCAAGATTGTCGTTACGCCTTCCTTGGCAAAAGCGCTAGGGGCACTAGACAGAAAGTTCCATGTCAAAATCGCGTATTTAAAATAGATACTCCTACATTTAAGATGTAATTGTTTTAATGATACCTTGTCTTAGGGGCGGAGGTCTCAATCTTGTGATGCCTGAAGTCCTGCGCCTCCTGCTCTTTGATTTTGTCACTACAACAATTGTCTTGTGGTATGGCAAACGGCGGTTTAAATTTGTTGATCTTTGGAATTACTTAGTTTCTGAACGAAAAGACAATAATCGTTGACTATCAATCTTTTAATAAGAAATTGTTAGCACAAATATTCT
>ENA-ORXR01000670-ORXR01000670.1-marine-metagenome-genome-assembly--contig:-NODE-670-length-43073-cov-14.227603_pt1 | contig 43073 bp, 32 predicted proteins | sample MGYA00237866_ERZ511479 | MGnify/ENA metagenome assembly ERZ511479
TTGTTCTTCATGTTCCTTCGTTAAAAAGCCTCGCCGAACCTATGGGTTCTTTGCTAGCCCGCCCGCTTAGCGGTTCTTATTTAAAGCACTTTCGTACTTTATTCGACTACGTCGAACTCATTCGTTCTTGCCTTGATCCATTGTGAACAATTCTAAATCCTTTTCCGTCATCTAAAAATAGAAATGGTATTAGGGATGACACGAGTGGCACTGAATAGTAATAGTATGAACTATGATTTTCAGGATTGCGCGGCTTAAACGATTTCTTGTACACTAGGCTTAGTCTCGTTTTGCCTTTTTATTTTGCGTAAGGAACATGGAAGGTTTAGTCCGTAGGACCGAACGAACAGTGAGCCTGTAATACTCCGACCCCGTGGGAGGGCTTTGTGCAAGGTGTGAGGGGTTACGCCCACATAGAAATTCTGAAGTAAATACTATAGCTACACAAACTTAGAAATGATCTCCGTAACCTTTAGGCTTTCTTGCGATCCATCGCCGAGATTTTTGAGCGTTAGGACACCAGAAGCTTTTTCATCTTCACCTATAATGATGACATAAGGAATGCTTCGCTTATCAGCATACTTCATTTGCTTTTGCATTTTTGCAGCTTCAGGATACATATCTACCGATATACCAGCGGCACGAAACTGAGTCAATAACTGGAATCCATAACTCAGGTTTTCCTGCTCCATAACACTGATCTGTACCTGTATGTCCTGAGCGATATCTTCTGGAAATAGACCCAGTTCCTCCATAACAATATACATCCTCGCAGCACCAAAGGAGATACCGACGCCAGACATATCTTTCATGCCGAACATACTCGTGAGATCATCATATCTTCCGCCGCCTCCGATACTCCCGATTTCTACATCATGAGCTTTTACCTCCATAATACAACCCGTGTAATAGTTAAGCCCACGAGCTAGCGAAATATCGAACTCGTAAGCACCTAGCGGACTGTCTGCCAGCAATGCAGCTACAGTTCTTATCTCCTCTATACCTTTCAGTCCAGAGGGACTGTTCTGCATTAGTGGCTCTAGTTCGTCGATTGTTTTCACCTCTAGCATCTTCATGATCTGAGTTGCACTTTCTTCTTTTACACCTCGACCGATAAGTTCTGTCGTAACTTTTTCTATACCTATCTTATCCAGTTTGTCAATGCAGGTGGTGATGTCTACAAACTTATCTTCTTGTCCCACAACCTCTGCTAGTCCATATAGTATTTTTCTATTATTGAGCTTGATGGTGCAAGCTATGCTAAGTTCTTTGTAGACCTCATTAAATATCTGGATGAGCTCGGCCTCGTATATAAGTGCATCGGAACCTACTACGTCCGCATCACACTGGTAGAATTCTCTATACCGACCTTTCTGTGGTCTGTCGGCTCTCCATACTGGCTGTATCTGGAACCGCTTAAATGGAAAATACAGCTCATTCTGATTCATCACCACGTATCGCGCAAAAGGAACCGTAAGGTCATACCTCAGTCCCTGCTTGCTTATACTACTGAGAACCTTATTACTATCTTTTGCTGCGAGTAAATTAGCATCCGCCTTAGACAAGAAATCACCATTGTTAAGCACCTTAAAAAGTAGCTTATCGCCTTCCTCTCCGTACTTACCAGAAAGGGTAGAAAGATTCTCCATAGTAGGCGTCTCGATACCTACAAATCCATATTTCTTAAATACCTTTTCTATACAGGTGAATATATACTTGCGCTTAGCCAGTTCAGAAGGCAAAAAATCTCTAGTGCCTTTAGGAATAGATGGTTTCATTATGTTGTGCTTTGCTGGATTATATAACGGAACTAAACTGCTTCAGGAATCTTGTATCGTTCTCGAAGAGTAATCTTATATCGTTGATCTTATACTTAAGCATCGCTTGGCGCTCTATACCCATACCAAAAGCAAAACCACTATATACTTCAGGATCTATGTCACAGTTGATCAGGACATCAGGATCCACCATGCCGCAGCCTAGGATTTCTAACCAGCCCGTACCCTTCGTTATTCTGTAATCATTCTCATCCTTCAGTCCCCAGTATACATCCATTTCTGCACTGGGCTCAGTAAACGGAAAATAACTAGGTCTAAGTCTTATGTTTGTCTCTGGTCCATACATCTCTCTAGCAAAATAAAGTAAGGTCTGCTTCATATCTGCAAAGGATACTTTTTTGTCAATATATAGTCCCTCTACCTGGTGAAACTGGCAGTGTGATCTAGCGGATATAGTTTCGTTACGGTATACTCTTCCTGGTGCAATAATTCTTATCGGAGGTTGCTGACTGGTCATCACCCTAGCTTGTACAGAAGATGTATGCGTTCTCAGTAGATTCGTTACGGAATCTTTCAGGTAGAAGGTATCTTGCATATCTCTTGCAGGATGATCTTCTGGCGTATTCATCGCCGTGAAGTTATGCCAGTCATCCTCTATTTCTCTTTCTTCCTCTACCTTGAATCCTATTTTCTCAAAAATGGAAATAATCCTATTCATCACAATAGAAACGGGGTGTCTAGATCCCTCCCATTCTGCATTCATAGGTAGCGTGGGATCTACATTGCTATATGTATGATTATCTGATTCTGCAGAAATGCCAGCACTCATTGCTTCGAATTTTTCTTCTGCTTCCTTTTTTGCCTTATTCAGTATTTGTCCAAATTCTTTCTTTCTCTCATTCGGAACATTCTTCATCTCTGAAAACAAAGGCTTGATGATATTCTTGGTACCTAGAAATCTAATTCTGAAAGTTTCCAGTGCCTCTGCTGTGGTAGCACTGCTTTCGCTGATCTCCGTAATAATGGCTCCTACTTTTGTAAATATATCCATAAGTCTTCTTGATAATTAAGGCAAAGTTAATTCAATTATCCTGAAACACCTACTCTTAGGATTGCAGAATAGATATGTGTACAGGCATTTAGATTCTCTATTCTGAGAACATTATCCTTCATCTCATTTTTAAGTATGTCAATTTGTAAAAATATAATTTTCTATTTATCTATTTTGATACAATTATTACTGCTTTATTTGCATTAATTAAGAGATAGGGTCGCTGATCTTATGAACCAAAACAAAACCAAGGTGCGTTGATGCAGTATTTTCTGGGCAAGAGAGATAATTTCTTTTTAGTACTAAGTCTTATTTTTTTATGCTCCATAGTATATTCTAAGTTTGCTTTGAGTCTAAGCATGATTTTGCTTTTACTGCTATCTTTGTTGACTAAGGGTGAAATAGATCTTAAGCAGGATGTCAAAATGCTACTCGGCAATAAACACTTATTATCTATCGGTATATTTTTCCTGATCTACTTTATCTCTGGAGTTAATTCAGAGAATCTGGGGGAGTGGTTACACCAGATAAAAATGAAATTACCCTATATCATTATGCCCTTCATTCTCTGGAGGTTTAGACATCTAGTAATCCGATATTACGCTGCATTTCATTTTTTGTTTGCCTCGGTTGTTTTTTTCAGCGCCATCGCTGTTCTTTTTTATTATGTATATGATGCTGATAATATTAACAATGGTATCAGTAGAGGTAAGGCTATGATTACACCTGTAGATCATATCAAGTATAGTCTTTTCATAACCTTTTCTATTATATCCTCACTGCTTATTATGTGGAAAAAGAAATTGCGATTTAGTAAGATCCAAAAAGTAGTAGTATCTATAGCCTGTCTTTTTCTTGTTGCATTTTTGCACGTTCTGGCAAGTAGAAGTGGTATTATACTCTGCTATATTTTATTAATGTCCATGGGTGTACTATTTATAAAAGAGACGAAGAAGTATAGGATGATTTTTCCCTTATTAGGAATCATATTTATGACTCCATTCCTAGCCTATAATACTGTTCCCAGTTTTAAAAGTAAGATAGGTTATATGTTCTATGACCTGAACAAGTATATGCAAGGAGAGGGTGTGAATTATTCTGATTCCGAAAGAATATATTCTTACAAGGTGGGATATACCTTGTTCAGAGAGAGCCCGATACTAGGGACTGGGATAGGAGATCTCATGGATAATTGTAAAGAGAAATATAAACTCATGTTTCATGCGGATATTCGTAAATATCCACATAACCAGTTTATTTTTACAATAGCCGGTATGGGTTTATTAGGACTTTTCCTTTTTTTAGTGGCATTCTTTTACCCTTTTACCTTATTCGTTTCTGAAAGAACCTATCTTTTTTTATTTCTAACCTTACTGGTATTAGGTTCATTTACAGTGGAGAACACATTAGAAAGATCTTATAGTATTGCATTTTTCACCTTTTTCTGGACTTCGGGAATAATATACAGTCAGCGACAAAGTATGACTAAAGCCTAGATTTATTAAGCTTTTGCCATCTATTTTACTTATATTTAGAGTACAGAAACACATCCTACGGCCTAGTAGAAGACAATCCACCATTTTATTACTTATTTAATGTAAATTAAAATATGTCAAAATACATACTTATTTTTTTGTTTGTAGTAAGTTACCTATTCGCTTCTGCTCAGGATAGATTGAATATGACTTTACTAGGATCGTATCATGACGCTAGTTTTCCTAAGAAAAATGATGGTCAGTATTATAACGATGTATGGGGATATGCTAATGCCAGTGGAGAGTTTGCCGTTGTAGGAAATGTAGAACTCACATTGTTTTTTGATGTTACAGATCCATGTAATATTAAGAAGATATTTGAGTACGACGGGGGAGTTAAAGAAACATGGAGAGATTACAAAACTTTCGGTGACTACATATATGGCGTTTGTGATTCATGCGCGGAAGGTCTACATATATTTAAGGCGAATGGAGCATCAGTTACGCATGTCAAAACACTAACTAATTTTTTTGGGAGTGCACATAATATATTTATTGAAGAAGCTACTTCTAGATTATATGCTGTTGGAGTTTCTGGTGCAGTCGATATGATTGTATTAGATTTGACAGATCCAGAAAATCCTAGCCTGATAGAAAATATAGATTTCGGCGGTGGTTTTTATATACATGATGTTTTCGTAAGAAATAATATAGCTTACTGTTCTCATGGTTACACAGGAATGTTTATTTGGGATCTTAATGATACGGCAAACCCCATAGCCTTAACAAATTATACAAATGAAAACCCAAGTCAGTATAATCATAGCTCATGGATGCATCCTACAGAAGATATTATATATGTAGCTAATGAAGTACCCACGGGATTGCCTATGCAAGCAGTAGAACTGATCGGCACGGATGAAAATATAACAGGACTGGGAGATACCTATATTTTCCAAGATCCATTAGAGGCAACTGGAAACCCGACGCCTCATAATCCATTCGTTGTAGATGATAAGTTGATCATCAGTTACTATCACGATGGTATAAAAGTATATGATCTTACTAATCCTAGTGAGCCTGAACTTTACGGATATTATGATACGTATGAAAATACTTCCTATGGAGGCTATGAAGGGAACTGGGGAGTTTATCCTTTTTTACCCTCGGGAAATATTCTAGCATCTGATATGGATAATGGATTATTTGTCTTAAAACTAGAAGATGCTTGTGATGCAACGGATGCTGACGGTGATGGTTATTGCGTAGACTTAGACTGTGACGATACAGATAGTGAGATAAACCCTAATGCCGTAGAGATATGCGATGGTATAGATAATAACTGCGATGGAATTATGGATGAGTGTGTAATATGTTTTAAACCGAAAGCATTTCTTACTGGACCCTATGATCAGGGTTCTGGACTCATGGATGACCTGATGAAGCGGGATGGATACATGCCACTTATAGAACCTTACACAGGACTAGGATATAGTTTTGTAGGAGGAGGAGGAGGAGAAGTAACTTCTCCTGCTGTACTTGCAGTATCAGGATCAGATGCGATTGTAGATTGGGTGATAGTAGAGTTAAGATCAGAAACAGATAATACAGAAATTGTTTTTTCACGAGCAGCACTTCTACAGAGAGATGGAGATATAGTAGATATAGATGGCACTTCTACTGTTACAGCTGATGGACTATCTCCTGATAATTATTACTTAGCGATAAAGCATAGGAATCACCTAGCCGTTATGAGTGGTATAGCGCTCAATCTTACAGAAGGCGTAACGACAGATTTTACGAATGGGACCATGCCTGTTTTTGGAACAAATAGTCAGCAAATTACAGGTGGTATTGCCACGATGATTTCTGGAAACGGAAATGATAATAATAACATAAAATTCACAGGAGCAGAAAACGACGCTGATGAAGTAAGAAATATCATTTTAGGAGATCCAGGTAACCAGTTCAACCAGTTAGGTTACACCGTGAAAGGCTATTTTGAAGAAGATTATAACATGGATGGAAAAGTTATATACACGGGAGCCAGCAATGATTTTGATGTGGTCAGAAATACAATATTAGGCTATCAACCCAATTTGTTTAATCTACTAGGCTATACTATAAACGGTACAGTACCTAATTAACACCAGAAAATTATTAAAATGAAATATTTACTTAACGTTCTATTTTTAGTATCTGTTGTAAATCTGTATGGACAGACTACAAACTCCTATGGATTAAAAATATCAGAAAAACAAAATTCGGCTGTAACGGTCTATGCAGATTTTGCAGACCTAGCGCCTGAGAGTAATTTGAGCAATGCGCTTATAAGTATATTGGTCCCAGCTGGGACTGGTCACACCGTGAGCGTAATAGAAGATCAGAATGCTACATCTTGGACCTTGCACAAAGCATATAGTAATGAAATAATGAGTCTGTGTAATCTTGCAGGAGCGTACGATCTTGTGCAATTCTACCAAGCATCACATATACCTATTTCTAGTTCTGCAGAACAACTTATGCTTAGCTTTAAGCTAGGAGCTGAATGTGGATCAGATGCAGATATAAAGTTAATAGATCAGCATAGCGATGATGGTATTATGGCATGTCTAACTGATGTAGGAGTTGTCCTTACAGGAAGTATAGATAAGGATGGAAACGACAAAGAAGCACCGACGGTAGGAAATTATATGGATGTCAAAAAGGGAGCTGGAAAACTTAATTGTACGGATCTTCAGTTTAGATCTACAGACTTAGTATCGTTTACCGTTCAGAAAAGAAATAATACTGCACGATTAGATTGGACAACAGAGAATGAGCAGGATCTAGCACACTTCGAGGTAGAAGCTAGTTCTGATATGATTGATTTTGCCTACATAGATAGGGTAAAAGCAGAAGGGCTTGCTAATCAGTCGAAGGATTACTTTTTTGTCCATGCAGACATCTCAAGTTTCGAAGAAAACAAACCTAATAAATTATATTATAGACTGAAGCTAGTAAACGATGATGGAAGCTTTACATATTCTGATATCCGTTTTGTAAGATTTAAAACTCAGTCTGATCATGCACACGCAATAGCCGTATATCCTAATCCTTCTAATGACAACTTCACAATAGAAGTAGATCTTCTAGAGAACAGTATAGGGTCAGTAAATATTATAGGCTTAGATGGTAAGATCTATCATAACTTTCCTGTAAGTGATAAGCAAAACAAATATAAGGTAGACTTAGAAAATCTTAGACTAGTTTCTGGGATATATTTTGTTCATGTCATAGAAAATGAAAACATAATTGCAACGGATAGAATTGTAATTACAAAGTAGAAAACTCAAAGTATCAATTGGATAATCGTATGCCCTCAGAGACGAGGGCATTTTTTTTGTAAACCAGAATTGGTATTAAAACTTATTTTTTAGATTTTTTTACCTGTTTAGATTTTCTTTGTTCTCGGATATGTTGCCAGAGATATCTAGTAGCTAACGATCTATAGGGTTTCCATTTCTCTGCTTTCTTATTCATTGCTATAAGTAGGGCTTTCTTTTCTTTTTTAATTTTATATACATCTTTCATGACAACTTGTATAGCGTAATCTCCATCGGGAAATATATCTGCTCTATAAAGTGTAAATATCAAAATCATTTCTACGGTCCATTTGCCTACTCCTTTTATCTGAGTCAAGTATTTTACAATTGCTTCATCGGACATAGTTTCCCAGACTTCATCTTTTATCTGCTCTTCTATAAAGAATTGAGCAATATTAAATACATAACTCGTTTTTTGTCTCGATAGGCCTACAGCTTTTAATTGGTCTTCCTGTAGAGCGACAACACGGTTAGGGTCACCTAAATTAAAATCAAGTAATTCTTGCAGTCTGTGATAGATCTTGTCGGCGGCCTTGGTAGATATCTGTTGGTATACGATTGCTTTTATCAGATCATGAAGTACGTTGTTAGGAATAACCATCTTGGGGTGAGGCACTTTGGAAATTATATCAGCGAGAACTATGTCTTTCTGTAAGTGTATTATTGCTTGTTTATTTTTTTTAATCATCTAATCGTATCTAAGTGCTTTGATTATTTTCCTATGTTATGGGATCAATTAGTTCAACTTGTTTTTTAAAAACTTGTGCATCTTGTGTAAAAGATATAGCTGTAAACTTAATATTCACAATATAATTATCTAATACCATTTCTATTTTTAGATGACGGAATAGGATTTAGAATTGTTCAAAATGGATCAAGGCAAGAAACGTAGGCGAACCCATAGGTTCGGCGAGGCTTTTTAACGAAGGAACATGAAGAACAAAATAAATAATTACCGTCATTCTAAACTAGAATTGGTATAAGACCAAGATAGAAAACATAATCACAGCTATCCGCTTGTAGACAATGCTTTAGCGAATGCACAAATTAAGGCGAGTCTTTCTAACCTAAAGTGTGATTATTCATATCTAAAAATTACTCATGTTAAGATAGAAATTAAACAGTATTTACGTTCTGAGTTTAATTAAATATCTTCGTTCTAAATCATATCTAAAAACGGATCAAACTTAAAGGAAATATTGCTGATGATGTTAACCCATTTGGGAGGATTGATAGATATAGTATATTTTTAGTCCAGTTAAGTGTAATAATAACTGAAACTTCTTCTAGAATGATAGACCAATCTCATAATTATTTTCCTATGTTTAATCATTAAGTATTACCTACAAGCTTATGATTCTGTGTTAGAAACTAAAAATATGAATGGACTGAAATTATATATTTTCCTATGTCTAGTGACTTCCAGTCTTTTTCTTATTAATGCTTGTAAGAATAATGATCAAGAAGAAAAAGGAAATGAGCTGAATAATATAATAGAGGAAATCGAACGATTTTCTGAGGAACAAAGAGAATTTGCTAATGAGAACTGGGTAACAGATTTAGATAGTTTAGATAGAAATGTAGATAGATTAGAATCACAATTGTCAAGTCTTAAGCAAATAGATATTCAAAACCTATCAGAACAAGAATTGATAAATTATGATCTGGTAAACTTAGTACTAGAAGATAGATTATCTAATCTTCAGAATAAGGCTTATCTGATGCCCTTAAGTTCTGAGGGTGGATTTATTACATCTATCCTTTTTACATTCCAAAGAATGAAACTTGTCAATAAAGAAGAGAAGAATAGATATAAAAGTAAGTTAGAAAACCTACCTGAATATCTTAAAAAACAACAAAAAATACTGCAGTCCGGAATCGAAGGAAATATTAGTATTCCCAAAGTTATCGTAGAGCAATGTAACAAGTTACTAGTAGGTCACATTAGCGCTAGGGAGGAGGATTCTTTTTTGGTTCAACCATTGTCTAAGCTTACTTCCGATGATCAGTTTTTTAAAGATGAATGCTTAGATATAATTAATAGCAAGGTCTTACCCTCCATGCGTTCTTTTAGTCAGTTCCTTACAACGGATTATATCCCTAGAACAAGGAATTCAGTCGGAGTGAGTGAAAATATAAATGGCAAGGCTTATTACGAACAACGAGTGAAATATTACACTACATTAGAAATGACGCCAGATGAGGTTTTTGAAACTGGAAAAAGCGAGGTCAAGCGTATCCGAGCAGAGATGGATAAGATTATTAAGGATTTAGATTACAAGGGTAGTTTCCAAGACTTCCTAAGTTTTCTCAGAACGGATCCACAATTCTATGCTAAGACACCAGAAGAATTACTGCATAAGGCTGCATGGTTATCTAAGAAAGCGGAAGAATTCCTTCCCAAGTATTTTGGTAAACTGCCTAGGCTGCCTTTTACTGTTTCTCCCGTACCAGCAGCGATAGCACCCAACTATACAGCAGGCAGATATTCCCCTGGATCATACAAAGATCATAGAGCTGGAGAATATTGGGTTAATACTGTTTATCTTGAGAGTAGACCATTATATGCATTGCCGGCTCTGACATTACATGAGGCGGTTCCCGGGCATCATCTCCAATTCTCTCTAGCTGAGGAGATAGAGGATGTTCCAGCCATAAGAAATAATACTTACTTAAGTGCCTACGGTGAAGGCTGGGGTTTGTATTCTGAGTTTCTAGGAAAAGAAGTAGGTTTTTATACAACACCGTATGACGACTTCGGAAGACTTACTTATGAAATGTGGAGAGCGTGTCGGCTAGTAGTAGATCCTGGAATGCATTACAAAGGATGGACAAGACAAGAGGCTATAGATTTCATGGCAAGTAATACTGCATTATCTTTACATGAGGTGAATACGGAGATAGATCGATATATTGGCTGGCCTGGCCAGGCGGTATCTTACAAGATAGGAGAATTGAAAATTAGATCTTTAAGAAAAAAAGCGGAAGAAAAATTAGGAGAAAAATTTGATATTAGAGCTTTTCATGATGTGGTCCTAAGAAATGGATCTATTCCACTTAGAACGTTAGAAAGAATTATTGACAAATATATAGAAGAAAATAGTTAGGATATGAGAAAGATAAGAATGGGGATGATAGGTGGAGGAAGAGGGGCCTTTATAGGTGCAGTCCATAGAATGGCGGCAGCACTAGATGGTCAGATAGATCTAGTCTGCGGAGCTTTTAGCAGTAGTGCGGAAAAATCTAAATTGTCTGGAGAAGATTTATATTTAGATCCTTCACGAGTTTATGGTTCTTATAAAGAAATGATTATAGAAGAGAAAAAACTTCCAGAAGATACAAGGATGGATTTCGTTTCTATTGTTACACCTAATCATATGCACTTTGCGCCAGCCGTTATGGCTATAGAAAATGGATTTCATGTGGTAGCAGACAAGCCGCTTTGTTTTAATATGGAAGAGGCGTATGCGCTAGAGAAAGTAGTCAAGGATTCTGGTCTTATCTTCGCACTTACACATAACTATACAGGTTATCCTATGGTAAAGCAGGCTAAGGCAATGTTTAGAAAAGGAGATTTTGGAAAGATAAGAAAGGTGGTAGTAGAATATCCCCAGGGATGGCTATCGACCTTATTAGAAGCTAGTGACCAGAAGCAAGCAGCATGGAGAACAGACCCTAAGAAATCTGGGATAGCAGGAGCTATGGGAGATATAGGAACCCACGCTGAAAATCTAGCAGAATATATGACAGGTCTGAAGATTTCTGAAATCTGTGCTGATATAAGTATACTAGTAGAAGGTCGTTTGTTAGATGATGATGGTAATGTCTTACTAAGGTTTGAGAACGGAGCTAAAGGCATACTTTACGCAAGTCAGATTTCTGCTGGCGAAGAGAATAATCTACGCATAAAAGTATACGGAGAGAAAGGTGGTGTAGAATGGGCACAAATGCATCCTAACAGTCTCATCGTGAGATGGGGTGATAAGTCTACCCAGATATTGAGAACAGGTGTTGGAGATTTAAGTCCGGAAGCGCAGGCACATACTAGGATTCCAGCAGGTCATCCTGAAGGTTATCTAGAGGCATTTGGAAATATTTATAGAAACGTTGCGAGGTGTATCCAAGCTAGAATTGCTGGAACTGCAGTAGATCCGATGTATACTGATTTCCCTACAGTAGAGGACGGGGTCAGAGGCATGAACTTTATTTATAAAGTTATTGAGTCCGGAAAGTCAGAACAGAAATGGATAAAGTTGTAGCTTAAGTTCATCACTTCAGATTTATTTATTAATGTTACTTGCTTTCTTCTAAGAGCAAATAGATAGCTCAAATAACAAATGCTGCCACTGCTATTCCGAATAGTAGACCTCCATCATCATTCTAAACTAGAATTGGTATAAGATCATTAGATGGAAAATAATACCGATTCCTAGTAATACCATCTACGTGTATAATATCAAATAAATTTTAGGAAGTATTCATAATATTACAAGTCATGAGCTAGTGATTTTCCTGCAAAAACTGCAAGGACGTTATTATTATTATATCTATAGTTTTCATCTCCTTAGTTTTTAATAAATTTTTCACTTGTAATAATTTTTCCTTTTTTATCTCGAAGTAGGAGTATATAATTTGCAGCAGATAGATGTTCTAGCTGTAAATTTATTTGTGTAGATTCAGTTATCGTCAGTTTTTTCTGTAAGACTTGCTTTCCAGTATAGTCTAGAATAGAAACATAATGAACATCGACATCGTCATCATTTACAGTAATAGATAATGCTCTATCTGTCGGATTAGGAAATATTGTTAGATCTATATCTGCTGAAAGATGAGTTGTAGCGGAAGGATCTAATTGCAATTCTACACTATACATAGAACGTCCAAAAGTACCTACATATAAAGTTCTGGTAGGTCCATGGAAAACAAGATCATTCGCTATGGTAAGCGGAATACCGTCAGCCATGATTTCCCAGTTTTCTCCAAAATTGTCAGAGTACCATACACCTAGGTCGGTGGCAAGATAATATCGATTACTCATGTCGGGATCATATACAAAGTCATTAGCAGGAACCTCAGGTAAATCACCGGATATATCCTCCCATGATATTCCGCCATCTTGTGTTCTTAGTACATGTGCTTCATAATCTAGATATCTATATCCAGAAAAACATACAACTGCTTCTAGATCATTTTCTGGATTTACGGTTATATGATTGACATAACGCTCTGGCAGTTCCTCATCTATCTTGATCCAGTTAGATCCACCGTCTTTTGTTGTCCATACATTGCCATCATCTGTTCCCGCATAAATTACATCTAGATTCTGTGCGGATAATCCTATCGCAGTAAGTGTTCCCCAAGAACCTGATCCACTAGAATGTAATCCATCAGTAAGATCGGGACTTATAGCCACCCATTCTTGCGCCTGCTCAGATCTATATAATTTTTCTGCACCATAGAATACGAAAGAGGGATCGAGAGGAGAAAGAAATACAGGTGTGTTCCAGTTCGTTCTTTCGTCTTGGTCTATGCCGTTAAGTCCAAACTCAAACGATTCTCCACCATCAAAAGATACCCCTAGATTTCCAAACTGTGATTCCGCATATATAATATCACTATTGGTAGGATCTACTTTGACATGAAAACCATCTCCTCCAAATATACTTTCGTAATTATCAGAAGCTCCGTTTCTATTCATAAGAGTATTATTATCTTGCGTGCCACCGAGTAATCTTTCAGGATTAAGAAAATCAACCTCTATTTCATAAAACTGTGTAATAGGTAGATTCTCAAATTCTGTAAAATTGTTATCTAGATTTTTTGAAGCGTGGAGTCCACTATCATCACCGAGTAATACATCTTTGCTGTCGCCATTATTAAAAGCCATAGCATGTGCATCAACATGCGAGGTAAAAATAGGCTCCCAGATTATCCCACCATCTGTAGTCCTATAGCTTCTTTGTCCTAGTACGTATATAATATCATCATCTTCAGGATCTACACGTACTTGCGCAAAATACCAACCAAAAGAAGAAAATGTATTTTGATTTATATCCCCGTCTATATTTTCCCAGCTATCACCACCATCACTTGTCTTGTAGACGCCAGCAAATCTATTAGTAATAGGATTTTCGGTATATACAGCAAAGACAACTCCTGGCGTCGTCTTAGAAATAGCAAGTCCAGTTCTTCCTCTATCGTCGTCGCTAACGGGTAGACCATATTGATCCCCTTGTAGATGCGTCCAGCTATCACCACCATCTTGGGAGCGATATACGCCAGAGGCAGGTCCAGCATAATCTCTGATCCAAGGTCTTCTTGTACGTTCCCACATTGCAGCATATATAACATCCTTGTCGAATGGGTCTACCACCACATCTATACACCCTACGGAGTCATTGACAAATAATATCTGTTCCCAGTCATCACCTCCATTATCAGATTTGTATAATCCTCTTTCTTGGTTGTAACCATATTGTACACCCGTAACAGCGGCATAGACCAGATCAGGATTTTCTTCATCTACCACTAGTCTGGCTATCTGGTTGGAATTTTCTAGTCCTTTCTGTTCCCAGTTGTTGCCTCCATCGGTAGATTTGTAGATACCAGAACCCATAAAAGATCCTGCATTGACAGAACCATTTGCCTCTCCAGTTCCTAGATAGAGTGTTTCCGGATCACTCTTACTCAGCCCTAAACTTCCGACTGATAGCGTAGGAATTGTTTCTGTAATGGGTATCCAAGAAGCGGCATTATCCGTCGTTTTAAAAACGCCTCCTACCGCAGAACCTATGTAAAAAGTTGCTGGATCACTAGGATGTCTAGCAATATCGGTTATTCTTCCACCTATGTTTGTTGGTCCTTCTGCTTCCCATGTATTAAGTATTTTTCCAGCAGTAGATGTTTTCTTTTCCAGATAAGTACGGTATGCTTTTCTAATGGAGCTAGGCTTAATCTCGTTGTGAGGATATGCTCGTTGCTGATACATCCATTCCGCAGGAACAAGGCTGGGACCTGATATTTCTATTGGTTCATAGTCTTCACAGGAGTGTAAAAAAAGTACCGTTGTGATAAGTATAAAGAATTGTTTTATATGCATGTCAAATTATGGTTTGAAAAAGTAAAAGCTTAGGAAACCTAAAATAGATAAATTAGTAAGATTAAATGATCAGAAATCAAAAAAGAGTTGAGCTTACTTATAATGGATTTCTCTAATTTAGAATCAGTGATGTAGCCTACATAATTTTTCAGTTTTAACTCGACCTATGCCCTAGAACCTTGTAATTAGGCTTGAGGAGCTATAAAATTAAGCGTTTAGCTATATATTGCAGCGCTTTCAGAACGTAATAGAGATATACTGCAATTTACAAGCGTAACATTTTATTAAGTAAACTATACATGAACCGATATGCTTAATTGTTTTCTCCTTATGTAATTACAAAAGCGTATGCTTGGTTAATGTAATGAACGTGGAGGCTGTCTCAGATTAGCATATAGATTTCACTCTTTTTTGTATAACATAGGAGATGAATAAAAAAAATCTGCCATTTTGGCGTAATTTCACGTGTGGCTTAAGAATTGCTTTACCAGAAGTAGTGATAGAAAAACTAAAAAACATAATGGCTAATAAAAAGAAAACGGACGAAGCTGTCAATACAGCGGATAATACGGGACAGGAAGAAGTAAATAAAGAGAAGAAAACTTCTAAAAAAGAAAAGATTCAGGAGTTAGAGATTCAAGTTGCAGAATCTAAGGATAAATACCTGCGTCTATTTGCAGAATTCGAAAATTATAAGAAGCGTACCATGAAGGAAAGGCTGGAACTGATGAAGAACGCAGCTCAGGATACGATGCAAACTATCTTACCCGTTTTAGATGATTTTAATAGAGCTAAGAAGAGTGCTGATGATGATAATTCTGTCGAGCAGTTTAGCGAAGGTGTTCAGCTTGTATACGATAAACTACATAATTCTCTCAAGGCTAAAGGACTTACGGAGATGGAATCAACAGGTGAAGTTTTTGATGCTGAATTACATGCGGCAATAACAGAGATACCTGCTCCCTCTGAAGATATGAAAGGCAAGGTTATAGATACGATCGAGAGTGGATATTATCTGAATGACAAAATTATAAGACATGCCAAAGTTGTAGTGGGCAAATAAAGTAACTACTAGTATAAAAAGAAAGAATGGCAAAAAGAGATTATTACGAAGTACTAGGTGTTGCAAAAACGGCATCAGCCAAAGAAATAAAATCTGCTTATCGAAAGGTAGCGATGAAATTTCATCCAGATAAGAATCCGGATAATAAGGAAGCGGAAGAAAAATTCAAAGAAGCTGCTGAGGCGTATGAGATATTAAGTAATGAGGATAAGAAAGCACGGTATGATAGATATGGTCACGCAGGTGTAAATCAAGGAGCAGGAGGCGGAGGAGGTTTCCATAATATGGAAGATATATTCTCACAGTTTGGAGATATTTTTGGAGATTCAGGAAGTCCGTTTGAAAGTTTCTTTGGCGGCGGGGGAAGAAGAGCTGGTGGCGGTGGCGCTAAGCGTGGACAGAAAGGAAGTAACCTCAGAATAAAAGTATCCCTAACCCTAGAAGAAATAGAATCTGGTGTAAAGAAAAAGATCAAAGTAAAAAAACAAGCGAAGTGTGCTACCTGCGATGGTTCAGGTGCTAAAAATGCAAGTTCTGTAAAAAGTTGTGGTACCTGCGGAGGAGGTGGATATGTACGTCAGGTAAGAAGCACCTTCCTCGGACAGATGCAAACCACGGCAGTATGCCCTACCTGTAATGGATCAGGAAATCAGATAACAGCGAGCTGTCCTAAATGTAAATCAGAGGGAAGAGTCTATAAAGACGAGACTATAGAAATAGATATACCAGAAGGGGTAGAAGAAGGCATGCAGCTCTCCATGAGGGGTAAGGGTAATGCTGGAAAATCAGGCGGTTCAGCGGGTGACTTGCTGATCAACATTGAAGAAAAAGCACACGAGCACTTTGCTAGGGATGGACAGAATATTATCTACGATCTTTTTCTGAACTTTGCAGATGCTGCACTAGGCATATCAGTAGAAGTGCCTACAATAGGAGGTACGGTAAAGATAAAAGTGCCAGAAGGAACACAGGCTGGTAAGATATTTAGACTGAGAGGAAAGGGACTCCCCTCTGTACAGAGTTATGGAAAAGGAGATCAGCTTATCAATGTCAATATTTGGACACCTAAGAAACTAAATGCTAAGGAAAAGAAGATGATGGAAGAATTAAGAGATAGTGAGAATTTTGTGCCTAACCCAGGAAAATCTGAGAAAGGATTTTTTGAGCGTATGAAGGACTACTTCAACTAAAAATATGAGATATTTCTGCGTAGGTATTTGTTCGTTATTTATTATGGCTTGCTCAGAGCAAGGCATAGTGTTTTCTGAAGAAAAATTATTTTCTGAAGATACTTGGTCTTACGCAGAGCCTATCGTTTTTAAAATACCTGTAAACGATACGACAACCAGGTATCAGTTACTTATGGATGTAAGCTATAGTACAGATTTTGATTTTCAGAATCTTTATGTCAATGTAACAACATCTTTTCCAGATAAGAAAAAGATAGACGATGTGCTTTCCTTAGAACTGGCAGATGATAGAGGCATATGGAACGGCAATTGCTCGGCTACAGAATGCACAGCGCCTATCTTACTACGGAATGATTTTAGGTTTCAGCAGACAGGAATACATACTATTTCTTTTGATCAGCATTCCAGAAAAGACAATCTCAAAGGTCTAAAAGCATTCCGACTTAAGCTTATTGAGGATTCTTTGTAATCATGATTTTTTTTATGGTTTTGATTAACTTATCTATTACTCTTCAGTTTTTAGAAGACTTGAATATTATAATTCTATTAAGTTATCACTAAAATTACTCCAAAAGTTAAAGAAATTGCATTTGAATAGTTCACTTATTTGATGTGTAAATCTTCTTTCACAATCATTTAAATCAGGGAAAGTTTTTTATTATTAAATAAAATGGAAATTATTATATCAAATAAATAGCTGATAATCAATATGTTATCAATTATAGACTAGGTAGATGGTTTGTAAAGCGCATCAAATCTATACTTAAAATTTATTAATTTATTGAGTTTTAAATTATATAAATTGCAACTCACTTAAAATTAATATAATGAGACTTAAATTTTTATTTTTACTTGCAATTCTCAGCTTTGGCTTTTTAGCCTGTGAGAAAGACCAATCCAATCTATCTGATAGTTCAATTGAGAAAGATTGGACTAAAGATCAGTTAATAACATCTGGTTTAACCAATGATGTTGTACTTACAAAAGAACAATCCAATGCATTAATTAAATCGGGAATAAATGCTCTGAATGATGAGGAGATTCCCACTTCTAAAAAAGTTAAATTATTTGGTAACGTCTATGAAGGATACGCCATGAATGATTTGTTTATAACGAAGGGACAGCTTGACAATATGACAATAGGTTCTTCTGATAATAGCTTGTTATCAGCATCAACTAATAGAGTCTCATTGCCAAGTTCAGGTAAAAGATTAATAAGAGTAGGAGCTATCAGTAATGGTGTTGATGCGTTAAGCGAAAATTTACTATTTGCTGCATATTCAGCTGTATTAAACTACCAAAATCTTAACCTTAATAAACTAAATTTCCAATTTGTAGTGATTACAGAGGCTGAAGCTAATGCGGGTACAGATGGAGATGGTCCAATAGATATTATCATTTTTGTCGATAGTCAAAATAATTTTGTTGGCAATGGTGATGGTAGAGCTACCTTTCCGAACAATGGTAACACTGGTCCATTCTTTGGTTTGTCAACAAATACAGCAAATTACAGCTTTAAGAATAATACAATTCTTATTATGCATGAAATGGGACACACACTTGGTATGGCTCATGCTGATTTTCTAACAAGAAGGTCTTGTGGAAATACAGATCCACTCGATCCTGAATTAGGTGATCTCTTGGGTGTGGCTAATGTAACTGAAGTATGTAATATTGCGGGAACAGATGATTCAGGTGATTTCTTAAATTCTATTATGAGAGCTTGTGGATTCTTCGTATTTCCTTCTGCAAGTTTTACAAGCGAGGATGTGAGTTCATTTACTAAATTATACTCTCAGGTTGAGATACCATGTGCGGGAGATGACAACGGTGAAGAAGAAGGCGGAGACGACTGTGTAGTGTTATCTCAAGCTACTATTAATTACATAATTAATGTTTATGGGATTAATTTCTTAAATCAACTCATAGCTTTAGGCTACGTTTGTCCTATTTAGAATAGAACATCTTAATTTTATAAGTTTAAGAGCCTATTAATTTAGGTTCTTAAACTATTTTTTTATCGTTTTGATAAATTTTTCTGTTTTAGCATTATCCATTCTATTATTTTTATATTTTCATCAATAATCATATCTTTTGAACTTAGAATAGTACTGTTCAGTTTTAGATTAATTTTAGCGAAAATTGCTGAATTCTCACTATCAGAGTAGTGTGATTTCAATCTGTTTAGACCATTTAAAATTATTTTTTCGAATTCAAATAATCTATTTATATTTTTTAGTCTGTACTTGCAAGCTCTGATCAAATGAGGAATTAAAGGTATATTGTCCATTTCATAGTTGACCATAATACTCAAAAGGCTCCCGCAAGCAATATAAAGGTTAGTTTGGTTCTTCTTATCTTCTATTATTTTTCTACAAAGAACATTAGCCTTTAAAAAATCTCCTTCACGAAAATACATTCGTGCTAATCCTAGATAGATTTCTAATCGAAAATTTGGGAGAATTAATAATTCATATTGCTCGTATTTATTTTCGTAATCGTATATCTCTTTACTGTACGTATTTGTATCATTTGTCATCCAGATGTATTTCAACGTTAATGAAAACAAGAATTGAAACGATGTAAGTTTAAAATGAAAATCAGATTTGTTTTTTACCTTTTTGGAAATCTCTACAAGTTTCGGAAAATATAATTTGAAGGAGGAAACGTCATGTTGACTTAGAGCCGCATCGAGAAAATTATTTAAACTCCTAAGTAGCTCAAAGGTATCATTTCGATACTGCGATTTATTATCTATTAAGTACTGGTAGGTTTGTTGAGTAAATTTTCTTAATTTTTTGTAGTCGTTATCTCCAGCATAAATAAAACATTTAGTTCTTAAGTAAAAATATTTAGAAATAACGGACTTTGATTTATCATTACGAATAAGAGGGTGCTCTAAGTATTTAAGTAATTTTGATCGGTTTAATACACGACGATCATAATATTTATAATGGATTTGGTATACTTCTTCTGAAAGTAGAATATAAGAGTTTAAATTTTGAGATAAGAGATAGAATTCTCTCAATTCGTTTCTCACAGCAGTTTCATCTATCTTTTTATCTACTTTGTTGAATAGACCATATTCTATTGCCTTTAATTGCATCTGATAACAGATATCGAATGCACACATCTCATAGGCGATTTGTAAGGTTTCATTTAGAAATTTGTAAGCCTTATTATATAGGCCTTTCTTAATAAGTATTCTAAATTTTATTTGACAATAAGCTAGGTGATCATCTTCATCCTGATCTATGTTTTGCACTAGACATTGCAGTATTTCGTTGAACATTTGAAATTTAAGGGTGCTAAATTTCGATTTAGTTATAGAGAAGTTTTTTAAAAGCTTATTTAATTCTATATTTCTATCATATAAAATAGAATTGAGTATATTTAATTTAATAGATTTATTACTTCGGCTATTTTCTTTAAACTTTTTTTTAATTAGGGTTAACTCTATTGTATTTAGTGCACGAACCAAAGTGTACAAATGAACCTCTTCTTTCCTAGGCATGTTATGAACTTGTAGTTATTTTCTAAAGGTAATAAGATAATTACACTCTATTTAAAGCATAAGCTGTAATTATTACGCTTATCGAAGTGGCCTAAAAGGATTAGTTTTTTTGAATATATTAGCGGTATAGATTTTATCCGAGCTATTTATGAACAGCTGGTAGTAGGTACAAGCTATTAGAAACGAGAATATAAGCGCTGTTTCTTGGTTCTTATTAATACACCTTAGTGTAGCGATCATTCGTTAGCCACTTACTCCACTTCTTGTTATAGGTATGTACACGAGTCGTAGGATAGCCAGCAGCATCCACAAGAGGGTAGCCACGATTAGCCCACTCGAATACCGAGCCAAAAAGATTATAGACCTGAGTAAATCCTTTTTTCTTAAGTTTTTCTCCTACTTTCTCACTTCTATAACCTATGGAACAGTACACGATAATCTTAGTATCCTTAGCAACTCTTTCTAGAACATCCATGTTGAGATCCTTAAATCCTATGCGCTCTGCATTCGGTATATGTGATACAAGATATTCTTCTTGCGGTCTTGCATCTAGGATGAGAAACTCTGATGTGTTAGCCTGTAGTTGCTCTACACCTAGTACAGGTATAGAATAACTCAGATAGCTATCTATCTTTTTCTCATATTTAGCATTTAAGCATAAGGGAGCTATCTGTTGTTCTTGACCATAAGTATGGGAATTCGTAATAAGCGTGATTAGTAAAATTAGGCTTATTGATTTTTGTATCCACCTGTTATAATTCATACTTACACTAACAACTAAGACATAGAAGAGTTTATTAAACTAGATTTATTTTTATCAGGACTATGTATTTATAAATATAATAAAAGGATTAAATCAATAGCATTTTATAATGGCGCACAAATTATAGAAATTTCCATTTTATAGATACTTAATAAATAACACTAACTTTGACTCTTATATTTGAATTTCGTCGGTCTCTACTAGATAAAGTTAGTAAATGCTTGTTAGGTCGGAATGAAATAAGTTCATCAGATAAATATGCTTTTACAATGGAAGAAAAACTTTTTCAGATAGAAACTAAGCAGCGCTTTTCAAAGAGTAAGATCTGGCAGTTCAATAGAGATTTCTATCAATCCAGTGGAATCAGTGCATTTAGTCAAGATATCGTACCACATCATCTTACCAGTAATTCATTTGTAGGTAGAACTTACGCTGAGCTTATTTTCGGTATGCTTAAAGACTTATCGGATAAGGGTAAGACAGAGGAAAAAGTATATATATTAGAACTAGGGGCGGGTCATGGTCGACTAGCTTTTCATATTCTTAAGCATCTTCAGAAACTGATAGTAGGTGTAGAAAGTAAGTTACCTTCTTTTTGTTATGTTATAAGTGATATCGCGGAGGATAATCTTTCTTTTTTTCTGCATCATCCACAGTTTAGACCATATTTTGATCAGGGTATATTAGATGTTTGCTATTTCGATGCACTGGGGAGTAAGGAATTAGTTTTACAATACGCTAAAAAGACGATCATTGCTAAGCAGTTGCAACAACCTATCATTGCACTTGCTAATTATTTCTTCGACTCTCTTCCTTGTGAGTATTTTCATGTAAAAGATAATCGTATTTTAGAATGTACCATCAGCTTAGAATCTGAGGTAGATCCAGACAAAGCGGATACAGTAACCTTGATAGATAAGTTACACTTAAGCTATCATGATGCAGAGGTATCCTTACCCTTTTTCGAAGATCCCATTAAGGACAAGATCCTAGAAGATTATATAAAATTACTTTCTGATTGCTATGTGTTTTTTCCTGAGGAATCTATGAATTGTCTTGATAACATAGAAGGCCTATCCGAGGAGGGTCTTTACTTATTATCTATGGATAAGGGATTCCATGAAATCCATGACCTAGAAAGTAGAAGAAAGCCTGATGTTGTTTCTCATGGCAGTTTTTCCATCTGGGTAAACTATCATGCCTTAGGCGCATACTGTGAGCAAAAAGGTGGTAATGCATTGTTCCCCTCTTACTCTACATTTCACCTAGAGATAGCCTCTATGTTATTTGTAAAAGACAGTTCATCTTACAGGCACATTGCAGCTGCGTATGAAAAATATGTCAATGATTTTGGTCCCGATGATTTTAATACCTTGAAGAAATTCAGCTACGCTAATGTGGCAAGACTTACGGTTAAGGATCTTATAATGGTTATACGACTGAGTAAGTATGATTCTACATTTTTTGTAAAACTTTTGCCTAGACTTAAGGAGATATCAAAGGCAGTAACCTTTAACGAAAGAAAAAGAATAGCAGAGACCTTACATAAAGTGTGGGAGATGTATTTTAGTATTTCTGAGAACTATGATCTACCCTACGAGATAGGCAGTCTTTTTTATGATTTAGGATTTTATAAAGAAGCACTAGATTACTTCCAGCGATCTTTAGATTTACACAATCCTAGACCGGATGCTTATTATAATATAGCTTTAAGTTATTACCAGCTCAGACAGGATAAGTTTTTCTATGAGACCTTGTCAGCAGGCAAAAAGGAATTTCCAGAATACGAATTATTTGATAACTTGGAAAAATTAGACATGGGCTAGCGTAATGATATAGACAAAAACATGAATTTAAGAAGAATGAGATATTCCACGTCACTGACGGTATCAAAGAAACTTTAATTTGCCTTGATGGATCATTGGATAAAGAAACAGTAAAATACTTTAAGCAAAACCCTAAGGAAAACTTATAATATGGCATCAGCTTTTGCACATGCTGCAGTAGCAGCGACTATGGGAACAGCTTTTAAGAAACAAAGTAAAGGGGTTAAGTTCTGGTTATTAGGAATAATATGTGCTGTTTTGCCGGATGCAGATGTCTTAACTTTTAAGTTTGGTATACCCTATGAGCATATGTTCGGACATAGGGGCTTCACCCATTCTATATTTTTTGCAATTTGCTTCTCATTATTACTCTCTTTTCTTTTCTACTTTAGGAAAACTGTCAAGCAAAAGGTGCAATTCACTTTATATTTTTTTCTATGTACGATCTCGCATGGCATATTAGATGCAATGACAACAGGTGGCAGGGGTGTAGCTTTCTATGCACCTTTTTCTGCGGAACGGTTTTTCTTTCCCTGGAGGGTCATACAAGTCTCGCCTATGAGTATAAGTAGGTTCTTTTCAGAGTGGGGCATCCAGGTCATTTGGAGCGAGCTCTTCTGGATTGGAATCCCTTGTCTTGTGTTTTTACTCCTTGTAAAAACTATAATAAGATAAGTACTATTTTTCAGGTAAAACCACGATTGACTGCATGCATTTCATGATGATATCTTTGGAAGATCATATCTAGGATTAGATAGCATAAGATACTATAATCACATGAGTAGAAGTAATTACAGGAATAGGTTTCTATACAGTATTCTTATTGTAAATATCACATTCTACCCAGTAAGTTAATATCACATTGATTCATTTACTAACACACCACAAATTTTTAACATGAAAGCAGTGTAATAATATAATCTTATACTTTCGATAGGTTTGTTTTCTGCCTCGTTCACTAATGCAAAAATTATAGTAGAAATAGGAATAACATCTAGTGCTCTTACAGTGCACTATTAGATTTTAAGACCGGCAATCAGGGTCTAATGTGGAGCTATCGTGGAAAACTAAAGGCGAGATAGGTTTCGATAAGTTCCAGGTGTAAATAAAAAATCGTCAGGCTTACAATTACACTGTACGAGATGCAAGGGAAAGGAAGCCCTTATGTACTTACAGAATATGCTTACTAAGACACAGGAGCAGAGATAGGACAAAACACATATCGCCAAGCAATAATAGATAGAGCTGGATATAAAAGGAAAAGTAATTGTGGAGGCAAAGGAGTACAGAAGCAAAGATGGAAATTTAAGTCACCAAGTGGATATTTCTACATTAGCTTCAGCTTATTATTATGTAAAACTAATGCAAAAAATGATCAAATTTTTTAAAGGAATAATTAGGACTTTAGTGAAGTAGTCTATCTATTTATTAAACTAAAATTTATGCTATTCTGGCATCCTCAAAACCTTTCTATAGATTTTCTAGTAGTTGGACAGGAAGTCTTTTTTGTTTACAAGTTGTCAAATGCATAAAATTTCAAAACTTGTTTTATTCGATATACATTATCTGAGTTGTTTTTTATTTGATGAATTGATAAAGGCACTGCGTTAAAAAAATATTAATATTATGTACTAATATGATGCATTTATTTATCTTCATATTTTATTTCATGAATCTGGAAGGAAAAAAACTACCTTCTTATAAATTGTAAACGAAAATTTTAAGCAATGCCTAGCAAAAAAGCGCCAGCAAAAAAAGCTACTACTAAGAAAAAATCATCAGCTAAAAAATCAGTAGCAAAAGCTAAAACAACACCTAAGAAAAAAGCTACAAAAAAAGTAGCGGCTAAAAAGTCAACACTAAAAAAAGCAGCGGCAAAAAAAGCAGCGGCAAAAAAAGCAGCGGCAAAAAAAGCAGCAGCAAAAAAAGCAGCAGCAAAAAAAGCAGCAGCGAAAAAAGCAGCGGCAAAAAAAGCAGCAGCAAAAAAAGCAGCAGCGAAAAAAGCAGCGGCGAAAAAAGCAGCGGCAAAGAAAACAGCGGCAAAAAAAGCAGCAGCAGCAGTAAAGAAAGCGGCAGCAGCAGCAAAGAAAAAAGCAGCAGCAGCGAAAAAGAAAGCAGCAGCAGCAGTTAAAAAAGCGGCAGCAGTAGCAAAGAAAAAAGCAGCAGCAGCGAAAAAGAAAGCAGTAGCAGCAAAAAAGAAGGCGGCGGCGGCAGCTAAGAAAAAAGCAGCAGCAGCGAAGAAGAAAGCAGCAGCAGCGAAGAAAAAAGCAGCTCCAAAAAGAGCAGCAGCTAAGAAGAAGACAACGACAACTCGTGCCAAAGCAGCTCCAAAAAGAGCAGCAGCTAAGAAGAAGACAACGACAACTCGTGCTAAAGCAGCTCCAAAAAGAGCAGCGGCTAAGAAGACAACGACAACTCGTGCTAAAGCAGCTCCAAAAAGAAGAGCAACTAAAAGGACAACTACTAAAAAGTAGTAATTTTAGTTTAATGATAAGAAAAAGGTATACCTCGGTGAGAGGTATACCTTTTTTATTTTACAGCAAAAGAAACCTACTTCTGATCAGTGAACCCTAACGAAAATAAAACACCCGAGTAAATATATTTACTTACGAAGGATACATATTTTGATTATAGCATTTCCGTAAGTATAGGGTTAAGGTTCTCTAGAAGATTATTGTATAATCATTATGATTATCATCCCCGCTGAATGAAATGACTAGCTGTGGTGGTTCTTTGAACCCGACCTATGCATTACAACTTCGTATTGATGTTCGGAAATACTCATAAAACATAAGAATTTCCTCACTGAAGCATAACTCGCTCCGCGGTATAGTGAAGGAAGAAAACAAGCATAGCGCTATAATTTGCAGCTCCTTTAGAACGTAATAGATTTTCTACCGCATGTACGGTTTAAAATATAGGGAGTAAATTAACTTGCTGATTACTTGAATCAGAAAAATAATTAATCTACATTTGAATCATAAATTAAAGAATGAAATTTATAATTGTACATCATCATCATTTTATTTGCAATAAGGCGAGCGATTGATGATATGTATATCTAAATAATATTATAAAATCCCGTCTGAGTATCTTGGACGGGATTTTTTTGTTCCATGTACTCGGGCACTATAATTAAGACAATGAGTACATTAAAAATCGCTATTCAGAAATCAGGAAGACTGAAGGAAGATTCCCTCTCTCTACTGAAGTCATGTGGTATCCGCGTTCACAACGGTAATGATCAGCTAAAAGTAAAAGCTTCTAATTTCCCTATAGAGATCTTATACCTAAGAAATTCAGATATTCCTAAATATCTAGAAGATGGTGTCGTAGATATAGCTATCATAGGAGAGAATACACTATTAGAAAAACAAAAGCAGGCTAGACAGATATTAAAACTAGGTTTCTCTAAGTGTAACTTATCTCTAGCCATCCCGAAGGAGGAGGACTATTCTGATCTAACTTATTTTGACAACAAAAGAATTGCTACTTCATACCCATTTACATTAAGAAAATTTCTAGAGGAGAATAATATCAACGCTGAGATACATCTTATAACAGGTTCTGTAGAAATAGCTCCTGGAATAGGGCTAGCAGATGCAGTTTGTGATATCGTAAGCTCAGGAAGCACCCTATTCAAAAATGGCTTAAAAGAGGTAGAAACAATTCTCACTTCGGAGGCTTGTCTAGCTTCTAGTGAGAAACTGTCTCCACATAAGGAAGAAATACTTGACAAGTTACTCTTCAGAATGAATGCAGTACTTAGGGCAAAAACATCTAAGTACATACTTATGAATGTTCCTAATCATAATATAGAGCAAGTAAGCTCTATTCTTCCTGTTCTTAAGAGCCCCACAGTCCTACCTTTATCTATCAAAGGATGGTCTTCGCTACATTCCGTGATAGAAGAAAATAAGTTTTGGGAAGTGATTGACAAACTAAAAAGTGCAGGTGCTGAAGATATACTGATTGTACCTGTTGAGAAAATGGTATTATAATTTTGACAAATAATAAGATGAAAAAATATATAAATCCAGAAGAAAAGAAGTGGGAACAACTGACAAGAAGACCGCAAGCCAAAGAGGATCAAATTCAAGGTATAGTCAAGGAAATTTTCTCCGCTGTACTAAAAAAAGGTGATCTTGCTATAGCTAGATATACACAGAAATTCGATGGTGTAACTTTGGATAATATCCTAGTAAGTAAGGAGGAAATAGATAAGGCATCTAGTGCTATATCCTTAGAATTGCAGACCGCTATTCAGCGAGCTCATGATAATATTTACAAGTTCCACAAAGCACAAGAAACGCATCACGTAAAAATAGAAACTTCGCCAGGAGTTGTATGTTGGCAAGAGTCTAGAGCTATACAAAAAGTCGGTATATATATTCCAGGAGGTACAGCGCCATTATTTTCTACAGTCTTAATGCTAGGTATACCAGCAGTCATAGCAGGATGTAGAGAAGTAGTATTATGCACGCCTCCTGATAGTGAAGGAAATATTCACCCCGCAATATTATATGTGGCCGCTTTATTAGGTATCTCTACCGTTGTTAAGTGCGGAGGTATTCAGGCTATTGCTGGTATGGTGTATGGTACAGAAAATATTCCTTCAGTATATAAGATTTTTGGCCCAGGAAATCAGTATGTAACAGCAGCTAAACAATATGCCTTATCTAAAGGAGTAGCTATAGATATGCCCGCGGGTCCTTCAGAACTACTAGTTCTTGCAGATGAGTCATGTATCCCTTCTTTTGTTGCCGCCGATCTTCTTTCGCAAGCAGAGCATGGTGCAGATAGTCAGGTGGTGTGTGTCTGTATGTCAAAGAAAATTATAGATAATGTCCAGGACGAGATATACCTACAACTAGATCAACTTCCCAGAAAAGAGATAATTATAAAAGCACTAGCCAACGCAGTATTTATATCTTTTGAAGATAAAGATGAAGCAATAAACTTTATCAATTATTATGCACCGGAGCATTATATAATCGCAATGAAGGATCCAAGTTATTATATAGACAAAGTACATAATGCAGGTTCCGTATTTATAGGTAACTATACACCAGAGAGTGCAGGAGATTACGCTAGTGGTACTAATCATACCTTACCGACTAATGGGTTTTCTAAGGCTTACAGTGGGGTAAATCTTGATGCTTTTCTAAAAAAGATAACTTTCCAGCAGATATCAGAGCAAGGAATTTTAGAACTAGGTAATACGATAGAAATTATGGCAGAGACAGAGGGACTAGCAGCGCATAAGAATGCGGTAACTCTAAGGTTAAACGCAATAAAAAAATAAGTCATGTACCACCTACTGAGAGAAAATATCAGACAAATTATACCGTATTCTTCTGCTAGATCAGAATACAAAGGCGATGCTAAGATATTCCTAGATGCTAACGAAAGCCCATATCATAATGATGTAAATCGGTATCCAGATCCTAAACAAATAAATCTAAAAGAATCCATAGCCCAACTTAAAAATATAGATATAGAAAATATTTTCCTAGGAAACGGAAGTGATGAAGTATTAGATCTACTTTTTAGAGCATACTGTAATCCAGGGATAGATAATGTTATTACACTACCACCTACTTATGGTATGTATCAGGTCCTTGCATCGATTAATAATGTAGAGAACAAATGTGTTCCTCTAGGAGAAAATTTCCAAATAGATATACAATCCATTCTGGAAACTCAGGATGCACATACCAAAATCATCTTCGTATGTTCTCCTAATAATCCAACAGGAAACTGTATGAAGGATAAAGATTTAGAACACCTTATAACTCTAAAGGATACCATAGTTGTAATAGATGAGGCGTATATAGATTTTGCGAACAATCCGTCTTTCCTTAGGCACCTAGATAAGTATGAGAACTTAGTTATTTGCCAGACCTTGTCCAAAGCTTATGGCATGGCAGGCTTAAGAATTGGAATGTGTTTTGCGTCCACTGAAATTATAGGAGTTCTGAATAAAATTAAACCCCCATATAATATTAATACGCTCTCTCAAAGGAGAGCCTTTGCTATATTAGAGCAATCTAATTATGACGATCAACTGGAGGAGATAATCAGGGAACGAAACAAATTAGCGCAACATTTATTAAAGTTTGACTATGTAGTAAAGGTATATCCCTCTGACGCTAATTTCTTATTGGTAAAAGTAGATGATGCTATATCATTATATGATTACTTATTATCTAAAGGAATTATTGTTAGGAATAGATCTTCTCAGTATGCTTGTGAAAATTGTCTGAGAATTACCATAGGAACAGAACAAGAGAACAAATCTATTATCAAAGCGCTTAACAATTTCAAAAAATGAAGAAGGTATTATTTATAGATAGAGATGGAACATTGATACTCGAACCACCGACAGATTACCAAGTTGATAGCCTAGAGAAATTAGAATATTACCCATCGGTATTTACTTACCTCAGAAAAATTGTAAAAGAACTGGATTACAAGATAGTCATGATCACTAATCAGGACGGACTGGGTACCGATTCTTTTCCTGAGGATACTTTCTGGCCGGCACATAATAAAATGATCCGAGCTTTTGAAAACGAGGGAATAGACTTTGATGATATTTACATAGATAAGACCCTGCCGGAAGAAAATGCTCCTACTAGAAAACCTGGGACAGCTATGCTAGGAAAGTACATGGAGGGTAATTTTGATCTAGAAAATTCTCTAGTGATAGGGGACAGGTGGTCAGATATAGAGCTAGCAAAGAACCTAGGAGCTAAGGGTATACTACTCAATTCTGCAGAGAGTAATTCATCTTTGGAGAGCTACTGTATATTGAAAACTTCTGAATGGAAAGATATTTATAGATCCTTGAGATTAAAAACAAGACAGGCATCAGTTTCTAGAAAGACAAAGGAGACGGACGTTAGGATAAGTATAGATCTTGATGGTCAGGGCGTATCATCTATAGATACGGGAATAGCTTTTTTTGATCACATGCTAGAGCAATTATCTAAGCATGGATTAGTGGATTTAGAAATAAAAGTAAAAGGAGATCTAGAGGTGGACGAACATCACACGATAGAGGATACGGCTATAGCCCTAGGCGAAGTTTTCTCAAAAGCACTTTCTGATAAGTTAGGGATGGAACGTTATGGTTATGCTTTACCTATGGATGATTGTCTAGCGCAAGTTGCTATAGATTTTGGAGGAAGAAACTGGTTAGTCTGGAAGGCAAAGTTTAAGAGAGAGAAGATAGGCGAAATGCCTACGGAAATGTTCTATCATTTTTTTAAGTCGTTTACCGATGGTGCTAAGTGCAATCTGAATATTAAGGCCAAAGGAAAAAATGAACACCATAAGATAGAAGCTATTTTCAAGGCTTTTGCTAAAGCAATAAAAATGGCGATCAGAAGAGATGCGGAACATCTAGTTTTACCAACAACTAAAGGCGTATTGTAATGCAGGTAGCAATAATAGATTACGGTGCAGGGAATATACAATCCCTTAGGTTTGCCCTAGACAGAATAGGTGTCGAGGTAGTTATTACCTCAGAGGCAAGAGCAATCCAAAATGCAGACAAAGTTATCTTTCCAGGAGTAGGCCATGCTTCAGTTGCAATGAGTAGCCTAAGGAAGACAGGTCTAGATCTTATCATTCCACAACTGACTCAGGATACGCTGGGTATTTGTCTAGGAATGCAACTGATGTGTTCTTTTACCGAGGAGGGAAATGAAGATGGATTGGGAATATTTCCGACTAGCGTAGAGCGATTTTCACATCAATATAAGATACCACACATGGGCTGGAACAGTATAGTCTCAGCAAAGGGTAAGTTATTTAAAGACATAATGGTAGGTTCTTATTTCTATTGTGTGCATAGTTATCATGTAAAAAATAATGAGCACACAACAGCAAGTATGGATTATGGGTACGAATTTTCTGTTGCTCTACAGAAAGAAAATTTTCATGCATGTCAATTTCATCCAGAGAAAAGTGGAATAGTAGGCGCGCAATTATTAAAGAATTTTATAGAATTATAATTATGATAATTATACCTGCGATAGATATTATAGATGGAGCCTGTGTAAGACTGGAACAAGGGAATTATAATAAGAAAACACAGTATGCAGAAAACCCACTTGCCGTTGCTAGGTCCATTGAGAAAGCTGGGATAAAAAACCTCCATCTTGTAGATCTAGATGGAGCTAGATCTCATCAGATAATAAATTATGAAGTCCTAAGAAAAATAACTTCGGAGACTAGCCTAAAGGTAGATTTTGGTGGAGGTATAAAATCAAGGAGCGACATTGACCTAGCACTAGAAGCAGGGGCACAGCAAATAACAGTAGGAAGCATAGCCGCTAAGTCACCAGATATTGTTAAGGAATGGATTTCTGAGATGGGTCCAGATAAGATTATTCTAGGTGCAGATGTATGGGATGGAAAAATTGCAATCAATGGTTGGAAAGAAAAGACGGACATAGACCTAATGGAGTATTTACAATCTTATATTGACCTGGGTATACAATATTGTATTTGTACAGATATAAGTAAGGATGGAATGCTCGCGGGAAGTTCTAAGTCCTTATATAGAAATATAATTTCTAGTTTCCCGAACCTGAAACTCATTGCGTCTGGAGGTGTCCATAACATAGAAGAAATAATTGCTCTAAAGGAAATGGGATTATACGGTGCTATTATAGGAAAAGCTTTATATGAAGGCAAGATTACACTAACACAACTTTCTGCTTATGTTGACTAAAAGAATAATACCCTGCCTAGATATAAAGGACGGTAGAACGGTAAAGGGTGTACAGTTCTTGAACTTAATAGACGCAGGCGACCCTGTGGAATTAGCAAGATACTATTCTGATAATGGTGCAGACGAACTGGTCTTCTTAGATATTACCGCCACAGAAGAAAAAAGAAAAACACTTGCTCGACTAGCTAGATCAATTGCTAAAGAAATCAATATTCCCTTTACCATAGGAGGAGGTATTTCTTCTATAGAGGATGTAAAGTTACTGTTGGACGCTGGAGCAGATAAGGTTTCTATAAATTCTGCTGCCGTTCGTAATCCTAAACTGATAAATACGCTGTCTTCTTATTTTGGTAGCCAGTGCATAGTTCTAGCAGTGGATGCTAAAGTCAGTGATGGAAAGTGGAAAGTTCATCTTAGTGGTGGAAAAATTGCAACGGAACTTGATCTTTTTGAGTGGATAGAGGAGGTAGAAAAAAGAGGTGCAGGAGAAATACTATTTACCTCTATGGATAATGACGGAGAGAAGACAGGCTACGCCTGTGAGGCATTAGCGAAAATTTCTCAGAACTGTAGACTTCCCCTAATTGCTTCAGGAGGAGCAGGAGCTATAGGGCATTTTACAGAGGTGTTTACTAAAGGAAAAGCAGATGCAGCATTAGCAGCAAGTGTTTTCCACTTTAAAGAAATAGAAATAAAGACATTAAAAAACAAACTGTCTGAACAAGGAATTCCTGTTCGATTATAATTAGTATAATACAAGCGATATGAATATAGAAGCTATAAAATTTGATCCCATTACGAATCTTGTACCAGCAATTATTCAGGATCATAAGACCCGAAAAGTATTGATGCAAGCCTACATGAATAAGGAGTCTATAGAGAAGACACAAGCAACAGGAAAGGTCTGTTTTTTCAGTAGGTCTAGAAATAAATTATGGACTAAAGGAGAAACGAGCAGTAATTTTCTAAACCTTGTTAGCATGACACCTGACTGTGATAACGATAGCTTATTGGTACAAGTTATACCAGAAGGTCCTACATGTCATATGGGATCTGACACCTGCTGGAATGAGAAAAATACACAGGGTATTTCTTTCTTGTTAGGTCTACAGAAAACGATTCGCGATAGAAAAAAAAATCCGAAAGAAGATTCCTACGTCAGTTCTCTCTTCCGAAAAGGTATCAACAAAATTGCACAGAAAGTCGGTGAAGAAGCTGTAGAAACTGTCATAGAAGCTAAGGATAATGATGATAATCTTTTTCTTAATGAGTCAGCAGATTTACTTTTTCATCTTATGATCTTACTAGAAGCAAAAGAAAAAAGTATAGAAGATGTAGTAGCAGTATTACGAGGAAGAGAGAAGTAATACCAATTCTGGTTTAGAATGACGTGTAAATATTCCGAGATAGATTTCTCCTTCCAGTCGAGATAAGATAATTGTGTAAGGCATGTAGATCCTTCGCTATTGATAAAAAATTTATTTTTAATTTCTAATTTGGCCATAGCAGTTTTAGTGGAAGAGTAGTTTATTTAAGTAAAGATTCTAAACTGTTTGAGCTAAGTAGATACCAAGTACAGTGAATATCTTTCGAGTAATTGTATGAACGAAGAAAAAATTTACCATGATAAAATAAGAAGATTAACAGCGCGAACGCATAAGCTACTTATCTAAAATAAACCTCTTCTTAACCCCAGGGTCCATGATAGCAATGATTGATAAGGCGATAAAAAACAAGGGTCCTATCTTATCAGATTCTAAAAGCTCATTCATAAGCAACAAGCAGCTGCAGATGATAACGCTGGTTACGCAGGCCATTACAATATTTTTTTGCCACCCTATGGGGAGTCTATGATATACAATCTCACCATATATAATAGGGAATAAGCAAAGGAAGAGCATAATTATAAACCCTATTACGCCTTGTTCCACAAAGGATAGTAAGTAGTTGTTATGCATCCCAGATTTTTCTGGATTATCACTTACATAGGTCTTATAACTCGTAACCGTATAGTGCCTGTAATGTGGGTAGAAAGTTCCTGGTCCGAAACCAGTAATAGGTTTTTCATTGATCATATGGACACCGGCAATCCACCTGTAGAATCTTTCTACTGTAGATATATCTTGCATCTTCATAGTGGCCTCTAGCAGATTGTCGAACTTGTAATGGGTAATAGTTTTTTCAAAATCTGGTTCGTAATACATATACGTATTCTCGGATCTTAAAAAAGTAAAAATAAATATAATCAATACCGCGGCAAGACCTAATGCATATTTTGATAACTTATATTTCACGACAAAGAATACAGCTATTCCTATAAAGATGCAAAGATGGGCTGCTCTAGTATACGTGAGGTAGATCGCAAGAATAAGGTATAGAATACTGATCGTATAGAACAGTTTGTTTTTGCTGCCACTTCTAAGGTATACCAGAAAAGGCAAGAAAAGAACCATCATGGCAGCATAGTTGACATGATTTCTAAAAATAGGTTTTACAGACTCATTGATAGCCTTAAAAGCGAATCCACCTGAAGCATGCCTGAACATAACATACGTTATAGCGATTACAAGACCTATCCATAATAGCTTAAAAATATTTCTAGATTTATAGACATTCTTAGCATCTATCATGTAAAAACTTAGAAAATAGAAAGGTAGAATATACCAGCTACGTGCAAGTGTATACTTGTAAGATACCACATGATCTACAGAGAACAAGGAGATAAAAAATAACCACAGCAGGTGTAGGATTACAACAATGGATATAGGATGCTGTATGATCTTTACAGAAGTAGTAGAAAACCTATTTACAAACAGTAAAATAAATAATAAGCTAAGACAAAGCATCAGTGGTTCTGATGGAAGATCCGTGCCGAAACCTCCAGGAAAAGAATACTCTATAGAAAAGGGTAGTAGAAAGAAAAACATTAAGTATACTACTCGATAATTATTGATAATAGTTGCTAGAAATATAACACCTATTGGTATCGCAAGAACTGCCATTTCCTCTAGTAAGACAGCAGAGAAACTGCTGACTACAATAAGTAGCGCAAAAGCCCAATATAGTATCTGGTCCCTATCTATGCTTAATCCTCGAAGGCTCTTTTCCAATTCTTAACTTTGAACTGATTTAAAAGTAACACCCATAATACAGCTAGTATACCAGCCATGGCAGTTATACCGATCACTAGAATAGATCGCTTGGGTCTGGACTTAAGTAAAGGGATTTCTGCTTTTTGAATAATATGAATAGCAGCAAATGGAGCATTATATGTTGCACTTAGCTGCTTCAGTCTTTCCTTATCATAACTCAACTGCTCATTATATTTATTACGTTCGTCCTCTAGCCTAAGTACGAGACCGTAACCTTGGTTAAAGATCAAAGCTTTTTCTTTAAGCGCAATTAATTCTTTATCTATTCCTGCTAGAATAACATTATATTTCTTAATAGAATCTCTTGATTGGAAAGCTTTTAGTTTGGCCGCTGTATTTACTTGCTTTGATTCTGTAAGCGTAACTAACTCACCGAATGTTTCTCCTTGTGAGTACGGATTATAGATAGAATACCTATTTCTTAATGCAGTAAGAGAATCTGTCAGTACAGTGAGACCAACTTCTTTTACATCGACATTAGCATTAAAACTTTGTAGTAAGTTGTATTGCGTGTTTTTAATTAGCGCTTGCGCCATCGAATTGATTTTTTCTCTTGCTCCGTTAGCCATCCTACTCGCCATCTCTTTATCCTGATCTTCTACAGATAATTCTACTGCGTCGAATTTTGACTTTTGAACATTATACAATTTAGAAATTTTTTTTCTGACCTTACTTGGACCTGTTTTACTATCAGGGTTTATATCGTAGTGCTTATATAGATCAAACTCTTCGATAAGGTACTCATACATCTCAGCAGAATTAGCGATAGACAGCAATCTATCTAAATCCATATCCGTACCATAATATAATCTATCTTCACTAAGCGTACCTACAGGCAATGGATCCGCCATATCCGTACTGGCGGGATAGAATAAACTTGTTGCTTTATAATAATTAGGCATCATGAGGGATACAATTGCAGACAAGACGCCTGCGGCTAGAGCAGTGTAGATTATTCTTTTTTTATTCTTGTAGACGATAGAAACAATGTCTAACAAGCTTTCTTCTTGGCTCATATACAGTAGTAGTTTTTCATTTTAACTAGCAACTCAGTTATCGGTCCTATTCAGAAGCAACTGTTTTGCTGTATTTAAACGCAATAAGCCTACCAAAAATGATAAAATCACACTAAAGATTGAGGAAATTATCAGCTTGATAGTCCAATGCGGCGAAAATAGGCTTTTACCATAGTAAAATACAATAATACTGAGCCCGATAAATAAAACTACACGTACTATAGTAGCTAGATCGACCCTTATTTCGTACAGACGATGTGCGATATAAATTTGACATAATACCACAAAGAGCTGTGTAAATAAGGTTGCAAACGCCGCTCCATAAGCCTTATGAGTAGGGATCAGATACAAATTAAGAACAACATTGATCATTATGCATACTAGAAAAACAGTATTAAGACCTCGTAGTTTGCCCTTAGCAAGAATCATACAGCCATAGATATAGGCTATAGACGTAAAGAAAAAACAGCTCATCAGAATCTGTAATATAGAAGCGTAGTAATGATCCCCATTGACATATATAAGTGTTATAATTTCCTCCGCATAGCACATACTAGCCAGTGCAATGATAGAGGCTAGTGGCATCATAATTTTCACGGCAGTCAGCGATAATTTATATAATTCTTCCAGCCGATTTTGTAGATTGGAAAACATAGGAAGTAGCAACGTGCTGAATAGGAAGCCTATCATATTTGCAGCGTCTAATAACCTGTAAGAGGCCGCATATATCCCAGCTTCTTTTCCGTTGTCATGACACATTCTTTCTAGCATTACGCCATCTATTCTGGTATACACGCTCATCAGCAAAAAGACAAAACCAAAGGGAAGTGACGCCTTAAGTGTATTTTTAATATAAGCTAAGTCTATTGCAAAGGATAAGTTATTGATATGATTTTTTAGTAAAAACAAGGCGGTGCATATGAGAAAAATATAAGTAATTATCTGGGCGTACAAAAACCATTCTATAACAAACTGATCTTTAGAGGGAGAAAAATAAAGTAAATAGCCTATAATAAAAATAAGCAGAAATTTATCAGCCGCAGACATAAGACTATCTAGCCTATAATAACCCAAACTGCTCAGATTACCACGTAAGAAAAGAAAAAAAGAAATACAGATCTGGAGCGCAATAATAAGGTATAGTAACTTATAGTAAGCAGCGGGATAACCCATAAATAAACTTGCGACAAAGATGATGAGAAAAAATGCAACTGCCAGTAATCCCTTCGTAAGAATAAGCGACGGAAAAGCCTTATAAAAGAGCGCGCGGTCTCCCGATATTGTCTTGATATTATAATTCTGAATACCTGGATCTAACAATATCTGAAATAGAAAACAAAAACCATACAAGGCAAAAAATACACCATACGTCTCAGCACCCACACTATTCTGTACACCAGCATCTATGCCTATTATGTACAAAGGCTTGATCAGGAGATTCACCCCTAGAATAAGAAATATATTAGATATAAAAGCCTGCTTCATATACTTACCAAAGCTTGAAGATAGTAGATTCTTATATAACGCTACACTTATCTATTCATTTTCCGACATCTTATGGTTAGGGTCATTTTTTGGGCGTGACCTTTCCATAACTCAGTGTCCTCCCTCAGGTCGTTCCCTTCCAGACTCACTAGTCAGTTCGGTCCCCAGCCATACACGCATGCTCGTCACGGACGACTCTCTATGTTCGTCCCTTTCAGGCAACTCACGCAAGAGAATTTCTACAACGTATATAATATAATACTAACTGAATAGTCTAAGGTAACTACTCAGGTGAATACATGATACACTCATATTTGAAAATGCCATTTTATCTAGTATATCTGTGGCGATTGGAATTATTCTACTTACTTCTATCATTACTTATTTTGCGATCCTTCTTTTCTTTTAGTCTTTAGGATAACAACGGTAGAAGACTGAAAACTTGCGCTAAGCAGAATTGTAAAATACCTCATCATAGACCAAAACAACAAACTTAATACATTGTCTGAGTGTATAAAAGCAAAAGTGACGTATTTTTTTTGAAGGGTTTACAATATATAATCTACAAAACCATACCCTTTTATACATCTTAAAATATAAATATAAAAAAACATATTACGATTATTCGTAATATGTAATATGTTGTCTTATATTTGTTTCAGGAAAAAGTCTCATCCCAGAAACATTTTTCCATAACCGATTTTAAAGATTACTAATGTTTACTAAGCTATTAAACGTAATAGTTGTTAACATCCTGGTGATACCTATGGTCATTGCCAATATCTCAATTAACAACTCAAACCCGAACTCAACAAAAGGCTTTGAAAGAAACCTTTTTGTGAATGCATTAATTTGTCCAGATTTGGACACTTCTTACGATAACGACGTAGGAGAATGTGATGCATCAGTAACTATTCTTAATCCTACCTCTGATGACACGGCTTGTGTTATAGAGATGGTAACTAACGACTACAATAACTCAGCAGATGCATCAGATGTTTATCCCGTAGGGACGACAACTGTTATATTTACGGTTACATTTACTAACGGGATGACGGAGTCCTGTGCAGTAGACGTTGTTGTTGTAGACGCAGAAGATCCGATACCAATTTGTAACTCTTTAACCGTAGAATTAGGTACTGACGGTATGGTCGATTTAGATGTAGCCGCACTCAGTGCAGGTAGTACAGATAATTGTCCAGGGCTGACGATAACGCCTTCTACACTTTTCAGTGCCTGTAACAATGTAGGTGTCGATCTAGAAGTTACACTTACCTTTGAGGATGCCGCAGGAAATACAGAAAGCTGTATTGTTATAGTCACAACGGAGGACAACCTTGCTCCTACTTTATCATGCCCACCTACATTAGAAATTGATGCTTGCAACGCGATGGATATCCCGCCACCCTACGCAGACTTCGACGAATTTATGTTAGCAGGTGGAAGCTTTATAGATAATTGTGCTACTATCCCAGTAGACTTTATCTTATTATCAGAAACATCAGATGGGGTCTCATGTCCAGAAACAGTAACCAGGATATACCAAGTAGAAGATGATAATGAAAACCTAGCGACCTGTGAGCAACTTATAATCATCAGTGAGTCAGTAGATCCTGTTTGGGATTTTGGAGGACAGCTAGATGTAACTTTTACAACAGAAATAGATGGTGCAGTATGCCCACTCGATGCCGTAATAGACTTAGAAGTAGGGGATGTGATTTCCACTTCAGATACTTGGATGGCTGGTGGAGTAGAAGTGGCAAGTGTAGAAGGATTTGTCTCTGATAATTGCACAGCGGAAGAAAATCTGATAATTAGAGTCACTGCTAAGACAGCCAATGGCCTAGCTTGCGAAAGGGTACTTACTATAACTTTTGAAGCAGAAGATATGTGCGGAAACATAGCAGGTGGATTTATTTGTACTTATACCTTCTTAGATGATACCCCTCCTATAATGTTATCTACCCCAGAACCTATAGATCCTATAAATTGTGGAGATGCTTTTCCACCTACGGAGACCCTTACGGCAATAGATAATTGTACGGATATAGAATTTACAATAGATACTACATTTACAGAAGATATCTGCGCTGGATACAATGTTACTTATAGTTACTTAGTATCTGATATGTGTGGGAATGTAGGAGAGATGACCTCGGTAACTTTCTCTGTTCTACCAGATACGGGGATGCCTACGATTAGCTGTGCTAATGTTACAGCGGAGAACGACACACTCATGTGTTCTGCTAATCTTACTCTACCGATACCCATTGCCACAGATGGATGTTCTATGGTAACGATAAGTAATGATTATTCTATATCTAATGACATCACCGATGATTTTCCAGTAGGGATAACAGAAGTGACATGGACGGCAACGGATGCTTGTGACAATGAGCAGACCTGTTTACAGACGATTACAGTATCAGATACGGAGTCTCCAGAATTGACTTGTAATCCAGACCTAGCGGTATACCTTAATAACCTAGGTGACGGTATGGTTTTTAGCTCTATGATCGTGTTGGGAGCAACAGATAATTGTCATTTAGGCAATACATTTATAAGAAGAATGGATGATGCCTGTGGAAATCCTGATGATCTAGTGGAGGGAGAAAGTGTCCGAGTATGCTGTTCTGACATAGGTAATCCTGTGATGGTCATAGCAAGTGTTTATGATACTTCAGGAAATCTTACGGAGTGTATGGTAGAGGTAGAGGTGTTCGACAAGTTAGCACCTATAGTACAATCTGTGCTTCCAGACATTACGGTAAGTTGTGAGTTTGTTTTTGACATGACAGACCTATCTATATTCGGTTCTTATGTTACATCAGATCCAGAGGATATTATTATTAATGATCCATTTTATATGGCTCCTGATTTTATTGCTGGACAAGATGGACTTATACAAGAAAACTGTCCAGACGGTCTTGTTGTAGACGAATCAAGTGTCGTAGACCTCACCTGTGGACAAGGAGAAATTATAAGATCTTTTATTTTTACAGATGAAGATGGAAATATGTCTGAAGCTTCACAGTCTATATTTATAGAGGATATAAATCCCTTTGTAGAGGCGGACATTATATGGCCTATCGATATAGTTTTTGCCGACTGTTCTGAAGTAGACTTAGATACGATAGAAACAGGATCTCCCAGTTTCCCAACAGATAATTGTAATCTTGTGATGGCAACTTTCGAAGATTTTGTCTTCGATGCTAACATTACAGGTTGTCCGGTAATACAGAGAGACTGGACGGTAATAGATTGGTGTACGTACGAATCTAATGATCCTAATGGAGCAGGAAAATATACTTTTTCACAAGTTATAAGAGTACTTAATTCTGATCCACCTACACTGATGAGTCCTGTAGATACTGTGATATGTGCTAACGAAAGTACCTGTCTAGGAGATGTAAATTTATCAGCAAGTGCGACAGATGATTGTAGCGACCCTATAGATTTTGAATTTTGGTATGCCTTTGATGTGCTAGGACTGGGAACTCAAGTTATTGAAGGAGCGGGCACAAGTTTATCCTTGACAGACCTACCCTTAGGCGAGCATATACTCACATGGGGAGTAGAAGATGGCTGCGGTAATATTTCTAATTCAGCTATAGTCGTAGAGATAAGAGAATGTGCTGCACCTACACCTGTGTGTATAAATGGATTATCTGCAGGTCTAGTACCAGGAATGGGTATGGTGGAGATATGGGCAACAGATGTAAATGCTAGTAGTTTAGATAATTGTACTGCGGTAGAGAACCTAGTTTTTTCTTTCTCTAGTGATACCTCGGAAACTAACGCAATTTTTGACTGTAACACATTGGGTTCTCAGCCTATAGAATTATGGGTTACGGACGAGGCTGGAAATCAGAGTCATTGCACAACCTTCATTGACATACAAGATAACTCATCAGAGTGTCCACAGTTTTCTACTAGTGTGGAGATAGCAGGTAATGTAAGAACAGAAGAAGAGCAAGCGATCATAGGAACTGAGATGTATATTACTTATGGAGATGAGGAAGATATGTATATCACTGAAACCGAAGGTGATTTTGCTTTTACAGAACTAGATATGTATGGTAGTTATAATCTTTCTCCATCGATGGAGGGGGAAATTCTTGATGGCGTATCTACGCTAGATCTAGCCATGATTCAGAGACATATTCTAGGTCTATTGCCCCTAGATTCTCCATATAAGATTATAGCTTCTGATATAAATAATTCGGGCGACCTTACTGCCATAGACTTAGTAGAACTCAGAAAGGTAATATTAGGAATCTACGATGAATTTCCAGGAAATAAAAATTGGAACTTTATTCCTGCAAATTATAATTTTGTAGATGACAATGATCCTTTCCCATATCCTTCAGATATAGATTACTTATCTCTTTCTCATGATGAGATGCATAGTAATTTTATAGCTATAAAGACTGGAGATGTCAATGGTTCTAATGGTTATAACGAACTACAAGAGCAACAGTTTGAAAATAGATCTGTAATAGAATTCATATTGTCACGAGCATCGGGTGCGGACAAAATTGCGGTTAGAGCAAGCAATTTTGAAGATATAATAGGTATGCAGTTTGCTTTATCAAGTGGAGAAAAGATCAGAGGATTAGAAGGAGCACATCTAGACATATCAGATAATCATTTTCATAATGATGGATCGACAGTTAAGCTCAGTTGGTCGACCGTAGAAAGTGTACACGCTGAGGAAGATCAGATACTATTTTATATAGATACAGATGCAGCATTAGACCAGATAGCATTCATAAGTGATAGACTGTCTACAGAAGCTTATGATGATTCATTCGGGAAGATAGCAATTAGGTTATCGGTCTTGGATACGCATACTGACTATGCTTTATATCAGAATGTTCCTAATCCTTTTACAGAAACTACAGAGATAAAATTCTCTATTGCTCGGGATGAATGGATTACCATAGATGTGATAGATATAAATGGAAGAATACTATGGACTGACAAGAGTTTTAGAGAAGCAGGAGATCACGAGCAACATATAGATATAGAAGATATGGGAATGAATAACGATGGAATCTATTTTTATAGATTAATATCAGAATCTTACTCAGATATAAGACAGATGATGATAATAAGGTAGTGCATAACGATCATAAATTACAAAAAGGGTTACGCCTAGAGCGTTGACCCTTTTTTTTATTTTATTAATAGAAATTGCTTTGAAAAGTAATTGAGTTTGTCTAATTTAGAAGTCTTAATATTTGGAAGTTGTTCTATAATGACTGAGTCTCCCCTGTGGGAGGCTTTTTATCTTTTACCTTAGTTCGTAGCCTAGACAAATACCATTTAATTTTTAGAATGACCGCTATGAAAAGTACTTGTATTTTTCAGATACAAGTTTGATACTGCAAGTGCGACCTAAAGCTGCAGCGAGTTTCACAATCTGCAGGAATTGTATAATCTTAAGGATATATGTGCATCACTTTGGGCATCAATTAATACCAATTCTAGTTTAGAATGACGGTAATTATTTATTTTGTTCTTCATGTTCCTTCGTTAAAAAGCCTCGCC
>ENA-ORXR01000671-ORXR01000671.1-marine-metagenome-genome-assembly--contig:-NODE-671-length-43046-cov-14.880565_pt1 | contig 43046 bp, 34 predicted proteins | sample MGYA00237866_ERZ511479 | MGnify/ENA metagenome assembly ERZ511479
GATGTTCTCCAACAAAGTAATCGGACAAATTTCGCCAAATGAACTTATCATAATTAGTTTGACTTACTACTTAGTGAAATAAAAATTTATTTCCAAAGAGCAAATCAGAATCTACAAATCGACAGCTTAACTTGACCGCCGATTTGTGACACACTCGATTAAAATCGCCTGTATGAGACTTTTTAACGAATTGATGCAACAACGCCTATTGAAAAGGGGAGGAAAGCGAAAAAAAAACGTTTGTCAGACTGTGAAGGTCTAACAAACGTTTCTTATAAAGTCGTTACTATCTGAATTATCTTGTCAATTCAGATGTTTGAGATTTGGTATCTGAGATACGCCCGAAAGCAAGATTTAATCCTACTCGGAGGTTATAATTTTTGCTATCCAAAGGCTTGAACAATGGAGCGATATTATCCGAAACAGCATAGATTTGAACAGGTCCGAGATGTGCGACTGCATTGAGACCGAGATTGTCAAAACGCTGACTACGAAAAGCATAAGACGCACCAAGTGTAAACCATTTTCCGAATTTCTTTCGCGCACTCAAAGCAAATCCGGGTTGCGTACTTTTGTTGGCATTTTCAATATAAATCAAAGCTCCTATGGTCAGGTCGTCAAGTACTTCATAACTGCCACTGAGGTAGGCTTTGGTATTGAGCGAAGTCGTATAACCATCGGAAGCCGTAGAGCGAATATCGAGTATTTCGGCAATCGTATCAAGCACTGTTTCAAAATCATCTGTGAGTCTATCCGAATCTAATGTGTCGCTGGATACATAGTCAAACAGGTCGAGTCCTTCATAAGTATATATGCCTTTTGAGTTGTATTCGTAAGTCTCATTTTTCCATGAAATACGTCCCAAATCGGTGACTGCTACACTCAAAGTCAATCGGTCGATGAGATTTGCCGTCACGCCTAAGTCAATACCAAAACCGTTATTGCCGCCAGTGAGGTCATTCAAATTATATAAAGAAAAATCGTTTTCGGTCAATTCGGCAAAGTCAGCTGCTTGGCTAAAACCGGCACGACGAAAAGAAAAATCTGAATCATAACTAATCTGATAAACATCATCACTCGTCGTCAATGACAAGGTGTTATCGCCATCGGTAGAAGTGTCAGAAATACCCGTGAGATATTTGATTTTCGCACCAAAAGTGAATTTGTCTTGCCAATTATAAGCACCGGAAAGTCCGATTTCATTGTATGCAGTAAATTGAAATTCAGGATTGATATTCGCCGTTCTTCCGACATAATCAGCGTTGCCATTCCAAAAAAGGTCGAGCGTTTCGCGAGTATATTGAGTGTATGCGTTGCCTTTTACTGACCACGACAAGCCCACCTGAATGTCATCAAAACGCAAGGCTACGCCAAGTACGTCAATATTTAAATTGACATTCAAATCGTTTTTATCTTCTAAAGCGGTAATGGCATTGTCCAAATTAAATGATAACTCGTCACCGTTTTCTCTAAAGGCATCTTCGAATGTAAAACCGGAATGGTAAAAACGGGCATATACGCTCGGCAAGGCAATGACAACTTTTTGGTCATTCATAAATGCCGGATTGGTCTGTCCTGATTGCCAAATATCCTCCATGAAATGCACACCCAATTCGTGTTGGGCATTGGCAGTGAACATCAATAGAGAAAATAAAATGGTGGTTATTGGATATTTATATAGATAATTCAAAGGAATATTTTTTTTGAAATGTAAAATTTATCATTTTACATTAATTTAAATTTGTAAATAGGCTTTTTTAAGGATTCACGCCTGCAATGACACCAAGTTTGATATCGACTTCGTGATGTTCGCGTATTCGGACGGAGGTGTCACCGTCATTGGCAGAAGTAACTCTGGCTTGCACGAGTATGCGCGTTGCTTTTTCTTTTACATTATCAAAGCGGTCTTTCGGAAAAGGAATAAAAGTTTCCTTGCGACTACTATCGGTGGCTTCTCCATTCGCATCGACGGGAGCGGAGGCGAGGATACGTTCTGAAGCGTTCAACAATTCATCAATGACATTATATTCATTATCCGTAAAAAGGACTTGAAGTTCGACATCCATTGGAAATTCATTTTCTGTCACCAATTTGAATTCTACGTCATTGACCTCATCGTATTCACCTGTCAATTCAAAATCAAGCGTATCATTGACCGTGAATCCGTCCACTTTACCATATAAAGGAAGTTCGACTTCTGCATCAAGATAAAAACTACTTGTATCGGTTACAAAACTCGTGATAGAGATGTCGCCGTCGGGGTTGGAAATAACCTCAACCTCATACTCAAAATAAGCTACCGGCTGACCAATAATATTTGCAATATTAGAATTGTCTTTATCAATAACAAATATGGTTTCTGCTTCTTCGCCGATTTCATTGATAGAAGGATAATTAAAATCTACGCCAGCACTCAATTCATCACTCCCGAAGGGTATGGATGTACCGTCGATATTGATGGCATTGAGTATATTGAAATATGCCCTGACGGGAAATCCGAATGAGTTGCGTGTACTTATAGTCATCGTTGGTTCTTCAAAAAAGACCGAACCATCACTGAATAATTCAAAGAAATCGACCTCAACGGAATCCAATGGAATCGGAAAACTTCCCGACCCCAGAAAACCTTGTGCATATACATATACGGGATCGATAAAATCAACAATAACGGCGGGCAATGTCACTATCGAATCGCTATTAACAAGTCGAGCGGAGTATTGAAATATCATCGAATCGCTTTGAGGCGTAAGGATATAATCCGCAAGTGGATAGCTTTTTATGGAAGGAATAATGGGTAAAATATCATTCGCAGGACCAATCATAACAGTTTTGCTAAACGACACACCGTTCAGTTTGGATTCGGGAATGGTGAAAGTAAACTCGACGGGCTCGGTGTATGGATTGCCTGTTGTAAACTTGATTTCACCGCTTTTCGCAACGATGTAATCAATTGTAATATCGGCAGGTAGCGGATAGGGCAGTTTCATAAATGTGTCTATCATCGGAAAGGATACGTCCGGGATAAGGGTAAGTACATCCTTACTTTCGACAGAGTAGCCGTTGCTTCGATATACAAAGGTCAACTGTTGGTCGGTATCAATGAGCAATTCGCCGGCTTGACCATAATCTTCAAATAAGTCAACGGTATTGATACTCGTATTGAAAAGTGTGAGCGCAACGTCGGGTTGCCATTCGTCCGTCGTGATGTTGTCAAATTTGGTGCAAGCAGCAAAGAGAACGACAGCAATAAATAGGAGTGCGTATCTAATTTTTATCATCGATTGAATGAAATTTGTTTGAATTGTAAAGGATGAGGCAAAATAAAAGCTGTATATAGCAAAAAAAGTGCCGTTTACACGACACATATAAGTTATATTTCTATAAGAAATACTTATACTTTTAAAAACATGGATTTATTTATGCTTCTGTGTGCTTACTTTTTTTCTACCAATCCGAAAGGTAGCTTTTTTTTGTTGCATTTTGATATTTCTTTGGTAGTTCGAGTAAGCTGTTTTTTTGTTTTTTATTTACCGCAACCGCTTCCGTCATGATGAATGTGGATGGATTTTCCGGTGTGCTTTCTTTTATTTCCAAAGCACAAGCCTCTATCGGAAGTTGCCATATTCCAATGACGATAGGCGCGGGTAAAGGCAATTCGTCTGTAACATACATCTCATATTTTTTTATCAGATGGATGTGGTCTGCGCCCTCGTTATGGCTTTCGATGACCTCTATTTTGTAACATTCATAGCCAAGTATGTTTTTGGTGTCTTGATAAAAGGTATCAATCTCATAGACCAAAGAAGAGTCCACAAAAGGGCTTCGCAATTTGGCTTCGTTGTAGGTTGATTTGCCTTCTTCTGTTGTATAATAAGTCGTCATTTGAGCGGTCAGGGGTGAGATTAATATCAACTCATCCTCAGACATTTTATCAGTATTTTTATCCAAACGAATGAGTGAATCACCGATGTAATAATGGCGAATGAGCTCAGTGTATGTATCTGTCGTTTTTTTGCCGAGTTTGTCAATTTGTGTTTTGAATAAGACGTTGTTGTCCTTTTTTTCAAAATCCGGTTCTTCATGTTTGTGTTCTTCTTTTTCGACAGAACCCAGCAAACCGACAGCATCCGCTTTTACACAGGTATTGTATTCGATATGTACGACGTTTTTTTGTGTAAATACAGCGAAGGAAAGTAGAGAAAATAATAATAGAAGTGATGATTTTTTCATGTCGTATTGTTTTACTTACTAATTTCAATGTAAACAAATAACGAACCAAACATTTTCAAAGCCAGACACCTCACTTTTTTCTGTTTTTGATGTCATTCACCCAATTTTGCACGCCTTTTTTCATAGAATCCGATAATTTATCTTACTTTTGGAATGACCTTTGACAAGCATACATTTGTATTATATTTTTCATAAAAAATAAATTAAATCATGAAAAAAGAATTATTGTTATTGTTTAGTTTAATCCTATTTGTAGCGACTTATGCTGTTGCCCAATCTCCCGTAGGTGTTTGGAAAACGATTGATGATGAGACGGGCTTAGAAAAATCTTATGTAGAGATATACGAACAAGGTGGCAAATTGTATGGGAAGATACTTGAAATCTTGCAAGAAGAAGATAAGGGTAAATCTTGCGAAGTCTGTCCCGGTAAAAAGAAAGACCAACCAATCGAAGGTATGGAAATACTGATGGGCATGAAAAAAGATGACGACTATTGGAGTGATGGAAAAATTCTCGATCCCAATAATGGAAAAGTCTATAAATGCTATCTTGAACTCGAAAGTGATGACAAACTCAAAGTACGTGGTTATATAGGTTTCGCATTGCTCGGACGTACTCAATATTGGTATAGAAAATAATATACCTTTGCCTAAAAGAGTGACCTTGCAGCTATTTCCGATTTGACACTTTTTCGGAAATAGCTGTATTTTTTTATGTAAACCTGTTTAGGGATGAAAAGATAATAAACGCTAGATCTTCACGCCGTTATTTTTTCTTTACACGAGCCAAATTTGACGCGAATAACGGGTTATTTAAGGAGAATTTGGTGAAGTATAAAGGAAAAAGAACAAGTCAAGATGTAGTGTTTATTGTTTTTTCATCCCTCATGAAAGAATGGATTTGATTTTGACAACAGACCAAATGGGCAGACAGGTACATGTGCCTACTCAACCGAAACGCATCATTTCCCTCGTGCCTTCACAAACGGAATTATTGTTTGATTTGGGCTTGGATGTGGAAGTGGTGGGCGTAACGAAATTCTGTATTCATCCGGCAGAAAAGGTCAAAGGAAAAGCGAAAATAGGTGGTACAAAGCAATTTCATTTTGATAAAATCGCTGCGCTCAATCCCGACCTTATTATTGGAAATAAAGAAGAAAACGAACAAACCCAAATTGAAACACTCGCTGCCGAATATCCCGTTTGGATGAGTGATATAGCGACGCTCGAAGATGCTTTGGAAATGATACAAATGGTCGGTCAACTCATTCACAAGGAAGCTGAAGCGACCAATTTAATTCATACAATAAAAGGTAATTTTCAAAAAAATATTTATACAAATAAAAGGCGGGCAGCGTATTTTATTTGGAAAAAACCATACATGGTCGCGGCACGAAATACCTTCATCGACGAAATGATGCGCGTGGCGGGTTTTGAAAATGTATATCACGACATGTCGCGTTATCCCACCACAAATCTGGAAGAACTCCAAGAGCTTCAGCCCGAAATTATTTTACTTTCTTCCGAACCTTATCCTTTTAAAATGAAGCATGTATCGGAATTTCAGGCAGCTTGTCCTGATGCAAAAGTCCTGATTGTCGATGGTGAAATGTTTTCTTGGTATGGAAGTCGTTTGCTGAAATCGGCAGCTTATTTTGAGAAGTTACAAACAAGTGTAATAATGAACCACGAAGCGCACTAAAGACACTAAAATCGAACTAACATAAAAGAAAACGAAGGGCGTAAAGTGTTTGTAATTAAGTTTTTACAAAATCCATTAGTGTTCTCTGCGTTAGTCCGACTTTAGTGTCTTTAGTGCGCTTCGTGGTTCAACTATTTTATACTATTCTAATTCACCTTTCCACCTCTCACACCACTATCATAACGCAAAATATACGCGCCCGGAAAGCCCGTTGATTTGGCACTATTCAAAACTGCGCGTGCTTCATCTACGGTCGAAAAATTACCGAGCATCACACGGTTGAGACCATTGCCGGTGGGTTCGAGTGTTACATTGCCATAAGGCTGTACGCTGCCATATTGTGTCGAGTCATAATTGCGAACTGCCGCCAATTGGATACGATAATCCGTGCTGCCGACAGGTGCGCTGCTAACTGTACTACTGATGACCGTGCCACCACCCGTTCCGGTATAAACCTTTGTGGTAGGCGATGTATAGACGGTCGAAGTCGTCGTCGTAGGCTGTTGTGTCGTAACAACGGGGTCATAACTTCGCGCAACCACAGTAGGCTGACTTGTCGTAACCACGCCACCGATTGTACCGGGCGTATAATCACTCAAGAGTACGAAATTATTTGAAGCCAATTTTATATGGTATCTGCCGTCGAGCAATACGATATTGTCACGCTCATAAGTACTGAGTTTGGAATAAATCGGTAGGTTTTCCATCAAAGTACCTTTGTCGCTACCGCTTGATACAGAAGTACTTATGATGACTTCGCCACTGCTGTAATTGGTGCCAACATTGAGTAAAGTACCTTCATTGACCTGACGGACAAAAGCGTCTTTGTAACCCATGCCTCGCAAGCCTCTGGCATGTTCGTCTGCTGTGGCTTTTTCGGAAAAAGTGCCACTTAAAACCTTAATTTTGCCATCTGCTGCGTCAATTTGTGCCGTGCCGATTTCTTGTAATTTGTTCCAATTTATTTTATCTGTCGAAAGATAAGAAGCATACTGAACGGTGTAAACTTTATTGCCGGAGACCTTACCGCCAGACACAAAAGCGTCTTTGAAGCCTTTGGCTTTTACACTTTTGAGGGCTTTGTCTGCTTTGGTTCTACTCGTGAATTTGCCGAGCATGATACGTTGCATACCATTATTGGCATCTACGCTATAAAGGTGTCCGTAGCGTTTTAAGGATTTATATTTGGCGAGATTCGGCTGGGTAGAAGCTCCCAATTGTATTGCGTATCTCAACTCGTTTCCAGTTTGCTGCATATCATTCGATGCTACACAAAAACCACTGAACAATACACTCAGCGTTAAAATGAATAATCTCATAATAAAGTTTTCTTTTTTAAGTATAAATATTTTTTCTTATTATTTACAATAATATTTGTCATTATTCTGACGCTATATTTTACGCAAAATAACGACTTTTTGAGGTATTTATTTCAAAGTAAAGTAAATATATAACGTTATACTTCCAAATCAGGTTTTCAAAACTAAGGAATAGGTACGAAATAAGTCCGTAATTTTAGAATTAGATTTTTTTCTTTAGACGATTCAATGAAATGGGGTGCAGGGCAAATTTTTAATCTGCCTCGTACCGACGACTTTAGCCGTCGCGGAAAGTACCGAGCCATTTGACGGCTAAAGTCGTCAGTACAGTGGCATTTCAAAATAAAATTAAAAATTTGTCCTGCACCCATGAAATGAGAGTTTATCGGGTATAAATGACTATTTCATTGAAGAAGTATAAAGGAAAAAAGATATTATAAAATACGAAGTTATTTCGTACCTGTTCCTAAACAAGTATGCCTATCTTTGTGATATACTTTTCACGTTTTATACCATTTTAAATAATCGATGTCATAAAAATAATGGATAGATTTTGTTGATAGTCGAGCCAAAAAACGTAGGCATAGCCACGCTAAGGCGAGTATTTTTAACGAAGAATATCGACAAAAGATGTTCGTTTTCATACGACATCGGTTGTTTAAAATGGTATAAATATTTATTCTGAATAATGCAAGACCGCGTCTTACTCGAAGGTAAAAAATTCAAATTCACCATTGACCGGCTCTGCCATCAGCTCATCGAAAATCATGGCGACTTTGCAAATACCTGTCTCGTAGGTGTACAACCTCGCGGGGTTTTGTTTGCTCATCATATTTATAAAAAATTACTCAAAATGCCGGACATTACGTCGATTCGTTATGGCAAATTGGATGTGACTTTCTACCGTGATGACTTTCGGATTCGCGACAAACCACTTGCAGCGAATGAAACCGATATAGATTTTCTCGTGGATGGACAGCAGGTCATTTTGATAGATGACGTACTCTATACCGGACGGACGATACGCGCCGCGCTTGATGCCTTACAACATTACGGACGACCCGATAAAGTAGAATTGCTCTCGCTTGTCGATAGGCGATTTAATCGTCATTTGCCGATACAATCTGACTATACGGGCATTACGGTGGATGCGGTAGATGAGGCTTATGTGAAAGTAGATTGGGCAAAAAAATCAAGCGGAAATCATAAAATTTACATGTATTCAAAAATAGAAGAGTAAAATCAACACCGCACAAAGGACGCAGAATACTTTTCACAACTATGTCGCAACTCAGTACAAAACATTTGCTTGGTATCAAATACATTACGCGAGACGATATTCAATTGATACTTGATACTGCTACGCAATTTAAAGAGGTGATTAATCGTCCGATTAAAAAAGTACCTTCGTTGCGAGACGTGACAGTCGCCAATTTATTTTTTGAAAATTCGACCCGCACGCGCATCTCATTTGAACTCGCCGAAAAACGCCTCTCTGCCGATACTGTCAATTTTTCTGCCTCTTCTTCTTCCGTTAAAAAAGGTGAAACCTTGCTGGATACGGTCAACAATATTTTGTCGATGAAAGTGGATATGGTGGTGATGCGACACCCGGCTCCGGGAGCGCATGTTTTTTTGTCCAATCACATTGATGCTAACATTATCAATGCTGGTGACGGTACGCACGAACACCCTACGCAAGCTCTTTTGGATGCCTACTCTATGCGAGAGGCAATCGGTGATTTGACCGGCAAAAATATCGCGATATTCGGCGATATTTTACATTCGCGAGTGGCTTTGAGCAATATTTTTTGTTTGCAAAAACTCGGTGCGAATGTACGGGTTTGCGGACCGCCAACGCTCATTCCGCGACATATCGAAAGTCTTGGCGTAACTGTCAGTTACGATGTGAAAAAGACGCTTCAATGGTGTGATGTGGCAAATGTATTGAGGATTCAATTAGAACGGCAAGACATCAAATATTTCCCTTCGCTGCGCGAGTACGCACAACATTTTGGTATCAATAAAGAACTTTTGGACGGCATCAAAAAAGATATTGTCATCATGCACCCCGGACCGATTAATCGCGGTGTAGAACTGACGAGCGATGTCGCAGATTCGCGTCAGTCTATCATTCTTCAACAGGTCGAAAATGGTGTGGCGGTACGTATGGCAATTTTGTATTTATTGGCACAGCAGAGAGGGAAAGAGTGAATTGAAGCACTAACGCTTCGCCCGATAAAATAATTCCGAACAATTTTCTTTTCTAAAAAGATGATTGGCGTGCGTGAGAAGCTCTTGAGATTCGATAGAACGATAGAGTTGTGCTTCCTGATTAATGAGGTCGGCATTGCCTTGTACTTCAAACATGGCGAGATTGATGGCTTTGGTCAAAATATTGGTCTCCGAAAAGACGAGCGAACTCTCCACTTTATTTTTTATCTTTTGCAACTCTCGTTCTCCGATGAGTTCATTTTTCAATAAATCCAACTCTTCCCATACGGCTGCTTCGGCTACTTCGATAGACACGCCATCGGCGGGCTTGCCTTCTATTACGAATAAGCCGGGGTCAATATTTCCAGTTACATAAGCGTCGATATCCGAAAAAAGGCGACGGTCTTTGAGCAGCCTTTGATACAGGCGCGAAGAACGCCCTCGACTCAATATATCCGACAACAAATCTGATTTATAATAATCCTCTTCACATCGCTTACCCGTATGAAATGCCATGTACAAGGCATCCGTAGGAACATTGGCTTCCATTTGATGAATGTGCATACTTTGTTGTTCTGGTTCGACGGGAATACGAACAGCAGGCATTTCATGCGCCTCAATATCGCCAAACCATTTTTCTGACAGTTGACGAATTTGCGCCTCCTTTACATTGCCCGAAACCACCAAAATCGCATTGCGCGGATGATAATAACGGTAAAAAAAATCTTTTACATCATGTAACGTTGCACTTTCCACATGTTCGGGCGTAAGCCCAATCGTGGGCCAACGGTACGGATGTACTTCGTAAGCCAATTTGACCAAATGATGCCACACATCTCCGTAAGGTTGATTAAGGCAGGTCTCTTTAAATTCTTCGACCACGACCTTCCGCTGTACATCCAATGTTTTGGCATTGATATTCAAGTTGACCATACGGTCAGATTCGAGCCAAAACACCGTTTCCAGATTTTGGGTAGGTACAGTCGCATAAAAACTCGTCACATCGTTATTCGTAAAAGCATTGCTCTCGCCTCCAGCCCATTGCAGCGGCTCATCATAATCAGGCGCATTTTTTGACCCACCAAACATTAAATGTTCAAAAAGATGGGCAAAGCCCGTCTTGTTTGGTGATTCGTATTTTGCACCCACCTTATACAAAAGATTGACTGCCACCAGAGGCGTACTTTTGTCTTCATGCACCAACACGCACATACCATTATCCAAAATAAAACGATCGAAATGTATCATAACTGTAAAAAGGGCTGCAAAGATACTAATTCAAGTCCAAACGGGTGCAGGACAAATTTTTAATTTTATTTTGAAATGCCACTGTACTGACGACTTTAGCCGTCAAGTGGCTCGGTACTTTCCCGCGACGGCTAAAGTCGTCGGTACGAGGCAGATTAAAAATTTGTCCTGCACCCGTCCAAACAGAATCGCTCATTTATTAAATTGTTTTTACTTACAGTATAAATTAGTTAATATTTTCGTTAAAAACATTTTTGAATATTTTTTATTATGAAAAAAAGCCTACTTTTGAACTATGAAAAATATATACTTTTTAATCATAATTTCGATAGGTTTACTTGCCTGTAATGCGACCAAGAAAGTCACAACTTCCAAAGCACTCACCACAGATGCTGACCAAAAAATAGCTGCTTCGACGATAAGCATGAACAAAATCAAAGCCCATATTCACTACCTGGCTTCTGATGAAATGAAGGGACGCGATACGCCTTCGCCGGAATTGGATATTGCTGCTCGTTACCTCTCTACTTCTTTGATGCGTTATGGTGTAAAACCCGCAAAGGGCGATGACTATTTCCAAAAAGTACCCATGAAAACCGTCACTCCGGCGAGTTCAGGTAATTTAAAATTTGGTACATACGATTTTGCTTTGTTGCAAGACTTTTTGTCAATTGGCGATGGAGATGTCAGCGTAAATGGTAAAGCCGTATTTATAAATAGAGGTACTGAAGAAGATTTTAAGAACAACGATGTCAAAGACAAAATTGTAGTGACGCTATGTGGATTTGAAGGGCAAGAACGTCCGCAAGAGTGGTTTTATGCAGGTAGGCAAAAAAGAAAATGGGCAAAAGAAAACGGTGCAAAAGCTGTCTTAGAAATCTACAGCTCAACCCAAATTCCATTCAATTTTTTAGTTCGATTTTTTAGCGGAACAGCCACTATCTTGGACGATGAAGAAGATGATTCTTTTCCATATCTCTGGCTCAATGCTTCCGACAAAGAAGCTATTGCTACTTTGAAAGATACCAAAGATATTGCCTGTGATATTAAGGTAGAAGGGAGTCTGGTAGAAAAAATAAACACCTATAATGTCGTTGGCATGTTAGAAGGTAGCGACCCTGTATTAAAGGATGAATATGTCATCTATTCCGCTCATTATGACCACATTGGAGTAGGTCGCCCGATGGAAGGAGATAGTATTTATAATGGTGCAAGAGACAATGCAGTGGGCAGCGTCACGGTACTTTCTGCCGCCGAAAACATCGCTCAAAACCCAACCAAACGCTCTGCATTGTTTATCTTCTTTACAGGTGAAGAAAAAGGGCTACTCGGTTCATCTTACTATGCAGACAATCCAGTTGTCCCATTGGACGAAGTTGTTTACTGTTTCAACAGTGACAATGCCGGATACAATGATACAAGCGTGGCTACAATCTTTGGCTTGGAACGAACAACCGCTCGTAATTTGATAGAAAAAGCTTGCACGGCTTTTGGTCTCAAAGCGATAGAAGATAGGATGCCAGAAGAAGGACTTTTTGACCGTTCTGACAACGTTAATTTTGCTAAAAAAGGTGTGCCTGCTCCAACTTTTAGCCTCGGTATCACGGCATTTGACGACCAAGTCAATCAGTATTATCACCAAGCCGCCGACGGACCTGAAACATTGGATTATGATTACCTATTGAAATTTTTTAAATCCTATGTATATGCTTGTCGTTTGATTGGTAATACAAGCCAAGACTTATTTTGGATAGAAGGAGACAAGTATTATGAAGCAGGCAAAGAATTGTATAAAATGAAATAAGTTTAAATTTTTATAATGAATTTTAGTGGCATAAATCCTTTGGATTTATGCCACTAAAATTTTGAGACTACATATTCAATTTAAATTAATTCGTCAATTATAAACAACCTCCCAAATCACCACAAATTTGTACATAAAAGTACGGAATAACACACCATTCTAAAAAGCCTATCACGTCAGCCAATAAATAATAAAAAAAACTTCGGAAACTTTTAAACCAAAAATCGTTTCCTGCGTTCTAAAGGCATATCTTTGCATCCGAACTTGATAGCACAATAATGACAACAGAGACACAAGACAAAGCTGTACAATATATCAAAAAAGCAACCGACTCATTTCTGCGTTACGGATTTAAAAGCGTGACAATGAGCGATATAGCGCGTGAACTCGGCATTTCAAAAAAGACCTTATACCAGTTTGTGGATAATAAGAATGACTTGATTATGCGTTGTGTTATGATGGCAATGAAAGAGGAGCAGGAGTTCGTCCTTTCCATTCAAAAACAACAAAAAAACGCTATTGAAGAAATGTTAGACATTGCCATTCATGTCAATCAAACGCTCAAAAAAATCAATCCCGCAGCACTGTACGATTTGCAAAAATACTACTCTGACGCATGGCAAATCATTGAGACATATACACACGAATTTGTATTTACCTGCATCATGGAAAACCTTGAAAGAGGTAAAAAAGAAGGCTTGTATCGCCAAGATATACGAGAGGATATTATTGCACGACTATTTATCGGAAAATCTCAACTACTACTCAATACGATACTCTTTCCTTATCCACAATACAAAACTTCTGAGTTGCACTCGGAGCATGTGATGTATCACATGCGCGGAGTAGCCTCTAATAAAGGTTTAAAAATATTAGAACAACATATTCAAAATGCTGAGAATTAATATTATACGAGCAGTTTTCGTGCTGCTTTTCGCGCTGTTTTTATCGTTCAATGCGCTTCTTGCACAAGAGTCATTTACACTCCAACAAGCGATTGATTACGGAATAAAAAACAGTACGGCGATGCGAAATATCGAACTCGACAAATCCGATGCCGAGTTCCAAATCAAAGAAACCGCATCTATCGGCTATCCGCAATTGAACGGACAAATTGGTTTGACGCGCTACCTCCAAGTACCCAAAAGCATCATTGACAATACCAAATTTCCGGGCTTCGACCAATCGGTATTGCCGGCACCTTATAATATGGGATCAATTGACGATATTCCGGGCGAATTTCGCTATTCCGAATTTACTACAGGTGTCAAAAACACCTTTTCCGGTCAGTTGGATTTCAGTTGGCTACTGTATGACCGCACCTATAATATCGGTTTGAAGGCAGCCAAACAACTCCGAAAATTGGTCGGCAGTCAGGTAGATGCCATCAAACTCGACATCACTAATAATATCCGACAAGCCTACACCGCTACGCTCATCATTGACGAGAGCAAACAGACGCTCGAAAATAATATCAAAAATATTGATAAAACTTTATTTGAAACACGCGAGTTGTATAAAGCCGGATTCGTCGAAGCACTGGATGTAGAGCGGCTCGAATTTTCACGCTCCAATCTTGATGTGGAACTCGACAAATTAGAAGACCAACGGGGCTTGATGTATAATGCCCTCAAGTATCAAATGAGTTATCCCGTAGAAGAAGAAATTATTTTGATAGACAATATTAGTACTTTGTTAATCAGTGCTTTTGAGGTAGATATTAATGAAGATATTGATATAACGAAGCGTCCTGAATTTCAAATATTTCAAGAGCGATATAAGATAAATGAGTTCAATTTGGAGCGTTTTAGAGCGGCGTATTATCCCAATCTCGTTGGATTCGGGTCTTACGGATTGAGCTTGTCGCGTGACAGGTTATTTGCTGATACGGATATTGGTTGGTTGCCCGCTTCACTTGTCGGCTTACAGGTCAATGTACCAATATTCGATGGTTTTAAAAATAAATATACGATAGAAAGAGCAAAAATCAGTGTCGAAAAAATCAAGAATGAAGAAGTCGAACTTCGCCGCGTTCTTGAACTTCAAGCCTACAACGCAAGGATAGAATATAAGAAGGTGTTACAAAGTATTGCTACCGCAAAAAAGAACCTCATATTAGCAGAAAGGATATACGATACAACTTTAATCAAGTATAGAGAAGGTATCGGTAGTAGCATCGAAATCATACAAGCCGAGCGCGATGTGTATGATGCACAAGCCAGTTATAATCAAGCAGTTTATAACCTCGTTGTTGCGAAAGCTAGCTTAGATAACGCATTAGGAAAATAATTATTATTAACCAGGAAGTTCACTAAGAACAGGAAAATCGAATAGACGCAGAAGGATACGAAATTTATAAAGACGTTTTTAAAAAACCTTAGTTTTCTTTCACGTTATATCGACATAGTGCCTTTAGTCCCTTGGTGGTTCAAAAATAGATAAATGGAAAAATTATTAATACCTATATTTGTATTGGTCTTTGTTGCCTGCGGTGGAGGCGGAGAAAAAGAACTTGACATCAAAAGCACAGATGATGTTGAGGTACTCAAAAAGGAATTGACGAAGAAGAAAAAAGAGGTGCGGGCTTTGGAAAAACGAGTGAAAGCAATAGATGACCGTATTGCTGTACTCGACCCCTCCTCGCGTGTCAAAAAACGTCGCTTGGTCAAAGCAGCACCTTTGCAACGCAAAGATTTTGAGCGATTTATAGAAATGCAAGGGAATGTAGAAATCGACAAAACAGGCTACGCCAGTAGCGAAATGGGTGGACGTATTACCCAACTCACCGTACGCGAAGGCGACTTTATCACAGAAGGTCAACTCATTGCCGTCACCGATGGCGAAACGATGAATCGCAACATTGACGAGATACGAAAAGCCCTCGAACTCGCCACAACCGTCTATGAAAAACGGGAGCGACTCTGGCGACAAAATATAGGTACGGAAATCGAATACCTCGCTGCGAAAAACGAAAAAGAACGCATCGAAAAATCTATCGTATCGGCACAATCGCAACTCGGCAAAGTTAATGTCTATGCACCGATGACAGGGATAGTTGACCGCGTAATGGTCAATCAGGGCGAAGTCACCGGACCGGGTACACCCATCATCCAAATCCTCAAAACGGGGCGTGTCAAAGTCGTTGCTGACCTGCCGGAAATCTACTTACGTTCTATCAAAGTAGGCGATAGAGTAGAGATTCAATTTCCAGCATTGGGTATCACGCGCACTGCGCCTATCTCGTCTTTCGGACGTAGTATAAATGCCAATAACCGTACTTTTCAAGCCGAAGCATACCTCAGTAATTCAAGTGGCAGACTCAAGCCTAACCTCATGGCATTGATGCTCATCAAAGAGTTTTCAGCCAAAAACGCTATCGTACTTCCTACCGAACTCATCCAACAAGATGTGAGTGGTAAGGATTATATTTATATCAAATCTACTTGTGGTACAGACGGTGATTGCGCCAAAAAAGTTTTTATAGAAACAGGTGAAAATTACGAAGCCGAAACCCAAATCATAGCAGGATTGGAAGGGGAAGAAATCATCATTACAGCCGGTGGACGAAGTGTAACGGATGGAGAGTTAATTAAGATTTTGGAGACGAAAACAGAGGGATAGAGTTTGTATTTTCTCCAAAAAATACTAATCAAAAAAAATGACTAAAGAAACTTTTGAACAAGATATAAAAAATATGGTGTCCTCACTTTTAGAAATGGCAAGGGCATCTTGTTGGAATAATATCTCTGATAATTGTGTGTATATCATTTCAGAAATAAAGGATTCCAACGAAGATTCTAATCAACAAAGAGTTGAACGAAATAAAATTAATAAGAAAAAAATACCGCAGTCATTTGAAATGATGATTAAACAGATGAAAAGTATTTATCCGACTCTTTACGATGTAATTTTTTTTGTTTATAAATCAGAAAAACATAGGACAATTATTGATGTTAGGTATTATTCCAAAACAAATTTTGAAAAAGAATATTTTGAAAAAGTTAAGGATAATGCCCCGATGTTACATTCTAAGGTTACGATACCTCCTTACATTTCGACTTTTGATAATGATAAGCAGAAAAAATTTGATATTAACTGGGAATTAGGAGGCATTAGGCATCAATGGAAAATGTTTTGGTGGGGACGAAAAATGAAAAAGCTTTTAAAGTGAAATGCGTTGTTTTTTAAGTTGGCGATAGTACCGACACTGTTTGTAACATTCCCCAAAATTACCAAAAATAAAAATCCAATACCACATTATAATTATGGATAACAACAACACAACCAATCAACTCCACCGCGAATTTAGCCTCACGACCTTTGCGGTAGATAATGCAACAAGTATTCTCTTGTTGACCTTTATGATACTGTTGTTCGGTACGCGGTCGTATATCAATATGCCTAAAGAGGCTTTTCCTGAGATTGTGATACCAACAATTTCGGTGTTTACCGTTTATCCGGGTAACTCGGCAGTGGATATGGAAAATCTCGTGACGAGACCTATTGAAAAGGAGATTAAATCCATTTCGGGGGTGAAGGATTTTACTTCGACTTCTCAGCAGGATTTTGCAAATATTATTGTCGAGTTTGGAACGGATGTCGATATTGATAAAGCCTTACAAGAGGTCAAAGATGCAGTGGATAAAGCCGACTTGCCCAATGATTTGCCGAGCGACCCAGAGGTCTCGGACATCAATTTCTCCGAAATTCCGATTATGACAGTCAATATTTCGGGCGATTTGAGTGTAGATGAATTGCGAAATTATGCGGAATATTTGCAAGACGAAGTCGAAGCATTGCCGGAAATCTCCGAAGCAAAAATCAAAGGCGCACTCGAACGTGAGGTACAAATTGATGTGGATCTTCCGAAAATGCAAGCCCTCAAATTGAGTTTCCGCGATATCGAAAGTTCTATCCAGCAAGAAAATATTACGATGTCGGGCGGTGAGCTGCAAACAGGTGATTTGCGTCGTGCCTTACGTATCGTAGGTGAGTTCAAAGACGTGAGCGAAATTGAAAATATCATTGTCAAAAGTGAGCGAATGCAGCCGGTTTACCTACGCGATTTTGCCAAAGTTCGTATGGGATTTGAAGAGCGGACAAGTTATGCGCGTTCTGACGGTTTGCCTGTTGTCTCATTGGATGTAATTAAGCGGGCAGGAGAAAATTTGCTGGCAGCTTCTGACAAAATCAAGGTAATTGTCGAAAAAGCCGAAAAAGATAAATTCCCCGAAGAACTCCGAGTTAGCCTATTCAATGACCTCTCTATCCAAACTCGCGACCAAGTCGATAACCTCCAAAATAGTATCATTTCAGGGGTCATTCTGGTGGTTTTGGTCCTGCTGTTTTTTCTTGGATTTCGCAATTCGCTCTTTGTGGGTATTGCCATTCCTTTGTCGATGTTGATGGGGATTTTGATTCTCAATGCCATTGGTTATACCTTGAATATGGTCGTGCTGTTTTCGCTCATTCTCGCACTTGGTATGTTGGTAGATAATGCGATTGTGGTCGTCGAAAACGTGTATCGGTACATGCAAAATGGCTTTACGGGCAGTGAGGCGGCGAAGAAAGCAACGGGAGAAGTCGCTTGGCCCATTATCGCTTCTACGGCTACGACTTTGGCGGCTTTTGTGCCTTTGGCATTTTGGCCCGGCATTATGGGAGGTTTTATGAAATACTTGCCGATTACGCTGATTATCGTGTTGAGTTCTTCCTTATTTGTAGCCTTAGTGATTAATCCGGTACTGACCGCAGTTTTGATGCGAGTCGATGAAAAAGCCGATGACGCGAAGGCAAGAAAACGTAAAATTATTAATGTCTTGATATTCACATTAGTAACCATCCTTCTCGCTGTAATGGCGCATTTTGGAGGGATAATGTGGATGCGAAATTTGCTGGGGATTGTAGCCATCGTTACAGTGGTCAATTTCTTCCTCTTGCGTCCTGCGAGTTTCTTTTTTCAAAATAAAATACTACCTATACTGGAACGTGCTTATGACAAATTTATACGAGTTGCCTTATACAGTTTTATACCACACCTCACACTACTTGGTACATTTGGATTGCTTGTCGGGGCGATAATGATGTTGGGAGCATCACCGCCTAAAGTAGAGTTTTTTCCACTCGCCGATCCACTCTATGTGAATGTTTTTGTAGAAACGCCGATAGGCAGTGATATAGAAACGACGAATCAGATAGTGAAAGAAATAGAGCAAAAAGTCACCAAAACCGTAGAGCCTTACGGCGAAATCGTAGAAGCCGTACTCACCCAAATCGGTGAAGGTACAGCCGACCCCGCAGCACCGCCCGAACCGGGAGCTTCGCCACACAAGGCGCGTATCACGACGGCGTTTGTCGTGGCACAAGAACGTGGCGATATATCGACGATAAAGGTGATGGAAGAAATCCGTGAAAACCTGAAAGGTTATGCGGGTATATCCGTAGTCGTTGACCAAAATCAGGACGGACCGCCTACGGGCAAGCCAATTAATCTCGAAATTTCGGGCGATGATATGATTGAACTCTCGAAGATTTCGGCAGATGTATTGCGTTATTTGAATGACCTGAACGTAGCCGGTATTGAGGAACTTCGCGCTGATGTGGTTTTGGGTAAACCCGAATTGACGATTAGTGTAAATCGCGATCAGGCACGTCGTTATGAGGTCTCTACGCAGCAAGTGGCAGGAGCGATTCGTACTTCGGTATTTGGTTTGGAAGTCTCCAAATTCAAATCAGGAGAAGACGAATATCCGATTCAATTGCGTGTAGATCAAAAGTATCGCAACGACATCAATGCGCTACTCAGTCAACGCGTCACCTTCCGTAGTCAGGCATCGGGTAGTGTCCATCAAGTTCCAATTTCCGCAGTAGCAGATGTGCGTTATTCTTCGACCTATAGTTCCGTCAAACGAAAAGATATGAAGCGCGTTATTTCCATATATTCCAATCTACTCAAAGGATATTATGCCAATGAAATCATTGAAGAGTTGGAATACGCCATGGAAGATTATGATATGCCGAATGGCTACAACTATGTATTTACCGGCGAACAACAGGAGCAGGCAGAAGCCATGTCGTTTTTATCATCGGCATTTATGGTCGCATTATTTATGATTTTTATCATTTTGGTGACACAGTTCAATTCGTTGGCATTGCCAATTATTATCTTATTGTCAATTGTTTTTAGTACCATCGGTGTATTTTTGGGCTACATTTTTACCGGCATGGATTTGATTATCATTATGTTTGGTGTCGGAACAATTTCGCTGGCGGGAATTGTGGTGAATAATGCCATCGTACTCATCGACTATATCGAACTTACCCGAAAACGAAAACGTGAAGAACTCGGTTTGGCAGAGGATGAAGAACTCCCCAACGGTATGGTCAGAGATTGTATTGTACAAGGAGGAAAAACTCGTTTGCGTCCAGTACTCCTGACAGCCATCACAACGGTATTGGGTTTGATACCACTCGCTATCGGTTTCAATTTCAATTTCTTTACTTTCGTTTCGCGTCTCGATCCAGAGATTTTTATCGGCGGTGACAACGCCGTTTTCTGGGGACCAATGGCTTGGACAGTCATCTATGGGTTGACTTTTGCGACCTTCCTGACACTTGTAGTCGTACCGGTGATGTACTGGTTGTCTTTCTTATTGACTCGTTGGGTACAAGGCGTATTTAAATTTGGACCAAAAACTTGGAGCAAAGAAGATACGCCTTACGAAGACCAACAATTTGGCGATGAAGAGTATTGGTTGGCATAACGTATCAGAATAGAAAACGCAACAGATGTTAAAAACTAAAGTAAAAGCCGCTCGAATTAATAACCTGACCGATGCCCGTTATTTTGCAGCGTGGTACACTGAATGGCTGGGGTTTTGTTGTGACACAACGACTACTGATTATGTGACACCAGAATTGCTCCATGCGATTCGAGATTGGGTCGAAGGACCGCAAATAGTTGGCGAATTTGGCGCACAAGACGCGATTTATATACGCGAGGCAGTTGATTTTTTAAAATTAGATGCTGTACAAGTTGGCTTTTTTTATGATGAAATGAAGTTGGAAGACCTATCAGGTCTGAATGTAATGCGTGAGGTCGTCATCGATCCAAATGAGCAAATCGACTTGCCGAATACACTTCAACGACTCTCACCTCATGTACAGTGTTTTTTATTAGAATTTAGTAAAAATAACATTACGTGGGATGATATAAAAAATACGAAAAAAACGAATCATTTTTATGATGTAAATACACTACAAACGCTTTGTAGTAATTATCCTATTTTGTTGAGTATCAATGTAAAAGGAGAATCTGTCGATGAATTGTTAGAAATGTTGAAACCGCAAGGTTTGAATGTATTTGGCGGAACGGAAGAAAAGGTCGGATTTAAGTCTTTTGACGAGTTAGACGAATTATTTGAAGCCTTAGAATCATAAGAATGGGTATAGGCAAAAAAAAGAACCTCTGTCTGTACAGAGGTTCGAACAAAAAACAAAAAACAAACTATAAACCCACTATGAAAACCCAAATTAGTGTGTAACCAATCTCCTCTTCAATTTCAATTCTTTTGTTCACCCTTCTTATTGATTACAAGTGCAAGATGCGGAAGTATAAGGATCGTTTATAGCAAGGTTTTATAGCTATTGTGACATGAAATTTATACAAAAATGTAGCTTTGGCGATAATAATGCCTGTCACTTTTCACATTTTCATGTAACACTTGACTTATGTAGATTTTTTTAAATGGGTTAGCTGGTAGAATGAAAATTATTCGCTTGCTGGCGCAAGGCGTATGACCAAACCGTCAAGTTCATCGTTAAGGTGAAGCTGACAACCGAGTCGGCTGTTATCTTCTACAAAAAAGGCTTGGTCGAGCATATCTTCTTCATCTTCAGACATTTCGGGCAGCGTATTTTCGGTTTCAACATAGCAATGACAGGAAGCACACAAAGCCATTCCACCGCAAGTGCCTTCCACAGGCAATTCCAATGCCTTGCAGATTTCCATCATGTTGAAGTTCATGTCTGTTGGAGCTTCCGTTTCGTGGCGTTCGCCCTCGCGGTCTATTATGGTGACGTTAATCATTATAATTCTATCGTTTTATTCTGATAGATAAATGCAAAGATAGGTGGTTTTGTTTTGAATTTATTACACGCTTGCGCGTGTCGGCAGTTAAAACAGCCGGTACGTAAGGTTTTTACTCAAACATTTCTTCCTTCTCCGCCATTTCCACCAATAAAGTAGGCGGTTCAAACCTTGCCCCAAATTGCGTTGCAAAGTCCTTTGCTTTTTCCACAAATTCCGCTACGCCATAATCATTGATATACTGCAAAGTACCACCTTTGAATGGCGCGAATCCCCAACCAAAAATACTCCCCACATTTGCATCGGCAACATGGTGTAAAACCTTTTCTTCGAGACAACGTACCGTCTCTATTGATTGTATAAACATCAGACGTTCAATCATTTCTGTAATGTCAAAATCATTTTTTGTAACAGGAAAATGCTCGGCAAGTTCTTTCCAAAGATGCTTTTTACCACCTTCGGGATATTCATAAAACCCTGCGCCTTTCGCTTTACCTGAACGTCCCCATTCATTCGCCATTTTTTCAAAAACAGGCACTGCTATATGCGCTTGATAAGTCTCGCCGAGGTCTTTTTTTGTCTGTTCGATAATGTCCAATGTAAGCGACAGCGCGACCTCATCCGATACGGCAAGCGGTCCGGTGGGCATACCGCCTTTGAGACCGGCATTTTCGATGGCAGCAGGTGGGTAGCCCTCTTGCAGCATCGCCACGCCCTCCATAATGTAAGTGCTAAAAACCCGCGAGGTGTAAAAACCACGACTGTCGCTGACCACAATAGGAAATTTGCGAATCATATTGACAAAATCGAAGGCACGCGCAAGCGTCTCGTCAGAGGTTTTTTCGCCAACGATGATTTCTACTAATTTCATTTTTTCTACGGGAGAAAAGAAATGTAAACCAATAAAATTTTCAGGACGCAGGGAGGCTTTCGCCAAATCGGTAATCGGGAGTGTAGAGGTATTACTCGCAAAAATGGAATATTCGTCGATATATTGTTCAGCTTCTTTGGTGACGTTGGCTTTGACGGTTTTGTTCTCAAAAACCGCTTCAAGTATCAGGTCGCAACCTTCAAAATCCGATGCAGCTTCGGTCGGATGTATCGCATCAAGAACGCTTTTTGCATTGGCTTGCGATAGGTGTCCTTTAGCGACTTTTTGATTTAATATTTTTTCGGAATATGCCTTGCCACGCTCGGCTACTGGCTTCGAAACATCCTTCAAAACGACATCTAAACCACTCATCGCTGCGATATACGCAATGCCTGACCCCATCATTCCTGCACCAATGATACCGATTTTTCGAGGGCGAAATTTCCCATAACCCTTCGGGCGACTCTTACCACTGCGAATGGCATTGAGGTCATACCAAAAGGCTTTGGTCATATTGCGGGCGGTTTTTCCCAATAAAAGCTCAGTGAAATACCGACTTTCAACTCTTAAAGCAGTATTAAAATCCAAAATGGCTCCCTCTACAAGCGTATTCAAAATGGCTTGTGGAGCGGGGTAATTATTACGTGTTTTTTGGGTCATCATGGCAGTAGCCGTGGCAAGCATGGGTGCAAAGTGGGGGTCGTGAGGTGTACCGCCGGGTATTTTCCGAGAGGGGTCATCCCAGGGTCGTATCGGTTCGGGATTAGCTTTTATCCATGCGTGGGCTTTGTCAATCATATTGTTGTGGTCGCTGGCAAGTTCGTCCACGAGTCCGAGCGCGAGGGCATCTTCGGGCTTGTATCGCTCACCTTTGGTGAGGATGTCCAATGCCTTTTTCATACCCAATAGCCACATTAGGCGAATGACCCCGCCTGCCCCCGGCAGCAAGCCCAAAGTAACTTCCGGCAAACCGACAACGTGTTTGGGGTCATTAATCAATATCCGGTGATTACATGCCAAAGTAAGCTCAAACCCGCTACCGAGTGTCGTGCCGTTCATGGCAGCTACTACGGGAACTTTGAGTAATTCGATAGAACGAAAAAGGTCTTTTTGCTCTTCTATAAAAGCAAAAATATCTTGGGCATCATTCGTCTCGTACAGGTAATCCAAATCACCACCTGCCAAAAAACTATTTTTCGCAGAGGTGAGTATGACTCCTGCCAATTCACCTGCTTCTTTTTCCTTTGTCAAATGCTCCAATACAGGTATAAATGCCTTTGCAATCTCATGGTTGATGATGTTGACTTTGCGCCCTTCCATGTCTAAGGTAAGGGTGACGATATTGGATGTGTGTTTTTTGTATTTTATCATACCGAACCATTTACGGAGTATTTTTGTCTGATGTTTTTGTTATCTTGTGAAGTAGAGCATGTCTAAATAAGGATTCTATCCTTTAAATTAAAAATGTTCTTACAAAATTCATTCAATTGGAGTGTCAAAGATACAAAATAGAAAAATGAAAAAAGTTATCCTGTGTATAATGCCCGTTTTGTTGTTGCTGTCGGCTTGTTCGGAAGAGAAAAAAGAACTGAAAAATATTACTCGTGAATTTATCAGCTATATGAATGAAGGTGATAATTATCGTGCTGGACAACTCGGTACAGAAAGCACCAAACGTTTTCTTGCTTACCGCACTGCAAGTATGATAAAACTGGGACAGACGACGAATTTAGACATGAAAATTGAAAAGATAAATTGCGAATTAGAAGAAAATAAAGCGGCTTGTCGGTTTTGCTGCGATCCGAATGGAGATGAATTTGCTGTGCCTTATATCCGGCAAGATGAGAAATGGTTGGTTGATATTAATATTGATGATTTGATTAGGAAGGAGTAGTGTGGTGATTGGTCAATCGGAGATTGATGACTGGTTTGGTAAAAGTATTAATTATCAGGACAACATGATTTTTGCTTTGCAAATTTCTTTGTCGTTTTCGTGGTTTTTTAATTGGTAAAATTGTGCGCCTTCAGATGTAGAGGTCAGGATGTCGATATGGTCATTCAAATGGGCTTCACCAACAAAATTAAGGTCAATCTGTCGAGGATATTGCCCTACATTGGAGGGCATATCCAATATCCATTCTAAATATTTGACATTATTAACATGGTGTAAAAGGTCAAGGTCGCTCGACTTAACTATATGTTTGTCAAGGACTTTCATATCATCAGGCAAAGCAATTTTTTCAGATGTGCCGCATGTTGGGATTTCATTTAAAAGAGGAATAACCGCTTGCTGGTCTTTAAGGCGTTGAGGCTTGTGCGTTGTGCCGTCGATGACCACCCAAAAGGTGTTTGCCGAGCCGATGGTTTCGTTTTTTTCATTTTTCAATAAAAAATAACGCTGCGAAAACGGACCGCGCATCACCTGTACCCAAGTATTGACTTTGAGTGTTTCTTCCCATTCGGGATAGTGGTCAATCTGTACGCGAAAACGATGAAGTACCCATGCCTGATTATTGGTTTTCATGCCTTCATAACCAAGTCTGTAGGCGGTGGCGTGATGTCCGGCGGTTTCTTGCAAACAGTGGCATAGGGAAGTGAGTCGCGCTTTGCGGTTGGCATCACATAGGAAGGTGTGCATTACATATTCGTCTTGCCAAATACCGTCTTTTTCCATAAAAAAGCTATTCCAAAGTCTCTAATTCTGCTTTCAATTCTTGCAAAAAATCCTTCAATTCGCGCAAGCGACGAACTACTCGCTGCTTTTCGGTCAGTTTTTCTTTGTTGAGTTTGATTTCGCGTTTCGCGCCTTCGAGAGTGAAGCCTTTTTCTTTGACGAGGTAGTAAATAATTTTGAGGTTTTCGATGTCTTTTTTTGTAAAACGGCGGTCTCCACGACTGTTTTTGTTGGGTTTGAGGATAGAAAATTCTGTCTCCCAAAATCGTATCAATGAATTGGAAACTCCGAACATCTCTGCTACTTCGCTAATGGAGTAGTAGAGCTTGAGCGTATTTTTGTTTTTAGACATGTATGCAAATATAACAAAAAAATAGCTTCGGGGCTATATCTTAGGACTTGCAAAGGAATAAACGCTACACTTTTAGGCGAGTTTATTTGTTTTCAGACAAGGCATCAAAGTGGGAGTCTATCTGGATAAGTGAGTACTTTGATAACGCAGTATGAAAGCAAATAAATAGCATAAAATGGAGTGGTTATTTCTTTGCAAGCCCTAATTGTATCGGAAGCATTTAGTGATGAGTAGTCTGCGGTTTGTTAGTCCGCAGACCGCCGTTTGACACGAGTACTACGTATAACCGCCGTCTGCGAACCGACAAACTGCCGACCTGTTACGAAGTAACATCAATTCATTAATAAAATCTTCGTGACCATTTTTTCCAAGCCATCTTTGGAAGTCATATAGACGAGGTAAACACCGGAAGCAGCACGTCGTTCGTTATAGTCATTGCCATCCCAGATGGCTTGTCCGCCGAGTGCTGTGGTCTCATAAACGAGTGCGCCACCGACATCAGTGATTTTGACATTTGCATCGGTGACGAGCCCTTTGATAGCGATTTTGCCACGATATTCCGGTCTGACAGGGTTGGGATAGGCATATACATCTTTGAAAAAATCTCTACCTTCAGTTGCCTCTCCACGATAGGAAAGTATGCCTTCGCTTGTACCAACATACACTTCACCGCTCTTGCTATCTATGGCGACATCAACAATTTCATTACTGAATATTGGGCTATTTTCTGTGTTAAAAGCAGCTATCGTTTCCTCCACATCTTCATCGAGAAGGAACAATCCGGCATTCGTTCCCATCCATTTTCTATTAGCTCCGTCTATCGCGATTGTCGTCACTCGAATATCTTTAAACAAATATTCGTCCTGATTATTTTCATCAAAAATAGGCTTTCTACCCGCGCATCGGCTTTCGCTGAATACCTGTCCGGTACATTCAAAAACGACAACACCATTCTCCGTTCCAGCCCATACATTGCCATCCAAATCAACGGCAAGACATTCTATTCTGTCGCTTTCCAATTCCGAATTATTTTGTGTAAGGTTGAAATATCGGTCATCGCTCGTATCTTGGAGCGTGCCACCATCATCAAAAACAAGAATACCATCGGGAGATTGTCCACTTGCAAACCATTTGTAACCATTAAAATCAACAACGACTTGCGTGGTAAAACGATAAGATAACGAAGGACTGAAACTATGCCATGTACCATCGGCTTCGAGTGCAACGATAGGTGCTACGGAACCATGATTGCTTATCCACAGCGTGTTGCTATTATCAAAAGTAAGTCCGCCGATACGTGTATCAAAAGAGTCGCCTACTTGAGTTTGTAAAATGGAATTGCCATTATTGTAGAGTTCAAAATTCGTTCCGTCGTACTCAATGAGACCACCTATATATGAGCCAACAAAAACCCGCTTATCCGAAGGTCGTACTGCAACGGTAAGTATATCAAAGTACTTATTATTATCCAATTCGGGGTAGTCTTTGATATGATAATTGACCCAGCCATTATTGGTATAATGAAAAAAACCGTCGCTCAAAGCTTTTTTCTGCCAACTGGGTTTTAATAAAATTGATGCTACCCAAACTTCGCCATCGTGTATCGTGATTTCTCCGACCTTACTGGAGTAAGGTCCGTCAATTTCGTACTCTCTTTTATCGTCCGTAGTCGGATCAAAACTACTGACTCCCTCAAAGCGGTCAGCTATCCAAATGACACCATTTTCATCTTCAATGGCTTCACCCAAAGAGTTGACATATTGACGGTCAGTAAAAGTAATCGCTGTGCCGTCAGGATTAATCAGCAAGAGTTTGTCATAACCGTCCGTACATACGACGAGTCTATTGTTTCCGGTATGTAGTGTTGTAAAAGGAGAATTTTCTTGAAAATAAAAAGATGACCAATCATTACCATCATATATAAAAAGTGTGTCATTTACATCCGCATATAATTTGTCATCAAGTACTTCATTTACAGTAGAATAGTAGGCAGAAGGCAATCCGTCTGCCACGCCAATTCGCTCCCAATTTGCAAAATTGGACTGCGACAACTCACTTGTATTCATATCAATGCGAAACAGACCATCTTCGGTCGAGGCATATATTTTATTTTTATAAATGGTAACAGAATTAGCTACCGATTCTGTGAAAGTCGTAAATCGAAATTCGGTTTTCTGCATGTCGAATTTTACGATTCCGAAACTGGTAGAAAGCCATGCAAAATTCTCTTGAAAATGAATATGATTAATTTTTTTATCACCAATCACATTACCGTCTTTTATCGCCGGAACGTTAATCACAGCTCCATCCTTTGTCACCAAATCAATATTACTATTTGTATAAGCAATGAGTAAAATATCATTGTGCTTATTGAAATGAATACGCTGAACACCGGAATCGCTCAATCCTGTTATTTTATTGAGTAATTCGACCGAATTGTCTGCTTTATTAATAAAAAATAAAGATTGTTCGCTGGCAAAATAAACGGCTTCATCACTTTGTGTTACAGATACAGCGACGGTATAAGACAGGTGTGACCGCCATTGACCTATTGCCAAATCTTGCGCTTGAATAGTCGTAAAGCCAATTAATATGATTAATGTGAAGATGTATTTCATCGGTATTCGATTAAAATGGTTTTTGTACATTTGATATTGTCGAAAGGGATAAAGTAATAACTTTTTATACGATAGAAATATTACATAAAAACCGACAAAATATAAAGACGATGGCTAAATAAATTTGGCTTTATGCTCACACCTATTACCTTCATGCAAAGTACCTTTACGAACCACGGTTTGATTTCTCTTTCCTCGCCACTCTTTTCAATGCACGATAATCGCTGAACCATTCTTTGGCATTAACAGCCGGCGCACCAAAATAGGCTTGTTCGCCTTTTAGGTCACGCGATACGCCCGATTGGGCATAGACCTCTACGCCGTCTCCGATATTCAAACGAGATGATACGCCGACTTGTCCCCATAGTTTGACTTCATCGCCGAGCGTGGTTTTTCCTGCGATCCCGACTTGTGCTGCGACAATACAATTTTTACCAATCACCACACCGTGTCCGACATGTACTTGATTGTCGAGTTTGCTTCCTGCACCGATGATCGTATCGCCCGATACGCCTCTATCTATCGTGCAGCAGGCTCCAATTTCTACCCGATCTTCGATGATGACCCGTCCGCAGGAATGCCACTTTTCAAATTCTGCATCATTTTTTGCATAATAAAAAGCATCCGTACCAATGACCGTACCGGAGTGAATGACGACCTGTTCGCCAATGACCGTACCATCGTGTATCACCGTATTTGCACGAATATAAGTCTCCGCACCAATGATAGCCCGATGCCCTACTACGACATTGGGTTCGAGTATTGCCGTAGGATGCACTTGCGCTGTATCGCTGATGTGTATCGTCAAAGGTCGCTTGGGCGCGTAGTGCTTTACCAATGAATTATATGCCGAAAAAGGGTCGTCACAAAGTAGCAAATGTTTACCTCGCGGGCGGGTCACTTGTTCATTGATGAGAATAAAAGTAGCGGCAGATTGAAAGGCTTTTTTAAAGTATTTGGCGACATCCACAAACATCAAATCACCCGATTCGACTTTGTGAATTTCATTGATACCGGTAACGAGTGCATCGGGATCGCCGAATATTTTGGCATTTGTCATTTTGGCGATTTCAGAAAGGGGAATTGGATGTGGTAGGCGCATATATTTAAATAGTAATATCAAAAAGTTGTGGGTGTTTCGTCATTACTTCGACTGCATGATACCAATAGAATACAGCATTTTTGGCATTTCTGACTCTTTTATTTATACGATTATATTCCTCATGTAAAACCCAATAATCTTTTTTGTTCATGGTTTTCGCATCAAAATGAAGTAAAGGATTCATATCATTTGCTTTTATTTTTGCTGCCATGTAAGCGATTTTTCCGGCAGTTTCAATGGCATCTTCTATGTTGAATGAGTGAATTGTCCAGTTTTTAAAAGTACGTATGCCATCGTTTAATTCAGTTCTTCGTTGCATAACCACATCAAAACAAGTATTTAAAATATCGTCAAGCACATCGTTTGCTGTGAGCGAGGGATTACGATAACCAATTTCTTTTTTCACATGGTGCTGAAAAGATGCTACAGCAAGTTTAAAATCTTCTATCTTGTCAAACAATTGCCCTACGTCAAACATTTGTTTTATAATTTCAGTGTATTTGCGCGTCTTATAAAGGATTCCTGTTGTGGTGGGTGCGAAAGCAGTTAGCTTATTCCCCATAATAGATTCAATAGTGGGTACAGTTACTTCCTTTAATGGCAGGGTTGTATCTATCCAAGGCTTTGTAATTTCTATACTTTGTGTGTGTAAATAAGGCTGTTCATCAAAAAGAACATCAAGTAATATATTGTTATCCTGAGTGAATATAGGGGCAAAAAAGAAACGATAGTGTGCCTTAGGCACTCCTTCCTTGTAGCTTCTTTTTTTATCTAATTCCCAACTCGTAAAATGTGATTTTTTAATAATGTTGTTTAATACATTTTCGATTTGCTTCTGGTTTGCAGTAGTTACGATGTCAATGTCAATAGAGAATCTCTGCGGTTCTTCAAACAATAATATCAGGCTCGTTCCACCCTTAAATACAAAATCTAAGTCATTGATTTTGAGTTGTTCGCACAAATAAAGTGCTTGTGTCATTTTCTCAAGTAGCGGTGGGTTAACCTTAAATTTTTGCTTAACCTCTTCTACCTGCTTTTTCGTAAAGTTTTTTTCGGTAATCATTCCAATATGTTTATTAGTTCGTATTTAAAATGTTCGTATAAATATTTCTTTATGTGTTTATCTCGTTTTCTTCTTTTTGCATAGCTAAACATGGTCTCAAAATTAATCCGATATCTATTGATTGCGTTTTCAAAAATACGTTCCTGTTCCGCGCCCTTGTAAGCAATAAATAAATCGTCATCGTAAAACAAATCCACTAATATTTTTTCCAATTTGGGAATATAAATTACTCCTTCGTCTTCCTTAACCTTCTTAACTGGAGATTTTGTAATAATATTAGTGACAACGACGGGATTTTTGGCTTCAAAAACATATCTGTCAAGCAGCACCTTGTCGGCTTTTTTATTCAAATACAAAAATACATCTCTATTGAGGTGGTCACGCAAATAATTAAATAGAAATTCTGCTGCGTCGCGTTCTACTTCCACTAAAATAAAAGTACGCATCACCTGATGCGTCATTAAGTCATTCAACCATTCACTCGACCAAATGCAGTAGTTGCTATCTAATTGGAAGTTATGTAGCAACTCATTTATTTCCACTAACTTATCACTCAAAATCGGTTCAAACGAACGTAAATCATCGTCCACCAATTTATAAGTATTTTGATCCACAGATTTAATTACATTTTTACGTTTCAAATCATACACATCCCAAAATAAATCACTCTCCGAATAGTCTTTTTCACGTTGGTAAAAATCCTGTAATTCCTGTTTTGTAAACTCTTTTTGATGACCAAAATAATTTCTTAATTGTTGTGCTAATATCCCCATATATTCAAAACCATTTTCCATAAAAATACACAAAAAAGTCCACAAAAGCAAATTAGTGGACTTTTTCTAAAATTCCACTAATGTAAAATAAGTGGACTAAAAAATGTGCGAATACCAAAAAATATATCCGTTCACAGAATATTCTCATTTAAATTATTACTACTTTTACGCCTTAAAATGTGCTGACGTGCTAATGTGCTGATGTACTGACGTGTATGATTCACGTCTATACATCAACACATCAACACTTCAACACCTCAATACTTTTCGACATGAAAAATACACCACTAACCAATAAACACATCGAACTCGGCGCGAAAATGGCAGAATTTGCCGGATACAATATGCCGATTTCTTATTCAGGTATCAAAGCGGAACACGCGACAGTGCGCGAGGGCGTAGGCGTATTTGATGTCTCGCACATGGGCGAATTTATCATGCGTGGGCGCGAAGCTGCCGATTTGATACAAAAAGTTACGTCCAACAATGTCAAGAAATTGAACATCGGCGATGCACAATATTCTTGTCTGCCCAATCACAAAGGCGGGATTGTAGATGACCTCCTGGTCTATCGCTTGCCAGAAGATATGTGCGCGGAGGGTGAACAGGCTTTTATGCTCGTTGTCAACGCATCCAACATTCAAAAAGATTGGGATTGGATTAGCAAACATAATGATTCGAATACGAAAATGATCAATATTTCTGACCAAACGGCATTACTCGCTGTACAAGGTCCGAAGGCAGTAGAGGCTATGCAAACGCTGACCGATGTTGACTTGAAAGGAATGAAATATTATACCTTTAAAAAAGGTGTATTTGCAGGTGTGGAGAATGTATTGGTCTCGGCGACGGGCTATACCGGGTCGGGCGGATTTGAATTGTATGTAAATGTAAATGAGGCTGCAAAAGTTTGGGATGCTGTCTTTGAAGCAGGAAAAGCCTTTGATATTCAGCCGATTGGATTAGGTGCGCGGGATACGCTACGACTCGAAATGGGCTATTGCCTCTACGGAAATGATATTGACGATACAACCTCGCCGATAGAAGCCGGACTCGGTTGGATTACGAAAACGAAAAAGGGCGAATTTAATTCCGCCGAAATTTTCAAACAACAACGCGCCGAAGGCGTACAACGTAAATTAGTTGGTTTTGAAATGTCGGAACGCGGCATTCCGCGACACGATTATGAGATAGCAGATGCCGAGGGTGCGATTATCGGGAAAGTAACTTCCGGTACGCAAGCTCCTTCGCTCGGAAAAGCCATCGGCATGGGTTATGTCAAAACAGATTTTGCAAAGCCTGATACCGAGATTTTTATTCAAATTAGAAATAAAGCGATAAAAGCAAAAGTCGTCAAAATGCCGTTTTATAAAGTATAAAAGGTGAAGAGGCGGTGGCTAAATATTCCGCATATCATGCAAAACATCCACTTCATTGTCGGTACGGGACGCTGTGGTACAAACTTGCTCAATCGTATGTTCGGCGAACATCCGAAATTGCTGCCAATAACGGAGACGCATTTTATCAGTACATTGGCGACGAGATTTGCAGATGCCAGTCTGTCACTTGAAGATTTTTGGCAAATTTTGGACGAACACTACACCTCCAATGGCGAAAATCGCTGGATAGACATACACCTCCAAGAAGCTCAAATTACTGATAAAGCAGCCTTCAAAAAACAATTTTCACAACATTGTACCGACCATTCATACACCACACACGCACAGCGTGTTATGGCTTTTTTAAATACTTGTTATCAAAAAAACACCCCTGACAAAAAACGATTTCTCATAGACAAAACGCCTCAATACGGCTTGCACCTGCAAGCTATTTCGCGCCTCTTTCCTCAGTCCAAATTTATTCATGTCATACGCGACGGGCGTTTTGCTGCCATCTCAATGACCAAGCACAAAGGCATCAGCCGACTCATCACTGCCGGACATCCTGACAAGGTAGAAAACTTTAGCTATCAAGCAAAATTAAGTCAAACCGCGCCCTTGCAAGCGACATCGCAAGAAGCTATTTTGTATTGGCAAAAAGTAGTTTCAAGGATAAAAAAACAAACTAACGCCTTGCCTATATCGCAGTATCTTGAAGTGCAATATGAAGATTTAATAGTCTATCCGCGAGAGACTTTGCAGCAAATTTATACCTTTCTTGACCTTCCCGTTCCTGCATCGCAATGGCAAGCCGCCTTAACGCCCGACCCACAAGCACTCGTCCGTGCTTATGCAAATATTCAACCCGAAGACTATAAAATACTGACCAATTTGGTCAAACCAACACTTGAAAAACATGGATATTTTATCGGAAATTTGAGCGAACTTCAGAATAATAAAACTCAATATCAGCCCGATTATTGGCGCATGAAATCCATTCTTCGTCGTTTTTTGAATATTTAAACAGAAATACAAGCGTATTTTTAATTTACATTATAAATTATTTTAATGTAAATGTTTTTATAAAAACATTTTTACAAATCAAAAAGACAAACATAGTTTGATTTTTTAGAATATATTTAATCCCGAACAATAACTTTCTAATTTACAGACTCACACATCCATATAATCAATCATATCTCATACGTCCGATTAAAATAAATCACAAAATGCTTTTTCATTATGTTTAATTCCCACTGTCACAGCTTTTAGCCCTTCAATTTAAAATACATGTCTAAATAGTTGAATTTGTTGAAGTCACAAAATTCAACAATCATGTTCAGAAAAATCACAAGCATTGCGATAGCGATAGCTATCAGTACATTATTCGTCTTCGGACAATTCGACGCTCATATCGTCAAACGTACAAACGACCATAAGGGAACGCCCACTTTCCTCAAATTCGAAAAGAATCATTACCACAAAGATGACATCAAGTCGGCAATTGTCAATCATTTACCTATCCGCTCCACAGACCAACTCAAATTGCACAAATCCGAGACCGATCCGCTCGGATTCAAACACCATAAATACCAACAATATTACAAAGGCATCAAAGTAGAATACGGAACTTATACAGTCCACACCGAGAACAACTCCCTAAGTGCGATGAGTGGCGAATTCAAACAAGTGAGCGATGCCCTCAACACCAATCCCACACTCACCGAAGCCCAAGCCTTGAGTGCTGCGCTCGACAATATCAGAGCCAAACACTACAAGTGGCAATCCATACAAAACGAAGCATGGTTGAAAGCCGAGCAAGGCAATCCAAAAGCTACTTTTTATCCAAAAGCAGAACTCGTTATCGTAGAAAATTATCGCAACCGACACGACCGCGAGAAGTATCGCCAACCGACACTCGCTTACAAATTTGACATCTATGCCGAGCAACCGCTCAGTCGTGACTATGTGTATATCGACGCGCATACAGGCGAGGTCGTTCACCAGAATCCTATCATCAAACATGCTGCCGCCAACGGCACTTGCCACACCAAATATAGCGGTGTTAAAACACTCGCAACTGACAGTTATTCAGGAACTTATCGTTTGCGTGATTATACGAGAGGTAGTGGTATTGTCACGCTGAATATGCAGGGCGGTACGGATTATAACTTTGCGGTGGACTTTACAGATTCCGATAATGTCTGGTCAGAATGGAACAATGCGACTCAAGATAATGCTGCGCTTGACGCGCACTATGGCGCACAAGCGACTTATGATTATTTTCTCCAAAAACACAATCGCAACAGTTACGATGATAGTGGCGCGGCATTGTATAATTACGTTCATTTTGATACCAATTATGACAATGCTTTTTGGGATGGCACTCGCATGATTTATGGTGACGGTTCGCAGCGTTTTTCGGCATTGACTTCGATGGATATTACTGCACACGAAATTGCTCATGCCTTGTGCAGCAATACTGCCGACTTGGTTTATTCTTACGAATCCGGTGCCTTGAATGAGGGCTTTAGCGACATCTGGGCAGCCTGTGTTGAGGCTCATACCGAACCCAATAAATCGCCCTGGCTTATCGCTGAAGATGTCATATTGCAAGGCACGGCTTTACGCTCAATGAGCGACCCAAACTCTGAAAATCAACCCGACACTTACGGTGGTACATATTGGCATACTGACGATACCGACAATGGCGGTGTACATGTCAATAGCGGTGTGATCAACCACTGGTTTTATCTACTCACGACAGGCGGTTCTGGCATTAACGACATAGGTGACACATACAATATAACAGGCATTGGGATGGATGCCGCTGCCCAAATTGCCTACCGAACCGAAGCCGTTTATCTCTCTCCAAATTCCAATTATTCCTCTGCACGTATCTTTAGTATTCAGGCGGCGGAAGACATTTTTGGGGCTTGTTCGGTAGAGCTTATTGCGGTTACAAATGCTTGGTATGCAGTAGGTTTGGGCGGTGCAAGCAATTGTGAAAATGACAATGGAAATTCCAGTTATTGTACATCACAAGGCAATAATTCAAATTACGAATGGATCGCAAGTGTAAGCCTTGATGATTTTACAAAAAACTCGGCGGGTACGCCGTATAGTGATTTTACAAGTCTCATCGTGCGGCTACCTGTCGGGCAGTCGGTCAATGTTAGTATCACGCCCGGATTTTCCGGTGCGGCTTATTCGGATACCTATCGAATTTGGATAGATTATAATGCCGACGGCGATTTTGAGGATGCTAATGAACTGGTTTTTTCTGCCGGTCCGACCAATACCGCAGCAACGGGTAGTATCAATATTCCCGCTTCGGCAAGTGGTACGACACGTCTGCGTGTGAGTATGCGATACAATTCGGCACCACCCGTTTGTGGCAATTTTGACTATGGCGAAGTGGAGGATTATACGGTACAATTTGGTGCTACGCTGACTCTGGCTTGCAATGACGGCATCCAAAATGGCAACGAAGCAGGAGTCGATTGTGGCGGCACTTGTCCGCCTTGTTCTGGTGGAGGCGGGTATTGTAATGCAAGCGCAGGCAGTTCCCAACATCAATGGATTGACTACATCGGAACGACCCAAACAGGAGGTAATATTTCAAACGGTAGTAGCGGTTATCAGGATTTTACAAATGTTAGTTTTAATATTTCACAAGGCGGTACACAGCCCTTGTATTTCAGTAAAGGTCCTGATGTCGGTTATCATTTTTATTGGAGCATTTACATTGACTTTAATCAAGACGGCGATTTTGATGATACTGACGAACAGGTCGTTCAAGGCTCTTCTACCAATAGCGGTTTACTCTCTGCAAATGCCGATATTCCTGCCAATGCCATGCTCGGACAAACCCGTATGCGTGTCACGATGAAGTATGGCTCGACGGCAGGGTTTTGTGAAAATTTCACCTATGGTGAAGTAGAAGACTATACTGTAAATATTGTAAATAATTTAATGAATGAAGTAAAAAATGAGGATATTCTTTCACTGGATAATGAACTGATAAACAGTGATGTATTGACCATATTTCCTAATCCGGCGGTTGATATTATCCACATTCAAATACCGATATTTGAGATAGTAGCTACCGCCTCTGTTTATGATTTAAATGGTAGCCTCATCCATCAATTTAAATGCAATAATAAACAACAGGAATTGAATATCGAACATTTGCCGCAAGGTATGTACATTCTTTCCGTCGAATCTGCGAAGCAGATTTTTACTAAGAAATTTATTAAAAATTGACAAAAGTAGCACAGGCTTCCAGCCTGCATCGTGTGAACATGCAGGCTGGAAGCCTATGCTACTTTATAGCGAATCATAATACATTAAACTTTCACCAATGCTGACTTCGTCGCAAGTTTGATTGACGACGGCTTCGCCGATATTTCGTAATAAGGTGAAATTAATTTTGGCGTTTTCGTTCTTTTTATCGTTTCGCATCAGTTGGATGAGGCGTTCAAAACTGTCGATGTCGATGTCTTTTTTTCCGAAAATTCGGAGTATAAATTCGGTCAAAATTCGCAGTTCGCTCTGCTTCAAAGTAAAGGTCTTAAAAGACAACCATGCTTCACAAATCATTCCGATAGCGATTGCCTCTCCATGCAATAAAGGTTTTGAGGTGTGGAGCGAATAACTCTCTACCGCATGACCGATGGTATGCCCAAAATTGAGGATTTTACGCAAGCCTTTTTCGTAAGGGTCGGCTTCGACGACCTCTTTTTTTATATGCAAAGAAGGTAAGATGAGTTCAGATAGTGTTGTGGGATGCAGAAAGTTCATTTCTTTAATATCTGACCAGTATTTTTCGTCAAAAATTAATCCGTGCTTCACGATTTCCGCAAAACCGCTTCGCAATTCACGCTTTGGTAAAGTATCCAAAAACGGCGGATAAATAAATACGGCTTGCGGGTCAGCAAATAGCCCGATTGAGTTTTTAATGCCTTGAAAATCAACGCCGAGCTTACCGCCGACCGAAGCATCTACTTGTGAAAGTAGGGTTGTTGGAAATTGTATAAAATCAATACCGCGCTTGAATGTTCTCGCACAAAAACCGCCCATATCGCCGATCACGCCACCGCCCAAATTAACGACCACTGAGTTGCGATCTGCTTCGTATTCAAACATCGTTTTCCAGATGGCTTGGCAGGTTTGGATGTTTTTGTGCTGTTCTCCTGCCGGAATTTCGATGACCTGAGCCGAGATATTCACATTCGCCTGAAAGACAGGCAAACAGTCTCGCCCCGTATTTTCATCCACCAAAATCAAGACACGCGAATAGTCTCTTTGTTTTAGCAAATAAGTAAAATCTTTCCAAATATCATCTCCTACGAAAATTCGATACGATTTTAATTCTAATATGTTCATTTTTTATGTTTAAACACATAAAAAGGATATACTTGTATCCTGTTGCAGCAACAAAGGTAGTGAAAAGAAGAAAATATTTTGATGCCTAAGATGGCATTGTTTTATTGCTGCATTGTTTTATGGTTAAAAGGCGTTTTTTGCTTCGCAAAAAAACATAATAACAATTTCACAATCACACAATTTTACCATTCCTAAATTTGGTATTAATGTTTTTTTACATCAAAAGAAATTCCGGAGGAAAACATCCTGAAATCTTCCAATGTTTTTAGATGCTCATCTTTGCTTTTCAGGTCTTTGACTAAGTCGTGTATCGGGTGAGCGTCGTTGGGTAAGGCGATGTATTCTGGTTCGTCGTAACCCGTTTGAAAAGGAGCTTGATACCAACGATTATTACGCATCAGAAAACGGGTATCTTCCAACAAAAAACAGACTTGATTATATTTGTATTGGTCTAATGTTTTACCATTATTATTATACCAAAATGATTGCATGATGGGCGAAGACATTTCGGGTTCGTGTACCATCGACGGACCGAGTTGCTCTTGTTGTGTAGCGCGTAGAAGGCTGTTGAAAATATGGCGCGTACTCACGGGTTCGGGAATGGTTTTGGAAGATTCGCCATTGTGGTCGAGCCAAAACATAGGGACTTTATTACCTGCATCAGTCACATTACTGAAGTGATACGTCCAACCTGTTTCACCAAAATTTTCACCATGATCTGCTCCGAAAATGACCAAATTGCCAGTGTCTTTGTGCATTTCTTCACAAAAAGCGTTCACACCGGGCGCAAGCGAAGACCAAGCCTGACGCTGCCTGCCTTTGAGGACTTGAAGCATATCCGCCTTGATATTTTGATGTCCTTTTGTCAAAAAAGTCTGATTGGCAGTGTGAAATAAAGACGTGACTTCTCGCAATTTGCGGCGGATTCCGGTCGTAGAAAGTTGAAAAGTAGGTGCAATGTGATAAGGAAAATGCGTCTCCATGAGGTTCAAAAATATAAAACTGCTCTCGCCTTTTGCCTCATTCATTCGGATGATTTTTCGGGCTTCTTCAAAGACATCTTCATAAGTATGCTGCAACCACGTTTTTGCCATTTCAAGGTCGGAAGACATACGTTGCATGAGTAAGTCTTTGGACATCAGCTTTTTACGCAAGCGTGGTTTTCCGATTAAAACAAGCAATTGTTGTAATCGATTAAATTTTGGATCTACCAATTTCCAAATTCGACGAACTTCATCGAAGCCTCTGTGTAATCCAAAAATATCCGTTGTAGCGATATTGGCGGTGACTTGATAGGTGTTGTATCCGGCAGATTTCATTTTTTCTGCCAATGTCGGAATCTCCAGATGAATGGCGCGGCTTTGCGAGGTCGCACCATGCTCGTGTGGCATCAATCCGGTAAAGAGGGATGCCGTAGCAGGCAGCGTCCAGCATCCGGCAGAGCGTGCTTCGGTGAATTGAAGCGCGTGTTTTTGAACGTAAGGGAGTTGGATACCTGCATCATAAACGCTATCAAAGCGTAAGCTGTCAGCGATAAGAAAAATAATGTTTCGCGGCTTTTGCGACATATTAGGTCAATATCTAATTGCGGGGAGTGAAGGGACAAAAGTATAGATTAGTTCTAAGAGTGGAGCAGATTGTAATAACTTTTCATTGGATTTTTATAAATTTATTTTGCCCATCAAACTATAATTAGCAAAGGCACGATATTAGTGAAAGAAAATGAATCAATATTGGGTGTATCAGTTCAAAATATCGAGTTGAATATCTCGGAATTGATGAAGGAGTTGACAGGGGAATGAATCATTATTTTGTTAAGGAACGTGTACGAAGTTATTTCGTATTTTATAATATCTTTCACTTATACTTCTTCAATGAAATAGTTATTTATCCCGATAAACGCCCGTTTCATTGAATCGTCTAAAGAAAAAAATTTAATTCTAAAATTCGGAACTTATCTCGCACACGTTCCTAATTCAAAGGATTAAAACTAATTCCCCAACTATTGCGTACTGCCAAATAACGAATCACAATCACTAACATAATCGGAATCAAAAAATCTGCGGGATGCGCTATATCCAAATACTTCGTCAACAAATACACTAAACCACCTACGACACAAGCACTTGCATAAATCTCTTTCCGAAATATTAAAGGCACTTCATTCGACAAGACATCACGTATTACGCCACCAAAAGTAGCCGACACTACTCCCATCAATACCGCTATCACCGGAGACAAACCAAGCGAAAGCGTCTTCTCCAAGCCCAGTATCGTAAACAAAGCAATCCCAATTGTATCAAACAAAAACATACTTTTTCGCAAGCGTAAAATATATTTCTTTGCAAAAAAACATATCGGCAAAGCACTGACTATCAAGATAATATAATTCAAATCATTCATCCAACCCACCGGAGTAGTTCCAATAAGCACATCGCGCAAAGTACCGCCACCTACTGCCGTCACAAAGCCCAAAACAAATGCCCCTACTAAGTCCAACTTTTTCTCTACTGCTGCCATTACGCCACTTATCGCAAATACCAGCGTCCCAATCATATCAAGCGTATATATCCAGTTCATCTTTTTATTTTTCGATTAAAATCAAATATATTGTTGCCTGACATTCTGAACCACTAAGGACACAAAAAACACGAAGGTCGAATTAATACAGAGGTCACTAAATTATTTTATAACATGTTGATTATAATATTTTTGTGTTCTTTTTTATTGGTTCGATTTAGTGTTTTTTGTGTACTTAGTGGTTCAAAATGTTTTTGTTAAACATCCACATCCAACTTATCTGTGACCACATAATACCTCGGGTCATCCACAGAATCTTTTATCACCTTTGCGAATTTAGGGTTGGCTCGAATCAGTAAAGTTTTGCAATCGGGGCTAAGGTGCGTAAACTTTATGGACTTGCCGAGGTCCAGATATTTATTGGCAATTCCGCGCATGGCTTCTATGCCGGAGTGGTCGCTTATTTTGGATTCTATAAAATCAATTTCAATCGAATCCGGGTCGCCGGAAGGGTCAAATTTTTCATTAAAATTTTGGATAGAACCGAAAAATAAAGGTCCCCAGATTTCATAGACCTTCGTTCCGTCGGCTTTGATGCGTTTGCGTGCGCGAATCATCGTCGCGTTTTTCCAAGCAAATACCAAAGCCGAAATGATTACGCCTACAATTACCGCAATCGCCAAATCGTGCCAAACCGTAATCGCAGATACCATAACCAATACGAAAGCATCTGACCGTGGTATTTTATTGATAATTCTAAAACTCGACCAAGCGAAAGTTCCGATAACCACCATAAACATAACACCAACCAAAGCTGCGATAGGAACTTGCTCAATAAGCGGTGCCGCAAATAATATAAAACAAAGCAAACCCAGTGCCGCCACCACGCCCGACAATCTACCCCGACCACCACTATTGACATTGATAATGGATTGACCAATCATCGCGCAACCGCCCATGCCGCCAAAAAGTCCGCTCAAAATATTCGCGCTGCCCTGCGCCACACATTCGACATTACCACTTCCTCGTGTTTCCGTCAATTCATCCACCAAATTGAGCGTCATCAGCGATTCAATCAAACCCACAGCCGCCAATATCATTGCCGTAGATAAAATCAAGCCCCAATGTTCGCCAACCGTAGCAAGCATAGAAAATATTTGTGCCTGAAAAGTCGGCAAGCCACCTTGCAAACCCGTTCCGCCGCCATCCCTGATGAACGAACCAACGGTACTGACATCCAAGTTGGCAAAAATAGTAATTGCCGCCACCACAATAATCGCCACCAATGCCGAAGGAATCTTTTTCGTCAGTCGCGGCAACAACCACATAATTGCCATCGTCAAGCCCACCAAAGCCAACATGATATAAAGCGCATTGCCTTGCAACCACTGTGTTTGTCCGTTTATTTTTTCCTTGAAAAGACTCAATTGAGACAAGAAAATAACGATAGCTAATCCGTTCACAAAACCCATCATCACAGAATGAGGAATCAATCGTACAAACTTTCCCAATCGGAAAACGCCCGCCATTATTTGAATACCACCGACGAGTAGCAAGGTGATAAAGAGCCATTGCAAACCAAGATTGTCGATAGGCGTAGCCAAGCCAACACCCACTTCATTTCCCTTCGCAATCATGTGTACCATCACTACTGCCGTAGCCCCCGTAGCCCCCGATATCATGCCCGGTCTGCCACCAAATAATGCCGTCACGATACCCATAATAAATGCACCATACAGTCCCACCAAAGGGTCTATTCCGGCTACAAAAGCAAAGGCAATCGCCTCCGGAACAAGGGCAAGAGATACCGTAATTCCGGAAAGAATGTCGTTTTTAGGGTTGCTTGTAAAGTGATTAATCAATCGTCTTGTCATGGCTTACTTTATATTAAAAGGTCGCAAAGATAGACTAATAATTCACAAAGTATTTGCTTTTATTTTTTGGGAACTTTCTAAGGTTTCTATTTCTCCGACTAAATTTTTATAGGCTTGTTTTACGCCCTTTTAATACGTCTATTAACTTTTTGAAATACCGAATTTCGCCAAATTAATACGCCTAATTTAGATAGAGAAGGTATTATAATTTGCTCATTACATTTTTTTCAATTTGATTCAAAAATTAAACCCCATGTCGAAAATTTTTAAATTTTATAGAACAATCCTTTATCCATTCAAAGTAATTTTACGTCCTAATTTTTTTTTGTCAAGTATCCGAGTTGTTCTGCGTCTTTTTTTGACAGGACTACCGTAATGCCTTCCTTTTCTTTTATTTCGGATACCGTCATTGCTCTCGGAATAGGTGCCGTATTTGCTACGCTTGCAAAGATATATTCCCCTCCATTGAGAACAGGCTCCATGTTCGTTATTAGTTCGTCTAAATCTGTGATTTCCATTATTTTTTCATTTCTTAAATATAAAAAATACAAAATATATGGGGTGTTTAATTTTTACAAAAAAGCACTCGCTCATGTGTATCAAGTGGTGAAAAGTATAAAATGTGAGAATGTCATTATAATGCAAAAAAAACTTATTTTTAAATATTTTTATTTGTAAATCAATGTAAAATAGTTTATTGTAAAAAATATTCACGTTATACACTTTTACATTTCAATAATAATTCTCACCGGGTGCAGGACAAATTTTTAATCTGCCTCGTACCGACGACTTTACAGGCTGACCGCAAACTCTGTACTGACGACTTT
>ENA-ORXR01000673-ORXR01000673.1-marine-metagenome-genome-assembly--contig:-NODE-673-length-42954-cov-13.036406_pt1 | contig 42954 bp, 27 predicted proteins | sample MGYA00237866_ERZ511479 | MGnify/ENA metagenome assembly ERZ511479
GGAGTGCCGTGTTAAACGATCGATACGATGCGGCCTGGACCAAAAATTCGACGATGGTGGCTTGAGTGGCTATTCTGAATGCATGCACCCCGAACTTACTGGTTTGCTGAGATTTCCCTTGATCAGTTCATTTTCGGATGAATAGATTCCTATTTACCGAGGACAATATGCATACGGAGAAGGATCTGATCATTCCGCATTTCAGCTTGGATAGTGATTTCAAGTGCCTAATCGTATCAGGTCATGATCCAGGAAAAAGTTTCATCCGGACAGTCCCTCTAATCGATTATGAGGACTATTCGCTACGACTCAATCGATTGAGCATGCTGACCACGGTTTGTGTGTATTCCGCATTCTTTTTAATTATTGGAGTTGCGATCTATTCATCCATTCTTTTTATACCATATGGCATTCTCAGGTGGGTAGCGTGGTTCTTCATCCTGGTCGGAATTGGAGCTACTGTTGATTGGATTGACAATTGGTGCCCGGGAACAACCTACGATCTCATCATCCATACGAAACAAGGTGATATTCGAGTGAATGGCAAATTTAGTAGCTCAACAGATGATCGTGTGGAGGTGACGCACAGATATGCTCTGGCGCGCAGGAAGGCACTCGCAGAAGAAGGGGACAAGGGCATGTCCGAATCGCCCGCCTGAACTCGGACCAAGTTCGGGACATGGGCGCGCCGTGAAGATCCAGGATTCCGCCGGGGCGGCAGATGATGGCTGGTGCTTCGTCGGGATCTTGTCCGTCGACATCGTGCAGGCGAATCACGGCTTACTCCGAGCCGTTGCATCGTATCGATGCCCCTACATCCCGAACGGCAGCGTTTCCTCGATATCCCTTATGCCTGTGCGCGCGGCGCCCCGCAGTTCCAAGATCCCGCGTACCTTCGTTCAACCGCTCAGGATAACTTGGGGCTTACCGACCATGAAATCACCCGCAATGCAGCCCCGGCGAAGGGTATCCGTGTCCGCCAGCCAGTCGCTCTCCTTCGCATCCCAGTTCTCCGCGCGCACCTCCACCGCCGCCTTCACGTTGAGTTTTTCGGCGGCATCCCGCGACTGCGGCCGCTTGACCGTCGCGGCGCTCACTCAAGCCGTGATGTATACCACGCCAGCCACTCCGGCAGAATTACAATCTGCTTCCTGCAGGGCATCTCCGCGCAACGCCAGATGTCGTACACCACCCATATCGAAGCGCACGACCGCCTGGGCCAACGCAGAGACCGCAACGACGGCCATTCAACAACTTCCACGGGTATTCCTCTCGTGCCCCGTCACCTCGCACAACTCGCTCACCAGGAACTCTTTGCACGCCGGCCTGTCAGACGACTCTAACGGCCACGCATCAATTATGGTAATCTTCTTTGCTTTTCCGCCTCATTTTCTTCGTCATGAGTTCGCTGTCGTCTATTTTGAGGCAACTGGATACGTCGAACGTCTCCTGCACATCTTTCGGTGTCCTGATTTATGAGCAACACGTGTTCAAACGGTCGAAGCATAAAAAGCTTTATAATCATTGCGAGAGGGGCTACGGGGCTCCAGTAGTATGCGGATAAAGCTACCACTTTTTTTTAAAACAGTATTGGGCCTCGAGGTTCTGTTGGTCATTGGGCTTCCAATCCTTGCCCTGCTAGCATCCCTATGCTGGTATTTCGCATCCGTTCTGGTTGCGATCTTCCTTATTGCAGTTTATTTGCTTCCGATTATTGCCTTATTGGCATTTGTTGCTTGCTTGGAAGACTCGGAAGCACAAGGATGCGGCTGCCTTTTTTTAATAGCTTTTATAATAATAACACAGACGGTTAACTTTGAATTTACGTGGTTAAAGGGGTGGACCGATGCGCTACTAGGCATCAGGGCGGAATGTGTGCGCAATGGAAGCGAGAAATGGGAGTATGTAACAAGCGGCTATTGGCATAGCGGATTAAAGAAGGTATTGCCTAGTTGTCAATTCGTGTTGATTGCCTACGCAATGATGATTGGGCTGATTTTAACTACAAGTTTGCTGAGTTTCCAGCTTGTATTTCTGGTTCAGAATCTTCGCCGCCGACTTAGGGCGTGTCCAGTTTGCTTTCGCAAGGGGCATAGGAAGTTTAAGTGTTCGGGCCTGAATTGCGACTCTTTTGTCAGGCCACACATGTCCATCACCACGTTTCCCGATTGCGTTTGCAAAAACGGTCACAGAATGAAATTCTCCCAGTTGCATGGTCCTGGTGGAGCCTGTTCTTGTTGTGGCGCACCTTGGGGGAAGGAGACCCATCTATCTGACTCGCCTATCTATACAGTGATTATATTTTCGCGCTATCCACACCCGGTCAGAACTATTGAGAGATTCTGTCGACTCATGACAGGGGATGACAGCCTTGAAGTTCAAAATTCGCTTGCTAAGATAGGCGCTCAGCACTACCGGATCACGCTTCCCAGAATAGGTGGCGATGGCGAAATGATTTTTGAGTTCAAGGTTTTCGGCGTAAATTTTGCATCCATTGGAACCGACATACTACATGCTTGCATCAGAAATGCCGATGCCTTCTGCGTCGCGAATGACCTCGACGATACACTCGACTTGGATGCTTGCCTGTCTTCGATGCCGGAATACCATTATTGCAGGAAAGTAGTTTATATAGACGAACTTCCTGAATCAGCGGTCAAATACCTCTCGAGGCACTTTGATGAGGTCCTCAGAGTGGACAGTGATTATTTTGTGCCAAGTCTCAAAAGGGAAATGCTTGGTGAGGGGCCACTGCACAAAATCTTTTTAGACTTTTCTGCCTATAAGAGGAAATGGCTTGCTTAGGGGTGGCGTTTGGATATCAGAGGTCTAGGGTAGCATCCAGTAATAAAAGTGGCCAAGAATGCCAGTAGCAAAAATAACTGCAAATATTACCAAAATAAAAATCGATATCCAAGCACATCCGTTTTTCATAAAGCTTATAACCAGCAAGTCGTTTGGAGAGAATAGGGCGAGACCATGAGAATCACAGTTACCACATATATTTATGAGGATGGCGATCCTGCAAGAAGGAAAGAAACAAATTTTGAGAACGTGGACCTGCCTAGTGAGGAATCGTTATTGATACGCGGAAGGAAGGCCGGCAATGCAAGCCATACGCCCATCATCAATATTGAACATGATAGCATTACGGCTTTCTCCTTAAAAAAAGATGGGCGAAACGGAGGAATGGTTTTTGAAAATATCACAGGGCAAACGATTCCTCTTAGATATGACGTTGAGTCGGGCCAAAGCCCATGTCCCCGAAAACTGGTCAAAGCTGGGGGGAAGGAAAATTTTCTTGTCCAGCAATTTCCGATTGATGTAACTTTTAATAAAGTTGATGCTGGTGTGACAATAAAAATTATCGAAGGTCAGCCCAGGTCAGGAAAATATAAAACTGTGATTTTTGCAGGAAAACCCCGGGTCGAAAATGAGTGAAAAGGCTGTCGGGGAAGTAGAAACAGTAACCATTAATGATTCTAGGGTCCAGGAGGATTGGCAGGCAAGGTTATTTTTCAAGAAATCATCCCCTAGGATTGAGGTGAATCGCGAGGGGGCACCTGTTTTTGTCAATTCCAAGAGGGTTAAACCACCCTTTCTGTTTTTTAGGAGATCCACAACACTGCCGTCCGAACCTTTTGAGATTACAATCGCCTCTGGCCGATTTTTGGTAAAAGTAGAGGATGGATTATTTGAAGTCAAGAAACAGGATGAAGGTGACATTGCCTTGGTGGCTCAAAATATTTGCTGGTCACCTGGCAACAATTTTAGCATTAAAAATGTGAGCTTCCCTCTATACAAAAAGAGCTTTCATCTTATTCTTGGTGTTTCCGGTAGCGGAAAATCTTCGGCGCTGAAGATCATCGCGGGACGCGAGCCTCCGCGTTCCGGCAAGGTGCTCGTGGACGGAAAATATCTTTATGAAAATCTGGAAAGCCTGAGCGAGAAAATCGGATACATCCCGCAGTCGGTCATCCTCCACGATTCCCTTACGCTAGAGGAGGTTCTGCAGTACGCTAATCGCTTGCGAACCGGCAAAGACGCGTCAAATGCCCTCAGTTATGTGAAAAAGGTTGGACTGAAAGGCCAAACGATGAGAACAGTGATTAAACGTCTATCTGGGGGGGAGAAGAAGCGTGCTTCGATGGCGATGGAACTGATGGACGAGCCTAGCATCCTGCTCCTTGATGAGGTGACAAGCGGCTTGGATCCAGGGACAGATCGCGATATGATGCAGCTGTTCAAGGGGTTGGCCGGGGAATCCACTGTTGCACTCGTCACGCACAACGTAAGTTACGCCGAATTTTGTGATTATCTTATATTTTTTATTGATGGCGCCCTTGTTTTTTATGGGTCTTTGAAGGAAGCTTTGGATTTTTTCAAGGTGAGCTCTATTGATGAAGTGTATAGTCGCATAAATGAAATGCCCCCTGGCGAAGCCGTTAAGAGGTATGTTAATGAATATAAGGATTATAAGACGAAAAGAGGGAAGAATCTTTACGAGTATCATGTCAAGCCTAGTGCATCAAATAAGGACGTCGAAGAGAATACTGGGTTGGATCGGAAATCGAATATTCGCAATCTTTCTGCAACCGATCAGTTTTTAACACTACTCGAGCGTTACTCAATACTATGCTCAAAAGACTTCAAGTTTCTAGGATTGCTGCTTGGTCTCGCGCCGGCCGTGGCCTTCATCGTGCTTCAGGTTGGAAACGCTTTGGCTGCAGTTAACGAGCCACACCTCCCTTTTGAATGGGACGAAGTCCTCAGCCAGCAAAGGGTGCTGACCTTTACCGCAGTTCTCACATCGATGTTTATCAGCTTGTTCTGCTCCCTGAGAGAATTTGTTAAGGAAAAGGACATCTATATCCATGAGAGGTTTTCCGGGCTCCAAGCCAGGCCATATTATTTCAGCAAATTTGTCTTTTTAGCATTTCTAGGCATTTTTCAGTGCGCAAGCATCATCCTGATATTAAAATTATATGGTGGATGGCTTGCTGGGGACGGCCTGGGTGGTACCTTCTATGTGTTTTTCATACTATACCTAATGTCGCTTGCGGGCACGAGTCTCGGACTCCTGATATCCGCCGTCGCAAAAACATCCGATTGGGCCTCCAATGTCCTTATTTTAGTGGTTATTCCGCAAATGTTACTATCTGGGGCTGTGGCGGAGGTGCGCGGCGTCGTGGAATGGTTTTCTATTACTTTCATTTCAACGTTCCACGGTTATGCTGAAATCCAGAATCAGTTCCCTGCTGATTTAAAGGAATTCTTGGACGAAAGTGCGACCGAGAGTCTGATGAATCCAGATCTAGACACACTCTGGGGGTCATTAGGGTTGGGCCCATCGGTTTTACATGTAGTGTTAATCGTTTCTCACATCATGTTATGCGTTTTTGTCACGATTAAGGTCTTGAACCGGCAAGGTGTTTCTGGCAGAAAGTAAAGATGTTGAAGTTGTGCATCATTTCCTTTCTCGCCAGCATGGGGCTTTACTTACTTGTAGAATTGCTTCTCTTAAGGAGCGGCCTCCCCGGGATGGAACAGGTATTTCTTATTCCCACTGTCACAGTCGTGGTTATTTCGGTAATTTGGGCAGTGGTCAAGGCATTCTGGAAAATGCCAGGATTGGGTGTTATATTAGGGCTTATACTTGCTATCTGCATTCATCCCTCGACGAAACATGCTTGGGCCTTTTTGCAAAACCCCAAAACTATTTACAATGGCTCAGAGCAAAAGCCACGGCCAACTCCCTACGATTTTCCTCATCATTCCGTGATTGGTAATTACGAGATCGACTGCAAAGAGGATGCGATCGATGATATTTTTGAGGCTGCAGATGGAATAATTGGGATTGCGAGGGGGGCTCTGGCGCCCGACGTCACCACCGAGGAGGAACTTGAATTTGGCGAGTCAATGCACGCAAAATTCAAAAATAATTATGTGCGAGGCGATTCCCGTTCACGAAAATTAAAAGGCATTCTTAAGAAGATGGTTCCACATGTTCATCGCACAGAATTAAACTATGAGATTCATTTAGTGGACAGCAAAGAGGTGAATGCTTGGACGATACCTGGAGGTAAGATTTACTTCACAACGTCAATGTACGAGTTCTGTCAGAACGACGATGAACTTGCGATTATTATCGGCCATGAAGTAGCCCACGGTGAGAACTTGCACACGAGAGAAATCGTAGAAGATTACAAAACAGCCAAGTTGATTGGCGCTGGAGGAGGGTTCGAAGACCTTTCGCTTGCATTATATCGTAAACTCGCCAAGCCATTTTCTAAGGTAAAGGAATTTGAAGCGGACTTTGGAGGATTTTATCTTGCCTCAATGGCAGGATTTGATCCAGGCGTCGGGGTCGAAATCTGGAATCGGCTGGCAGAGGGAAGAGTGAAAAATGACTTAGCTAAAATACTCAGTTCGCATCCACACCCCGAGATTCGATATCAATGTGGCAGAAACCACATCGAAGAATGTAAGAAGAGCCCTGATAAACCTAAAAGGGAAAATCCGGAAGACGGGCTATAATCCTTTTCCTGTGTTTCCGCCCGTCGGTCAATCAAAGGCCGATCCCGACGGCGACGCCAGCGACGGAATTGTAAGCCCATTTTCCGATTCACGGTATATCCGCTTGTGGTTGTCGCAGAACCCAAGGTGCGTGAGGATCTCCGAGATACCGGCAGCCCCAACGACGATGACGGTGATTTTCCTTGCCTTTAGCGCACCGCGCATTTTCGAGTCGTCACGCCGTTTCCGGGGTGCTTGCCACCCGCTCCGTGAGTGCCCGGCCAACCAAGGTAGGTTTCTACGGGGGGGGGGCATTTTTCTGCAATCGAAAAACCGTGGACCATCATATTCTTGGCTGCAACTTTGGCATGATGAACAGTAGTTGTGAATATCGTCTCCGACCAGCTATTTGGACACTTGCAGGCGCCAGTGCCTGCGGCTCGATGCGACTTCGTGCTTTCATCGATGGAACGAATTCGGGACCGTTGTCCCTGAGATATACACTCCGAGGTTCCCCAGAGTTCCAAGAGCTCGTCGAGGACCCACGTGACGGCATAGGCAGATGGACGTGGTTCTACAAAAATTCATCGACTCCGGAAAGCCTTCGCAGAACGGACATGTCAAAAGCTTCAACAGGACTTTCCTAGAAGACTGCCCCAACGAGCACTGGTTCCGCGACATGCGCGTCCGCAGGGAAGTGGAAGCCTTGGCGGCGCTTCCTACAACGCCAAGCGACCGCACAACTCGCTCGGCTATCTGACGCCGGACAGAGCTTTGCTGCGGGATTTCCGCAGGGCAGATCTGCGGCGGTCTATTCCATTGTACTTTTCAAGTATATCAACGAAATGGCGGGGTAGAAATAGGTTGTTTTCTAGTCCAGCGACGGCCCACTTCCCACCACCCAATATTATCGGAATTGACAAACCAAATCCGCTCCTCGGCGTAGAAAGCCGTTGGGACACTCTTTGATGAAAACACGGCAGAGGGTGAAGCGTCCTTGAATCGTTGGAGCGCATGTCGGCTCCTAATCGAAGATTGTGACTCGTTTCTTTCCACAACGCTCAACTGCTTGGGTCGACTAGGATAGAAGCCCTCAGCGGCCCGAAAGGTATGGACAATCAGCAAACCGTCTTGCTGCTGACTGACTCCAATGACGGCATCAAATGACAACTGCCCCTTGTTGAACAATTTTTCCGGTTCGATCCGGTCATAGACTACTGAGGTTCTGTCGCCATTGTAAGCTGACAGATGGATCGGGCGCTCGATAAACACAGCCTCGTCTAGGCTTGAACGAAACAGACTCCAATCCTTCTCATTCCGGCTTGTTTCGCGATACCCCTCGACTGTCTCCATGGGTATAACCTCAACTGAATCAGCCAGTATTAAGGCCTGATTTTTGGACGGCACTGCCGCCATTGGCTGTCCGTTTACATGGCGTCCAGGCCTGGATCCGGTTTGCAACAGTTCCTGTTCGGAAGGTTTGAATGAGACGAAGCGGGAGTTCGACGCTAGCAATGGACGATGGCCAGTTTCCAGCACGAGTCGGATGGGCGATGAGTCACCCTTTGCTAGGATTACGACCTGGTCCAAGGGAAGGGGCGAACTCTGATCGAGAGTAACATGGAGAACATTCGTTCCAACCTCTTGATGAACCCGCTCGAGCGAGCCTGGCTGAAGTTGAGACCACGAAAGGGCAGAGCAGGAATGCCGTCCGAAACTGGGGGGTACTTCTTCCACGTCGTAACCCGGATTTTCAGTGTGGGGAATAATTAAATTAAAATGCCCAGTGGAGTCGCGCAACAGGGGCTTCCCGCTATGCCGGAGTAGTTGTTTATTTGGCACAGGAACCGCTTGGTTTGTGTGGCCGCTGCCGGGGCTGAATACCCGGAACCCGAATTGGTCGAGCGTCCCGATCAAATCGGCATTGATAGCAATTATACGATCCGACGCCGTACCTGGAATGTTCCGAACACTGGCCCCGAGCTGGTTGCCACTTCCTTCGACTGCAAGTCCAACTGATGACGAATCTACTTTGAAGGAAGCGCAAGAGTAGACAGTCCTGCTTGGGTCATTTTCGATGAATTCTGGGACTCCCTCCGCGGTAACAGCAACGGTCGCAACCCGGTTAGAACCCTCGCCAAGATGGGCGCATAGGGCACCGTTTTCGTTTCGAAACAGTTGAGTAACCGTGTTCGATAAGCGAACGCTTGACAGTGGACGCAATCCCGCTGGTTCCCGTCGCCATGTGCTAATCCCAGTTCCTGAGTCGTTCAAGACAGCAATGCCATCGTTTATATGAACGACCGCTTTGGGTTCGTCGTAACCCAGTTTCCAGCCGAACCGAGTGCGGCGAAGGTCCACTGCTATTTGTTCTGAGGCGCAGGTTAGCCATGCGGAAGTACCGCCCTCTGGTCTATATAGCAAAAAAGATTGCGATGTATCCAGCTTGCCATCTACAAAGCGTCCCAAAATTGGGCGATGGGTATCAGTTCCCGCTTCCCGAGGCATCCACTTGATGGATTGTCCACTTTGGGCGCTTATCACGTTTGATGAGTCGTAGCTGTTGGGGGCGTGTTTTTTTACATCCCAAAGCTTTGAACCATACCTCTCCGACAACTCTTGGCCCAGAAATCTGTATCGTAATCGGCCGTTCTCATATATTATTGGCTGGAACCATTCTGGGGAATCGAATTGCAGTCCGGCTGAAGTCAACTGGCCAAGTTCAATGCCGGAGTTCTTTAGCGAGAACTTCAGGGTCTTCGCCTCCGGTGTCCACTCCAGCACTTCCGTTCCGCAGGCCACCGCATGGTGGCTTTTGAAGCGTGGTGGCATCGCGATGGACTTGGGGCGGGATTTACTATAGCGGAGCCAGCACCGCCCTCTCCCTTTTTCTGGAGGGTGGAAGGAAGAAAACAAAGTGGGGGCAGAATAGGAGAAGATCGCTGATTGCGATCCGTTTGACTCAATCGATTTGATTCTTTGGTGAGGAAGCCGGCCGGATTGGAATTCAAATGCCATTTTGGATTTGGGAAGTTGGAGTAAAGTGTACGTTCCTCCAGATTCACTCCGACGCGGAACCTTTAGGGCAGGTTGGAATCGTGAGGATGCGATACTCAAGAGCGTGTCTTCCATTGGTTCTTTGCAGTCAGGCGTCGGATTGGGTAGACTGGGACCAACGGCACTGCGCCAAACTCCGTTTCCATCTTCAAAACACAGCTTTCCCGCCCGATTGAAACGAATGCGGGGTGAGCCGCTCGCGAATGAATCGGCGCTCAATAAGTCAGGGCCAATTGCTATTGCCTCCAGTGCCGTATTCGTGAGAATTTGGTAAACGTCTCCCTTGTATTGAACTTGCGTAATGTTCTCGCCAACGCTCCAGGGCGATTTAGGATCCCAATCCCGAGTCCAGTCGGGCTTTGCATCTTTCCAGTCAATTTTGCCCTTGACTAGACTAGTTGCCAGCCACTTGTGACCTTCCGTCCGCACAAGTAACTGAGTTCCGCGCAGGCGCAACTCTTTCCCATTTCCCGGCAAGGGAATACTTGTGGGAGACGACAAGGTTATATCGTCGTTCCACTGCATGATCTGGAGTTCACCGTTTCGAGTAAGTGCAAATAAATGAAGTGTTTTTCCGAACAGTGCCGCCGTGCAGGATTGTAGCATGTCACAATCGAGGCGCCCCTCCGCAACGACAATGTTTCTGTCTTGCAAAACGCTTGAGGAGAGATGCCATCCTTCACGATTTGAAGTAGCATCAAAAAAACCTGATGAGAAATCTCGTCTCTTCTGTGGAGGCTTCTGTTTCGACTTGGCCAGAAAAAAGGACAAATTCCATGCAGAATCCAACCTTGAATACAGGACCTCCTCCTCATCTTGAATTCCAGTACGTCCCTCGACCCGTTCCATGGGCATGTATATACCGTCTGGCGCGGGACGGGGTAATTCTACTGGCTTTCCCAGAGGGGGCATTTCGAACCCTTCTACAGACGCCATAACACCGATGGCTCTTTCTTTTTCGACCTCAATCAGAAACGCCAAGGATGAAGGTGTGGCAAGCCCCCAGGAAAGGTTTGCAATCGAACTTGGTCTCGCAGATGGCCGAGCAACTGGATTTCTACGAGAGAGCTCGGCTTTGGCCCTTGTGAGTTCCAGAATACGCCCTTTTTGCCCTTCCAATAATGCAGCAACTCCTCTGGCTGGTACGGAGGGAACAGAAATGTCAACTGGACGAAAGTCGGCTGGCAACGGCACTGGCTCTCGATGGAGAGTACGGTTTTTGATAGAATGCCGCCAAACCCCTCCGGCTTCATCAATTGCATAATATGACGAGGCGTCAATGGGCTGAGAAACAAAGGTTCGGTCGCGAGCAAACCCATCTTTGCTGAAAGGCCCAAGAGCTCGATCCTTCCAGAAAAGGTTCTTCCCCTCAAAATGGGCAGAGCCAGAACCAGGAATGGAACTACTCGCGTTTATTTTCAAATCCCGATGCTTATTTGCAGTGATGATCTGGACCCGCCCCACCTTATTCGTGATCAAACCCATAAAAATATCACTTGCCCAATACCCACTCTTATGAAGGCGCACAGTCCCCAAGGCGAGTCCCTCGTCAGGAATTGCGACCTCCCGTGTCGCGTAACTTTGCTTCAAGGGCAGATGATCCACTCGATTTGTTTGTTTTACTATAACCTCATCCGTTCGGACTCCCAGCAGTCCGAACGTTTCGGCTCCGGGTTTTTTTTCAATCCTGTAGCTCAACCAAACACGGTCTTTAAGACTGCGAAATGCATGTTGATCCGCCTGCTTTACTTCATTTCTAGTGGCTTTTGGAATCTTGAGCCCCGAAATATTCAAGTCGCCGTTGTCCTCGAAAAGCACGGGCCTCCCTTCCATTTTACCGAGAATACAATTTGGCATGAATTCTTGCCCCCGCTTGCCGACCTGTAGTGTCCTAAGTGTTCCGTTTCCACTAGATAAGTAGAGCTCATTGTTTTTGGTCAAAAACCCTTGAGGATATGGCCAGACAGGAGGAGTACCGATCGGTTGGGGATAAATCCTCAAAAGGACCTCCCCATCATTCAACTCTGGTCTCACGAATGTTTGGAGTTTTGGATTAGGGTCGCTCGGCTTGAGGAGTATTTGGCCGGTTCCAAGTCGGAGAGCAGTATCGTGAAGAGGCTTGGTGGCGGGCAATGCCTTCTGAATCACGCGTTCCTTTCCTGTGAACGAGATGTGTCGGACTTCGTGCCGGTAACATACAAGCACACCGGTTTCGTCAAAAAGGGAACCGGCGGGGAAGCTTTGATTGAGCAAAGGTAGTGGGCGAGCGTTCGGTTTCAGTTCCAGTCGATCGAGCCAGAATTTATCGCCATCTACTCGCTTCAACAGGAGTGCATCGCGGGTCCTGCCAATGTCGGACCATTTTCCTACCCCATTATTTTTTATCTGGCTCCACTGGCCTTGGACGGGGTCATAACCAAGCAGGGCGCTAGCGTCTCTGGCTAGGGTGAAGAATCTATTGTCGATTTCGATCCAGTGGGCCGGGTTCGGGCTTGGCTCATTTCGAGGACGGCTATCACGGAAGCCAGCAAGAACCTGACCCTTGGAGTAGAGACGGACTTCCTCCGGCCTATTCGCCAGATTTCGTTCGAGCAGTAGAGACCCATCTCCCAACGAGGCCCGTGCCCACGCTTCATTTGGGAGAGGCCGATTTCCTTCAAGGGCCTTCACAGAATACCCAACGTCATTTTTCACCAATGCGATCAGCGATTCATCGAGTTTCCCAATTGCGTTGGCCGAGTGTGTTGGTCCGGCCAAACCGGTGTCGAGTGAAATGCGGGCCGCATGCCGTCCATCGCAGACCCACAACGATCCACCGTGTGGCAATGCCTCCCGAATCTGTAGCCCCCTAGTTTTGGGCCGTACGGGGCCAAGACTCCGTACGCCGCCATTGGGCATTATCAGCGTATGATGCTGATCTCCCGCTTTGGCACGGGTACGAGAGTAGATACCGCTGTTCAACTCGCAGATGTCTTCGCCTTCTATAACCAAGTCTGCTGCCTGCTTCTTCTCCTCCCAGCGGTATACGCCCCCCGGATCGAAGAGATGGACTTCGTTGAGAACTTTGGAAAACTGCCACTTGTTTCCAAGTCCTGCGGGATGGCGGGCCTTCAGTGACCGTTTTGAGGTGTCGTAAAGGGCTAGTTGTTCATTTGTATCTTTGAACAATAGATTGCCCCCCCCACCTGGTGCACACTCGGTCAATGCCGGCGGGAGGGAGGTGGAATATTGGAACAAGACATCCTCCTCACTTTTCAAGGCACCATCATTTGCGTCAAACAAACGCGACCAATGACCGCCTCGGCCAACAAAATAATCGCCAGGATTTTCGAGCAGTTTTTCCAGCTTGTGTTGAACCCTTTGCCAAGGGACACCGTTGTCGTCCCACGCGAGCATCGTGCCGTCAGGCAAGCGTTCAAAGCGCTTCACAACAACGTCACCAAGACCGATGAACTTACGAAGGCTGGTGTCACGAAACGCTGACCTACGAGAACCAGCTAAATACAAAGTGTCTCCATCGGAAGCGGCGGCACGGAAAGAACCAATTTCCGACTGGGAATCCCATCCTCCACAGATAAGTTGCGGTTCTTGGTCCGGACGGAGAATGTAAGCATCTTGTTGTTTGCGACGGCAGGCAACTACTCCTGCGTCACCGGGGGCCTGAATTTTTTGAAGCCAATCCGCTCGGATTTTTTCGTTTTGAGGATTGTCGGGGCAGTGAATTTTCGAGTTTTTGTCGGCGAATACTAATTGGTTGTCCATCACTTCGATTTCGACCGCGTCAACCGAGCCCTGCCCTTGCCATTTCTCCCATGACAGCGTGCCTCGGTCCGCTTGGTAAATTTGATTGCTGGATGATAGAACATACAACATCTCATGACTTGCGGCAGCCCGCTTTAGAGGGACACTTGTGGAATTCGACTTTGGTACAACTAGATGCATCTCCTTTTTTTTATTCTCTAAATACCAAATTTCGCCGTCATTCCGACGGAGGAATAGACGGTTCCCCGCGCCTGTGGTCTCTGCCACATCATTCAATTCGTATGGAATTGGGTCTCCATTAGGTCCTACCCAGTATACCTGCCCCCCTCCTTTACTGGAACTCGTTATAGCCCACATCCCGAGGCAGGCCTCATTTTCATTCTGGGGACCGACAAATTCCCAGTGGTGGTCTCGTGCTCCAGTATCCAACAACTTTTTCCATTCTCTCGCGTCCGTGTCGTACCACGCTAGTCCGGCCGCATGACCCACGAGCAGGCCATCTTTCCCGTGACGCAATGGTGACACTCCAGAAACAGGTAGAGCCAGAGGCTCCTCCGGGACCGTTGGACGCCAAACCTCTTCTGCTACCAAGTCTCCATTTTTGGCAGTTAGTCGTATAAATCCACGCTCTCCCAGCCCGAAAGTGCATCCGACACCGCTGCGAAGATCGCTCCAACTATCTGTAGCAAGGCGCACCCACCTTTCCGGGTCGCGATAATAGAGTCCGCTATCTATACCAAGCCCGACTTGCATCCCGACTGATTTCTCGACCTGAAGGCGGGTGAGGCTTCCTGGTCGCAATCCTTCACCTTTCGGTAATAACGCCGAAAATCCAATGAGCGAAGAATCTCGGGCAAGATTAGCCCCTTGATACAAGTGCCAAGGCCGTACCTGACCGGCATCACCGAAATAAAGATCTGGTCCATCTGATCTGGTGGCGACGGCGAGGAGTTCTCCATATGGTCTTTCACTTGGCGAGGTGTGTATCAGCTCGGTCTCTATGGGTCCTTGGTCCAAGAATTTACCTTCGCCGACTCGTCCATTGCCTGTCAGCAGGATCCGACCTCTTAGTTCATCAACATGGCCTAGCTGCGAAACCTCTACGTCGCCAATCTTGCAAGGCGCACCACGGGCAGAGGACATTCCGTGCAGAAGCGAGTCAAAATTCACAAATCGCCCGTTGGCGAAACCCAGTCTTAGATTCCTCCCAACTGGATCTGCTGAAATCAAACTCTTGTCGTCAAGTCCCCCTGCAAGTTCAACTGACTGCTGTAATAATTGGGCCTTTGACACCTCAGGAAGGTCAGAAAGTGGAAATTTGACCAACCTAGATCGCACGCGTGTTTTGGAACGAGGATCAATTTGCTCCAACGCGAGGTATGCGGTTCCCTTCAGGCTGTCCCAATGGACAATCCGTTCCGTGATGCCCAAAGCCTTCTCTTGAATCTTTCCATCTTCCTTCCCCGGAACATGTCCGGCCCGAGTTGAGAATAGGATCAAGTCTCCACCGTCGCTCCGCGGAAGAGCCAGTCGGTGGGTCTGTGTCTGTGGATCCAGCCATGCCGCCGCATGATCTGTAGATGAAAGGGAGGTGGCGGGTGTCGCGTTACGCCATGGAGCACCTACAATCCCTCCATCATGGGCGAGTAGCTTGAACCATACTTTTGATACGTTCGCCTTCTCGTCCCCAAAAATAAGCCACAGGCCTCCGGGCATGGATCCTTCACCATCCGTATGTCTGATTGACCGAACTCCCTGCCAAGGCACTAAAATGTCCGCCTGCATCCTATGGCGCCAAACGCCATCCTTGCAGTCGTACAGCCCCCCCCCCGCAGTACGCACCCATAATGTATCTCCTTCCTGCAATAGTTGGACGATGGCGTCCTCTGTGCTGAAAGGGCAAGTGAACTCAGATACTTGGTAGGCATCTGGGTTGACGATCAGTTTTATGAGCGTCGCAGGCTTACTATGATCTTTTGCCTCCGGCTTTTGAGCGATCCAAAACTCCCCGGAATCAGAAGCGATTTGGACGGCAGTTTGGATTCTTGAGGAGAGGGTTGCGCCGACGGGCTCAATTTCCCGTAACGTCCGCTTGTGCTCGGAGTAGCAGAGGACACGTCCATCACAGATGAGCAATTTTTCGGTGACACCACCTCTTACTTTTGCGTTTGCGATTAGTCTAACAGAGCGCTGGCGAACAGGTTCAACCCCCGTGCTTCCGATCAAGGTCCACCAGCGGCCGGACCCCCGAAGTTGTACATCAACTCCCGCTGCATTGGTTGAGATACCATCGGCTGGCAAAGTTTGGATGAGAATGGAGCCATCATCCCCAACAGCGATGTCATTCAGGAAGTCTGAACTTGGTCCATCCCAGACTTCACGATCGGTCTTTAGCCGGAAGGTATCAACATCCAATCGATGAACGCCGCCTCCATGGGACGTAAAAACTATTTCTCCAGTTCGCTCGGAAAAATCTGCGCACTTGATGGGATGATCACGGTAGTCGTGATTTCGATGAATATCTTGAACGGTTTTTGCCAACTCTCCCCTTGGCCAGGGCCAAGCTGCAACGAGGCTGAATAGGCAGAGCGAAGTCGCAAGTACCATAGCCGGCAGGAACTTGCCTGGTCCCAGCCAAATTCCCCCCCGGCTCGCCCCAGGAAAACGCATACGGCGTTGACCACTGGCGTTGCGGTACCGAGAGACAATTGGAGCGTGGAGCTTGCTCGGTGGCAGGTCGGCCTGCGCAACTGCGAGCGCCCAGGTGGTTCTTTGTTGTTGGCGATCGCTGGGTTCCAGAGCGTCGTCAGTCGCATGCATTTGCTGCGCGCAATCGGCCCGTATTCGTTCCGAGGTCGCGAGCATTCCCTTGCTCAGATCGGAGAGCTTGGGATGAACCAAGATAGATTCAGCCCAAGTTGGCCACTCGTTCCGTGCAAAGTGGTCTGCGTGCAGCAAGCATATCGCTTTACCAATCCCGCTGTTCAGAGCGTTATCATTCTTCAAGCGTTCGTGAACACGACGGATTGCCACATCTGACCGAGGGTGTTCTTGGCTTTCAATCGGGCTTCTGCGCCAGGAGTTGGCCCAACCCTTAAATGGCTTTGGCACAAATGGGTCAAACGCCATCAACACCTTGTTCCGAGCTTCTAAATGGGTCCCCAGAGCCTGCTCTGTGTGGCGCAAATAGTCCCACCCGAACAGGAAGCGTTCCAGCCATCGAGGCGCATCGGAGGTTCCTATTTGCTCAAATTTTTCAATGAGATGGAAAAGTTTGAGCTCGGCAACAAAAAGCTCCAGAAAGTGGTCGGCGGCGGGAAGGATATCACCACTGTCCTTCTCCAACTCTTTTCGCAGCAACCGTGCAGACTCGTCCACACAATGCTCCAAGGCAAGTTCGGCGGAGAAGCTTCGAACGCAACGTAGCCCGATGCGAAAACGCATCCAAATCCATAAACGTGGAAATACACCAAGAACGCGGGGGAAGGCTCCAAGGTTTAAGTCCTTTTTGTCATGGAGGCTGGCAGCCGCGAATTGCATGATTTTTTCATGTCTTCCGTTGCTGATGTGATATCGAGCCCAGCGGTAAACGATGAATGGCCGCAGGATTTTCACCGAGAAAATCGTCACAAGCGCTATCACGATGCCGACGAGTAATATGTCTGCCCGTTGTGCGATTCGCGCACCTCTGATGAAAAAAGCGAACATCCAGAGCCCCATGCCTGCAGTCAAGCCATGGAAAATTCTGGCATGCAGCCCATGAGCTCGAATTGGTGAGCCAATCGCAACGAGCACCATCGCTAATAGTAACGCTAGCGTCGAGGAACCGAGCAACCAGTCTGTGGCCAACCAGGCGCGCAAGTTAAATAGCCTAGCCACCAGCGTGGCCAGAATGTAGCCCCCGATTGTGCAAATAGTGCCATGAGCGACGCGCTGTAAGCTGGCACTTCGCAACTTCCATTCTAGGGAATCCATTCTTGGCTCCGCTCTTTCATTGTGTAGGATTATCTATGGTTTCTTCCAATTTGTCTATCCTTTCCAAGAGTTTCGCGACACCTCTTGCCCGCTCCTCTACACCTTTTGCTCGCTTCTCTGCTTCTAGAATGGGCCCGTCGAGATAGCTCTCTAGCTCGCGCTGCATTCTTTCAAGGCGGGAGGTGAGCGCCGGCGCCGAGTTGCAAACTTGCGCCGAGTCCGCTTTTTTCCTAAATCGTTTGAACCAGTTTTTTATTTTGTTTAACAATTTAAATTCCCCATCACTTCGTTGCGACTACTCCGTGCCTGCTGGAGCAGATTGTTAACCTTGGTTTGATTTTCGCTTTTTCCATCTCGCCAGTTTTTGTCCGCCAGACGGACACGACCGGACCGTTCTTTCTCCAGTTTGCGTTGCTCATCCACTTGTTTATTTACGCGTTTTAACTTGATCGAATCTGGGGAAAAATCTCGCTGGAGTCGACCCGAAATATGCTTCAGAAGAGTAGTTTCTTGATGTAAACTTGTGACTGCACCAACTAATTTGGTCAGCGGGGCGTACAAAAGATCGGCATTTTGTCGCAATCTCAGGCTGAACTGTTGGACAAGGGGGGCGCGTCGAATCTGCATTTCTACCTCTTTCTCATTCTTGGCAACCAGGATAACCATCCACCTCTGCTGCGCAGGTGTTTTTTACTATTTTTTACGGCGAATTGAAGTTCTCTAAGCGCTTTCGAGCGCTCACTGGAGACACCCGAGCCGCAAATCTTCAAATAGTTTTCGATCTTTCTTGTTGCTATCAAGACATTGTCTGTCTCTTTCTCTAAAGAAAGAAGATACGTTTTCTCTCTCTGAGCGCTTGCCTCTCGAATCTTTGCCTTTCGATTTCGGAGCCTTGCTTGGTCTACCCGCCTTTTGACTCTCTCTTCTAGTCTTTCAGTATCCGATTCCAGTTTCGCAATTTTTGTATCCATATCTCCGACCTTCTCCATTGCCCCTTCAAGTGCCTTCGCTGCCTTTTTTAGATCCTTTTTGGCTCCCTTTGAGAGCGTGTCTAGATACTCTTTTTCCCGCCGCTTGAGTTCATCAACGCGTCCTGACATCGCTTGCCTCATGCTCTTGAATTTTTGGAGTGCGGTGTCTGTTTGTGTTTCGATCCCCTCGATCTCCCTCAAGGCATCGGTTGTAAATACATCAGACTGCTGAATCTGGTCATGGATTGCAGTTCTCCACTCTTCGTTTTTCTTTAACCAATCCAGGCGGATTTTGGACGTTTTCTCAATCAAGGCGCCACATTGCTCAACGAACTCCAAAAACGCAACACGTGCGTTTGATGCCACCGCGTTGCCATCTTTGATCACCTTCTTTCCTTCCAGCACACGTTTTTCAGCCTCCGCCATTGAGGATTCAATCGCATCGATCTGAGCCTTAAGTTCGCGGATGTAATTCTCGGTAATACCTTGCAATTCCGCAGTTAATTTCTCACCACCTTTGAGCCAATCTGCTTCGATACTTTTTTGTTGATCTGGAAGTTCAAACAAAAGTTCACTCTGCGGCCTCGGATACATGGAGGGGAGAAGATCTCCCACGACCTCGTGAATTGGGCGTCCACGTGATAAAAGTGTATATTTCCACCCGCCTCCATCTTTATCTAGTACGATTATACCATCTTTACCATAGTCTTCATCTAGCTTCATCGCCGTTAAAAGACTCCTTCGTAAGCGTAGTGCCAGTTCGCCGGAATCGCTAGCGCTGAGAAGCAGGTCAATACGGGGCACGAACTGGAAATCTGCGGGAATAAAGAGGCGAAGGTTAAGTGCATCGAATCCCGCCAAGCGATTGTAGCGACGGAGTTCAGGCCATGCCGCTTCACTTTCTATAGCGTAATTCGAAACAAAAAAATGATTGAATTCCACTTTCGGCTTATTCTCATCTTGGACTGCGAGTCCAAAGTACTCCATTTTGGCAAGACCCGCTTCGTTGTAGTCTAACATCGCCAACATCGGGGTGGAGAACGCATCAGGAGCCGACCGATATTTGTACAGCACCTCATGAATTCTACCAGGGTCGTGTGGCGTTGTTGTTCGGCGAAGTTCCAGCGGGATATCCGGACAGGTCGCTGGTGTCGCCCTTGGCGCTCTGGGTAGAATATCTGGTAGGAGCTCCACGGATGGCAATAGGCGCCGTTTGTCCGCGCGGGGTGTGAACGCATCGTATTGTGGACGAACGCTGCTTCGTTCACTCCATAGATGCAGAGTGTTCCCACTAGGAATAAAATCCCCATATTCTTTGGGTAGCTCGGTACCAAAAGGTAGGAATACAGAATAGTCAGAATTGTAGGATATGAGAACTTCCGGAAGCCCAGGGAGATCGTGCGGCGAAGGTCGGCTACCGTATAGAGCCTTGACGAAATAAAGGGTTCCCAAAGGATCTGGATTCGAATTGAAAGAGCCCCTCAATTCAGTGACATCAAAACGGTCGCAAAGTCGCAGGCGCAACGAGCCGTGGGTACTCTCGTCTAGAGGACCGGGAACTACCAGAAAGCAATCACCACCGTCCCAAGGCTCTCGATTTACTCTTTTCGGAGGCACATGCTGGTAGAGTTCCTCGGCAGGAAAAGTTTCCTGATAGCTTTCGCCCGGAGGAGGTACAAATCTATTGTGGGCCTCGTTTGCGAAATTGATTTCCTGTTCCGAAAGTTCCGTATTTTTGATGATCTTACAGGAATGATATACACCATTGGTGGGGTGTTCAATTTGGTAGTCATGCAACCAACTCAGGTCACTTTTATTTGGGCGGATATGGCTGAAAAATGGGAAAACGCGTGTTTGTCTCAAATATATTGAATTTCCATTCATGGCGCTAACTCCACCTCAACCGAATCAGAGGCTGTCGAGGGGCTCACTTCTCCGAGCAGAATCGAAACCAATTTGGTTGCTAAACTCCCAAGTTCTGGACACTCGGTTGGGCTCCCGGCACCAGAAAGTTCCCCCAACCTGGAACCGCACTTTAATTGAAGTTGTTGGTTGTGAAGTACTTCGACTTGCACTGCTCGACGGGTTCTCGAGTAGGCTTGGGTATCCCTCAAGCCATTTTCGGCTTTGGAATCCGAGCCGAAGAGGGCAATCGCATGCATGTCAAAACTAGCCTTGACGCCATCAAGCCGGTTTTTGGGCCAGAGAGGTAGGCAAGAGTTCCAGCTCGGTAGCACCTTCGCCACCTCTCCAGCCATCTCCAAGGGGCTTGGTGCGGTGTCCGGAGTTAGTGGCAGTCGTACCAAGCAGGCATCTAACATGCCAATCCTGATTTGAAGATGCCAGTGAAGGCTCGAGGTCAAGGCTACCAACTTGGAAAGAAAGCATAATCCGATTGCCCGATACCAACTTGCCCGTGGCGTCTCTCCCGGCTTGACTTTGTAGTCCATGCCACTGGGATTCGGTCCGAGCATTACATCGACCAAGAGCTCAGGCACACGGTTGCTTTCTTCCTCCTGTTGATAGAACGCTTGTTGCAGTGCGCCTTGTTGGTGCTTGTCCCAGAACACCAAAGAAGTGTCTCTATTCAGAAGCAGCGCAAGTTCAGAGGGGACGAGGCGCATGAAATTCTCCGGGGCTGGCCCCATTTCAGGTCGGGCATATTCCCCGGCCCGCGAAAGACGGAACTCTGGGGCCTGCCCCCCCCGACGGGTCGCAGCCGGAGGCTTTTTCAATTGAAGAAATTCCGATTCGACATGTTCCAAAAGCCGCACTAGAAAGGGGTCGATCGCCAAAACCATGCCCCCCGGGAAATCTCGGCTCGCAAATAGGCCAATGGAGCGTGGTATAAGCCGAGTGTATGGTTCTGGGTCTGCCAACCTTTCAATCAACAATTCCCAAACCGTGGAATTGGATCCCGGCCGACCTTCAACCCAATCAAGATCTGCCTCCACTGCGGCTTTGATGGCTTCCTCAACTGATTTGTCTTCCAAAATCTCATCAGCGGTTGGAACAAGATCCATGAGCACCCGAGCGAGAGTACGAAAAGCCATCCATCGCGAGGAGCCTGGCTCCCCGCCTTGAGTAAGTGAACGGCTCCTCGGATTGAATCTTAGCCGAAACCACTCCATAAACCGAATGAGATCTGGTCGTTCCGGCCTTGAAATTGCCCAATCTGTCATCTGCTTGAATTGAGAACGTTCAGCCAGAAGGTTTATGGCAAGCAGTGGGGGCAGATAGAGACGCTGAAAATAGAGCCTACGCAGAAGCGATGCGACTGCAGGTAATTTTTCGGTGTCGAACTCCCACATGGCATAGTCAAGCAAACCAGTCAGGAGTTTCCCCGCATTCACATTGTCATTGTCCAAGATACTCTCCCTCACTCGACCGAGTTTCAATCACTCTCCGACAACGTCCCGCACCCTCAGAACTCCGTGCGACATGCCTGAACACTTCGTAAACTCCCGGGGTCACCGTGGACGATCCTTCCCCTAGTCCTCGTCCCGACAACAGGTCAAGAGTGCACGCGAGATTCCAAAGTTGGCCGAAGGCTCGGTCTGATATGTGCAAGGAGCCTATGCCCTCTTGCAGAGTAAAAAAGTTGGTCACAAATTCCATATACCGCTGAGATTTGCTTGGATCTCCCGCCCATGTTATCGCCATTTGACTGTGTATGTAATATCGGGCGAAACGGAGGTCGTTTGTACAGGTAGGTGGGCTTGGTGCATCACGTTGATGAGTGAGGCTTTCCTCGGCGAGACGCATCGACTTTTTCAGCAACTGCTGCGGGCCAGTTGCCTTGGTCCATTGTTGGGCGGGAAATTGCCCGCCTTCAAGCAGGGGCCGCACCCAAACGCGTATTGGAAAGCGGTCGAAGAAAGCCTCGAGAGCCTCTTCTGCCGGACCAAAGTTACTGGCCCCAATCAATCCGAGCAAGGGAACGTCCTTCGGCCCATCACCGCAATCGTATTGGCGTTCGTTAATGATTGTAAGTAGCGTATTGAGAATGTGGCTGCCTCCCCGAAACACCTCATCCAAGAATGCGATCTCAGCCCGTGGTAATTTCCCCTTCGTGTTTCTTTTGAACTTGTGGTCTCTTGTTAATGCTTCGAAATCTATGCCTCCAAATACTTCTTCAGGCATTGTGTGGTTGGTTAGTAGATACTCGAAATAGTTTTCATCCGTCACACCGAATTGCCTGGCGATTTGGCGCACGATGGCACTTTTGGCGGTTCCAGGGGGCCCCATCAGCAGGATGGGAATCCCACTTACGAGCCCGGCCATCGACATGCGAATCGCTTCCCCCCGACCTGCAAAATGATTGGATACATTAGTTTCCCCCGCCTGTAACCGCGTCCGAACTGCGTTCCAGCAATCCTCTCTGCCTGTATAGGTTTCCCCCATTTCGAGTGTTGCCAACCAGCCTGCAAGCTTTTCAGAATCGATCCTAGCAGAATCAGTCCGCACATTTTCAAAATTTGGCTTCATCAGTTTCAATACTCCATAGTCGTCAGGTCTTCTAGTTCCGAACAAAGCCACTTTATCAGATTCGAGCCATCTGGACAGTGCCAGAGGATGGCATTTTCAGATTTCACGAACGTATTTAAAATGGTGTTTTTTGCTGACGCCAACTTTTCATCATAGAATTTTCGATTCTCACGGTCTTTCCAGTGCCTGACATTCGATAGCGACCACTCAACGATCATCGCTCCGAAGGAATTGAGGAGTTCGTCGTTGGGCTTCGTCGAAGGCGGTGGCGAGTACAAAGGACGCAGCCAACGAAAGACCCCGTCCGAGTTCAGCGAGATCTTCGAATTCGCAGGTTGGAATGCTAGGCAAGGAGGCAAATCCAAGTCCTCTTCGACCGCTTGGTGTTTGCCGAGGCGCCTTGCCCAACTGCGGCGAATCCCTCGGTAGGCACGCCGCGAGCCAAATTCCCTTAATATTCTGCCGGGTGGCGGGGACGTACCGAAATTGCCGAGACCAACGCGGGGCCGTGGCAGGCTCTGTGCAATCCAGCGGGTGAACTCTATGAATTCGCAAAGCTCTTCTGAGTCCCCATCGCTCCGTTGTTTCCATTCGCGGAATGGTTGCTCGAACAAGGTCGCTATAAATAGGCCGTCGGCGCTGCTGGCCAAGCCATGCGCACAATGGTTGTCGAGGGCCCGCGCGAGCACGTCCTGCTTCGAAGTCGCTGCATGCCACAAACATGCGGAAACAGCTACCTCACTGGTCTGCGGAAGATCTGCAAAGCTACGATAAACGCCAATTTTTGAGAGGTGACGAGCTAATATCAAACGAGCGATTCGCCGTAATTCGGGCGCTCCGAAAAGAAATACCGTTCTCCAGTCCGACCAGATTTTTTTTCCCTCGGCTACGCTTCTACAATCTTTCACCAATAGCTCCCTCTCCCCATCGGCAAGGTATCTGATCCAGGCCGTGGCAAGTGTGCGCTGTAAGCCGATAAGTTCGTCCACTTCCTTTTCGGCGGCCGAAACGGCTTGAGTCATCCGAGCTGCGAAAATACTCACTCTTCCGTTCCCAATTTTTGTTCATCAGGATCAAGTTTGCAGAGGTCGTCTCGTTGCCGCTTCTTCTGTTCAAGATCTTCCCGAGCTTTTTTAATCGACATTTGGATTTGCGCAATATCGTTAGTAATTGCCACTTCCTCCTCCAAAATGGAGGCAAGTAGATTCTCCTCTCTTCTCAGAGTCATTTCTGACTCACTATGCCGGTACCTTTCCTCTAATACTCGAGCGGTAGTTTCATGTAACTTTTGACCAAGCCCATCATAGTTATTTGCCACGACAGAACTCGCCTCTATCAAATCTTCCACTGCTTTGGATACACAATTTTCTGGCAGGTGTCCTTCGGAATTGAGCCGGCGGCCATCTAAGAGGTCCGAGATGGAGGAAAGAAAAAACGCGCTACACCGCGTCCATTCACAAAGATGTTGAGTCGTTTGAGTGGTTCTGTTCGACGCCATTCTGATGAGTTCAATGCCTAGGCGGAATGCCTCAATCTCGAGTGGTTTCCAGTGCTCATCTTCATTAAGCCCGCTTAGGATTTGCTCCAATTGGTCTAGAATCGAATTGGGGGTTAAAGATTTATCATGCTTATCCATTTTGTTCCGATATATCACGAAGTATAAGTTTGCTCTCCTTGCAATTTTCCTCTTTTGAGCCGGCAGGAAATCTTTTGGTATTTCCATTTCACTCTAGCATAGTACAAGTGGAGGTGAAGCTACAAGCTGAATTCTGAGCCGGACGTTCGCTAGACCCTACTGTTCGGAGGGCCATGCTATCGAGGTGCTGAAGGCCTCAAGGAGCGTGGAGGAGGCCCAAAAGCTTGGGCGTATCCTGGGAACACTTCGAAAGGTGGAGCGCGGTTTGGAGCGGCGACGAAACACTAAGTTGCGGTATCTGGGACTCGACGAGAAGCAGTTCCGCCGGGGCATGTGTACCTGAGCCGTTTGAGGGTGTGTCCTCGAGGTGGTCGAGGGGCGCAGTCGCGAATCGCGGAAAAGCTGGTCAACAGCGCCGCTGAACTTCCGGCAGGCTGCCCCAGTGGAGGGGCGGTGCCCCTCGACAGGTGGAAGCCTTACGGGAAGGCGGTCCGTTTTCGTGCTTGGGCACGATCGGATTCGTGGCTCGAAGTCAAAAACCAGTCCGTCAGCACATCAGGGCCCTGCAATGGTGCCATTTGTAGGGAAATCCTCCCAACTAAATGGTCCCACTCATCAAGCAATACACCACCTCAGCGGTTCAATGCCATTCAGCAGCACGGTTCTAGGATCCGAGGATCAGCGAAGGTAAAAAATAGGGGGACTCCGCCAAAACGAGATCCCGTTCACCTAACGAATCGGCAATCAAATGAACCTTTCTGGATCGCAGCGTTACAAAACCATGCAGAAGTTTCCGAGCGCTGGAAGCTTATGTTCGCTACCGCGAAACTATTTCGTCGAATCATCCAAGCGCAGCGTATTAGCCATTTTTAGAGTCCAGGCCAAGTACTCTGGTGTCTGTACCGCCCAACCCCGTTTGTCATTGGTCAGGGTAAGCGTTTGATCGCCGAGTGTCTTGTTGATCCAAAACGTATAACCTCCGTGATCACCCGCGTTCAGAACGACAAGGCGGTTGGGTTCATCAGTGATGAGTTCCTGAAAAAAGCTGTCTTTCATGGCCGCTTCTTTGGCCGCGGCTAGATCTACGCCTTCAACCACATTAAAGGGATGCCGTGCCTCCATTTCAATATCCAGTGGTGGCAAGAGGCCTGTTGTTGTAGCTACCAGCCCGGTGTAGGTCATTGGAGGGGTGTTGCCTCATAAGTCAGGACACCGAAGCGCCTCGAGCAGCGCGCTCAGGCGTGTGCGGTTGCCTCAAAATAGAGGACACCGAACTCATGAAGAAGAGAATGAGTCGGAAAAGCAAAGAAGAGTACCTTGAACTGATGCGCGGGCGGTATGGTCGTCTGACGGGCCGCCGTGCGAAGAGCCTGTTGCTGGACGAGTTTTGCGAGGTGACGGGCCACGAGAGGAAGTATGCGCTGAAGCTGCTGAACGGCCGTCGCTGCGGGAGGGGGGCCGGGCGCGGAGGAAGGTCCCGGAGCTACGGGGCTGCGGAGGAGGAGGTGCTGTACAACATCTGGTGGCGGGCGGAGATGCCGTGCGGGAAGCGGCTGGTGGGAATGCTCCCGGAGTGGCTGCCCTGGTACGGGCTGCACTTCGGGGAAGTGCCGGAGGAGGTGCTGGCGAGGGTGCGCGGCGTGAGCGCGGCGACAGTTGACCGTCTGCTGGCGAAGAGGAAGGTGTGCAACGGGCGTCGCCGCGGGATGCCCCCGCGCAACAGCGCGGTGAAGGCGGCGGTGGAAGTTCGGGCGGAGAGTTGGGACGTCGTGGAGAGCGGCTGGCTGGAGGCGGACACGGTGGCGTTGTGCGGCGGGAACATGAGCGGGGACTTCATGTGGGCGGTGAGCGGAACGGACATCCTCAGCGGCTGAACGGAAGTGCGGGGGATGTGGAACTGCGGGGCTGCGGGGACGTGCAGGGCGTTCGCGGACATCGAGGAAACGCTGCCGTTCGCGCTGAAAGGGATCGACACGGACAACGGGTCGGAGTTCCTGGACTGGCACGTCGTCGGGCATTACGCGGACCGCGATGTGTCGGTGAAGCAGGCGCGTTCGCGGCCGTACCGGAAGAACGACCAGGCCCACATCGAGCAGAAGAACTACACGCACGCGAGGCAGTTGCTCGGCTATGGGCGCCATGGCCACGCGGAGTTGGTGGAGGCGGTGGACGGACTGTTGAAGGCCTGGAGCCTGTGGAAGAACCTGTACCATCCGACGATCGCCAGCTTGAATGCAGGCGGGAGGGAGGTCGTCGGATCCGGCGGCACGAGAAGGAGGCAAGGACGCCGCTGCAACGGCTGGTCGATGCCGGGGAACTGAAGGGCCGGGAGAAGGCGCGCTGGGAGCGGAGGCGCCGGGAGATGGACCCGTTTGAATTGCACGAGACGATCGAAAACTGGCTGTAGTGCATCGTGGAGAAGAGCGGCAAGCTCGACGCGGCTCGTCGGGGGCTGTTACTGGCTTCGCTCCGCTCAGTCAGGAACAGCCCCCTCCTCACCGCGCCGGCACGGGAAGGGGAGGAGAACCACCAAGAGAAGAAAGGATGATGCTTCGGTGTCCTCAAATATGAGGCAACCAGCCTAAACAAGCAGCTGCGCTTCGGTGTCCTTTTCTATTGAGCCAACAGGGAGGTGCTCGAAGCCGGCGACGGCATCTTGTGTCGGGTGCAGGCTAATTTCCACCTGCGCCGAACTCGCGTTCGAATTTGATGATCAGAACGAAGCGGGCTTTTCCGTACGCCGCTGGTTCGCATTTCGCCTTGGGATCGATCAGATCGCTTGCGAGATTCCATCCAGCCCTCAAGCGCTTCTGGTTCTACAGGAGCAAGGCGCGGGCCGGCAAATTCTTCGATGGGTGGTACGGATGTTAGCAACTTCGACGGGCTCCTCGCCTACATGGACAGCCGCATCACCAACTCCCTTGTCAGAGGCCCTCAAGGCGAAGATCCGAGCTCTGAAGGCCAGCGAGAAGGGGGCGGCCCCCTCCGAAAATTAGAACCGCGATGATTTGGCTGAAACTCCAATTCTACAAAGTTGCCGGAGCGTCCGAAATTCCATAATTGACAAGAAACAGAGATTTAAGAAGATAGAGAGGTAGCCAACGGGTAGTGATGACATGAATGAGCCAATGGAAAATCAGAATGAGTCATTGGAGGATAAGTATTCTATACCTCCACGCTATGCATTTGTGGTTGTCCCAGTAATATTCTTAGTATTGCTGGTTGTCCCGGCACCAAAATCCGGGTGCGACCACAAAACTGGCTCTGAGAACAACCTCATCGTTAGAGTCATGAAGGAACCTCGCGCTATTTCAAAGCGTGCGGAAAATATGAATTTTCCCTATACCGAAGAAGAGCGAAGCCTGCTCAAGGACTTGTCGAAACACAATACAGTGCGCGCATCGATTCAATCCGAAAAAGATAGACTAAGCCAGGAGCGCATAAAGCTAAAAAAGGAGGTGCAAACGGCAGAGCGAGATGTAAAGATCTCAGATATAGATCTTAATTTAAAGGCCCAAGATCGGTTATGGAAAGAGTACCTTGCGACGATCCCGGATGAGCATAAACGTAGTGGAAAATTGCGTCAAATCGAATACTGGGACTTCACCTTGTATAATGCTAGTTCAGAGGCTCCATCTCAGATGGGAAACGGTTACATTCTCAGCATTTCAGAGGCAGTTGTGGAGATAGATGAGAAGAAGCCGATTCGATTCGGGGACAGGGTATCAAGATTTTCCGTTCCTGTGTACGACGAAAAGAAAGGTTTCTACGTTGCTCCCCCCCCCTCACTTCTGGCTCAAAATCATGCCGGTGGCAATGGCGATGGGATCTACACACAGTTGCATACCAATAAGCCAACCAAGACCTGGGCAGACGTTACTCGAAGAACGTGGGTGCCCATAAAGAATTAAATCGGCCATTACATGATCTACACAATTACACAGGCTAGGCGGAAAATTTTTGCAAATACAGCCTCGCTGGTTCTCGGGCTTTCAATCGTAAGTTTCACGCATATACGACTCTATCCTCCAGGGGGCTACATTTTTCCCGCAGACCTTGAACCCTATAGATTCTGGATAGCACTGCTGTATATCTTCGGATTTTCCCTCATCGTTTTAACCCTAGTTTGCGCAGTTCCCAGGACAATGATTTACATCTCGAATTGGCGGTATGGCCCAGTTCCTGTGGCTAGGATTAGAGGCACGGACTACAAAGCAACGCTAGACAAGGCATTCAAAGACGCTGGGTACAGTTGCTTTGTGCTCTTGGCCCTTATCCACCTCTGGATAATTTGCGAATGGTACATCCTAAAGAGTGGCCAGCATGGTCATTTACGCATGACACTGCTAGGGTTCATGCTGGTATCCTGCCTGGCACTCGTGATGACACTCTTGTCAGGCGCAGTCAAATCCGGAAGGGCTACAGAATGGCTGGATATCGAGTCGACGAAGTTGGGCGAAGGAGACCATGAATTTACTTATAAAAAGCGGCCTCTCTTACATTTAATTCGCAAACCAGTGATTCATGCGGGCAAGCCTACAAAGGATGGTTTTTTGGCTGGAGACAGACTCTGGGTCTTAAAGGACATGTGCCTAAATGTTTTAGCATTTGGCGCCCCTGGTTCAGGAAAAACCAGATTCGTCCTCTATTCACTGCTACGGGGATATTTTAGCCAAAAAAACTCCGGAGGACTCTTCCTTTTAGATGTAAAAGGGACCTTTGCTACAACCCACGAGGGCGGCCCTTGGGAAAATATCCTCGATAGTTATGAAAAGCTGCGGGTGATAAATGGCGGGGACATCTATAATCCTTGCCTTGACGGAGATCCAGAGGAGGCCGCAATGTTTTTAATTCAGGCCATTAGCAGGGATAAAAGGACGCAGGAAGATTACTGGATGGACAATGCTCAAGCCTTTCTTAGCCATGCAATCACTCTTCTTCGACTGTTTCAGAAATACAAGGCAGAAGACCCGCCTGACCTGTTTTCAGTCATACAACTTGTCACGGACGAGAACGCAATCAAGAAGAAGCTGAGTCTTCTGTTGGTTAAAAACAAAGGTGATGAAATTTCTGCCGAAGATATACCTCTGATAGATAAAACCAATGACTATTTCATGAAGATATGGATGCGCAACCCCCCGAAATTTAAAGCTACAATTGCAAATGTCTTTACTGCTGCTGTTAAGAATTTAACTGTTTCCGACAAGGCATTCCTGACTGGAGAGACTTCATTTGATATTGATGCGTGCATTCAGAATGAGGACATTGTTGTTGTGGATTTGAGATTCCTCTCAGCGGGTGCCTTGCCATTCGTCGCCACGTTGTTGAAGGAGCGGTATTTTAATGGTATATTGGGTAAAAAAAAGAAAGACGGGGAATATCCCTTCAGTTTGTTCTTGGCTGATGAATATCACGCATTCTATTCGAGCCAACTGAAGGAAATAACGGCCAGTGGTGATGCGCACTTTTTCTCAATATCGCGTGAGTACAACCACATTAACATCGTGGCTACCCAGAACATCAATCAGTTTTATGCGAACCGAGATAAAGCTTCTATTGACAGTTTCTTGGGCAATTGTTCCATAAAAGTATTTTTGCAAAACACCGACATCGAGACCAGGGCCTTCGCCGCAAAACAGGTTCCAGAACTGGTTTATCCGGATAATGACGAGCCTGTTCTCAAAGCTTCAAACTTCATCCTTGGGGCTCCAGATGCTCATGGTCATAAAGATTACGGAAATGTCGTGGAGTCCTATATTATTGACAACACCCAGACAGGGAGGAGATACTACCCCCCAAGGCTTCATTATTGGAAGGGTGGGGGGTACACCTCCTCCGACTCATAAGAGGCAACAAATGACTTTAGAGCCCGGTCTACGCAAATATAAGTGCAGAAATAATAGTAAGAGGTTAAAAGTGGATAAAGAAGAGTGGGAAAAAAATATAAAGGAAATAAATAGGTTAAAGGATAAGGCCAGAAAGGCGGACCAGCAGCACAAGATCAATGAAATCCGTTCACAAGTCCTTAACCAAACGCTGTCAGAGGAAAATGCGAAATTTTTCGATGGATTGCCCTTGGAAGATCAAGAGAAGCTCATTGAAAACCCTAAGGAATTCACCCCTCCACCTGGGACCGAACTCCATCACAAATGGAGCCTGTCGGCCATGGAGAAATCCGAATGGCATCCTGACTTTTACCGCCCAACCGTCTATGCCCCAAAAGGAGAGCATTTCAATAAGTACCACGGTGGAGATACAAGCGTGCCTACCTATGGCAAACCCCGAAATCCAGATTGGGAAAACACCGGGATGGAGGTTGTTGACCGCCAACACTTTCAGCCGCAAGAAGCTCCCTCCGATGAAGCTTTGTTAAAGGAGTCCATTATTTGGGCAGAAAAACGCAAGGCCCAACTTGAAAATCGCTTGCAAAATAAAAAGTACGAAAAAGATTCCGAGGATATGCAATTGCAAGTTGCGGAGCTCTCAGACGCACTCGGCGAAATGGGGATGAAGGTTGACTCGGTTAGCCATGAGGAAATCGAGAAAAATGAAATAAAGATGGAAGCAACAGTGAAGAATGAGGAGATTGAGAAAATTGAAATCCAGATGAAGCCGCCGGAAAAGGAGTTCTGAACGATGAACTCTAAGGAGAGTAAGGAGAAGAAATGGAAGGATAGATGGAATGGCAAGCCGATTTACAGGCGAATGTACTATCATTTTGTTCTCTGCTCGATCGGGGTGACGCTCTGGTCGGGTGCCATCTCCGGCAAGGTCTTTGATGCCGTTTCTGTAATGTCTTTAAGAATTGAAACCCTTGTCGACACCAAGACGAAACTCGGTGTAGCGAATGCAGATTTAAGCAAGTTGAAAGACGTCCTTGAAGGGGTTGACAAGATAAGAATACCGATCCTGAAAATCCAAGGGCTACCAGAGGTCGATGTCAATTCCTACAAGAAGGCGGTTACGAGCGCTGGAACTTCAATCGTGGAGGTCAATGAGATTTTAGATCGTCTGTACCGAGATGCCAGTACAACAAAAAAAATCTTGAAAATCGTAGGATTCTGCATGTCTGTCGGCACACTTTTCTGGTGCCTTCAAATTCTTTGGGCATGCTTTAAATTAACCGCAGATTACAAGACGAACTTTGCCGGGGTGGGAGTGCTGAAGCGAGGCGGATATTGGTCATGCTTCGTGATCGATATCGTGGTGGTGATAGCTTGCAACATCGGGCTTTGCACCTACATTTGGAACCCTTACCCTTGGGGGTAAATGATGATCATTGGCACACATGGTGATTACAAATGGGAAAAGTGCTCTTTGCTAATCACTCTTTACAAAGCGGAGGAAAGCTTGGTTAGCACCTCCATAGACGCACTCTTTACTCCGAGATGTGTAGCATGTTGCAAAGACGAGAATGTTCTCATTGCCTCGCTCCATTCGTACTGTGAATATCTAACTGGCCTGCGTAAACAGCGGAAAGTGCCGGTAGTTCGTTCGGCACACAATTCATTTTACGATACTCTACCGACAGATCCGCTCTCCCGAAACTATAACCAGGATCGCGGGATCGGGGTTGAGTGGCGGATTAGCAACGGAATCGTTGTCTGTGATGCAGATCAGGCGGACAGGGGTACATTCGAGGAGGATGCATCATATTTCGCCAGAGAACTTCATAATTATTCGAGGCCGTTCCCCCCAGGATTTACTGCCTTGGTTCATGGTGCGCTTAGGAACCCGGAAAAAGGAGATAAGGGGTGGTTCCAGGATTTGGATGTCCCCGAACTCCCCGCACCAGTGGATATTAAAGTGGACCACGCCGAAGTTTCCTGGGATATACATGTTGAAGATGCCATCTCTAATGTGAAATGTTATCTCGAGTATTTTCGAGGCTGTAAAGAATTTCTCGTAACCAGTTCAAATCCAAAGATCACTTCAGAAATGCTGTACGAAAAATTTAAAACCGATTATGGCGAAATTTTGGACAAAAGTATAGAAGGATATCCTTTAGATTTGGAAATCCAAACCTCAGTGTTGGTCGAGACCCTTTCCGGAGAATTCCGAATTTACTCAAGGCCTTTGAGAGAAAAATTACTTTTTAATCAATTCTATTTTAAAAAGTTAAACTGATGCACTATTTTAATCCATACCGACATATTCGTTGTTCTTATTGTTGTTGCGACTTCCGACTTGGGAGGGCATTGCTGGCGCACGATGATCCGCAGGCGAAAGAGTATTCCACGGCACCTCAAAGTTTGTTTTGCAAGTATATGCTTGGGTCAACTTCCTCCAAGCGTTTTGCATGTCCCGAATGTAAGCTCCGTCTGTCTAACCTGGAAATTTCAAAAGCATCCCTCTCCAAAACCATCGTGGTTGTCGGGCCGCCAAACACCGGGAAATCAACATACGTCGCGATGTTAGTTGATTCGTTACTTGGGAACGATGGGTATAAATTTTCACGTTCAATAGGGCTGCAAACGTACGATCCTCGAAGCGAGGAGTATGTAGCGTCGACTCAAATGGTGCAACTCCGTTACGGAAGACTTTTCACGGCACCTAATAGTCATGGTGAGGTTGATTTGTTGGAGGCCACGAGGCCGGATGACTCACGGTTGACGGTTCCACTTCGATATATGATTGAAGCATCGAATGCCTCCTTCATAATAAACATTATGGACAGCGCTGGAGAGTTATATGGTAATTTAAGAGGTTTACAATTCTCGACGCACCTGAAAAGGGTTGATGCATTCATCATATTGCTTGATCCGGATGCATTTCAACAGAACCTGTTTGGCATGCAAGGGCGAGACAAAAACATGGGCATCCATCGTATTATCTGTGAGACAATGCTTGCGAATTGGGAAGATGCCCAGAAACTCCCAGCGGCTTTTGTTGTTCATAAGTTTGACAAATTAAAAACAATGGGAGTACTACCTGGTGGCATTACTCAAGCTTTTCTTAATCAGAAGGGCGCGTTAATCGAAAACTACGTTGAATCCATTTCTACAAAGTTGGAAGAATGGGTGCGTCAGCACAATCAAAGTGATGGGATTTTTGATTTTTTTGACAACAGGGCCTTCTTTCCTGTGTCTTCTTTGGGAAGTACTCCCGTAACGAGGGGAGGTTCAGCATTTCTAAAAGGGCCACCCAAACCATATGGAAATACACATCCTATCGCTTGGTTGCTCACACAATTTTCAAAAAAGTAGGTGTCGTGAAGGTTTTATTGAATAGATTATTATGAACAGGTTTTACTACACCTCTTGTCACGCTAATAAAAGCGTTTCGGGCCTCAATGGCATGGGGGTTCGTGCCAAATCCGGTGGCTTCGTTCTGAGAAGCCAGCACAAAGATCTTTTATATTATAATGAAGATTCATTTCGGCCAGATTGCCCTGATCGACTGGTCTTTCACCCAGTAGGGCAAGAATGGCATCTCTCTTGCACCACACTAACTGAATTTGACTTCGCCGGAAGACGTGGCCCTTCGTTTTTTTCAGACTGCTTAGTTTTCGAGAAGAAGCCAAATGTTAGAGATGTCTTGAGCAGTTGGAACTCCCTCGAATGGGTGCGGAACGACGGAGAATATGAAAAAGAGATTGAGTCCCCTGCGGCCATACCGAAGGGAGTCGCTTCGAATACTGCCGGCATTGCCATCAACGACAACCTTTTATCTGCAATTATTTGGAGTCTGGAGGTTGTACTGTTCGGGGATGCGCAAAAGGTATTCTACATTATGCCGCAGCACTGTTTCGTCGAGATTATGGGGGCACTTCATTCTCTCCTGCCAGAAAACGCTTTCCCGTACTCGTTTTCGACTTGTGAATCACTGCCCAACCGAGCTCAAACATTTTTTAACTGTTATCACGAAACAACGGATCAGATCAGAAAATTTCAGACCAAAGCTTCATCCGAAACTCGAAATTTCTTCTGGAACGATAAAGAAGATCACACTCGCATTCCAGACGATCACTTCCAAGATCTTTACAATCGTCTTTCCTGTGTATTTGAATTCCCACAAATTTTCGATGAACTCCAATTTGTACTTTCTTTTTTTCAGCCTACAGATGGTGCGCAGGGCTACTCGGAGTTCATCAAGAGTTTGTTGGAAGGGCCGTTAACCGAATTAAATCGACCTATTTTCTGCAAATTCTGCGAGGACTTAGCCGCTCAGCAACAAAAAGAGAGAAGAATAAGGTACGCAAGGTGCTTTCCCGGTTTCCTGAAGCATTCCCTTTCGATTTATTTGGAGTCACCATGCCGCAGGGATATTATTTCATTCGATTGCGTGGATCCCGAAAACCTTTTAGTCCGACTAACTGAATTGCTGACTGATGAAGATTCAGATTATTTAGTTCCCTATCTGGAGTGTGTGGCTGAAAAACGCAACGACCCCAACGCCTCCCCCCCATGGGATATTTCGACAAGTGGCAAACTCCTCAGCAATCATCCGGAAAATCTTCTTGTCAAATTACTGGATTCGCATGAATTCCCCCCTGGTTTTGCTCAAAGATTTATTTACCCCCTTTTCCCCAGTGAGCGCTGCCTAGACATCATATGCCGAGGTGAAAATTTCACCATGGAGGACCAAAACTATTTCTCACAAGTCGAGGGGCATTCCCTTTTGGCTTTCGCCAAGACTTTAACACACACAAATCGTGTTCAATTTTCCTTTTTCCTTTTAGCCAGTCATAAAACACCAAGTATATGTGACCTCCAACTAGATACGCTCCGAAAACTAGCCCCGGCTGAACTTGGACGTCTTTGCGATCATCTTGACCGGAAGGAGTCCTCCGAAGCTTTTCACAACATACTTTTGAGTAACGCGGATCTAAGGTCTCGTTTCACTAAAAATCGCTCTTTAAAGTTCGTGCTCGAATCCTGCCCAATCCACATGCGCAAACGCTGGGTGAAGGAATTTTTAGAGCAATATGATTACCATACATTATCCGAGCACCTGCACGATTTTCAATTACCTGTAGGTGGCATGCTCGAGGATTTACCCTTGGTTAGAGTGATTTGCTCTAGTACTTCTCAAATTGTCAGGGAAGATATTATCACACTGGCGCACCTCAAGCCCACGGGCCTCGGAGCTTACCTTGCTCAACAATGGGCTGAAGAAATTCACAATGATCAAAAACCGGATGCTTCTAACATTCTTTCACTTCCAGTAAAAATGGTCGTTGAGGACTTTCTCAGAGCGGTCGGCAAAGATAAAAAACTTTGTCGTAAACTTTATGGGAAAAAACATCAAGAGAGTCTTCTCGTGCTACTGATGTGTTGTTCTCAACATCTCGATATTTACCGCGGATCATTTCTTCAAAAGAAGATGACGTCGAAACGCTTCGATTCTTTGTTAGCTTCGTCCTTCTTGGAAATCTCCGATCCTTTGCAACCAAACCCCAAGGCACAAGGAATGACGCATGATTTACTTGAGCCAAGGAGGATGCTTTTAAAACTTCGCCCTCCTAAGCGCAATTTTCTGCCTAAAATTTGGTAGACGATGCAAGCACATAGCTTAGCACTTCGGGGACAGTTCAGGGCGGTCGAAGTGTCTCCGGCCAAACGCCCATTTTACCAGGAAGTAACTCTCGAAACTGTCCACTTTCTGAGGGAGACCAGCTACATTCTGAGTTTATTTCCCGCGAAGTCAAAACTCAGCACCCAGGGGGGGCCTGTGTTTTGAAGCCAAAACAGTAGGGGATACCGACTTTTTTCGGACTGCATCATGAATCGGCGCCACCACAAGAAGCATACGTTCACGAACACCGGCGAACCACAAGCCGAGCGTCCTTCAACCAGGTTCGGTCCATGGATCTGGAAACGACAAGATCTCGGAGTAGTGATTCGGGGATGCACTCGCTGAACTTGACCGATTCCCGAGCGTTCTCCAGATCTTCTTCGGTCAGCAACTTCGCGAGATTCTTGGCGGAACCAATCCGCTGACGCAGAACATCGGCGTCGATGTGCCCAGGGAAAGTGACTGCGAGATTGTCGCATTTCACTTTGTCACCGAACAAGGGTTGGGCAATTCGGGCGATGGTGAAGTTGATCCGTTTGCCGAGGAATGTCCACAGGGCTTGCCGGCCGTCAGCATGCTCCAGCAGCGGTGTCTGCGATTCGGGAACCCATGCATACTCCTCGCGCATGGAAAGCAATCGGGTCTTGGTGCGCTGGGTCCAAGCCTCTGAAACATCTTCTTCCGTCAGGATAGCCCGCATGCTTTCGCACATGGTGCGTCCGAGACCTGGGCCGTCTCCGAGCCACCTCGGACGGCCTTCCAACTCGGTGGGCAGGACGTGAACGACATGCCGATTCCAGTCGATGTCTTTAACTAGCCAAGCCTGAGCGCCGAGCAGCAGCACGGGTTGTCCATCACGTGGGAACAGGCTCGAATAGTCGACAAAGCCCACTTCCCGCCGCCCATTCAGCACGGTGTAGAGAGGCGGACTAGTGAACACCGCACAGACATCCATAAAGTGCTGATACCCGTACAGCCGTTGGCCCTCATCACCGAGCCAGGTCACGTCATTGTCTTCGGCTAGAATCGATTCTTCCAGCATGTGGCGGAAGACAGCCCGTGCCCGCTGTTCCCCGTAGACATTCATCATCCGGGCGGTTGTCGCCTCCCAATCATGCATGGCCATCGCGCCGTCCTGCAAATGAATCCCAAGGATCTGTTGGGCCGCCACGTGCAACGGCAGTGGTGGCCCCTCGACCGATTCAACGAAGCCCTGTTGCCAGAGTCGGATCAGGGCGGCGGCCTGCATCAACGCGTCCTCATTCGTGGTCAGAAACAGGCAGTTGGTGTGCGCCCCGCCGGCCCGCCGACCGGTACGTCCCATGCGTTGCAGGAACGAGGCAACCGTGGCGGGCGCGTCGATTTGAATCACCCGGTCGAGGTCACCAACATCGATGCCCAGTTCGAGGGCGCTGGTGGCCACAATGACGCAGTTTTGCTCTTCGGCGAAGGCCTGCTCTGCCTGGCGGCGCTTTTCGGCGCTGAGCGAACTATGCGAGACGTAGGTCTTCACCTCGCGCCGGCGCAATCCCCGTGCAAGGTTCTCCACTCGTGCGCGGCTGTCGCAAAAGACCAGCCGTTTCTCTCCACGGTGGAGTCGGCTGATGACCTCGGCGGCATTCTCGAGGCTACCGACATAATCCAGTTCCACCTCGGGATCTCGGTTCGCGATTCGCGGCGCAGGCGGGTTGATGACAAGTTGCTGGCCGCTGACGTGTCCGGCGAACCAGTCGAGCAGCTCTGGAGGATTTCCAACGGTTGCAGAGAGCCCGATGCGTTGCATGTCGGTGACGTCCGGACGCAGCCCGACGAGACGCTCCAGAATGGCGAGTAGGTGCCAGCCCCGGTCGTCGCCGGCGAAGGCGTGAATCTCATCCACGATCACGGCTTTGACATTGGACAATAGAAAGCCTTGGTCGGTTCGGCGTGAGATCAACATCGCCTCGATGGATTCCGGCGTGGTCAGGAGAATGTTGGGCGGGTCGCGGCGAATCGCTTTGCGTTCGGACTCCCCGACATCGCCGTGCCAGACGGCGCAGCGCCTACCGACAAAGGCGCTGTATTTCTGCAGTCGCGGTAGCAGATTGTTCAGCAAGGCGCGGATCGGGCAGACGTAAATGACACTCAACCCCTCCCAGGATTCGGTGGCCATGCGCGAGAGGGTTGGAAAGATTGCCGCCTCCGTTTTTCCGCCGGCGGTTGGGGCGAGCAAGAGCACATGCTTGCCCTCGAGAATGGGTTCGATGCTGTCGTTTTGTAGCGGCCGGAGGTCCCGCCATTGCAGGGTGTTGACGATGTGATGCTGGAGGGAGTCGTGGAGCCGGTCGAAAGGCTTCATAGGTTGTCCAACTGGATGTCATCCGCCCGTCCGGCCGCCGAGGCACCGCGTTCTTCCAAGGTCATCTCGGACTCCTGAATATCCAACGAGCCATCGACTACGGGATCAAAGGCTTCGTGCTCGTCTACTTTGTCGATCAGCTGAACGAGCTTCTTGAGGAACAGGCGCGGTGCGATGCCGATCTTGCCGCCGAGTGAGCCGGTGACCTTTTTGGCGAGCCCTTGAACGAGGCGGTCGTCTACTTTGGTTCGAATGCGTTCGGCGTGACTAGCATGCTCCGCGTAGATGTCACGAACCCGGCAGCCAAGGAGCTGCAAGCGATCCATGTCGAAGCCCTGCAGTTTTATTTGCGGTGCGCGGGCACTGTCGAAGCGCCCGTCCGGGCTGAAGTCGGTGGCGAGGCGCTGGGCGATCGGATTGAGCCGCTGGATACCTTTGTCGCCATCGTAGAACGAGGGCGTTCCTGTGATCACCAGGTAGAGTCCGGGAAAGGCGCCTTTGTCGATTTCGTCCATCCACTGGCGCAAGGCGTTCAGGCCTTTGTCGCGCACGTCGCTGCGCATCCGTTGCAGGGTCTCCACTTCGTCGAGAACCAGCACCAAGCCGGCGTAGCCCGAGTCACGTAGAATCAGGAGAAGTCCTTGCAGGAAATTTTGCGCACCGAAGTGATCGATGTCTCCTTTGATGCCGGCGACTCGTTTGACACTTGCGGCGACGCCCCGCTGACCGGAGAGCCAGGCGACCAGTCCTTCGGCGGTCGCGGAATCGTCATTTTCAACCGCTTGAAAATATGCGCGCAGCGCGGCGGAGAACGACGGTGCTTTACGTGCGACCTGTGTCAGGCGTTGCTCCATCAACGTCTGAACCCGCTGCCCGAGTTCCTGTTCGTCCACTTCGACATCTCCCAGTTCGGCGAGCACATCCTGTTCGAGCGCATGGAACCAACCCTCCACAATATCGCGGAACGCTCCATCGCGGCTGGCAGCGGTCGAGAGGCGTTCGAGGCAGCGCCGGTACACCGTTTCGAGGCGATGGAGTGGTGTTTCGGTTTCGGATATCTGCACCTCCGAGGCGGCGAAGCCTTGGCGCTTGGCTCGTTCCTGCATCCAGCGGGAGTAGAAGGTTTTGCCGCAGCCGTATTCGCCCCGGATGGCCTTGAACTCGCTGCCACCACTCTTAACCTTGGCGAGCTCTTCATCCAGCGCTTGCGTAATCCAGTCGAGGCCAACTGCAAATTCGTCGAGTCCCTGACGCGGTACAGTGCCACGGCGGAGGGCGTCGATGATGTCTCGTCGTTTTTCAGGACTGATGTTCATGACAGGTCGAACTGCTCCTCCAGGCGGCGCTGGTTTAATCGGACGGTTTTGGATGTTCGTTCGAGTTCGAGGGCGGCGTAGCCATCCACGCTGAGTAGCGGTGCAACCGCGCTGATGAATCGAACCAAGCGTCCTTCGGAAAGTTTGAGATCTCTTGCGAGCGCCGCCGTATTGGCGGTGCCGCCATGGAGCAGCAGTGCATCGAGCAGGACCCCGAGACGCTTCAGATTGAGTTCGGTGGCGGCTCGCGTGTGGATGGCACGTTGTTCGTCCATGATGCCTGAAGCCATCAAGCGGTTGAACAGGGAATCCTGCTTTTCCGCCGCATGTTCAAATAGGTTTCCGGTCTCGACGGGTGTCTTCGTCGGTTTGCTTGCCGTGGTTTTCGCGCCGGGCGTTTTTGCCTTCGCCGGTTTCGAACTCGGAAGGGGCGGGCCGGATTGAGAAGGTTCGTCCCACCAAGCGGGTGGTGCGATGACATGTTCCTGCCATCCTTCCGGTTCGGTTTGGCCGAAGATGCCGACCGGGACCAACATTTCCAGCGGATGGATTCCGCCATGATAGCCGGTCTGTTTGCCGCTGTAGCGAACATCTTCGCGATAGCTCGAGACGAGTTTCTTTTCCGAGTTGAGAACTCGGTCGCCGCTGATTAACCGTTCGTCCTCGGCAAGGCCTTGTGTGCCCTGATGCCGGTAGCGGCCGTCGGTATCGGAATCGCGTTGTTCCGCATCCTGTTCGAGAAGGTGGCCGTGGTCGCTGGTGATGACCAGCAGCCGGCCAGCACTCTTCGCGGCCGCGATGATCCGTTCCAACAGGGGCACATGTTTCACTTCCCATGGCACTAAAGTTTGATCGTTCTTGGTCAGGCTGTCATCGATCGCATTGACCACGCAACCGATGCATGGCGCGTCGGAATGGATCGCGGTCAGAAAGGCTGGGGCCAGTTCGGCGTTCCCGGCGGTCGCCAGTTCTCCCTTTAAGAACAACTTCGGTCGCGGCGAACCGTGTAACTCCTGCAAGGCACTCGCGAACCCTTTTGTCTCTTCGTGATGCTTGGCGCCTAGACGTCCGCAGAGCAGGCTGGAACGTGAGGCCGCAGTAGTCGAAGGCAAGGCGGCCAAGGCCGGACCAAGCGGGGTTCCGTCTACGGGTGCTAAAGGACGCCAGCCGATATTTTCGGATAGGTCGGCCGCCATTTCATGGAACACCGGCAGGCTCATCCCGTCCATGACGACCAGCAAAACTGGCTGACCGGTTTGGGTGCGCAGAGGCACGACGACTTGTTGGAGCAGTTCTTCCACCTTGAGCAGGCCCGCCGGGTTGGCATCGCAATCTGCGAGAAGATCGGCAAAGGCTTTAGAGCGCGTGGCCTGACGCTCGCGTGCCATTTGAGCGGCCTTGTTGTAGGCGCTCGCAAGGGAAGGGGAGGGGTCCCCGTCGATCAGCCGGGTTCGGGCCCAATCGACAAAGGCATCGTATTTTAAATACTCGACCGCCAGTTGCGCCAAGGTGGTCGGCAACTCTGGCGGGTCCTCGCGCAACCAAATGGCAAGGCGAACCGCCATTTCCATCCGTCGGGTTCGGAACTGCTCCGCCTGCCCCGAGGCGTTCCTATGGGCGAGCACATGCTTGCAGTTTTCCCAGAGCTTGCGCACGCCTTCTTTCGACGGCTTGCCGAGTTCCCGTTTGAGGCGTTCGGCCAAGCGCTCGATTCGTTGATCAAAGCCCAGCGGAGAAACCCGGCTCGCGTGCGCGTCGTCCTCCAGTTTCAGGTCCTTGAGCAGTTCGTCCACATCGCCGCACACCGCACGGACACTGGCGGAGTCGAAGTTCCGCAGTGTTTCTAGTGCGGCTTGGGTCCAGGCAAGGCCCAAGGTCTTTTCCACAGATCTACCGTTGATGTAGCTTTCCAATCGTCCCGTGGCCGCTTCGTTTCCGAGTGAGACTTCCAAGGCGAGACCGACAACTAACAACCCCGGGCCATCTTGAAAGCAGCGTAGAAGGTGAGCTGGTAACTCGCCCGATTCCTCGGCAACCCACTGGGTCAGGTCTGCTCTCGCCTCTTCGGGTAGTTCGTTCCAAGCCTTGAGCGACGACCTCTCCTGTCCCCACTGAAGAATCGAAACCGCGTCGATGACCGGCTCTTTCCAATGGAGGGCTGCGCGGAACACTTCTTTGAGCACGCGGCTTCGTTGTAACACTCCTCCCGTGGCGGGCGTATAGCCACCTTCGGGCAGGTTCTTCAATAGAATGTCCGCCAACCAAGCCGAACGCCGGACGCGTGGATCCAGCCGCCTCGCTTTAAAGGCGTTCTTCAGTCCTTCCCATGGTTTGAGCCGGCCAAGCCTACCGCTGTCGAGCCGGCTCAGAATGTCCAAGCCCAGATCACGGTCAGGCAGCGGCGTAAGGATCACCACCGGGTCGGTCGAACTCGCATCGAGCAGGGCTTCCCGAATCGTCAGCTCCGAGGGGCACCAACGAACCGCCACCGGGCTGCCGTCCACCTGAATGGCGTCCCCAAACCGCCATGGCTCGCGCAACCGAATTCCGATCGCATGTGGACCGATAGGAGACTTCAGCCGCTCCAAGCGGGGGGCGATTTCCTGGCTAAGTTGATTGGGTTCAACGGCGCTCACGCAGCCTCCACGTGACTTCGATATCGTAGGCCTTGAACGCCGAAGCCTCCTGCTCCAATTCTTTCAGCTTGTCTTCCAGTTCTTCGAACGAGGACATCGTCCACGTGCCGGCTTTTTCTCCCGGTGCGGCTGCAGGTACCGGTGGGGGCGGTGTGGCGACTACGCCGCCAACCCCACCGGGAGGAACGACAGGAATGTCTCCGGCTGTGGGGCCGTTCGGTGTGCTGGGTGCTTGGCTTGCCTTGAGCACCCCGTGAATCAGTTGTTTCGCATCGCGTTCCGCTTGGCCAAGTGCACCAGCTAAGCTGGTAACATGCTCGTCTTCGGCAACCGCCTGGCCAAGTGCACCAAGAATCCTGTCTCGTTGCGCAGCATGGTCGTCAGCCAGATCCCGCAGCATTTCCAAGCTCTTCCAATCGGTTTTGTCGAAGGCTTGCACCAACGTGCCGGCTTGTTTCATTGCGGTTCCGACTGCGCCGTCTGCGATCGTCCGGCTGGCTTGTGCGACGGCCGCTACAAGAGCGTTGTCGCCCAAGCTGCCAAGTGATCCCGTCAGGCTTTGTGCCGCCACAGCGGTGGCGATTCGTGGCGAATCATCGGACACTCCTGGCAGGGACTTCGGCAGGTCGCGCAGGCGATTCGCCAAGCCCCCGAGTGCCTGGTGGTTTTCGCTTGAGCAGATGTTGCGAACTTGATGGCAGAACGCGGCGACGTTCTGAGCATTGCATAACGGCGGCGGTGT
>ENA-ORXR01000675-ORXR01000675.1-marine-metagenome-genome-assembly--contig:-NODE-675-length-42920-cov-11.720958_pt1 | contig 42920 bp, 32 predicted proteins | sample MGYA00237866_ERZ511479 | MGnify/ENA metagenome assembly ERZ511479
CTACGTTTTTTGCCTTGATCCATTTTGAACAATTCTAAATCCTTTTCCGTCATCTAAAAATAGAAATGGTATAATATGAGAACTCAATAAGCATAACGTTCTATTGATATCATTATTAAAGAATGCTAATCATGGACTTTTATTTAAAGCGTTGATTGACAAAATTTAGGAGGACTTAGACGATAATAAGTTTATGGATTGTGCAATTGCTGGAAATGTAAAGTATGTAGTTACAAATGATAAGCATTCTTTATTATTCATAATCATTGATAGAATCTATCTATTAAGTTAGAAGTGCTTCATAGAGAATTTCTATCGGATGTAAAGCTTTCTTTCCTGTGCCATCTGTAATCTGATGCCTACAGGAAGTTCCAGTAGCTGCGATAATTGTATCTTCTTTTTCATTTCTGATGGCTGGAAATAATACGAGTTCGCCTATTTGCATACTCAGTTCATAATGTTCCTTTTCGTAGCCAAAAGATCCTGCCATACCGCAGCATCCTGAGGGGACGATTTCTACAGCGTAATTTTTTGGCAGTGATAGTAGCCAAGCACTATTTTGGATATTACTTATGGCTTTCTGATGGCAATGACCATGCAGTAATATTTTTTTATTTGTATCATGAAAGGAGGAAGATTTTATATTTCCTTCTGCTATTTCGTTGGCAATAAACTCATCAATTAACAGACAACTTTCTTTGATATTTTCAGCATGAGTTTGTAATTCCTTATCTACAAGTTTAGGATATTCATCTCTGAAACTCAGGATTGCAGATGGTTCTATTCCTATAAGAGGTGAACTATCGGAGATTAAAGGACCAAAAACTTTTACATTTTTATTTGCATAATGCTGAGCGAGTTTTAGCAAGCCCTTAGAGATTGCTGCCCGACCACTTTCTATATGATCTACTAATTTTACATTGTATCCTAGAAAGGTGAGTAGTCTTATTGCTTTGATACCTATGGGACTATCGTTATAGTTGGTGAATTCGTCACAGAAAAAATATACTTCTTTTATATATTTTTTAGGTTTTATATAATCCTTTTTATACCAAGACCGGAGACTTACTTTATTGATAGTTGGCAAGTTTCTCTTCTGTGCTACGGAGAGAATATTTTTAAGAAAAGAAGAAGTGAATTTGTTAGCGAGGAAAAAATTAGCAAGAGGTCTGATTTTGTAGCCTAATGCGTTTAAGGTATTTATATTAGCAAAGGCTTTAGAGCGCAGAGGTGTACCATTTTTTCTATTATACTGATAGGTAAACTCCGCTTTCAGAGTAGACATGTCAACACTGGAAGGACATTCTGAACTACAGGCCTTGCAGGATAAGCAAAGCTCCATCACCTCTTTTATTTCTTTGTGATCAAAGGGATTTTTCTTATCATTAGTGGTAAGGAATTCCCTGAGTGTATTCGCTCTGGCTCTAGTTGTATCTTTCTCATTTCTAGTTGCGTGATAGCTAGGACACATTGTGCCGCCAGATAGGGGTAGTTTTCTACAATCACCAGACCCATTACATTTTTCAGCAGCTCGTAGTATACCACCAGTATGTGAGAAATCAAAAATGGTCGACGGTTCTTTTACTTTTGCATCTGCTTCATATCGAAGCATCTCTTGCATTGGTGCAGCATCTACAATTTTGCCAGGATTAAAAATATTATTGGGGTCCCAAGTATATTTTAAACGCTGGAATAATGCATATATTTTTTCTCCTACAACAATGGGAATAAATGGTGCGCGAACTCTACCATCTCCATGTTCACCACTGAGGGATCCTCTATATTTTTTCACTAGCTCTGCTACATCTCTACTTATCTCGTAGAATTGTTTTCTATCTTCTGATTGCTTAAGATCTAGGATGGGCCTTAAATGTATTTCGCCAGCTCCTGCGTGAGCATAATAGACAGATCGTTGTTTGTATCTAGCCATTAATTGGCTAAAATCTTTTATATAATCGGGTAAGTCCTCTAGGGCTACAGCAGTATCTTCTATACAAGCCACCGCTTTTTTGTCACCTGGGATATTTGCTAATAGTCCTAAGCCTGCGCTCCTCAGTGCCCAGACTTGTTTAGACTTTTCCCCTGGAATGATAGGGTAGGCATAGCCTAGCTTATGTGACTGAAGATCTGTTATAAGTTGCATAGCTTTTTGTAAAGCTAGTTCTTTAGTTGTCGCCCTTAGCTCTACCATCAGCACTGCTTCTGGATCACCTTCTATGAAAAATCTATTTTCACGTTGTTTTTTATTCTCCTTTGTACAGTCAAGGATGATCTTGTCCATAAGCTCGCAAGCTGAGGGTAGGTGGCGCATAGATATTTGTGTTGCAACTAGGCTGTCCTGAAGATTAGTGAAATGTATGGCCACAATATTATGATAGGGCAACGGTAAGGGATCTATATGTAATTTTATTTCTGTTGTAAATGCGAGTGTTCCTTCAGAACCAGCAAGAAGTTTACTGAAGTTAAATGGTGTCTCAGAATGCTGAAAAGCTGAGCTTTCTAGTAAGTAATCTACTGCATATCCTGTATTGCGCCTATGTATAGATTTTTTGGGTAGCTGTGTTTCTAATTCATATATAAGATCTTTATTTGTAAATTCTTCTTTGATACTTTTGTATAATAAGGCTTCTAAAGTTTCTCCTTCACATTTCTTTTCAAACTCACTTTTAGTTAGCTCCGAAAAAAGAGTTGTAGATCCATCTGAGAGGATGCACTCTAGTGCTAAGACGTGCTCACGCGTAGTACCATACTCTATGGATGTTGTGCCGCTAGAATTATTTCCTACCATACCTCCTATCATCGCACGATTAGCAGTAGAAGTTATAGGACTGAAAAAATACCCATGAGGTTGTAGAAATGCATTAAGCTCATCTCTGATAACACCAGGTTGTACGATGACATAGTTTTCTGCCTTATTAAGTTCCATGATTTTTGTAAAGTGCTTAGATAGATCTACTACGATTCCATTTCCAACACACTGACCTGCTAATGAGGTGCCACCACCACGTGGGATAAGAGAGGTCCCCTGCTCATGGGCAAAGGTGATCAATTTTTTTATGTCACCTTTTGTTTTTGGTAAGGCGACAGCTAGTGGTATTTCTCTGTACACAGATGCATCGGTCGCGTAGATGGTTCTCGATAGACTATCCCATAATAATTCACCTGCTAATGAGTCTGCGAGGGAAGCTAGTGCGTTACTGATGTCTATTTTTTTCATAGCTTGCTAGAAAGGTAATTTAGCTAAGTCTACATTACCGCCGGACAAGATAATACCTATCTTTTTATTTTGGAATATTTTCTTTTCTTTTAGTACGGCTGCAAAGGGTACGGCACAAGAAGGTTCTATAATAATTTTCATTCTCTCCCATATCAGTTTCATGGCTATGATTATCTCTTCTTCCTCCACTCTTATAATGTTCTTTACGTATTTTTGTATGATGGGAAAAGTAACTTCGCCTAGGTTTGTTCTTAGACCATCTGCAATAGTGTTCACTGTTTTGTTAGCAGTGAGCACTCCAGTTGTAAAAGATTGGTAGGCATCATCTGCACCAAAAGGTTCTGCTCCATAGGTTTCGCAGTCTTTTCCTAGGTATCTTGCTGATAGTGCTGTGCCAGATATTAATCCACCCCCACCAATAGGAGCTAATAAACAATTGAGATCAGGATGGTCTTCTAATAATTCTTTAGCAGCGGTTCCCTGTCCATAAACAACATGTATATCATTATAAGGATGTAGAAATGTTGCTCCTCTTTCTTTCGCTATCTGATCAGCTGTTGATTCTCTTGCTTCTTGCGTGGACGCACATTGTATTACCTCTCCTCCATAAGCTCTAACAGCATTTACTTTTACTTGGGGCGCATTTTCTGGCATAACGATATATGCCTTTATGCCCATATTTTTTGCTGATAAAGCTACGGCTTGAGCAAAATTTCCAGAGGAATGTGTGACGACGCCTTTTTGTTTTTGTTCCTCAGATAGATGTAACATAGCATTCGCAGCGCCTCTCATTTTGAAGGCACCCATCTTCTGAAAATTTTCGCATTTAAACCAAATTTCTGCTCCAGCTATTTTATTAAGCAATTCAGATTTCATCACAGGAGTCCTATGTATAAATGAGTCAATTCTTATGCTTGTTTGTATAAGTTCTTCTTTATGCATATCGATAATTATACTGCGGCGGTAGCTTCTATTTCTAATAGACAGCCATAATGAAGTTCTCTTGTAGGGATTATAGCTCTTACTGGCTTATGGTTAATAAAGAATTCGCCATAGATTTTATTTACAGCATCCCACATATCTATGTTAGGAATATAAATTCTCATTTGTATAATCTTATCGATAGTACTTCCTGCTTCTTCTACAATTAGTTTTATATTTTCTAGAACCTGAATTGTTTGAGCTTCTATACCTTCAGGTATTTCATTAGTCTCTAAATTTTTAGGTAACTGCCCAGCTATGTATAGGCAACCATTATGTTCTATACACATAGAGTAGTGACCGCCTGGCTGTGGCATTTTATCAGTAGTTATTATTTTCATAGCTGGATATTTTCAAAAAATTAAAAATAAACTAATGATTTGACAATCACTGTAAATAGTCAGGATAGTTCTTAGGATATGTGCTCGTTGAAAATTAGAAGCTCTTTAATAAATACTAATGAGCTTGTAAGGCTTATTAGTGTAGTAGATATATTTTATAAGTTAAAATCTATTTTCTTATTTCATTTTTAATTTTCTTGAGTTGCTGATATAGATCTGATGGATTGAAGGGTTTGCTTATATGTCCATCCATTCCATTCTCTTTCACTTTATTTTTCACATCTACAGCCGCTGATGCTGATAGAGCAATTATAGGAATTGTTTCGTTATGTGAGATGCCTGATGAACGTATAGCTCTGGATGCATCGTAGCCATCCATGACAGGCATTTGGAGATCCATGAGAATAAGGTCGTAGTTTTTCTTAGACGCCATTTCTACAGCAATCTGACCATTCAATGCAATCTCAAAGTTTATGTCCCATTTACGGAAGAATTTCTTTATGACCATAATATTCATCTTAAAATCTTCTGCAACTAAGATAGACATTCCGTCTAACCCTTGGAAGGACGGTACCATAGACGAATATTCTATTTTCTTTTCTGTAAACTTATCAGATACACCTAAGTCTAAAGAAAAACTAAAGGTAGATCCAACTCCGATTTTACTAGATAGTTTGAGTTCGCTATTCATTAGGGTAAGTAATTTTTTACATATAGCAAGACCTAGGCCTGTGCCCCCATATTTACGAGTTGTATTTTTATTGGCTTGAGTAAATGACTCAAATATCTTTACATGTTTTTCTTTCTCGATTCCTATACCGGTATCTATTACTTGAATCATAAGTCTTACCTGTTGTTCATCTATTGTAACAACTTCTATATCTAAGATTACTTTGCCAGTTTCTGTAAACTTTATAGCATTGTTAATAAGGTTGGTAAGTACTTGAGAGAGACGCATAGAATCTCCCTTCATAACCTGAGGTAGCAGATCATCTTTCTTAATAATAAATCGAATATTCTTCTCTGCAGCCTTTTGAGAAAAAGTACTCTGTAAACCATTAATAATATGTTCTATACTGAAATCTTGAACTTCTAACTCTAAGCTACCATTCACAATTTTGTTAAAATCTAGGATATCATTTACAAGACCTAGAAGATGTTCTGATGAATATTTTAAAGCATTGAGGTTTTCTAATTGTTCTTCCTTGGGGTCTTCTAAGAGTAAAAGATGACTAATGCCTATTACGGCATTTAGAGGTGTTCTTATTTCATGAGACATCACGGATAGAAACTCGCCTTTGGCCTTGTTAGCTTCAGTTTCTTTATCTTTCGCCCTTATTAGTTCTATCTCAAATTCTTTAAGCTTTGTAATGTCAACTATAGTTCCTAGTGAGCCTTTATATTTTTTATCGCTGTCAAATTTTAATCTAAGAGATAGATCTAAGTATTTTTTTTCTCCGCTTTTAGTATCTATTTCTAATGTTTTATGAAAAAAATCAACCTTAGAATCTTTGATATTATGTATAATTGATTGGTCTTTCTTTACTATATCTTCTAGATATTCTGTAAATGGACTTCCGATACAATCATCTACTTTGTAGCCTGTAAGTTTCTCCCATGCAGAGTTTAGGTATATCCAATTATCATTTTCGTCAATTTCAAAAATAACCTCTTGTATATTATTGACAACTCTTTCTAGTCTTCCAGTTATAGTTGCTACATTTTTCTTTAGTTTTTTGTTAGCTAGAAATAATTCTTGAGAACTTTTTTCAAGTATATTTTCTGCTTGTTGTAGGTCCTTAGTAAATTCTATGTAAGCATCATTAACTTTATTGAATATTGGAGACATGAGATCTATCTGTTCAGTAGATAACGCTGATTTTTTTATTTGTCTTCTTAATAATCTATGAAAATCTTTCATTCTGAAAAAGTAGTAATGGTCATAGTTTGATTATGTAGAGCACAAGGTGTGAACTTGTTAAAAGGTGCTATTTCTCCATAAGAGTAAAACCCAGTAGTATAAATACCTTCTCCTAGTACTTCATTTACAGCTTCTACTTCTTCTTCTACCATTTGCTTCAGGACTAATCTTCGACCTACACAACTAATGAGAAAAGCTAATTCTGCTTTAGATCCTATTTTACTTTGGCTTATTTGAGCTGATTCCTCTGCACCATTGATTAGTCGATCTATATTGGCTTTCATTAATCTCACATAAGACCCTTGATCTATATTTCCCGCAAAGGTTAAACTCTGGGCCTCTTCGTCTACTGCTAATATTGTTCTCACTACTGGCATCTGGTTTGTCTCATCTCGCATGCTTAATGGAAAGAGTAGTCCTGAGCCAGGTAGATCTTTAGCTTTTTCTCCTAAGAAAGATTTATATAAGCTTAGCGCAGGTTCACCATCTAACTCATATAGCACGTTATTTTCTGACTTGGTCACCATCCTTTCTAGCCCAAAACTGTCCCATCCACCTTTAGATCCAAATCCAACTTTTAGGCTCTCGCTATAGAAACCAAGTCCTAGTACTGTTTTTGATTTTATTGTATTCTTATTTATGAGAAAGGTGGTATTAAAATCCGAGCCATCACCCGCTAATCCGCCTGTTATACTTATATTAGGTAAGAGATCTTCGTGTAGACCCTTTACTAATTCAGCTCCATTGATATGGAGTCCATCACTGAGTACCATAATGTGTTTAAGCTTATCAGCGGATAAAGCGGCACTTATAGCCCGTCCCGCTTTGAAGCTATCTTCAGACACACTATCTAATTCTATTTCTACTAGTTTTAGTTTAGTTTTTTCAAACTTTACAGCAGTAAGTGCAACAGTTTTGTCATGTACTTGTGAGCCTATGATTTCTCCAGAAGTAGAGCAGCCAAAAATAATAGATGAGGGGAACTGGTTCGATAAGTTATCTAGAAACTTCTCTTTCTCCACATACAGGGGAGACATGAATGTAAAAATAACGTCTGGAACAAACTCAATATCTGTAAGTAAGATCTCTTTTGAGTCTTTTATAGATTTTTGGTATACTTTCATTTTGGATTATTATAGTCTATAACAATTGGATGTAAATATAAAACAATTCATACATGGAAGTAAATGCTAGTTTACATTTATGGTGTTATCGACCACTATACTACTTAATTCAAATGGGGTTGTTGATCAGTAGTTCATTTTCTAGAAAAAAAAGCAGTAAATATTTACTGCTTTTTTTCTAGAAATATACGGTTTGACTTTTGTTATTTGACAAATTGAAGAGACGCTAATCCTGATGTTAGAAAATACACACCTGAAGGTAAGTATGATATATCTATCGTATGATCACTAGCTACCCCTCTGAATACTCTTTTACCTGATGCATTATAAATTTCTATTTGTCTTGTACCTTCTGAGTTTATGAGCCGAAGTGCACCCGCATCTACATACGCTTTTAGCGTAGCTGTTTTCACATTTACAGAAATGACATCAGAATAAGTATATCTACCGTCAAGGTCTAGTTGCTTAAGGCGGTAATAGTTGATTCCATAAGTTCCGTGCTCATCTACAAAAGTATAATTAGTATTTCTATCGCTATTTCCCTTTCCTTTGACGAAACCGATATTTTCCCAGCCGCTGCCATCTGCTGATTTTTGAACCTTATACCCCTCATTGTTTATCTCCATAAGAGTAGACCAATCTAGGTATACAGATGTACCCATTGCTTTTCCACTAAAAGCGTGTAATTCTACTGGCAAACTGCTATCTACAGTAAGTTTATAAGATGGCGGAGAAAATTCAGTGTTAACTGTAAAGTTTAAAGGGACATCAAGTTCACTTAGATCTTCTGTGTAATTAGTAGTGCCTTCCGTCATGAATCTTATGAGTTCGTAGCAAGATCCACCTGTTATTCCTGGACCTCCAGAAACTAACTTAACGGTTCCTTCTAGATTTAATACACCGTTAATAACTAGTTGATCATGGGAAACGCCTGGTACTGGATCTCCTTCTATCTCTAATACAAGTATACCAGTAGTCCCTTGTGTGTAGTCACCATTTATTGTCATTATTCCTGGAGAGTTTCCAGGCTCTAAGTTGCCATTATTTGTGATATCTCCTCCGAAGTTACCGGTCCCTTTTATAATTCCTATGTTTTGAAAAGGATCTATAAAGGTGACTTCCGCATTATTGACAAGTGTACCAAAATTATTAAATATACCTCCGCCTAGTATAGTAACTGCTGGTTCAGAATCTTCTAAAAGTTGTATCGTACCAGAATTATTAATTACACCTTCAAGTTCGAATAATCCTTCAAAATTAAAAGTTCCAAGATTATTGAAAACTCCACTCATTTCGTTAGTAAACCCTGAGCTTGATTCTCCATAGATCTCTATTTCTAAGGTGCCAGCGTTTGCCATAATATTTTGATTAGAAAAGTTATGACAGTGCAGTTGAGCATTGGGTTCATTATAAATAGATCCCGAGGAATAGTTGTCCACATCAAAATTCATAATAGAACTATGGTTAGTAAAGAACCCTGAATTTTCTAAAGTTCTAGGAAATTCTACAGCGCTTATGGATCCGTAATTTTCGAAGTCTTCAGTATTGAAGATCGATACATCGATAAGATCCTTTCCAGTATGGTTTACAAATGTGCTGTTGTTGTCTATATACCCATCACTATCCATCGTTCCATGATTATTAGTAATTCCCGGAATCTCGTTATTGATGTTTACACCAGAAAAGAGACCATAATTATCAATACTTCCAGTATTTTGAATGGACCCAGCGGCTACAAGACCATCATTTACAAAAATCCCAGCGTTTATTAAGAACCAGTTAGAATCTTCAGTCTGAGGTTCTAATGCCCCCGCAGTAGTGATAGATATGGTGCCATCATTAGTATAAAGAGTTTGATCTATCAACTTGCAATTGCCATTTATCGTGACATTATCGCCAGCCATAATATTTTCTCCAGGATAAGTATCCCAAAGTGCTACATCAGTCCATAGTCCATTTCCTGTGAAAGTAAAGTTTGCTGAATAAGCGAGATTTACACACAATATAAGTGTGAGAAAAACAAATACATTTTTCATAGTGGTAAGTTTATCAGTTAGTAATCGAATGACAATCAATATACTATACATTTACTTGTAAAGCGTATTTTCAATAAGATTTTCTAGTAACAAATGATATTTTAACTTATAGGCGAATTGTGGAGATTCTCTTAAATATAAGTTCTGCTTAGATTCACGTAATAATTTTACTAGAATTTCAATTTTAACTACTTAAATTTCATTTTTCCTAATAGCTTCACAAACTAAAATAAATATCTAAAATTATGTTTGACAAAAGTACCTTCCAAAATAAAGTAGCCCTTGTAACCGGTGGAAGAAGTGGTATAGGCTATGCTATAGCTAAACAGTTACTTACCCTAGGAGCCAAAGTCGTTATCTGTTCCAGAAAAGAAGATGCATTGAGAGCAGCGGAACTGAAGTTATCTGGATACGGAGAAGTAAATGGTTGGACTTGTGATATAAGAGAAACGGAACAGATAATAGCGCTAGGAAATAATATAAAAGAAAGGTATGGAAGATTAGATATTCTTGTAAATAATGCAGGAGGGCAGTTCCCTGCTCTTGCGGAACATATTAATGATAAGGGGTGGAATGCTGTGATCAATAATAATTTGAACGGCACTTTCTACATGACAAGAGAAATGGCTAAGCTATTTTTTATACCACAGAAAAGTGGTGTAATTGTCAATATCATTGCAGACATGATGAGGGGGTTTCCTGGAATGATTCATACGGGAGCAGCAAGAGCCGGGGTAGAAAATATGACGAAAACATTAGCGCAAGAATGGAGCGATTATAACATACGTATAAACTGTGTAGCTCCTGGAATTATAGACTCTTCTGGATTAGAAAACTATCCTCCAGAGCTGCACGCTATGTTTGATGATGCTAAGAAGGTAATACCCTTGCACAGATTTGGAAGTGTAGAGGAAGTGTCAAATGTGGTGTGTTTTTATGCGAGTGATCTATCTTCTTATGTGACAGGGACGACCTTGTATGTAGATGGAGCTCAGCACCTTAATTATGACAAAATGGGACTTGCCAGAGTCATAAAAGAAATGATGAGTAAGTAAAATATAGGTTTGTAGTCGGGGGACTGATACAACATAGATTTACTTAAGCATAATCCTTCAATATCTTAAGAACCTTATCGACATCCTCTTGCTCTACATAAGTCTGCCCTATAACTATACGTATGATGTAAGTTTCATTCATCTTAGTATGAGAAAGAAATACTTTTCCCTGATTATTAATCTGATCTAATATTTCTTTGTTTTTAAGATTCGTGGCTTTTAGATCTAAGCCTGCTTCTATATATCTAAAACAGGTAAAGTTAAGAATAGGATCTTGCATGATTTCTATAGTACCCCAGTCAGCGATTTCTTCTGCGAAATAAGTATTTAGTTGTATATGTTTTCTAAGTTTTTCTCGAAGACCTTCTAAGCCATAACTCCTTATCACAAACCATAGTTTAAGCGCTCGGAATCTTCTTCCTAGCGGTACGCCCCAGTCTCTATAATCATTGACCATCCCTCGCGTATTTGTCTTTAGATATTCCGGTAATACCTCTAAAGTTTTTATCAGCGATAAGGTGTCCTTTACATAATAAGCCGTACAATCAAAATTAGTGAACATCCACTTATGAGGATTAAAAACAAAACTATCAGCATCCTCTATTCCCTCCGACATCCATCTGTACTCCGGCAACAAAAGTGCAGTTCCGGCGTAAGCGGCATCGACATGTAACCATATATCGTACTTCTTACAGATGACCGCTATTTCCTTTAGTGGATCTACAGCTACTGTACCTGTGGTACCTATAGCTATGATGACACAAGTCGGTATCTTTCCATTTTCTATATCGAGTTCTATCTGATTCTGTAGTAGGTCGGCTCTCATGGCTCGCTGTTTATCTACATCTATTTTCATTAGGTTCTTTTTTCCTATTCCAGAGATACCAACCGCTTTGTCTATAGAAGAATGTATATCTTTAGAAGCATATATTCTTAGGTTGTTAGGAACGCCTTCCTCATTAGATGTGAAGTTTGTTTTTATTTCTCTTGCAGTAAGGATAGCCACGAGTGTTGCCGTGCTAGCTGTATCCTGTATGACCCCTTCAAAACTTGTGGGAAGACCTATGCTTTCTCTTATCCATTCCATCATTCTTTCCTCTAGCTCAGCTGCTGCAGGTGATGTTTCCCAGATCATGCACTGTGCTCCTAACGCTGCGGTAATAAACTCAGCCAACACAGATTCTACTGAAGAATTAGCAGGGAAGTATGCATGAAAATTGGGATGCTGCCAATGCGTTATGCCAGGGAGAATTATTTTATTCAGGTCTGTCATAATATCCGCCAGATCTTCGCCATGAATAGGAGGGGAAGACGGAATTTGATCGTAGATTTCTTTTGGCGATGAGGAGGATTTTACTGGAAATTTAGATAGATCATTATAATAATCTTGAATCCATTGGATGATCGTAGTAGCATTTTCTAAGAAGTCTTTTTTTTCCAGCATGAGTTCTAATTTCTTACGTATCTAAATTAAATTTATGTCAATTTAAAATAAATATGTACTAAACTATTGCATCATACATAATTATGTTTTTTCTTTAGTCATTATTTTGAAAACATCACTTTATAACTCATAAAATAATAGAGTCAATTATGTCTAAACCACGTGTTGTAAAAGATTATGAAAAGCTGGACGAAGAGGTCTTAACTCAGGTCAAACTAAATTATCCCTATGGTTTTGATAAGTATCTAGTCACTTTTGTAAATGCGCAAGGGAAAATAGTTTCTGCTTTACCGTTTGAGACAGATGATCGATTCTATCTTATCAGAATGACCAAGGCTGAGGCGCATGAAATTATGGAGGAGGATGAAGATTATGATGATGAAGGTAACTTGACAGATGAGGCTAAGGATCAGCTAGAGCAGGATCATGAAGATAATATGAATGAGGCAGAACAAATACCTGATGACTAGCCCAGCTTGTTGTTACATTGGGTATAAAGGGTATACAACTTAGCTTAGATTACTTCTTTTTTATATTGGCTTCATAGATTTCTAGCCACTGTTTTAGTGTCATTTTTTGCATAAGTTCTGCTATAAGTTCGTAAGGTATTTCTTCCACTTTTTTGAACCTCACACAGCTTTTTCCCATATCTAGTTTTCTCTTGCAGTGCTTAGGATACTCATTTACAAACCAGTCATGCAGCTCGGGATGAGCATAGATCCCACTGTGATATAGTGCGATAAAGTTTTTCTGATTAGCTATATTTACAAATGGGACAGGTAATGCGGGATTGCAATGGTAGCCCTCAGGATAGGTCGAAAGCGGCACATAATAAGCGGGCATACCATACCCCATACCTTCTTCGAAGCCCTTTGGAATATTCGTTTTTATCGTCTTACGTAATTTTATAAAAGCTGCTTTTCTTTCCTCAGGTAGTACTTCTATATATTCTTTGATCGTTGTTGCCTTTGACATAATCACACAAATTTTAATCTAAGATAATGAATACTGAATATAATAATGGTTTCTATTTAGGATATGCAGAAATAGTAATAAGTAATGGACTGGATAGTTTCATATAATTTTAGTCGCTCTTTTTAATTTGTCAATGGGATTATTGCATATTGACTTAACTTTTATCTCTTTTACCTTGTTATAGTAAAGCATGATCAGTAAACCGCGAAGCATACACGATAAAAATACAACGAACTGGAAACAAAGTTTCACTGCTCTTAAGTATATCCCCAGATTTTTTAAAAAAGTATATGAGGCCAGTCCCCTGTTGTTTGTGTATAATATTATTGCGAGGCTTACGATATCTGTGAGTCCTGTAGCTATGCTGTGGGTAGGTAAGCTCATTGTGGATGAGGTAGTAGGTCTGGTCAACAAAGAAATTCAAGATTCGGATCAGTTATGGTGGTATGTAGGTATAGAATTTGGCTTGGCTGTTATTACAGATTTGCTTAACAGATCTATCCAACTAACAGATGGCCTTATCGGAGATCTTTATGCTAACAAGTCTTCGGTAGAGATCATTAAGAAAACAGGTGAGGTAGAGCTAGAGCAATTAGAAGATCCAGAATTCTATGATAAGCTAGAGAGGGCGAGAAGGCAAACAACAAGTAGGGTAACCCTAATGTCAAATGTGCTATCTCAGTTCCAAGATCTGATAACGATCATTTCTTTGATAACTGGACTCATCGTCTTCGAACCATGGCTTATAGTATTGCTTGTGGTTTCTATTATCCCTGCATTTCTCAATGAGATAAAATACAGTCGATCTACTTATTCTCTTGCAAGAGGATGGACAACAGAGCGGCGAGAATTAGACTATCTACGTTACACAGGTGCAAGTGACAAGACAGCTAAGGAGATTAAATTATTTAATCTTTCTGATTTTATTGCTGATCGGTTTGACAAACTTTCTCATAGATATTATCTGCAAACTAAAAAGCTAAATATTCAGAAAAATCTATGGGGAGGCGTATTCAATGTTCTAGGTGTGGTCGCGTATTATGGTGCTTATATTCTAATCATTGCGAGAACTATTGCTGGTGTGATCAGTATAGGTGAATTAACATTCCTGTCTGGTTCATTTAGAGGATTGCGTGCTCGTATGCAGGGTATGTTTACAAGGTTCAGCAGGATAACAGAAAGTGCCTTATATCTTAAAGACTATTTTGATTTTCTAGATATCGAGCCAGTGACGGTAGCTGCTGGTCTGCTGCAGACTATTCCTATAGAGGTGAAAGAGGGGTTTGAATTTAGGAATGTACATTTTAGTTATCCTAATGCAGAAACTAAAGTGCTCAAGGGCATAAACTTTAAGCTTAGGGTAGGAGAGAAGATGGCTTTTGTGGGAGAGAACGGAGCCGGAAAAACTACACTGATCAAACTGATTTTGAGATTCTACGAACCTACAGAAGGAGAGATATTACTAGATGGTATAGATATAAGAAACTTTGATAAGGTGGCATATCAGAAATTATTTGGTGTCATTTTTCAGGATTTTGTCAAATATGATTTTACTGCTGGAGAAAATATTGCTGTGGGTAATATAGATCAGAAAAATGATAGTCAACGAATAGAGCATGCTGCAGAGTTAAGTCTAGCGGAGGAGGTAATTAAAATTTTACCAAAAGGTTATGATCAGCGATTAGGAAAGAGATTTAAGGAAGGGCAGGAATTGTCTGGAGGTCAGTGGCAAAAGATCGCGCTGGCAAGAGCTTATATGAAAGATTCAGATATTGTAATTTTGGATGAACCTACTTCTGCACTAGATGCTAGAGCAGAATACGAAGCCTTCCAGAGATTTATAGGTCTGACTAAAGGAAAGACTTCTATTATTATATCTCATAGATTTAGTACCGTAAGAATGGCAGATCGAATTCTGGTACTGAAAGACGGTCAAGTCTTAGAACTAGGAACCCATGAAGAATTATTAAGTAACGAAAATCTTTACTCGGAATTGTTTAATCTACAAGCGGAGGGGTATAGTTAGGTATTAGGTATTAGGTATCGGGCATCGGGCATCGGGCATCGGGCATCGAGTATTATGTCCCCTCATAATATAGTTTGACAAAATCCAGATGTTAATTTGAGCAGTTGATTATCTGTTAAGCTCTTCATAGGCTGCGACTATACTCGTAATACATTGTTTAGTTTTCCTAAATTCCAATTACTAAGATCCAGCTGTTAATTTGTAGGGTTGATAATTTGTAAAGCTAATAGCAAATATTCATCCCTTCACAAATACTCAAATCACCAAATTAACAAAAATACCTCCCCAATACCAGAAACCCAATACCCAATACCTATTCAAAACGCTTCATTCAAGGTGATATAAAAATTAACCCCATCTCCTCCGCTAGCTACATCTAATCGCAATCTTGCACCCTCTTTGGGGTCGAGTAGAAAACGAAATCCTATGCCATAAGACCATCGAACTTTATGATCAAAAGCATTTGCTAGTTCGTCAGAAACCAAGTTAGAAGTTAGAAAAGTAATACCACTAAATCTTTTGTAAAGTGGAAACCGAATTTCGCTTTGTAAGGAGAGGATATCATAGTTGAGATATCTTCTGTCTGCGATTCCTCTAGCTCGATTAGAAGATCCTATGTAAGGGAGATCAAAGAAGGGGGTTCCGCTAGAGGCATGAGAAAAATTAAGTTGGTTAGCTAGAGTCCAGTCTTTTTTTAATGGCAGATAATACCGGATATCTAGGTTATATTTCCAATAACTAAAATCAGTAAATAAGAAATCGACACTACGCTGAAATTCTGTTTCCAGATAGAATCCTTTTGTACTAGATAAGATATTATTTCTCGTATCTAAGTAGAGTAGGAAAAAGATGGTAGACTTCGTTCCTCCTTGGTATCCTATGGGTTGCTTACGATCTAGAATGCCTCCTGATTCGATTTCTGTAATATTGAAATAGTCAAACTTATAGCCTATACCAAGATGTAATTTTTTATAAATGTTTCTCGCATAACTGGCATACATTCTAGGAAAAGTAACATTGTATATTTCTAGATCGTTCTTAAGCGATTCATTGCCTATACCGTAGAAGTTATAGAAATACCTATAGAATCCGAGTTCTCCTTTTATACGAGTTTTTGTATTGTTCTTATAGAGTTCAAAGGGAATAAATAATAGAAACTGATTCTTTAGAGTGTATGCAGCACTCAGAATAACCTGTGAAGGTCTACTGTGCTCGGGCTCTTCAGAAAATCGAAAAGTTGTTATACCTAGAGCTCCTAGTCCTAGACTTGTTTCGGGCAGATAGAAGGCTACAGGAAAGAGCGTTGTTTTTCTATTTTTTATATAGGAGCTATCAGTTACTTGAGCAAACAAGCACTTGGAAAATAGAGAAACAAGAAAAATTATAGTTAGTAATTTTACATTCATTGATTTTACAAATATATACTAATTGACGATGGATAAATATAAATTCTCATTGGTTAATTTCATGTAATCTATTATTGCTCACAACCCAAAATTAGTGTAATCATTTAATCCCAAGTAATTTAAATATGAACTTTATAAGCTTAATTAGATGAGATATCAGAGCTAAGTAAGTAAGGTCCCTATAAATAATATAATACACAGTGAATGATCAGTTTTTCACCATATGCTATTTTTCATTTTGCAGGCATGAATAGGTATGCTAGGATATAGCAGGGTAGACTTCCTTAATGTTAAGTTATTTAATTTTTATGCAATTATTAGGAAGGAAAAATTAAAAACTGTAACTTACTAACGATAACAAATTAATCATTTTAAATTAGCAAACATGAAAATTTTATTTTCTAGGCACGTTCGTGCACTTTCTTTCTTCTTTCTTCTTTCTTCTTTCTTCTATTCTAATTTTTAACGCCTGTTCTAAGGATCAGATGGGTGAAAATACTAGCATAGAACAAGAATTACAAATAGAACAACGATCCACTTCCAATGCAGCAGAACTTAACGACAAACTCGGAGATTTCGATGATATGTTAAGAGGAGATAATACGCTTAGTTATACTTTCGATCAGTTTATCAAAGGCAGTGAGCTTATGATTAACGCCAGATACGGCAGAAGGGATATCAATAAGCCTAGAACAGTTACTTACTCAGACCAGCTTACGGTATTACGAGCAAACTTCACTAATCCAGACTACAGGGTTATCTACACAGATGTGTATAATGCTGTAAAAGATATGTTCAATACTGACTATGGTGGTAACGGCAGTATCAAGCACGTTTCTATAAAAGTTAGCGTGAATCCTAACAATGATTATGATGTTGATATTAGGCTTATAATTAATGGGGGACCTATGCCTATCTTACCCAATGCAAATTGCGCTAATAATTTCTCAACAACAGATGATTGGGATTGGGCTAATGGTTCTTGTGATGATGTGATTCCTACGAGTGGAGCTGCAGATCAGCTCCAGACAGATTTAAATTTATATTTTGATGATAATCCAGGAACGATTGTTGTTCCACAGCAAGGATCTATAATCAGTTACATGGAATCTTATCCAGTAGATTTATATCCTTATGAATACCCTAATACAAATGATGTTACGCCTATGGATAATGAAAGAGACCAGAGATTTTATTATAATGTAAACCAGTATGATAATTTTCAATCTCACACTTGCGTAGAATTTGATGATCTAAATTTTTATTATTGTGAAATGATAGATATTGCAATTGAGGAGAATCCCAATTCTTATCAGTATTTAATAATGGATGTAAATGTTTTCCCAGATGGGGTATTAAGTGGTACGAATGTTAATTTACTTCATAGGTATATTATTGATTATGCTAAGCCTATATATCATGTGTTCCATGGTCTTGTTATCGACGATGGACCAATTAATGTTACTACGGATAATACCACTATTTATTAAAATATTTATTATTTAATAAATCTCTAGAGCTTCTATAACTAGATAGAGTCTCTAGGGATTTTATATTATAATTATGAATAAGGCAATCTTAATATTTTTTATTTTCAATGGATGGTTTAATTTTAGTTATTGTCAAGTAACAGAATTCATAGACTACCCGAACTATGCAGTCTATGACTTAGAAGAGCTCTCCGATAAGGAAATCATAATGACTTTTGGACCTTTAAATAGAAATATTTCAACACCATATTTTGAATTTTTGAGTAGGAATCTGAAGACGGGAGAAAATGATTCATTTTTAAAATTAGATGTGTTGACAGATACAAAGATTGTAGATTTATTCTTAAAGTCTGGCAATATTAATATTATTGGTGTAAAAGGAAACGAGGAGTATATTATATTTAAGTATGTATACTCTTACGATCTAGAACTTATTTCTTATGAAGAAACTGAAAGTTTTACTTTACCTGACCCCATTACTTATTTTAGAGTTAAAGAAATCAATGATGTATATTATATGACTGGGGCACTATTTGTTGTGGGGCCAGCATTTGCAGCAACTTACTCAAATGGTATATTGCGATATAAATTGTTCGATAACAATTTTGTTTCTAATGATATACAGATATATAATGATTCTATCTATATATTGGGTCATAGATTAACGGTCATGGATACCTTGCTAGAAAACTCTAGACTTATAGAACAGCCTTGCATCGCTAATAGGCAGGGACATATTTTGTTTAGAGATAATAAGATGTTTTCAACTGGAGCAACCCCTTATTTTAATGGAGAGGATACCTCCATAGATCTCAGTCTATGTTCTTATGATGCTACTGATTATAGCCTGATAGCAGGCGTAACTGTAGAAGGAGAAAATACAGATATCCATATTGAGAAAACTGCGGTATTTAAAAACTTGCAAGCCAACGAAAACGGTGATTTATGGATAGGAGGAACGTCTAGTCCCCAAAATGAATTGGGTCCGTTTGCTCCAGCACCTTCTAGCTTAATAGTGGGAAAGTATGATTCAGACCTGAACTTGCTTTGCCACAACGAGCTCTTCTTCGACAGAGGAGCCTATATGCTGAGTATTACCTTAGGATCGTTCTCTAGAAATTACATAGGTGGTTCGCTCTACAATGCAGAGGAGGAGTATACCACACCTCTGCTTATCCAGCTGGACGACGAATGCCTCCTCAGCACCACTAAAGAAGCACTTGCCGATCAGTCAGGAATCATTTTATTTCCTAATCCTGCATCCGAAATGATAAACATAGAAAATAAAGACTTTCTAGATATACACGAAATAAGTCTATATCAGATAAATGGAGCACTGGTGAGACAATACACGGGAGATATATCTACCATAAATATAGAAGGATTAGCAACAGGCATCTATACTATAAAAATAAATACGGAGCAAGGTGTATATGTGCAACGTGTTATGGTAACTCGATAACTGATATTAGAAAATAACGGACAATGATAATATAATATAATACACAGTGAATGATCAGTTTTTCACCATATGCTATTTTTCATTTTGTAGGCATGAGTAGGTATTATAGGATATAGCAGGGTAGACTTCCTGCTCCGTTCTACGGATACCTCCACCAGCAGAGGACATCTTATTTCTCCCTTTGGGGGGAGATGATGAGGGAGTAAAGTATGCTGATCTCTAAGCAGTTAATTTTGTATTTTACTATGCACAAAAACAAGTCCTAAGCCTAGTAGAACTGATCCGGCTAGAAATCCAAAACTCCAAATGAGATTAGTCCAGCTAGATATAAAACCAAGGATAACAGGTCCGATAAGAAAACCAACAAAACCTATACCCGAAACGATAGAAATTCCTACCGACGCTGGAACCCCCTTAGTCTTACCCGCTAAGCGGAACAATTCCGGAATGATTACAGAAAGGCCAAGTCCCAAAATACCAAATCCTAAAACGGTAAAAACAAGAGAAGATAACATCACTAGGAAGTATGCCGCAAAAGCTATCATGCTTCCTATGATTATAATTCGCATCGAACCCAAACGTTCGCTTAGACCATCGCCTAGAAATCTGCCGGTGGTCATACAGAGAGAAAATGCTATAAAACCTAAGCCCGCCTTACTTTCTGAGGTCTGCACAATATCGAACAGGAATAGATTACTCCAGTGTTCTACTGCGCCCTCATTCATCATGATAATAAATGCAACGAGTGCTAGACCTAATAATATTTTTATATTGTTGTAGCTATGTGATTGCTTATCCTCAGATAGTGGTATTTCATCTACCGTCTGATAATATTTTGACAGATATAGATTACTCATAATAATTATAACTGATATAGTCAGCATATGACTTACTGGACTGGGTGCTACGAGTAGGAGCAGACTACCTATACCTGCACCTATAAAACCTCCCAAGCTAAAAAATCCATGGGCTGCTGACATGAAACTTTGACTACTTTTTTCTTCTAGAGTAGATACCAATGCATTCATGGATACGTCGGTAAATCCAGAAAATATACCTGTCAGGAATAAGCTGGCACAAAGTATAATATAACTGCTGGCTAATAAGGGTAGATTAAATGAAAGCGCAAAAAGTAGAATCCCTATTTTAGTGGACTGGCCTAGGCCTAGTTTTTTATTAATATAAGGGGTGAACGGAATAGATAAGAGAAGACCCATCGCCATACAAAAAAGTGCTATGCCTATCTGATTATCTGCTAGGTCAAATTTATTTTTGACATGTGGAAGATACAATACCCATGTGCCTGTCATTATATTCAAGGAAGCAAATACCCATGCTGGAGCGAAAAAAGATCTGTTAGTTAAGATCAGCCATAGGGATTTCATAAGCTACATTTTTTACGCTTCCCAGTTACATATTTCTCCTATACTGACCGCCTACTTCGAAAAGCGCACTAGTGATTTCTCCTAAGGAACACTTTTTACATACTTCCATTAGATGTTCGAATATATTTTCATTATTGATGGATGCCGTTTGTAATTTCTTCAGCATCTCTGCTGTAGAATCTTTATGTGCCTCATGTAATTGTTCTAGCATAGTAATCTGATACTGCTTTTCTTCTTCTGTTGCTCGGATTACCTCATCCGGAATAACAGTGGGGGAGCCCTTAGAACTTAAGAATGTGTTCACACCTATAATAGGAAATTCTCCAGAATGCTTCAGCATCTCATAGTGCATACTTTCTTCCTGGATCTTACTTCTCTGGTACATGGTTTCCATCGCCCCTAGCACACCTCCTCTTTCTGTAATACTATCAAACTCTGACAACACAGCTTCTTCTACTAAGTCCGTCAGTTCTTCTATGATGAAAGAACCTTGTAAGGGGTTCTCGTTTTTAGCTAGACCTAATTCTTTATTGATAATAAGTTGTATAGCCATGGCTCTTCGCACAGAATCTTCCGTAGGTGTAGTGATAGCTTCATCATAAGCATTGGTATGTAGAGAATTACAATTATCATAGATCGCATAGAGCGCTTGCAAGGTTGTCCTTATATCATTAAAATCTATCTCCTGTGCATGCAGAGAACGTCCGGAGGTTTGTATGTGATACTTAAGCATCTGAGACCGGGCATTAGCTCCGTATTTGTGCTTCATTGCCTTGGCCCATATCTTTCTAGCAACTCTTCCGATAACTGCATATTCAGGGTCTATCCCATTAGAGAAAAAGAAAGAAAGATTAGGGGCAAACTTGTTTATATCCATACCTCTACTCAGGTAATACTCTACGTAAGTAAATCCATTAGACAAGGTTAGCGCAAGTTGTGTAATAGGATTAGCGCCCGCCTCAGCGATATGATATCCTGAGATAGATACGGAGTAGAAATTTCTTATGTTTTGTTCTATGAAGTATTCCTGAATATCTCCCATCAGTCTCAGCGCAAATTCTGTAGAAAAGATACAGGTATTTTGTGCCTGATCTTCTTTGAGAATATCTGCTTGCACCGTACCCCTCACTTGAGTTAGGGTATGTACTTTTATTTTTTCGTAGGTTTGCTTATCTAGAACCTGATCTCCTGTAACACCCAGTAACATCAGTCCTAATCCATCATTACCCTCTGGTAATTCTCCCTGGTAGCTAGGACGAATATTCTTTCGGTCTGAGTAGATACTGGCTATTTTCTTTTCTATCGCTTCCTCTAGGCCATTTTCTTTTATATGTAATTCACATTGCTGATCTATTGCGGCATTCATAAAGAAGCCCAATAACATGGGAGCTGGACCGTTGATGGTCATACTCACACTGGTTTTAGGATCTGCAAGGTTGAATCCCGAGTAAAGTTTCTTGGCATCATCGAGGCAGCATATGGAAACGCCTGCATTACCGATCTTACCATAGATATCGGGACGGTGATCTGGATCTGCTCCGTATAAGGTGACCGAATCAAAAGCAGTCGACAGACGCTTAGCTGGTAAGCCTAGACTTACATAATGGAATCTCCTGTTAGTTCTTTCTGGGCCGCCTTCTCCTGCAAACATTCTCGTAGGATCTTCCCCTTGTCGCTTGAACGGATATAGACCAGCTGTATATGGAAACGTACCTGGAGCATTTTCTTGTAGATTCCAGTTTAGGATATCTCCCCAGGCTTCATATCTAGGTAGTGCAATCTTAGGAATCTGAGAATGGGAGAGCGACTCCGTATGTGTTTCTATTTTTATTTCCCGATCTCTAACCTTGAAGGTATAGATAGGTTCCTTATATCTTTGTTTGACACTTTCCCAGTTGCGTAGTACTTCCCAGTTGTAAGGATCTAGATTCATTTTCACACGGTCAAATTCTTTTAGTAGTAATTTTGACAATTCTATATCTTGTTCCTTTAATTGTAAGCTTTCTTCCGCTATACCCACTTTAGTAATTGTAGGGCTTGTACTGGATATAGATTCTAGTGTTTTGTAAATACCGAAAAGCGTCTGAGCTACCTGCGATTGTTTTGTAGATGTATCATCATATTGTCTATTGTTCTCTGCTATCTCAGATAGGTATCTAGATCTTGCAGGGGGGATGACAAATATTTTTTCTGATTGTTCTGTAGGTATTTCTATACTGGAATCAAGATCCATTCCTGTCTTCTCTTTTATCTTATCCATAAGACGTCGATAGAGACTGTTCATTCCTGGGTCGTTAAACTGCGAAGCGATCGTAGGGAATACGGGCATGATCTTCGTATCAGTTTCCCACAGATTATGGTTCCTCTGGTACTGTTTTCTTACATCTCTTAACGCATCTTTAGCGCCTCGTTTGTCAAATTTATTAATAGCCACCAGATCTGCAAAATCTAGCATATCTATTTTTTCCAACTGTGTAGCTGCACCAAATTCTGGGGTCATCACATAGAGAGAAACATCGGAGTGTTCTATTATTTCTGTATCTGACTGACCTATACCTGACGTTTCTAATATAATCAGATCGTACTGAGCAGCTTTCAGAACTTCTATAGCTTCTGCTACGTACTTAGACAAGGCAAGGTTACTCTGCCTAGTTGCGAGAGAGCGCATATAGACTCTAGAGTCGTTTATAGCATTCATTCTTATTCTGTCCCCCAGGAGAGCGCCTCCTGTCTTTCTTTTTGACGGATCTACAGAGATTATTCCTAGCGTCTTTTCTGGAAAATCTAAAAGAAACCGTCTAACTACCTCATCTACCAGAGATGATTTTCCTGAACCTCCTGTACCAGTGATGCCTAGTACTGGAGTCTTAGAGTTTTTGTTTTTATTATGTATAGTTGTCAATGTTTTCTTCGCTATTTCTGGAAAATTTTCCGCCGCAGAAATTACTCTTGCAATAGCTCCATGATCTTTAGATGCTAATCTATCTACCTCACCATTAAGATGTTCTCCTTTAGGGAAATCACATGTTTCTACCAGATCATTGATCATGCCCTGAAGTCCCATGGCTCTGCCGTCGTCTGGTGAGTAGATTCTTGTAATACCATAATCCATCAGATCCTTTATTTCTGAAGGTAGGATAACACCTCCGCCGCCACCGAATATCTTAATATGCTCAGCTCCTTTTTCTTTTAAGAGGTCATACATATACTTGAAGTATTCGTTATGACCACCCTGATAAGAAGTAAGGGCGATGGCGTGCGCATCTTCTTGTATCGCGCAGTTCACAACTTCCTCCACACTTCTGTCATGCCCTAGATGTATCACCTCTACACCAGTAGACTGGATGATTCTTCTCATAATGTTGATCGCAGCATCATGACCGTCAAACAATGAGGCGGCGGTAACGATACGTATCTTATTCTTTGGTTGGTAGACTTCTTGATTCTGCATTTATCCGATAGATTTTATCCTGTAAAAATAGCGGAAATTATCTAATACTAAGCTTTTTTTTCATATGGTGACCTTATCTGTGTAGAAGAAAACGGTACACACCTTTGCGGTCTTCCTTACATGTCGTTTATAATAACTTAAACTCTATTGATAGATAGTGCTTTATGTAAATGATATGCACCCTCAAGAGTCATATTCTATTCCCACTAGTATACCGTATTCTTTGTTGCCTGGATACATTTGTATTTTTTTTGTATCGTGTTTGCCGTATAGAATTGCTATTACTAATATACTTGATGCTTAAATAGATATGTTTTCTGTTTTTTTATGCTGAAGAGACATACAGAGGTCTAGCTTATGATTTCGCTGTAAGCTAGAGATTCCTCACTTTAATTTTAAATCCCACATAATATTCTAGAAAAACTGGAAAAAAAATGATTCCCACAATAGCTAAATTATACTAATTGGATATTGCTTTTATGTATTCTTATAATTTATAAGCTATTTATATATGGCCTAATTATCTCATATGTATACTAGTTTCCATAATTCACTAAATATAAAATTTATGTTGAGAAAATATGTGACAGTGGCTTTGCATAGGTGTCTTAATACCGTAAGTCCGAAACGCAGGTAATTATTATTTTCTGCTGGTGCTTACTACATCCATAACCGATTAAAGAAAAGGGTGTTTATGTATAAATGGTCAAAGAGGTAGCTCCTCTGAGACCATTTTTTTTTATATAACCGTAAGATATACCTAAGCTTTAAATTTGGGTTATTTTCTAATTTTAAAATGTTAAGTCTACAAGAAATTAGGATTGTGTAGCTTCATCTAACATTTGTCTCGGCGCTTACATATCTCTTCTATACCAGCATGATATTCTTTTTCTAGGTGACTTACTTTAATAAATGAAGTCAAAAGCATATACAAAAAAAACGTTCTTGATTATATTATAATATCTATAGCGGATTAAGAAAAGGATGTTTATGTATTAATGGTCAAAGAGGTAGCCCTCCGAGACCATTTTTTTTCTTAAGATCATGACGAATTATTCGACAATATTTTGTTTGTAATATCGACTGCACTATATTTGTGTATGTTCAATGAAAACCTAAGATATTTAAGGAAGAAACTAAAGCTATCTCAAGGTAAGTTAGCGGAAGATCTTGGAATTCCTAGAACTACACTAGGGGATTATGAGAGAGGGAAGACAGAACCCAATATAGAAACACTTATTAGAATATCAGATTATTACAAAGTAGATTTGAATAAGTTGATCAGAGCAAATCTAAGTCATGATGAGCTAGTGACTATTCAAAATAATAATTTTAAAGTACTTGCCATAACTGTTGACAAAGACAACAAGGAAAATGTAGAACTGGTAAGAACTAAAGCCGAGGCTGGATATCTTGAAAGTTTTTCTGATCCAGAGTACATTTCTGATCTGCCTAAATTATCTTTCCCTGGTATGCCTTCAGGAACATATAGAGCTTTTGAGATACAGGGTGATTCTATGTTACCATTAGAATCTGGCACGGTCATTATATGTCAATATATAGAAAAGCTGAAAGATATCAAAAGTGATAAAACATACATTATCGTCAGTAAGAATGAGGGGCTTGTTTATAAGCGTGTCAGGTTAGAGGAAAAAACTAGAAATCTAGTACTCATTTCTGATAATGACATTTATCTACCGTATGAAATAGCTTTTTCTGACATAGATGAGGTATGGGCACATTACGCTCACATATGCTACTCAGATAGTAAAACTACTTTTAATGTCATATTAGAGGAGAAATTGACAGATATCCAAAGAAAAGTAACTGCCTTAGTAGATCGATAAATCGGTACAAGGTAACCGCTGAAATTTTACTCCAGATCTATATAAGTATTATCTCCAAATGCTGGTGAGCAGAAACAAAGAAAAATAAAATCTTCTGCACCCGTGTTCGTGATGCGCTGAGCAGTATTAGCAGGAATTTTTAAGACATCTCCTTTCTTAAGTTCTTGAGAAAAGCTTTCTCCTACCTCTGCCATTCCTGTTCCTTCCAGAATATAATATATCTCAGAAGTTCCCTTCAAGGAATGCCATGCGGTTGTGATACCTGGCTCTACGCGTGCCCTTGCTAGTGAAGAAGATCTATCCTGGCTTAAGTTAAGTAATTCTAATATATGGCATCTTTCCTGAGTTGAGAATTCAGAGCTCTCTTCAGGACTTTGGTAAATAATTTTTTGATTCATTAGATATTATAAAGGTAATTATTGAGCCTTTTTCCAATTATACTTTTTAGTAGTTTTTAGTTCTGCCTTCCTAGATTGTAATGTTACTTTATATCCTTGCTCTAGGTCGCCTCTGATAGCCATCACTTCCACAATGTCCCCCGCTTTGTATTTGCCTACTTCTTGTATGAGTGCTTGCATAGAATTTACCGTAGCACCATTAAATAAAGTGATGACATCACCCTTTTTAAGACCGGCTTTTTCTGCCGTTGTTCCTGCAATAAAATCTACTATTTTTACACCTACTGGATGTTCCTCGATCATAATACCTAACTGTACTTTATTAGAGTTCGCTTCTTCTAGTATTATTTCTTCTATTTCTACTGTGGGAGTGTTTGTTTCTGAACTTTTGTTATTCGAGCCATCCCCCGAACGCTTTGCACGTCTATTAGATACATTATGCGCTCGAGCGTAAGTTTCGTATTCTTCTTGATTTAACTGTTGTTTCATTTCTTCAGGCATTTCTCCTTCTCCGTTCCACTCTATAATTTTCATTGTCCCATCTGCATCTTTTACTTTTATTCTGTAAAAGTCTTTTTCTTGACCATTTCCGTTTTTCCAGCTATCTCTTGAGTCACTTATTTCTATGTCAATTTCAGAATTTTTAAGCTCTTCAGATTGAGTCTTTTGTATAAGTTTATCAGCTTCTGTACCACTGGCTTCTTCCCTTACTATCGTTTCTTTCCCATTTGCATCGATCGTTTTCTTTATAACAACAACTTTTTTTGTTGCAGACTCAGTCTGAGCTTCTAATTTGGAGATACCCATAGCAAGGGAGAATGCAAAGAATATCGTAAAGGCAAGTTTGGACTGCATATTTCTGAATTTATTGAACTGTAAGATAATATCAATAGCTTAGAATACAATTTTTATTTTATTAGAGAAAAGTTAAAACTTATATCTATACTTAAATTTTTGTTACCACTCAAGTATTATATGTTTAAGTGGTGATGTGAATAGAGAAAGCATATTCTAGTTTTCGTATACCGTACCTATGGCACGGCTTATATATTTAATAAAAAATATCTACCGATACGATGTCCCTACAGGACAAGAAATATAATACCTTGAATAATATAAAATCCCGTAGGGATGTAATATGGGTAGAATAAAAATAGAATAAATTACCTCGTGCCGTAGGTACGGAATATATATTAATCTGTATAAAGCGTTCACTTGAAAACTAGCATTTTCTAATGCGAGCGTTTAATGAATTCACCTGAGTGGTTACAAAGTTTTTTGTATAAAAATCTACCATAGGGTAAATTAAAAGAGACGTTCTCCTAGCACGAGGAACGTCTCTTATTTGTTATGTTTTTTTTATTTTATTACATCGTTTCAAAATATCTATAAGAGCGTTCTTTAAATTCTATATTGAAGAATACTTTAGAATCTTTAGTGAGATCTGTTCCAAGATTTTTTTCATAGATTTTTTTATACTTATTCCATATATTTTTTGGTTGTTTATCGCCATTGATTTTCATGTGCTTGCCGGATAATTCTACTTTGTTTTCTCCTTCCGTCAAAAATCCATCATTGCTTAGAGCGTTACTTATTTTATCTTTCAGACTATTGCCTTTGTATATGCCTAGATTATCATTTCTTAAGTCGGGAAATATACCACGGCCTTCTGAAGTATGCGGACTGGGAAAGTAGAAACGTTCTTGAAAAAAGTTTTTAGGTGAGACTTCAGCTAGAAGCGAATCAATGTCTATGTTTTTATTGCTATACAGTCTGAAGTTATTATCGCCTTCTCCAAAAGGAAACTTATTATCTTTAAAAAATTCTTGAAATCTGTGTATTTCATGTACGCTATTTTCTAGATCATCTATATTTATATTGTGTTCTTCCATGAGATGAGATAGATTTTCCATGTTCTTTTCTAAAAACCTAGATATTTTATCATCTTTCGGTGCAGCATTTGAGAACCATGATTTTGAATCTATGTGGAAGTCGTCCTTGTGAAAATTAAGAGAATCTCCCCATATCTTTATGTTTCCGTCTTTTTCTATCTCTATTACATCAGAGTAAGATTCTATTTCTTCCTTAGGGACTTCTTTGCCATTAACTTTGAATCGTGTGATTTCTCCATCCTCAATAGATATTTCTACATCTTCGTTATTTTTTTGTTTGAATACTTTCACCGTATTCTTTTTATTAGGAAGGGTATCATCTTCTATGATGAGGCTATAGTCTAAGTTGCTATAATTGTCACTAGATAGAATATCTTCTAGTTCACAATCCGTTGTGTTCGCTTCTATTATTTCTATTGTATCGTTATGCGCAAAGGCTATAATAAAAGAAAATAGTAGTGCTATAGCTATAAGTTTTTCTCTTAGAAACTGACTCGATGAAGGTTGATTAAGGATCCTCATAATTCGATTTTTAAATTGATTTTTATTTCCAGTAAAAGCAAGTGCTAAGCTCATGGAAGGTGTTGAAGAAAGCTCTTGTATTTTTATAAGTGTCTTAGCATAATTAATTTTGTCTGCTGTAAGCCCTACCGCTATATCATCGCAACAATTTTCTCTTTCTTCTTTTATAATCTTTGACAGCCACCAAACTAATGGGTGATAGTATAAGATGGCTTCAGCAAAAGACTGAATAAGGTTTATAATAAAATCGTTTCGCTTTATATGTGCGAGTTCGTGGGCAATGACTGCTTCTAATTCGTCCATACTTAGCTGTGCACACATAGCTACAGGAAATAAGATGACTGGTTTAATATAACCTAAGACAATAGGGTTTGTTATGTAACTTGATTCTTGGATCTGTACTTCTTTTGTTAAACGGAGCTTATTCTTTAGACCATTCATGATATAGTGTAGTCTTTTGTCTGAGCTTGCGATTGCATTTTGCTTTAGATTATAAAGTCCAATAACTCCTGATCCGAATCTAGCAAAGAACAGGGCAGAACCTATCAACCAACAGCCTGAAATAAGAGAGATATTTTCTTGCATAAATTTGTCAAAAGAGAACTTACCACTTACAAAAGTACTTGCGAATTCCTGTGTCATAAATTGCTGTCCGATAAAAGGATCTATTGCATTACTTGCAGCGGTATATTCTATAAAAAAATATACAAAGCTTAACATTGTAATACCGAGACAGCTAAATAAGCTCATAATGGCGAGATTATATTTTAGAGAAGATTTTTCTTTGGCAAATAATTTCACTGCTATAAAGAAAATTATCGAAACCAGTGTAATCTGCCATAGAGAATGCAATAGCGTAAAGGAGATTGCTTGGCTGAGTGTTTCTGGAATGAGTGTTGTAAAATATTCCATGGTTATTTATTTTCTAGTTTTTCAATTAGTGATTTTATCTCTTCCAGATCCTCCTTACTTGTTTTTTCTGATCCCAGTGCCTGGAGTACTAGATTTGCTGTCGATCCTTTGAATGTATTATTGATAAAGGTTTGTAACAGATTGTTTTTTGTTTCAGTCTCCTTTAGTAAGGCATCATATATGTGTGATCTACTTTCTGTATTTCTGATGACAAGTCCTTTTTCTGTCATGATCTGCATGATCTTAAGGGTTGTTGTATAACCTATCGTTCGCTTTGTATTCAGCAAGTTATTTACAACTCGTACAGAAGATGGACCTTTTTCCCATAAGATCTGTAGGATCTCTAATTCTGATTCGGTCGGTTTTATTTTATTTGTTTTCATAAGAAAAATATTATACGAATAATTTCGTACTGCAATATATACGAAATCTATCGTAATTTAAAATTTAATTACGAATAATGTCGTAGTTTAAGAATTTCTTAACGACTCTGTTTGATGTTTACCCTGCTGTATTTGGAAATTAATACTATTTAATTACGATTGGATCTACGCTTTCGGTAGCTATAACTACTTGCTTAAAAGGGATCATCGCATTAAAAAAACTTATGGATTCATAAGTACGTATTTCTTCAAGTAATATTTGCTTAGCTTTTATCTTTTTCTTTTCTAGGAGTAATGTTCGCATAGTTCCATCGAGTAAGGAATGCGCTGGCGTATACCACATCCCATTTTTCAGGAAAGCAAGATTAGAATAGTAGGAGTCTGTGATTTTACCATTTTTCACAATAATGATATCATCGCAGTTTCCTTTCTTTTGGTAAAGAGCGTCTAGAGCTTTTCTATCTTGATATTTATGTAAGTATTCTATAGATGGAGCATGCACTATTTTGACAGATTGCATATGCTTTATCTTATAATGTTCGTAAGTTACTGTGTGTATTTCTCTATCGTAGATGATCCTACACTTTACTACTCCCGTTTTGTATGCTGAGGGCACTTGGATATATGATCTTAGGTTTATATAATCATATCTTGCAAAAAGTATTCCTCGGCTCCTGTTACACCGTTGGTTGTGATACCGGATGTTCTGGACTCTTCCGTTGACTATTCTTATGGTTTCCAGTAAGCGGGACATATATTTTATCTAAGAGTTCTTGGTATTCTGAAGCGGCATTACTCATTGCTGTTATACCTCCGCCACTTCTATAGAATAGAGTATTATTTTTTTCTTCTATATAACGTATCATTACTCCAGAGTCTAAATCCTTTCCATCAAAGATACCACAAATACCAGTATAATAGGATCGGTCATCTTCTTCGATCTTAGAGATAATCTCTAGCGTTTTTTTCTTAGGTGCTCCACTAATACTTCCAGCAGGTAATAGTGAGAAAAATAGATCTCCTATGTTTTCCTGATATCCGTGAGGAAGATCTCCTTCTATCTCTGAACTCATCTGGTAGAGATTCTTGTGATCACTCTCTATAAGATCGAGGTATCTGAATTTTGTAACTCGAACATTGGAAGCTATGATACTCAGATCATTTCTTATAAGATCGACAATTGTGCTGTGTTCCGCGATTTCTTTCGGGTCGCTGAGCAAGATATCCATAGCATGGGGTATGGCGGCATCTATTGTGCCTTTCATAGGATAAGAGGCTATTTTCTTATTGCTGATCTGAATAAATGTTTCTGGGGAGAACACGGTACAGATTCCTGGTAGATGAACTTTATATTTGGCCTCAGCCTGATAAAAAAAATCAAGTAGGGTAGACGTCGTAGATAATCTAGTAGGAAAAGTAAGGTTCAGCAAGAAGCTGTTACCATAGTTTAGCTCTTCTTGTGCTAAGGTAAATGCTCGTAAATATTGCTCATAATCTATAGGGTGAAAATGGATCTCTGGTGTGTCTGTAAATGAGGTAGATGTATAATTTCGCTTACCATTTATATCATAACGCATTCCAGAATAATCACTACCCTGAGGTGAAATGATTATTTTATTCATCTTATAATCTATTACAAAAAAGAAAGGTATTCCTTTTTTTCCCAGCTCATTGAACTGGCCTATCGCTTCCTCTTTTGTAAATAAATGATGCATCTACCTATGTAATACCAGAAATCTAATTAAAGTTTCCAAAGCAATGCTTAATTTGTAAAATTCAGGCTCATCTAAAAATATAATAAGTCTTATTTAAAAATTTACATGATTGATAATCAAATGTAGTCCATAATTGAGATTTCTTATTTACTTTAGACTAATTATAAAATATATCTTATGAGTGTTATCGAAATGAAAGTGCCTACCATAGGGGAATCTATTACGGAAGTGACCCTTTCGCAATGGCTTAAGTCAGATGGAGAATATGTCAATATAGATGAACCGATCTGTGAATTTGAGTCAGATAAGGCGACCCTAGAATTTCCGGCGGAGGCTGCGGGTAAGCTTACTTATGTAGCAGCCGAAGGAGATGATTTAGAAATAGGTGCTCTCGTAGCAAAGATAGATACATCAGTGGCGGCTCCTAGTGGAGATAGTTCTGCACCGGCTCCTACCGAAGAGAAAAAAGAAGAAATAAACGAGAAAACTAAATCAGCACCTGCAGCACCTGCTGCAACGGAGAGCGAAGATCCTGATTCTTATGCCGCTGGACATCCCTCTCCAGCTGCCGCAAAAATATTAAGAGAAAAAGGAATAGATGCTTCAGATGTCGTAGGTTCTGGTAAGGATGGGCGTATTACCAAAGAAGATGCGCTAGCGGCACAAAAGAAAACAAGTACAAGGGAAGCAGCTCCTACTGAGGAGGCTAGGTCTACTGTTGCTTCTAATGACTCGTTTTCCAGGTCTAGTACGAGAAAGAAGATGTCCAGAATGAGAAGGACGATTGCTTCTAGGCTAGTAGCGGCTAAAAATGATACAGCGATGCTGACTACTTTTAACGAAGTGGATATGACCGAGATAATGGCGCTCAGAAAAAAGCACCAAGAGAAGTTTGTAGAAAAATTTGGTATTAAGCTAGGCTTCATGTCCTTGTTTGCTAAGGCATGTGCAAGTGCACTCATGGAGATGCCAGATGTCAATGCTATCCTAGATGGAAATGAGGTGATATACAATGACTTCGTGGATATTTCTATTGCTATTTCTACACCGACGGGCTTAGTGGTTCCACCTGTACATAATGTAGAAAGTCTCCGGTTCGATGAAGTGGAATCTGCTATTAAGGCTTTAGCCGTGAAAGCGAGAGATGGTTCTCTGACATTAGATGAGATGAAGGGCGGTACTTTTACAATAACCAATGGTGGTATTTTCGGATCTATGATGAGTACGCCGATTCTTAATCAGCCACAGTCAGCGATCCTAGGTATGCATAATATAATACAAAGACCGATGGCGATAGATGGCGAAGTAAAGATAAGACCGATGATGTATCTAGCGCTTTCTTATGATCATAGAGTAATAGATGGCAGTACTTCAGTAGGTTTCCTCGTGAAGGTAAAGAACCTGCTAGAAAATCCTGTTGAGTTGTTAATGGGATTGTAAACCATAGTCAACAAAAAGGCTAAACAATCCACTTAAATTTTTTAAAAGAAATATAAAAAGGCAATATGACTTTAGGAGATCTTTTCAATTTGTTATCAGAGAATCCTTCAGTCATATTGTTTTACTTTATTTCGGTTCCTCTCACCGCCTTTCTTGCCTATGTATTTGGTAAGGGAGACGGTAATATATCTCCATGGAAATACTTGTATTCTGTACTGGTTTTTCTAGTTTGCATACCTGGAATATTTGCTATAACGCTAAGTATCTATTTGTTTTTTTTCGAGCGGATTAGTATCATGGAGACGAATGTTTTTACACAGATATTACCTGTACTTTCTATGATAGCTACGCTAGTCATGATCCGGAAGAATGTATGTTTTGAAGATATACCAGGCTTTGGTAAAATAACGGGACTGATCATGGTGATTGCAGCACTGCTAATCCTTATGTGGGTTTTTGACAAAACGCATATTATTGCTATTACCTTTATGCCATTTTATTACGTCATTATTATTTTTGTCGTCTTGCTTGTCGCCATAAGATTTGGAACTAAGATGATGATGAAATAGAATAATTAATTTCTTCTTATAACTAATCTGACCCAGATCGCATCATGGTCACTTACACCTTCTGCAGATATTTTACCTCTGCTTATCACATCGAATCCTTTACTTAGAATATGATCTAATACAAAAGCCTCTAGAGGAATGAAGGATAAAAGGGCTCTTTTATGATTACCCGAATATCCTACACTTTTGCTACTCCAGATATAATTATCTTCTAGGAATGGACCTATGCTTGCTGATATATCAGCCTGCCCCATACTATTAAAGTCACCACCCACAAGCGTATATTCAGACTGGTTTTCCTGAGCATGGTCTACAATTTCTTGGGAGCATTCTAGTTTATTCTGCGTAGTGTTGAACGCTGCTGTATGTATACTGTAGAGAGAAATTTTCTTTCCTTGTACCTCTATGATAGCCTGGCTAGCTATTTTGTTAAACTTATAATTTTTCCACTTACTTATCTTAGGATAGCTGCTAGGATGTGGTAGTATAAGTTTGTTGCTTTTAGTAATAGGGTAGCTTGTTAGGATAGCATTTCCGACATTTTTTTTGTGCTTAGGATGATAGATAGAAGGGTAGTAAATGTAAGACATCTGTAGCTCCTCCGCAATTTTGGCAGCCCCTGTTTCGTCCATTTCTTGCAACAGGAAAATATCGGCATCGCGCAGCGTAGAATTAAATATGAGATCTATGGCTTTCTTTACTTTAAGAGAAAACTCTATGTTGAAACTTACTACTTTTATCGTGTCCGTATTTTCTGAATTTGCTCTATCTTCTGGTAGATAGTTTTCTGAAAACAAAGGTTTGTCTTTTTCTACATAACTATACTGATAAGAAACGCAGGAACAGAAAATAAAAAGATATAGGTAGCTTAAAAGTAATTTGGCTAATGTAAATATACTTGTTTTCATAAGTGTCTAACGAGCGGAAGGGGTTTCTTCTTGTGTAAGAAAGGATCGCTTAGTATAGAAATCAGTATCATGTCCCTCTGTACCTAGTGGCACCCTATAGGAGAACCAGGTGGCAGATCAGGAATACTAGGTAATACAAAACTTGCAGGATCATCTCGGAAACTAATAGATAGTTGGTTCATATATTGTTTGTGTGCAAGCTGAGTCGTATAATCTTTATTCGATTGGTATTTTATAATTTCATTAGCATGGTAGAGTGAAAGTGCATTGACCTGCTTATTAGTATGTTTATTCTCTGATAGCTGTAATAGATGGATGAATAATAATTTTTCTATCATCATTCCCGTGCCTATGTTTTCTTTCTTCACCTTTTGTATGTGCTTTCTGATTTTTCGTATGTAATTATCTAAGGTCCATTTTCCTTCTTCCTGCAAGAAGATTCTTGCTAGCCTTTGCGGATGTAGTAAAAATATAAGGGTATGGTTTGCACTAGCTTCTGCAGCCGCAATGGGATCAAAAATGATTCCCGTATGTCCTTGGAAGGTTTCTCTGTCCCGAGGATAACCAAAAGCAGGAGGAGTAATAGAACGTATTAACTGTTCTGGAATCTCTAAAAAACTATGATCCAATGTAAGTAGTAATTTGTCCAGTGCTTTTTCTTGTTGACTGATTTCTATACTTTGATTTAGAATGGTGCCTTTTTCTTTTTTCATCGTGTAAGAGTAGTTGACCCCACCTATAATTTTGGCGGTAGCTTCTACTTGGTATCTATGCATCAGGTAGGCAGGTACTAAGAGTTTTTCTATCTCAGAATAAGCGGTTCCTTCAGGTATGCTATTGCTACCCATTCTGGATAAAACATTTTGTCTGAGCTTACTTATTCTAGAAAGCTCATCGATGGGATTTTTGCCATTGTCCCAGAGATGTGCATAGGGGTGTGCTCCTCCTGCAGGTCTTGCATCTTGATCCGTTATGAAAAGGAAACCCTGCGTTTCATTTTCTGATAGGATGGATTCTAGATAATTCTTCTCGGACATGCCATCAGGAACAGAGCTATATCCATACATAATCGTACGTTTGTCCCATGTACCTATGCCTATGCCGTAAGCATTCTGCATGTCTATGTTTTTCTCATTATCTATTTCGATATATGGATGTGGGTAGTCCATAACAGAAGCTCGATCATTGACAGATGCAGCAAAATTATGCGCTAGTCCTATCGTGTGTCCTATCTCATGCGCAGATAATTGTCGCAGTCTTGCCAGGGAAAGTTCTAACATTCTAGGATCATCGCTTTGCTCATCATAGGAGGATAATATCCCTTGAGCAATCATATAGTCTTGCCTTACCCGCAGAGAACCCAGTGATACATGACCCTTTATAATTTCCCCAGTTCTAGGATCTGAGACCGATGCCCCATAAGACCATCCTCTAGTGCTTCTATGTACCCACTGAATCATATTATAGCGCACATCTAGTGGACTCGCTCCATCAGGCAATTCCTTTATCTGGAATGCATCCTTGTATCCTGCTCCTTCAAAGGCTTCATTCCACCAAGAAGCTCCTTCCATTAGAGCTGACTTAATGGGTTCGGGACAACCTGGATCTATATAATATATGATGGGCTCTACTGCATAAGATAGCCTTTCCGATGGATTTTTTTTCTCTAGGCGATGCCTCATAATAAAGTTTTTCTGAAGTGGTGCATCTATAGGTGTTGCATAATCATAGTAGGAGTGTGCGTTAAATCCAGACGAGGGATAAAATGTTCTAGGTGTATAATCATCATCCGGCAACTCTACAAAAGAGTGATGTTGTCTTACAGATACGATCTCAGAGTTAGGACTGACCGATCTTATATATCCGCCTTTAGCATCACCAGTAAATGTTAGTATAGATTCGAATTCCACATTCTTTGGGAAGCTAGCTAACTGTTCAGTATAAATGGCGGATTTTTCTTGGTCAAGTTTGTAAATGCCTTGTTCAGTATCAGCTAATCTTTTAGCAACACCATGCGCATCTCTTAACAGAAAAGGACTCATGTCGATCTGATATTTACCTCTATTCTTTTTTATAATTTTAAATCCCCACAATACGGACTGAGCAAAAGCTTCTTCTACTGCTTTTTTTTCTTGTTCATTATCACTGACAGCTCTGTATTCTAGATTATGTTCTACAAGTAATAATTTGTTTCCTGATTTGTAAAAAGAGACCACTCTATTGCTTCCTAGTTGTCCTCGGTCTAGACCAATATCATTTGACCCTATTCCCGCAGATAAACTATTGACATAAAGAAATTTATCATTTATTCTTTCTTCGGGTACTTCTAGTAGGACCTGTCCGGTGCTGTCGATAAACTTAAAATCAAAGAAACCACTATAGTCCTGAGCAAATGAGAATAGTGGAAGGAGTATAAATATGAGAAAGTAGATATTTTTCAAAATTACAAGTTGAAAGTAAAATAATTAGACTTACTGTTATGTCAATTTCTTTAATGTATGGAAAATAAGAAATCTAGAAGACTTTTTATATTTTTCTTTTTAACAATAAGAAACCTTAGTTTTATTCTATGATAGAAAAAGTTGCTTTTGTATTTATTTGTATCATCTCCATGTTGTCATGTGGAAATTCAGAAATAAAAAATATACGACTAGAAGTAGAAGCCTTGGAATCTGAGGGAGATAAGATGAGGTACTTAGAAGATATTATGGACAAAGATCAGGTCTACAGAAAAAGGTCTAAGAACCTGATACAGAAATATGGTCATGATTCTAATGAGACACAGGAAAATGATCAAGCAATGATGAAAATGGATAAGCTCAACCAGAAAAAGATAGAAGTTTATCTTGACACCTATGGTTATCCTTCTTATTCTAGATATGGCTCTGAAGCGAATACTGCTCCGTGGATGGTTTTTCATCATTCAGCAGACTACGGCGTAAGGCTAAAGTACTTTCCATTATTTCACAAGGCATGGAAAGAAGATGCACTAGGAGGCGACGATTTTAGTTTTTATCTGAACAGAATGTATAGAATGAAAAAAGGAAATCTAGTAAAAATGCCTGGTCCTTTCAGAGATGAAGAATTGATAGATACTATTATGAAGAGTCTTAAGTTAGATCCAGGCGAGGTAGAATAACCACTAACCAGATCTATATGAACAAAAAATTCTTAAAACTAGTTGTATTTACACTTACCGAACTAGTAAAATGAAAGTAACGCTAAAATCGATTGTAATTTCGATCGGTAGCTGCCTGATTGTTCCTTCTTTTTGCAGAAGAATAGTAACTTTAACTACACTAATAATTTATTTGACATGTATAAATATATCCTTCTTATTGTCCTTATAGCTTGTAATGGTTCTGTAAATCCGCCCAAGAAAAAAGTGGTCAATGATGCGGAGAAAATGGAGATGAGTAATTTGCCGATAGAAACGCTTAAGCTTCCAGAAGGATTTTCTATAGATCTATACGCAGAAAATGTTGTGAACGCTAGGTCTATGAGTTTAGCTCCAGACGGTACCTTATATGTAGGTACTAGGGATGAGGGTTCTGTATATGCATTGCGCGATACAGATGGTGATATGAAAATAGATAAGCAGTATACTTTATATAAGGATGGCAATATGCCTAATGGTGTTGCCTACAAAGATGGAGATCTCTATATAGCCGAGGTAGATAGGATATTAAAAATAGAAGATGTGGCTAGCAAGCTTGATAATCCAGGAGAACCTCTAGTTGTAAAAGATGACTATCCTAAAGAGAAACATCATGGGTGGAAATACATAGCTTTCGGGCCTGATGGGAAATTATATGTACCTGTGGGTGCGCCTTGTAATATATGTGATAGAGAGGAAGAGATCTATGCAAGTATTACTAGAATAGATCCTGATGGCAGCAATCTAGAAATAGTGCATAGAGGTATTCGTAACACAGTGGGATTCGATTGGCACCCAGAGACAGGAAATCTATGGTTCACAGATAATGGCAGAGATATGATGGGTGATGATATGCCTGCGTGCGAACTGAATCATGCCACTGAGGATAAGGGTATGCATTTTGGTTATCCTTATTGTCACCAGGGTGATACACCTGACCCAGATTTTGGTGAGGGAAAATCTTGCTCAGATTATACCGCTCCAGCTCAGAAGATGGGACCACATTCTGCTCCACTGGGTATGGAGTTTTGTTCTAAGTCTAATTTTCCAGAAGCCTACAAAAATCTTGCATTGGTTGCGGAGCATGGATCATGGAATAGAAGTAAAAAAATAGGTTATCAAGTGTCTATGGTAAATACAGAGGGAGGAACAGGAAGCGACTATAAACCTTTCATAGAAGGGTGGCTAGACAAAGCATCTGATGATGTATGGGGAAGACCAGTAGATATGGAGTGGATGCCAGATGGTTCTCTGCTGATCTCGGACGATTTCGCTGATGTTATCTATAGGGTAGTGTACAAAGGATAGAGTTAATAACCGCTATCTACTTCTGTTTTCTTATTCGTTTGTATACTAGCTTACATTTGATTACGTAGAGATCATTCTACAGTGACCATGGATAAAAAATGCCGTCTTAACAGTACAATTGCAAAGGCAATACAAGCTTAACATACTCAATAATAATAATTTTTTAGCACCTTAGTTTTTGAGAATTTTTAAACACCCTTTTTGAGAATTGAAACACCCTTTTAATTTGAGAAAATCACCCTTTATGATGCGCTTGTCTTGGAATACATCAATTCCATAATGGAACATCAAGAATACGTTTTAAGCATTACCAGCGGATTGACATAAGTCTTCCGCTTTTTTTATGAAATATGGGTACATAGTAATTTATTCTTTAGGAGCTTGAATTCCATCATGACTCGTTCGCTTGATTTTGACATTATTTTACATATTATATATTCTATTACCTTAAGGTTAGTGTTAATATATGTTTTTGGGTTAATTTAGTATGTGTTTATGCTAATAGGGTATCTGTATTAAAGGTAGGAAGGCACTAATTTTATAAGTGAAATAAGTAGAAATTAATAAATAATATGTTAAGTGTACGAAAACCTGCTCTAGAAAAGGTACTTACGGAATTTGGTAGTTCATTTTCTGTAAAGCATTACAATGAACCCTCTCCACATGTAAAGCCACCATTTTGGCATTTTCATCCTGAGATAGAGATGGTATATGTAAAGGGTGGAAGTGGTAAACGCCATATAGGGAATCATCTATCTTACTACCAATCTGGAGATTTAGTATTGATCGGCTCTATGCTTCCGCATACAGGTTTTACAGATAGACTTACGGGCAACGAATCTGAAACTATTATTCAGTTTAATAATGATTGGTTTGGTGACGGTTTTTTTGGATTAGAGGAAATGCAAGACATTAGTAAGTTGCTCTACCGAGCTAAGGCGGGAATTGCATTTCATGGTCAAGCCAAAGTAGATATAGGTGCTAGGATGGAGAAACTTGTAACACTAGATAATTTTGCTAAGGTTATAGAGTTACTTTGTATTCTGCAGGATATGGCATGGACTGAGGAATACGAAATTCTGAATGCTGATGGATATAGTTTCGAAGTAGAAAATACAGATAATGATAGGATCAATGTTATCTATGATTATGTTCAGACTCATTTTCAACGAGTAATAACGCTGGACGAAATAGCAGAAATAGCTAGTATGACAGTTCCTTCTTTTTGCAGATATTTCAAAAGAATTTCTGGAAAGAAGTTTACTAGATTTGTCAATGAAATACGAATTGTTCACGCTTGTAAATTAGTTACCGAACAGCAACTCAGTATTACCAATATTTCTTATGAAAGTGGATTCAATAATATCTCTCACTTCAACAGAATATTTAAGGATGTTACTAAGAAAAGTCCATCAGAATATAGAAAACAATTTACAACGATCTTACATAAAGTATAGCTCTATACTAGATAGAAATTATAGATAAAAAAAAAGAAAGATTAGTCAGGAGGACCAATCTTTCTGCACATAATACCTTAGATACTAATTTTTATAAAGAGCTTAAAGCTGGAGCCCACTCTACAATTTCACTGAAGTTTTTCTGAACTTGTCCATTCTGAACACTTACTGTAAAAGAGTAGGAGCCACCGCTAAGAAGGGATAAATTAAATCTCTTAGCAAATGAACCATGATACTTATCTGATGACTCATCATAGATGATGTTACCTTGACTATCATGTATCGATATGCTAACATTCATTTCTGATAAGCACAACATATCCATATCTAGAAACTGTTCATGCTGTCTAAAAATTGGCTGAAAAATAGTTTGCTGATCGTCTGATGAGATATCTAACATCTCGTAAGTTTTCTCGATCGTTTGGACTTTAGTTATTTTATTATAGATAACAAATAGATGATAAGTCCCTTCTGGTAATTCATGTAGATCATACTTACGTCTAATTGGTTTTTCCATAGATAGGTTTTCTTCATATACGGAAATTCCTTTAGAATCGTCTAGTCTTACTACTATCTGATCAGTATTAATATCTGATAGCTTTAGAATGAAGGAATGATTACCTGCTACTTTGATTGAAAATTTTTCCGCCTTTGTTATTACAGTAGCGAAGCATAGAATAGCAGTTACTACAAGAAATTTAATTTGGATTTTCATAGTACAAATAGTTTAATTAATATAATTACGAATAGCTTACTAAAAATGGTAAGCTTTATTTTCATAACAAAGATGTGGCGTCTAGCTATGGTATTCTACTACTATTTTACCTCTTTCCTCTTGTATATTAACAAGTGATTATTAGCTGTTAATTCTGTATCAAATAGGGTTAAAATATTACATATTATGTCAAAGATAGTTTACAAATTATAGAAAAATGTAATGTATTGTACTTTGAAAATTAGACTCTAGTATAGATTGTCTTAAAATTCTCTTAAGAATTGGAGGTGTTATATAAGATTTTTAACGGGAATAGTCAAGGTCAAGACGGAAAACGAAATCATAGCTTTAGCTATGGTGAGTATCTTCAACGCGCAGATTGACTATTTCTTCCAAAATATGTGCGTGATTATTGAGTTACGGATGATAGTATCTTGCGTCTCTATGACGAAGGAGTGGATATGCTGACATACTTATTATACCATTTCTATTTTTAGATGACGGAAAAGGATTTAGAATTGTTCAAAATGGATCAAGGCAAAAAACGTAGGCGAACCCATAGGTTCGACGAGGCTTTTTAACGAAGAAACATGAAGAACAAAATAAATAATTACCGTCATTCTAAACTAGAATTGGTATTATTAGTGATAGTCAATTTTTTCTATCAGGTTTTTAATTATCGGATCAAGCTTTGTTATGATTTCTTTAACCGCTGTAGAATCTGATTTACCTCCAGTTAAAATCTCAACTATTTCTAGATTACTATTAGTAATTATTGTGGTTGGATACCCACTTATATGCTTAAACTGTTCTTTAATGATTTCTTTACCGTTTAATAAATGAGTAAATTGAAATTCATTTCGCATCACAAATTCCTTCAGTGTATTTTCATCATCAATAGATAGAGAAAGAAAGTTAATACCTTCGTTTTTATAACGATCTGCAATTAAATTTAATCCTGGTATTTTGGCTACGCATGGTTTACAAGCTTTAAACCAAAAGTTAATTATATTGATCTTTCCTAGTAAATCTTCTGTATCATATCCATTTCCACTCAAAGACTCTGTTTTGAAATTAGGCAGTTGAGCGCCTTTTATACAATTGATATCAAAGTTATTGTAAGCCGTTCCCTTTCTACCGTCTTCTAATTCAAATTCAGAGGTTGTAACATTTTCTAAGCACCTTTTCATTGCATCATTATAGGAATTACTTCGTTCAGAGCAACAAATTATTGAAAAAATTATTATCGCTAAAACAATGAATCTTACCATTTTTTTTCGTTTTAGATTATCACTAATACCATTTCTATTTTTAGATGACGGAAAAGGATTTAGAATTGTTCAAAATGGATCAAGGCAAAAAATGTAGGCGAACCCATAGGTT
>ENA-ORXR01000677-ORXR01000677.1-marine-metagenome-genome-assembly--contig:-NODE-677-length-42864-cov-4.609250_pt1 | contig 42864 bp, 39 predicted proteins | sample MGYA00237866_ERZ511479 | MGnify/ENA metagenome assembly ERZ511479
TTAAATAATATTATTTTCTATTTCATTTCAGCGGATGATACTTCCTCAATGACTCCGTCAGCTCCTGCAGATTATAAACATTGTACCTCTCAGTACTACTAAACCATCGACGACCAGCCATGTATTGCACCACTCTTACATCTTTAGTTTTTAACCACTCCGCTATCACTGTTTACCTAATAACTTCTCCTAAAACTATTAATGGGTGGAGCCTATTTAAATGTGATCACCAGATGTAAACTCGAATAAATTAATATGGCTTTTTTTGATTTTAAGTACAAATCTGAATATCAACTACCATATAAAAAAATAATCCAATAGCCCCCGGCCTAGTGCTGCGCAATGGGGAGCGACCAACGGAAGCTAGTCCTTAGGACCGAGCAAACCTGCGAGCCCTGGAGCATAACGGCTCGACTTCTTCGTCGAGCAGGCCCCAAATAAATAACTTAACTAATAATTTCGAGTCTTCTCCCCATGGTACTTATGAAAATAATCTTGGATAGATTGCCAGTCGTGGACTGAGTAGTCGAGTCTATTAAATACAAGGAGAGCCAGGACATTACTTTTCGTGAAGACACTCACTTTATCCTGTTCGATCTTGATGGCAATAATATCTGAATTAATATATTGCTCAACACCTTTGCGCGTATCGAACATCCTGTTTTCTCCAAGAAATAAATCCCCTCTAGTTATCCAGGGTAAGATTAATTCTTCGAAGATAAAAGGTAAGCTTAGCATAAAGGCCAACTCCACGTATGGTATTATACTATCTCTAAAAATGATCAAGTAGGCGATGAAAGCGACGCTGAAAATAGCAGCGAGTAATTTGGTAACGCTGCGCTCCTGAGGTTCTGACCTAAGAGGTAATCTTAGCTTATATGAAAATAGCCGTAGCATGGTGAAGATAAATCTACCCCAAACTACGGCTATGAAGAAAATGAATATCCAGTGGACAATCATTCAGATTTGTTATTTATTTAATTTTGAAAGCTTTCTTTACTTTGGCAACCATGTCTAATTTTTCCCAAGTAAATGTCTCTACCTTCAAAGACTTTTTCTTACCAGAACCATCTTTAAAATTAACGGTCTTCTTTTCTGGCTTTCTACCCATGTGACCATATGCAGCCGTCTCAGAATAAATAGGATTACGCAATTTTAACCTTTTCTCGATAGAGTAAGGACGCATATCAAAAAGGTCTTCTACTATCTTTGCAATTTTGCTATCACTCATTTCTACATTTGCAGAACCATAAGTGTTGACATAAATATTAGTAGGTTTTGCGACACCAATTGCATAAGAAACCTGAACCAAAATCTCATCTGCGACTTTAGCCGCTACTAGATTCTTCGCGATGTGACGCGTAGCATAGGCAGCTGATCTATCCACCTTCGATGGATCCTTACCAGAAAAAGCTCCACCACCGTGTGCACCTTTACCGCCATAGGTATCTACGATAATCTTACGTCCCGTCAGTCCAGTATCTCCGTGGGGACCACCGATAACAAACTTTCCTGTAGGATTTATATGATATTTAATTTTATCGTTGAATAATTTTTTAACGCTTGCTTTACATTTTTTGATTACACGAGGAAGCACAATGCTCACCACGTCTTTCTTAATCTTAGCCAACATCTTTTCATCCTTATCGAAATCATCATGCTGCGTTGACACCACTACTGAGTCTATACGTATAGGTCGATTATCATCAGAATACTCAATAGTCACTTGAGACTTCGCATCAGGTCTAAGGTATTTCATTTGTTTACCAGCCTTACGAATCTCAGCCAGCTCCACCAATATTTTATGAGATAAATCAAGCGCCAATGGCATATAGTTATCCGTTTCGTTAGTTGCATAACCAAACATCATTCCTTGATCACCTGCACCTTGATCGATCGCCTTTTTACGGACAACACCTTGGTTAATCTCAGGAGACTGTTCGTGAATAGAAGAAAATACACCACAAGAGTTAGCTTCGAACATATACTCCGATTTGGTGTAGCCAATCTTTTTGATTACATCTCTTGCTATTTGCTGTACATCTAAATAAGTCTTTGTGTTCACTTCACCAGCAAGAACTACCTGCCCTGTCGTCACTAAAGTCTCACAAGCGATTTTAGAGGATTTGTCAAATGCTAAAAAATGATCGACTAATGCGTCAGAAATCTGATCCGCTACTTTGTCTGGGTGTCCCTCAGAAACAGATTCTGAAGTAAATAGATATGGCATATAATGAATTGATTATGTTAGTAAAAAACGCAAAATTAGGAATAGTTATATTAAATGGCAATGAATAGGCTATTTTATCTCACAACTTATCATTTTTTTATTTTCAATGTACCCTTCTAGCACATCACCAATTTTTACAGGACCTACACCCGCTGGTGTTCCAGTGTATATAAGGTCACCTTGCTGAAGTTTAAAAAACTTAGATATATAAATAATTAGTGTATTAAAATTAAAAATTAAATCTTGTGTATTTCCGTCCTGCACCGTGTCGCCATTCAAATCCATCCGGAAACGGATCGGATCAGCACTTTGCAAATCACTCAGGTTAACGAATTCACTCAAGCCAGCGGAGTGATCAAATCCTTTTGCGATCTCCCAAGGGTGCCCCTTTTCTTTCAACTTACTTTGCAAATCTCTAGCAGTGAAGTCTATTCCAAATGCAATCTGTGAATAATACTCCGCCGCAAACTCTGGTTGTACGTGCCTTCCATTTTTTGCAATCTTCAGAACGATCTCTCCTTCATAGTGAAGATCCTTTGTAAATTCGGGATAGTACAGCGGCTTATTCTTCAGTAACAGTGCGGTAGGCGGCTTCATAAAAATCATAGGATTTTTTGGTACCGCATTTTTTAGTTCTGCAGCATGTGCTGCATAGTTTCTACCAATGCAAATTATCTTCATTTCCCAGCTTTTACATTTATCAATCCTGCAAGATCTTTCACCTCACGGAGTGTCTCTTGCGCACGTTTGCGAATCTGCGCAGAAGATTCTTTTACTTGACTTTTTACATTTTTTTTGTCCTGCATGATTTCCGCTTTCGCCTCGGTAAACTGCTTACTCAATCCTACTAGCGCCTCTCCTACTGTTTCCTTTAAGTCAACATACTTGAGCGCACCATTAGCGTGATCATCTAGTAGACTTTGATGCGCTTCTGTTTTACCACTTGCCTTGAGCAGTGTAAATAAATTATCCACTCCTTCGCTCATCTCACCAGCTTTTGTTTCACCTGTATCCGTCACTGCAGATTTTATTTGCTTACGTATTCGCGCCTCATCGCTGAATAAACTTATATAGTGTTTCTCTCCAGCACTCTTACTCATCTTACGCGCGGGATCAGCAGTAGATCGTATTTTAGGGGTTTCGGTAAATAGCGTTTCTGGCATCACAAAATAATCTTTATTTACCTGCGCATTAAATCTTGCTGCAATACTTCTAGACAGTTCCAGATGTTGTTCTTGATCTTTTCCGACGGGTACAAAATCTGCACGATAAACCAATATATCCGCAGCTTGCAAAACAGGATAATCCAAAAGCCCAGCAGATATAAAACCATCTTCGCCCACCCCACTATCTGTAGATTTATCTTTGAACTGTGTCATCCGCTGCAGGTGACCGTAAGAGGTGAAGCAATTAAAAATCCAACACAGTTCTGTGTGCTCAGGTATGAGCGATTGGATAAATAAATTTTCCGTATTTACCCCAATCGCTAGCAAATTGAATACCAGCTCCCACGTATTGGCGCGCAGTTTTATCGGATTGTACGGCGAGGTCATCGCATGATAATCCACCACACCGTAAGTGCAGTCATACTTTGCTTGCAAGTCTACCCAGTTTTTTACCGCACCAAAATAATTCCCATAATGAATATCGCCAGTAGGCTGGATACAGGACAACACTTTTTTCATTTCTTCCATCTTGCTTTTGATTCTAATCCTTTTACAATTACATTTGCAAAAGTAAGGAAATATTACTTCTTATGCAGCCGTCAAATTTGGATAGGTTCTACAAGCAAAAATAAAAAATACATACTATGAAAAAGATTATCAATACAGATCAAGCACCTGCTCCAGTGGGCCCATACAATCAGTCTACGCGTCACGGAGATACACTTTATATGTCAGGTCAGATCGCACTAGACCCAAATACTGGCGAGCTCGTTTCAGACAGTATAGAAGCAGAAACACATCAGGTGATGAAGAATATTAAAGCCGTGCTGACAGAAGCTGGATTGACGTTTGAGCATATTCTCAAGTGCTCTGTCTTTGTAGCAGATATGAATATGTACAGCCGGATCAATGCCGTTTATGCGGAGTATTTTGACGAGGCTACGGCACCAGCGAGAGAGTTGGTGGAGGTTGCCAATCTACCCAAGTTTGTCAATATTGAGATTTCAGTTGTTGCAGGATTTTAAGGTTTGGGGCGGCCCTCGTCGCTGCGCTTGAGGTCAGGCTCTCCGTTATATCCCGTTGTTTTGCGAAAAGCAAAAAACGGGATGCCACTTCTATCCTTCAGCCAATACAGGCTATTGCTAAAGCAAGGCGCGCGAAGTGCAGAAAGATCATTTATATTTTTGGAAGATTTTTTCTAATCGTATTTTTTAAATCTGCACGCACTCCTGCCTCTTTTGCAAAACCATCCCATCGACTCACCACGCTACCTATCTCTCTGACAATATTTCTCGCTTTTTTGATATTCATAGATTTGGCTATTGTAAGAAAGTCTTCTACTTCATGGTCTTTTCTCTTACCGTTTATACTCAACGCATGTTGACTGACCCAGATACTTTTGGGATCATAAGCATAGCAGATATCATAAGCGGGTGCAAGCTCCCAATCCGCATCTTTCATTAGTCTAAAAGAAAAATTCTTAGTATGGTCGTCACAGTTTTTTGACAACACATTAAACACCATTCTGCGATACATTTGCTCTGCCATCGGATATGACAAGTGCAAAGCGCGCATCGTTTCAAAAAGTAATTCATAGCTATAGCTGAGCATATTATTGAAATCATAATGATTCATCGCACACCAGGTCTGCACATGGTGTCGTGTCGTGCTACCTGCTCGATCATAGCGCTTAGTCATAAAATGCGCCCTCCCATTTTCTTCTAGCAGTTTACAATCCATCATGTCCACACCTGCCTGTATAGCCATTAGATAGTAGGCCATTTCGACCCTACCATACCCACTGCTCTCTCCAAATTGCGCATCGCTCACTCCATCTAGCTTTAGGAGCCAGTGCTCAAACCCCTGAGGTGCTTTAGTTTGACCAGATTTTATTTCTCCTGTCTTGGGATTGTAAGCTATGACTGCTTTAGGTCTAGCACCTCCTGCTGAAGTACCTACGCGCAAGATATCTGTCATAGCCTTCTCTTCACTAGTAGATAAGTCAGTAGCAAAATTCTGTCTCTGATCCAGCATCTTGCGAGAGACTTCTACAAGAGAAGATACTTCTATTGTATTTGCGGTACGACTTCTACTTTGACTAGCAGGTTCGAATTCGAGTGCGCCCATTCCTCGGGATCCAATAAAGCATAATTTCTCTATTGGGTTCATAGAACCAGAAGAACGTCCCTGTTGCGTTAACCAGGCATCGATTAATTGATTACCGTATTTATCGGGTAGCATATCCGCGATTAAACCAGGCAGGCCTTTGAAGGTATCGTAGACGGCACCTCTAGCTACCCGCAGTTCGGGAAAGGTAAATACTTGCCTGCCTCTATCTAAAGGCATTTTTATCGGAGATAAATCCCAACCATTAGCTAAAAAACTAGGTGCGTACTCAAAACTACCCTGTTGATTGCGTTCATCCCAAGCAATTGCACCTACATATTCTCCCCATATTTTGACTTTAGCGGTTAGAATCATTACCAGTCGGATTTTTTGCTATGCGCTGATGCAGGTGCAGTTTTTGACTTTGATTTGCGAACACGCGCAATGGGCTTATGCTGCGCTTCTGCCAGTGCGAGCGGACTAATGGTTTCTTGAAATTCAAATTCACCAAATGCCGATAGCTTTTGTAATACGCGCAGCACCTTTATTAGCGTCTTGAGGGTTCCAGACTCTCCCGCCTCCAAAAGACTGAGTGTGGATCTACTCATATCTGCCAATTTAGCTACCTCTTTTTGGGTCTTACCCTGCTCTTGCCGTACTCTCTTTATATAATAGCCGATCTTTTTTTCAATGGCGCTATCGTTCAATAGTTCCCAATTTATGTATGATTTATCATTCATTATAATCTATTTATACTACTAAGGTATGTATTTTAATACCAGTAAAAAAGATAATTTTCTACTTTTAACAAATTATTGTATTGTTTATTATACCTTAAAGGCACATTTTTGATTTAAGATCTTATTTATCATACATTAACTGAGTATTTATACATCATCACCTCTTCTTCATCATTTAGGATACGAGTCATTCCTTTTAGCACACACCCTAGTTTAGCAAGTAGTTTTTTTTTGCAAAGGGCAGCCGAACAAGCATTGGAGTAGGACTCCAAATAACCATACAAATAACACAAAAAGGGTTAATCTGCATAATACAGATTAACCCTCTTTGAGTTATAATTATAATTGGTAGTGAAGTTTTACTCCATGTCTTCGACGTCGCCTTTGATCAAGACACGTCCCTTGTAGTATAGGTCTCCGTCCACTTCGTATGCGCGGTGCAACAAGTGCTTCTCACCTGTAACCTTACAAGTAGCTATTTGAGGAACTGGTACCTTATAATGCGTTCTTCTTTTTCTCTTTCTCTGCTTCGAGATCCTACTCTTAGGATGTGCCATTGTATATTTTTTTTATCGTTATTACTAATTGTCTTTAAAATCCTGCAATTTATCCCAAAGTGGATTTATTGCTTCCGTATCTTGATTTGACGTGAGCTTGTCTAAAGTGCTGTCATCACATGGTCTTGGCTCCTCATCATCACAATTATATGTCTTAATAATTGGGACTGATAAAAGCACAAACTCATAAATGAACTGCGCTACATTGAGCTTTCGAAGGGACGAGGTTATGTAAATCACATCTACATCGTCTTTAGTGTCTTCTTCCTCTTTTACAAGCATAGGATATGACCCACTAACTGGCAAATGTATTTCTGTCAAACAACGATCGCAAGGTGTCAATATAGTTCCGTTAATATCGAATCGAATATTGGTCACTTCTGGTCGTTTGTCATACTCAATACGAACCTTAATCTCTCCATTTTTAACTGGAGAATGCTCAAAAAGACTAAAAAAAGTCTCATTAATGTCAAAGTCAAAATTATGGATACCGTTTCCCAAACCTTGGATGGGAATGGTATAATGCTGTAAAGCATCCATAAGTCTTACATTTTCAAGGGAAAACGTCTTTTCCCAGTATTAAAAAAGTGAAATAGCCTCTAATTTCTCAAAAGCTGGGCAAAGATATGCCAAATACGACGATTCTGCAAATAAATCCGAATACTTATTCCACTGGTATTCCTTTATTTCTAGTATTAATAGTACCTCTTTTAGCCAAATTTCTTAATAATCCAGATTATTAGCGATACGGTCCCAAATAGACCAGCGGCATAGCCAATAAACCCTAAAAATCCGATACCTAGTATTCCTGCTAATATAGATATCGCAATGGATGCTCCCCACCCAAATATCCAAAACCACATCCACTTATCGACTGGATCTTCAAAGTCAACGCCTGCTTCCCCATTTTTTAAATTTTTCTTAGCTGCTATCCGCTGAAACCTTTCTTTATATTTTTCCAGCTTTTTTATAAGCCTGTCTGACTTCTGGGAGTTGGTTTCCAATTTTACAGTGGATGATTTAGGCGCATTACGTACTGCTAAACAGTTGGAATGTAGCATAATAGATAAAAAACAAGTAATTAAAATGGAAATGGATAATTTCAAAGTGGTTCCGATTTGGTTTGTAAAAAGTGCAAATATAATGTCCTTTTAATTAACAAACGAAATCTACAGGTTAATTTGAGACAGTGCTTGCCCTTGTTGTTTTTGTTCTGTTGGAGGTAAGATCTCTACGTTATCCCAAATACCCGTGCGTAGCGTCTCCGCGTAAGTAGCAGGCAAAGGATTGGCTTTAATCTTTTCGCTTGCTCTGATGTGATTATAATCTAGCGGCAAAATATCATAGGTGAATACTGGAGCGTCTTGCATGATCGCATACCATACTCTAGTCGTACCATCATTCGCAGGCATTCCTATCACGCCAGGATTTAGCCAAACCTTGCCCTGTGATAGCTTTTGACTGAAAGGAAGTCCAGCGTGGCCAGCGATGATAAGATCGGATTCGGTTTGATCGAAGAGCTCTTGTTTAATATCTGTGTCGGTAGACATGAAAATAAACTCCGAAGTGTTCTCTATAGACCCATGCAAAACAAAGCACTTTTTACCAGCGTACTGAAAGGTGATAAATTCTGGAATAGATTCGATGAATCGCATTGCATCGGGACTGACCTTTGACTGCGCATATGGATACCACATCTTGGAGAAGGTATCGCAGCGACCACCCTCATCAAAATTACAACCGCAAGAATCAGATGCATCCTTAAGATTCAACTCAACATTTCCTGCTATGGAATGGATACCCCAATTTTTAATCTTTTGTAGACATAGCTCTGGATCAGCGCAGTACCCCACGATATCACCCGTGCAAATAATATTGCTGGCAGCGATATTCTCCTTCTTCGCAATAGCTTGGATTGCCTGTAAAGCCTCTAGGTTAGAGTACACCCCTCCGAAGAGTAGCATTTTGCCACTTATCTCTCCTATGTCTAGCGCCTGTATCATTTTGATGAAAATAATTTAGGACACAAAAATAGGAAAAAACATAAGACCGTTCCATAACAGTTTACCGCCAAGAGGTCAGCATACTTACCTTCGGAAAAGAGTAAGCTTTCGGACAGTGGAAATATCAAACATATTAATGCAAACATGAATCCACCTAGCACAGATAAGTAAAATGAAATCGCAGGCACCTCTAGTTTCCAAAACATAAACACAGGTGCCAATCCGATGACCATAGTTCCACTAACCGTAGTTGCAGATATTATTTCTGGATTGAAAAATATAGGGATTGTACCTATCACCGCAATTACAATCATAGATAGTCGGCCTGCTGAAAGAGATGCATTTACCAGCTTCAGATCCAAGTGAATTAACTTGGAAAAAGAGGAAAATGTACTATCCAAGGTTGAAGCCGCTGAAGTAATCATAATAAAATTCATCAAAAGCATCATAGGGATACCGAGCAACTTTGCTACCTCTACTGGTGCCTCTCCTACAACGCCCTCCATCTGCCCATAGATACCGACTAAGCTAAAAAAGATTATGCAGAGTGCCCCAATAACAGCAGCCCATAAATAGGATCTGCGTGTAGTTTTTGCATCGGTAACGAATCCTCGATCTGTCAGTACAGGATCATGAAATGGGTAAGAAAAAGATTGTAGAATGGCAAGTAGCAATAAATTTAAACCCTGCGACATACTCCATGTACCGCTCTGTACAAAAGCAGGGATATCCCAATTCGTCTTGGGAAATATCATCAATAAAATGATCAATAGTAATACGCCAAATAAAACCATCTGAATAACATCTGTAAATAGTGAGCTACTCATCCCGCCTTTTATGGTATAGGCAACAGTCAGTAAGGTAAAGACAACCACTGCACTTAAATAGGGTGCGCTCCCCTGCTCACCAAAATAGGATCCGATAACCATAGAATTTGACCATACCTCATTGAGCAATCGAAATGCAATCAAGAGACTGAATATAACTAAAGCACCTTTTCCAAACTTGGTCTGTAGAAAATGATGAATGGAAGTAAACCCACCGACAGTGCGAAGTTTATAAATGATCAATCCCGCAATTACGAAAGAAAGATAATATCCTGCATAAGCTACCCCACCTACTACACCATAGCTCAGACCTAAATTAGCAGCATTGGTAATAGACTTAGCAAAGAGCCAGGAGATTACCAAACTACTCGTCAACACCCAGAAGTTTGGTTTACCACTCGCTCCTTCTCCTTTGAAAAAAGCTTCCTCCGTTTTGGCTAATGGAGCTAAAAAATAGAGAAGAACGCTAATTCCAATTATTAAAAGCCACTGTAAAGTATATGCATCTATCATTTCGCTAATCGCTTATTCTTTGTCCCACCACACTCTTGCGTTGATGCTATTGTTATTCACTCGGTCAGCTGCGTTTTGATAATTCACATTATTTAGTGCTGCCTCAGCTTGCGGGTACGGCATACGCACTGGTATCTCATTATTATTAAGACTTGCCGCTACGATTTTTAATTCTGGGAAGCCTGTTCTACGGTATTCAATCCAACCTTCATATCCATTGACGATATTAGCTAACCACTTTTGTGTAATGATCTGCTTTATTTTATCATCATTGTCATAGGCTGCTGGTCCATCTGTGAGATAATCCGCAGGCATCTCCGTCTGCCAATATTCAAATGCCTGACGCACGCCTTCTTCATACAGTTCTTTTGCATTTGCAAATATAAATCCTCTCTCCGCAGCTTCTGCTAGAAGAAATAAAGTTTCAAAGCTAGTTAAGAAATTTGCATCTAACCTTCCTGTTGATTCTCTAAATACAGTTCCCGCAAATGAATAGTCTCCCACTGTGATGGATGTCTGCGAGGCATCAGGACCATTCAATAAGCCAGCAAAATTTGTATCATCATTTGCCGTAGGTCTAAAAAAAGTAGCTATCCTAGGATCTTGATAGTTTACCAACACTTCCTCTACGGTTTTAGACATTACATAGATATTGAAATCGCCCGTTCTGGCAGTTGCCATTCTGAAATTGTTGGGTTGTCCATCCGTAAAATTATATGTCGCGTTTTGATCTCCAGTCTTAATATATCTGCCCGTGTCGTACACAGACTGTATGGATGTAGTAATGGAGCTGACATCAGATATACGCATCAATAATTTTATCTTGAGCGAATTTGCAAATCTAACCCAGGCGTCGAGATCACCCTGAAATAATATGTCTCCTTCTAAGCTCGCAGCACCCTCATAGTTGTTAATACTACCAATTGCTTCATCCAAAAGTTTTAATAGCCCCTGCTCTCCCGTGTAGATATCTTCTTGATCATCGTATGTAGGTGAAATAATTCCTGCTTTCCCACTAACCGCATCAGAAAATGGAACGTCGCCATAGATGTCTGTAATTGCACTCGCAATATATGCTTTCATGACTAAGGCGGGCCCCTCATAAATAGCAAAAGCTTCATTCTCTTTTGACTTATCTAAGATGATTTCGTTGTCTCGTAGATTAGTGTATAGAAGATCCCATGGATTACCTCCAAACTGAGGTTCAAGTAAGCTATGTCTATCAAATAAATTAAAATCTACTGCCGTAAAATATTGTCCAAGCAAACTACCAGCAACGAATCCTTCAAATGACATTTGTTCGCCATAGTCAAAGATTACTTGTCTCAGCAGAAAAGCAGGTTGAATGTCAACTGGTGCGTTAGGATTTGTGTTGATCTCCGAAAAATCCTCGGTACAGGATACTGCACTAAATAAAAATGCTAAAAATATAAATACTCGAAATTGCATAATCGAATTAGAATTAAAATTAAAAATTAAGGTTAAGACTTAGACCTATACTTCGTGTGGATGGATAAGAAATATCCTCTACCCCTCCTAAGAAATTCTGCCCTTGCACAGCAAACTGCTCTGGATCGAAATGGGGATTCTGAGAGATGGCAAAAATATTCCTTCCGATAAGAGAAATTTTGATATTTTCAAATCCATTTAAGAAAGTACCAGACAGCTGACTTTTGTCTAACATATAAGATAAACTAGCTTCTCTTAATTTTATGTAGGAAGCATCAAATGTATTGTTCTCTTCATGGTTACGATCATAAAATTGACGATAAAAAGATTCCGCTGGAACAGCCGTAGTATTTGGTACATATTGAGGATTGTCCTCTGTCCCCACATTCTGAACCCCTTCATGTATCAAGCCTTCATCAGGTCTAAATCCTGTCTCTGCTAACTGTCCAGCTACTCCAGCCAGCGCCTGTGTTCTAGAAACAATTTCTCCACCTTGATGCCATGCCATGACAAAGTTAAAATTAAATTGTTTGAAGGATACATTGTTAGTTAGTCCTAGGATAAAATCAGGATTTGCATTTCCTAATTTTATTAGATTGTTATCCACGAGTAAGCGGCCATCTTCACCTATAAGGTAATCTCCATTTTCGTTTTTCTGATAGCCGGTTCCCCAAAGATCACCGATACGATCTCCTTCTCTCACTTGATACCAAACCGTTTGGTTTTCATTATCATATACTCTACTGTAAGCTAGGTTTATACGTTCTGCACCATCTGGTAGTGACTCTACGGTAGAGACATTTCTGCTAAAGTTAAGTGCTGCGCTCCAGTTGATTTTACTATTATTAAATAATCGAAGTCCTACAATCGCTTCGATACCTTCTGAGCGTACTGCACCTCCATTCAGGACGCGCTCATTATATCCAGAAGAAATGGCGATTGGCAAAGATAATATTTGATTCTCCGTTCTTGCATTGTAGTAAGTAAAGTCTAATTGCACGAGGTCATCAAAAAATCTTACATCTGCACCAAATTCTACAGAACTAGTTTGTTCTGGAATGAGATTAAAGTTCGGCAAACTGCTTTGATCGGAGAATGTAGGTTGTCCACTGAATGGAGTTTGAGCCAGAAATACTCCGTTAGTCTTATATGGATCTGTATCATTTCCTACTTGTGCCCAACTAGCTCTCAATTGTGCAAATGAAATGCGCTTCGGCATATCGATCATTTTAGATAAGACTACACTTACAGAGGCCGATGGGTAGAAAAAAGAAGTGTTGTCTGTACTTGTAGTGGTAGCCAATGCGGATGACCAATCATTACGACCTGTAATATCTAGAAACAACATATCCTTGTATCCGAATTTAGCCAATCCATAAAAACTATTGATACGCTTACTCGATTCAAATTCAAATATCTCTAATGGGGAGGCTGCATTTGAAAGTTTGAATACGCCAGGTTGCGCTAGAGCATTAGCTTGAATTTGCGCATTCGTCGCATTTTGATCCATTCTATTTCCTCCTGCACTAAGGTCGTATGTGAATACGCCAACTTTTGATCTATAGTTCAATAGAAAGTCCGTATTTACTTCTCTAAAGGTAACGGTATTTTCAGCGTAACCTCCGTTCTTGAATCTATTGGTGCTAAATGCTCTTCTAAATTTTCTTAGTTCATCGGAGTAGTCCATCCCTGATCTTACCGTCAATGAAAGTTTATCCGTAAATGCATAAGTGGCATACAAATTTCCAAATACACGATCTCTACCTAGTGTGTTCCTATTCTCAAGCAAAATAAAATAGGGGTTATCAAAAAATGTATAGTTGAAGCTGTACTGCTGCACCCCTTCCAAGCCTGGCTGCCAGTAATCTTGCAATGAACTGAGATTACTTTGACGGCCCAACCACGCTACCAGACTGTAGCCAATATTCTCGGAGCCATATCCATTGCTTGGTCGATTATCGGATTGTGAACGCATGTAGTTTATACTCGTTCCTATTTTCAATTGCTTGACTGGATTAAAGGTGATTTTTACTGCAGCTGATTTACGCTTAAAGTTCACTCCTGGAATGATAGAATTACTATTTAAGTCTGTCAAAGACAAACGATAATTACCCCGCTCGTATCCACCTGAGAAGGATAGATTATTGATAGTAGTAGATCCTGTCTCATAAAAATTCTTCAGGTTATCTGGATTAGAGTTGAATGGAGTCGGCGTGATCGGAAGCCCACCATGTACTGCAACGTCTCCCCCTCTCACGACTTGACCATTTGGCAAAGTTACTGGGCTATCAAATTGTGGAATATTTAGTCCAGCGTCTAATTCAGGTCCATAACTGTAGGTAATATTATCGTTGACACCTCCACCTAATCCGTTGACAAACTCAAACTCACCATTATTACCTTGACCAAAATTATTCTGAAATTTGGGCAATCTAAATGCAGACTCTACAAAAGTAGAAGAGTTAAAAGAGATTCCTAGTCCAGGGCTATTGCTACCATCCTTGGTATTAATTATTATCACCCCATTTGCTGCTCTCGTACCATACAAGGCAGCTGCTCCTGGACCTTTCAATACTGATACAGATGCAATATCATTTGGATTAATATCCATTGCGCCATTTCCAAAATCTACCTCTTGGAAACCAGCTGCTGCATCTGAGGTATTATTAATAATAGAGTTGTTGTTCACGGGCGTTCCATCTACTACAAATAAGGGGTTATTGTTAGTAAAGGACGCCTCTCCTCTGATAGTAATCTTAGAAGAGGAACCTACACCTGTCGGTCCAGATATGACATTGACTCCTGCTATTTTTCCGTTTAGATTATCCAGAAAATTAGTAGCCTGTACTTGATTTACACTAGATGCATTTAACTGCTGCACCATATAGCCAAGGCCTTTTGTAGTTCTCTCTAGACCGAGTGCCGTCACAACGACCTCATCGAGTTCAAAACCAGCGGACAAATATACCGCGCTGAGATTCTCTTCATTTACGTCTAAAGTAAGATCCTCGTATCCTATGTAGGAAAAAGTAAGTTTAGTTTGTTGGTCGGACAGCCTTATCGTGTAATAACCATTCACATCAGTGACGGTCCCTACATCTGTATTATCAACAATAACAGATACACCTATCAGGGGTGTATTATTGGCTTGATCAAAGACTGTTCCTTGTACTGTCTTTTGTGCGTCTACTTGCAAATATAGCAGTAAAGATACTGCCAAGAGAGTAATGTATTTAAGCATTATACTATTGAATAAAAAAAATGAAAAAGAAAAGTTAATAACTTAGGCTACCGACTTGAGCATAGGTGGTCCTCGATGTTGCAGGGTCTGCAGTATTACTAGCGGACTATATAACTGATATGCTTGCTGAACATAGACATCAGTAATAATATCGTTTAAAAAAGAAAAATCCCGTTGCTGAGATAGCACTCGAGATATAGCATTGAAGTGAGTAGCCGTGTCGACATCCAACTTTAAACAAAGATTTACGACGACTACATTATAATAATCAAAGTAACTTTCCAGCTCACAGAATAACAAATCTGTCTGCCAAGCCAACTGAGAGAACTTTTGATGGAAATAGGTTTTTGAAATTCCTAGTAGGTACACCCCTCCATCTTTACTTGGCCCCAAACATTGTCGCCCTGCGCGTAATTCCTGCTCTGCGGCTAATATATCCTGACTTTGGAGACTGGGACAATCCCCACCCACGGTTATTACATGGTCAAATCCACATTGGAAAGCATGTGATATAGCATTATAAAAGCGCTCCCCAAAACTGTCCCCAATCTGGCTGTGCTCATTTACTTTTATCAGTGGTAGCCCAGCTTTGTGAACAGTGCGTAAGGTACGGTTATATAGGGCTTGGTGTATCTTGCGATTAGCTTTCTTTAGACTAGCAAGTTGTTTATGCTTGCTTTCACTAGAGGAAGTTCTAGAAAAGAGAAGTATGCAAGTATTTGAGTCCATACGTCACGCAATGTAGCTTAATTTCTGTAATTATCGCTAATACATTTATGCTAAATAAGTAAAAGAGTCCTGCAAAAGATATATCTTAATAGCATTAAAGGTATGCAAATTCTTGAGCCAAATTAGGCTTAAACCATTCTCTCTGGTCTCACCCAAAGATCATACTCTTTCTCTGTCAAAAACTCCAGCTTAAGCGCAGCAGCTTTTAAAGTTGTACCCTCCTTATATGCCTTCTTAGCTATTTTTGCCGCATTATCATAGCCAATCTTTGTATTCAATGCAGTTACCAACATTAGCGAATTATTCAGCATTTGCGTGATGCGTTCTAGATTTGGCTCTATTCCCATAGCGCAGTTTGTATTAAAACTATTGCATGCATCAGCAATCAATCGTGCAGATGTCAGAAAGTTAAAGATCATCATCGGCTTGAAGACATTCAGCTGAAAGTGTCCATTCATTCCGCCTACATTTATCGCCACGTCATTACCTATTACTTGCGCCATAGCCATAGTAAGTGCCTCCGACTGGGTAGGATTTACCTTCCCAGGCATGATGCTCGAACCAGGCTCATTTGCTGGTATCACAATTTCCCCGATTCCCGATCTTGGTCCAGAAGAAAGCATTCGGATATCGTTGCCTATTTTCATCAGCGAACAAGCTACTGTCTTTAGTGCGCCATGAGATTCCACGATGGCATCATGTGCAGCCAAAGCTTCAAATTTATTTTTCGCAGTGACAAAGGGTAAGCCTGTCAATTTAGCAATATGTCCAGCCACCTTTTTATCATATCCTTTTGGTGTATTCAGACCAGTACCTACAGCTGTGCCCCCAAGTGCCAATTCACTCATATGCTTTAGCGAATATTTAATCGCTGCAATTCCATGATCTAACTGCGATACATAGCCACTAAGTTCCTGTCCTAAGGTTACTGGCGTAGCATCCATAAAATGCGTTCGTCCTATTTTTACTATCTTTTTAAATTCCTTAGATTTTGTAGCGAAAGTTTTTTTCAAAGCTTCCATTGCGGGAATCGTCTCCTTTACCAGCATGGTATATGCAGCAATATGCATCGCCGTTGGAAAAGTATCATTACTGGACTGCGATTTATTTACATCATCATTGGGGTGCATAGACTTTGACTCATCAGAGAGTTTGCCCCCATTTATTACGTGCGCACGATTTGCTATCACCTCATTTACATTCATATTCGACTGCGTACCTGAGCCCGTCTGCCATACGACCAATGGAAACTGTTCATCCAATTCTCCAGCCACTATTTCATCACACACTTTGGCGATTAGTTTTGCTTTTCCTTTGGTCAAAACTTTTAATTCGGCATTCGTTTTAGCCGCCGCCTTTTTCAATATTGCAAAAGCACGTATTACTTCTATCGGCATCAGATGCCCACCAATTTTAAAATTCTGAATAGAGCGTTGCGTCTGCGCTGCCCAATATTTATCTGCAGGAACTTTTATGGTTCCGATACTATCTTTTTCCGTTCTAAATTTCATAATGTCTTTTTTATGGACTGCAAAGATAGGATAATCACACTTTATGTCTAGATATTTTTTTAGAGAATATGCGGGCGCCCAATTTGCGCTATCCGCTTTACTCCATCCGCTAGACACAGGTTCAACAAATAAGTCCGCGTTGATCTCTTCTCGTTCCTCGTCGAGCTCCACCCGGCCAATGCTTCACACTGTGTCCAGCGGATTACGTGCTCGCTCCTATCCCAGGTCGAAGAAGATAAAAAAGTGTTCATTGAATGACCAAAATTCACAATACTTAAATAAAATTTTAACTTTGGAAATAAACATAGACTTAATCTGCTTATCAACCAAAAAAATATTCACTGCATGATAGATTTGACATTTGAATACTGGAATAAGCTGGCTACACATATGATTACGATCAGCTCCTTACTCGGTGGTTTTTCAATTGCTGTAGTGGCAAATCTTTTGGTTTCAGAGGTGAACACCAAATTATTAAAGAGTGTCATGGCTAGTTCTGTACTTGCTGCGTGTTTCTTTATCATTAGTATATTTTCGATGACGAAAATTTTCTTCATCACCACTTCAGGTTACCCATTTAAGGTGGAAGCGAGCGAAATAATATTTCCAAGGATCGCAGGTGCTTCATCATTTTTTCTAGGTATACTTTTTCTACTAGGTATTGTCGCACTCTCTGGGTGGACTAAATCAAAGAATATGGGTAGATTCACCACTTTTTTCGCAGTCCTGACCTTTATTATTTTATTGGTTATGACGTCCTAATTTTCTTGGTTCCTCTGGAAAATATTAACTATCTCATAATTATACTTTCTCCCTGATAAAATTTATATCTATGCGAAAGGGGTAGTAGATATCCAGCACTTTTTTTGCTGGAGTCCGGAGGACCGAAACGAAGTGGAGTATCGGAAAACCCGACCCGAGCTATGCTGTAGCTCTTGCGGAAGCATCGGTCGGGATTCGCCCAAATAAATAATGTGTACTTCCCTATAATATAGTGTGTCGAACTTTTTATCTTTGGAACTGTCCTACTAATAGGACTTATTTATTCAAAACTTAAAAACTTAAAATTATGGCTTTTACTTTGCCTGAATTGGGATATGCATACGATGCGGTTGAACCCCATGTAGATGCTCGTACAATGGAAATTCACCATTCAAAGCACCACGCTGGTTATACTAAAAAATTAAATGCTGCTGTAGAGGGTACGGATATGGATGGAAAATCTATTGAAGATATTCTGAAGAATTTGGATATGGAAAATAGCGCTGTCAGAAATAACGGAGGTGGCTTTTATAATCATAGCTTATTTTGGACATTGCTCAATCCGAACGATAAGGGTCGATTGAGTGGAGCACTAAAGGAGGCTATTGATAAGGAGTTTGGCTCTAAAGAAGCTTTTGAAGAAAAGTTCTCTTCTGCTGCTGGGTCTAGATTTGGATCTGGATGGGCATGGCTTTGTGTACACAAAGGTGGAAAATTAGAAATTTGTTCCTCGCCAAACCAAGATAATCCACTGATGCCAGGTGTTGGATGTGGGGGTACACCGATTATGGGCATTGATGTTTGGGAACATGCTTACTACCTAAAATATCAAAATAAGAGACCTGATTATGTGAGTGCCTTCATGAAAGCGTTAAACTGGAATGAAGTGGAGAAGAGATATGACGCGAACAAGTAATCGTATTAATTGGTATATATACCTAAATCTAGCTCAAAGTGATTTGGGCTAGATTTTTTTTGTTTAATCTCAGAAATTGATGCATTTCTAAAAAAGATTTCAATTTTTTATCCCCAAAAAGAGGGATTTATATGGAAAAAATCAGATTAAAAACCAAATAAAACCCTTTAGGTCGTATATTAACATAGTTAGGTTAAAAATTTGTCGAAAACTGAAAATGCAAACACAAAAGTTGTGTTAGTATCGTTTCAACACTGAACATAAAAAATCACCATGATCATCATATCTGTATTAACCGTATTGTGCCTATTATTTGGCAAGCAATTTTGGGGAGACATAAAATCTACTTTTCAATCTTAGCAATTTCAATAGTGAAGTCGTTATTTTCTCCCTCTTTGCAGCTTAGCCCAAGGTTCCCAAACGTTAAACATTCGCATAGTAAATTCTAGCTTGTGTTCATCGAAGATGGCCTGAATTTCTGCACGATTTTGTCGGTTCCAATTTACTTCATTTTTATCCATATTGGCATATCCTAGTGCTACCGTTCCGACAATAGCTGCATTCTTTTTTAGCTGAGCAATATCCACTTTATCATATGTATCTGAGGCGGCGTGATAGTTCTTTCCATAGCTGGCCGAAAGATGATTCGCCACCAAGTTACCAACACCTTGTAACATAAAATCGAAATTATCTGTCCCTACAATTGGAATATTGAGGGAAGTAAAAGTAGTTGTTGTATCTGCATAATTATGTAGGATATTATCTGTCGCATCTGCTAACTCCTGTCTACCATTCGTGAAAAATCCAGTGATAGCTCCACTGCCAATATCAACCGACATTGCCATGAGGTGTTTATCCAATTCTTCTAAATGATCCTTTGTGTAGTCCCATGAACCAAAGTAACCCTGCTCCTCTCCATTCCATAAAGCGAAGCGAATAGTTCTTTTTGGTCGTATATTTTGTGCCTTCATCTGACGAGCTATATCTATCATCATACTCACATTGCAGCCATTGTCATTGGCGCCTGTACCGAGTGCCCAGCTGTCTAGATGGGCACCGATAATAACTACTTCATCTGGAAATTCAGAACCTTTGATTTCTGCTATGACATTATGGCTGGTAAAAGAGCCTCCCGTTTCTGCTTCTATATTTAGATTGACCTGTAGAGACACTCCTGTATCCAATAGTCTTTGGCAGCGCTGCGCATCTTCGCGCGCCATGACCAACTGAGGGAGGTCTTCATCGGTAGCTTTAGAAGAAATAAAGCGATAGAGTAATTTATTCGGACGAGAAGCCATAAAAATAATGCCTTTTACACCTGCTTCTCGAGCAGCAACTTCTACCGTGCTGGCCGCCGCATACTCTGCGAATAAGCCACCGATATCAAAACATAAATCCATCTCAACGAGAATAAATTTACCTTTTATATTAGTGCCTAGTGCTACTATCTCATCTGGTGTACCCATACCCACAGAGATCAATTCGCCACTATATTGACCAGGGGGGCTATGGTATTTTGCGACGACCTGAGGAATAAAATCAGACATATTTTCAAAGGAGAGCTGCGTAGATTTTGGCAACCACAAGCTTGGCATTTCAAAGGGATCTTTCACTACGGATACACCTGCGTTCTGAAACTTTTTCATCGCCCAGTCTACTGCTTTATTATTTGCCTCAGAGCCTGTAACACGACCACCAATTTCATCACACAATTCACGAAGATCAGAATTTATTGGAGACGCTGCTAGTAATGCAGATTGAAGTTTCGCTTCATCATATGATTGTGCTGAGCAATAGAGAAAAACAAAGAAAATCAAAAACAGGGAGCTAAAGTATTTCATATTGTTTAGTTTGTAGGTAAGCCATATCCGGATTTAGCTTTCTCATGAATCCTTCTAAACAAACTTATATTTGAATTTGACAGATTGATAAAATCCAATCTAATCATTGCTCGTACTACCCACATTAACCAAGTGAAGACGAGGAAAGGATAAACAATAAAACTGAGTGCATTATAAAAGAGTGCATCCGAAAACTCAAAATGATGCATATGCATAATGGCTCTCGTAATTCCGCAACCATAACATTCTACATCAAAAAAAGCTTTTGACGGGCAGAGCTCTACTGTCCCATTATCGAAAAATGTGGAGGGTAAAATCCACAGCACGATTGGTACAGCTACTAGGAATAAAAGCCAAGCAATTTGTAAATATCTCTGTGTTCCTTGCATATTTAACCTATAAAAAAAACGGCAAGAAGTGGTTCTCCTTGCCGTTTTTTACTTTTTTAAAAATTAAAACTAGATTAAATTGATATACTAATAGTATTCGTTCTTCTTAATAAAAGCATGTATAACACCAGGTAACCAACAAAGAAAAGATAAAATTAGGTTTACCCACCAATTCTTACCAGAAAAGTCATCCATAACCCCCATTGCTATCCAAGCTAAACCAAGAATAGCCAAAACTATATATAGTCCTTCAGGAATATCACTACTGTCCCCATCTGCATTAAGATGCTTCTTCAAGAATTTCTGACCTGCCTTCAACTGAAGTGTCTTTTTAAATCCTAGCTTCTCACCAGTCATTTTCTTGTATTGCTTTGGTGTTAGCTCCAAGAAAGCATTCATATCCATATTTTGCATAAGATCAGGACTGATGCCCTCAACCTCTGCGGAAACTTTTTGCTTCCAGTTTTGAGAGTTTACAGCGAAGTTACTTGCTACAAAGCAAGTAATAGCTAAAAAAGTAAGTAGTAATTTTTTCATATTTGATACTTTTGGTTTAAAATAAAGTTCAATATAGGAGATTCTTTTTTAAATATCCTAAACATAGAAGGGTAATTATATTAATATTTCAAATCCTAATTGTTTCTCTTAGTTTTTCAAGGATTACCATTGATTTTTTAATGTAGAATCCCAAGGCAGATGTGTCACGATTCTTCGTCACATTATCCTTTGCCCTAAGTGATAATATATATTCACAATAGTTCTCTAAATCCTTTTCGCCTGGCAGTAAATCTCGATCTATCGCTGCTATTAATCCATAACTAGCCCAGCTAGAATTACTTCCTATCAAACAATGACCTGTCACAACATTACTTGGATTTTTGAATCCCAAGTCATTCTTAAGTATGTCGGCATATTTCCCCATACCTATTTCATTGCCATCATTGCCAATCCCAATAGTTAAGATCCGATTTTCGGTTTCGAAGAATAAATCTAGAGGTGCAATTTGATTATTTATAATACCACCAGACATATTTCTATAGTTGCCGTCAGCACTGCGTGCTGATTGGTTCACTGCAATAAGGGCTACTGGATCATAAGTTTCAATAATTTTATGGTACATAAAATGGTGACCGAATCCCTTCAATGGTACCAGTAGTGTTTCAAAGTTTTGCTTCGCCTGATCGAAATAGTCTTTGCAATAGTAATCACTAATAATGATGGGATAGTACCCTAATCTATACAATGCTTTGGCTAAAAAATATGTACCAATGGGACCATCTTGTTCTTGCTTCGCCTCAGAAGCAAATCCAGTAAATAAAAGTATATTTCTATCTTTGGGTTGAGCTAATACTTCAGCTGCAGCCTGCTCATAAATATCACAGTCTATATATTTATATAGCGTATCCATCTTAAGCTGGGAATTTTGTAAGACAATTTTTGCTATCAAGACGTAAATTTTTTCTGCTTACTTAATTTCAAAATTAATTTTCTAAATTGATTTCCTCGCTCTTCAAAATTTTTAAATATGCCATAGCTAGAAGCTGCGGGCGAAAGGAGGCAATACATCTTATCTGGAGTATGATTCAAACAAAATTGTATAGCTTCTAAAAAATCTTTGGTAACTAAAGATTTAACCCTGCTGATATATTTGGGATTTTTCTTCACTAAGGCGTCATATACTCTAATTCCTACCTGATCAAAAAATACAATTACAGGGATTCTACTTTTAGGCAGAAAGTCTTCTAATACCTGGTAATCAATCTTACGATCAAAGCCACCAAGAATTAAACTGCCTACACCATCCAATGCTTTCACAGCAGCTATAGTCGCCTGGGGAATTGTTGATATAGAATCATTGACATATTTGACCCCATTTACAACTCCTAAGTATTGAAGCCGATGCGCTAAAGGTGCATAGGATTTCAAGCCATCAAGAATATCTTTTTTGCTTATCTTTAAGTGAGCAGCCACTGCTATCGAGGGGAGTATATTATATTGATTGAAAGCACCCAACAATTTTGTCTTTGGCTCAAAGGGGTTTCCGCGGACAAGTTCTGTCAGGACTTTTCCCTCTTGAATAAATAAGTCAGCGTTTTTCTTACGGATGGCGTAACTTACCTTATGATGAGGCACATCCGATTCGTCTAGAAATAACTTAATCGTTTTATCATCTGCATTATATATTAAAATATCGCTTTCATATTGATTAATATAGATAGGAAGTTTAGATCTATAATAATTTTCTGTGGACTTATAATAGTCAAGATGTTCTTCGTACAAATTGAGTAATACTGCGATATGTGGCGACACTTTTATACCGTTTAGCTGATGACATGACAATTCCGCAACCACTATGGTATCCTCCTCTATTTTAGCGATAAGATCGAATAATGGTACACCAATATTACCGCCTAGCAAGACCTTGCGTCCTGCATTTTTTAGAATATGATAAATGAGACTAGTAGTAGTACTTTTACCTTTAGTACCAGTAATCCCAATAGTCTGTGTACCAAACCATCTAAGAAACAACTCTGACTGTCCATATAAGTTTTTACCTTTTATCAGATGCGCTGGTAGCTTTCTCGGTGGTATCCCGGGTGAAGTCAAGACTAAATCAAAATGTCTAAAATCAACTTTCTTAAACTTTACTTCCGCATGGAAATGCGTAAATTCATCTAAGTTTCTAACAGTCTCTGGCTTAGCACCCTCATCCCAAATGTCGATTGACAAACGAGGAAAAAAAGATCTGATCAGGCGTATGCTCGATTGGCTTTCTTTACCATACCCAAGAATAGCAATTTGTTGACCTTCAAAAAAATCAGTGACTTGCTTCTTCATAGCCTTCATACACTAATTTTTTAAATTTTTTATTTAGTCGATGACCCTTGAAAAAGGTACTTTCTATTTTCTCTATTTCTTCTGTACTAGCAAATGATTCTGGATAGTTCCTCCCGAATAATTTCAATAAAAACTGTTCTTTGAATAACGCTGGTTGTTGTTTCTTAATCAAAGTAATAGCTACTCGAATTTCATCTATAGTGCCTATGCATTCAAAAGGCTTCGTAGTGGCTTGACCTACTAATTCTAAGAATTCTTTCTTTAAGGTTTTCTTATTCAGCAGCGACTCTCCAAAAACTTTATTTGTACGCGCTATGCCAATATGCGCACTTAGGAGTATGCTAACAAATAAACACTTACTACAATTACAACACCATTTATCTTTTTTGCTGCCAACATTGCAGCTCTTAAAAATGGATAGATTATTTTTATTCTGACTGAATACCTTGACGATCTGAAATTCATTCAATGGTCTTAGCAAGCTGAGATATTCAAAATGTGGACTGATATATCTCTTGAGATAAGTATTATAGTTTTTCTCAAAATCAATGGTTTTAGAATACTGGTGATTTATCTCAGTGCCGATAATGGTAGGCTCATTAGCGGAGGATTCATTGCTAAGGCAACTATACTTTGTATCTGCAACTACACTTACTAGTGTCGTGTAAAAAGCAAGCATAGCAGAAAATGGAGTATGCCCATTAAGATAGCCTTTTGCATTTAGCGTTAAAAGCTTTTTTTCTATACTCCTCTTAATAAATACAGTATAACCAAGCTGCCTTTTGATGGCTGCCTTCGCTGCATCCTTAGCTGCCTTGGTTGGATTCATCAGCAGATAGTATTTTTCGTCTCTTAGCTTTGTAAGTAAATCTATACTCGCTAAAGAATCCTTACCTCCACCTATAGGCACTAACAATTTATACTCTTTCGGTCTAAACTTTTTATTAAGCTTAAATCGAGGTACATCTGCACATTCAATATTTACAAAATCCGCGTCGTTTGTATTTATCCCATTGAGATAGAACATCTCTCCCAAGCCGTGAAAGTATAAATGCTTCCACCACTTTATTTGCGGCTTGGTAAGTTTTCCACAACTCACTTTTATCATAGGACTACAAGTAGCTTTCCAGTATGATATCAGCTCGATCATCCCCACACTGAATACCAAATTATCAATAAGGGCCTTTCGTGTATGGGCTACTTTTTCAGCCTTTATTATTGCAGGAAATTTAATAATCGACTTAGGTTTAAAAACAATATCTCCACTAATAAAATGAAAATACAAATGTAATTTGTTGCCGCTTAGCTCCCAGCTGAAAGTATGATATTCAAAAACAGGGTAATGCTTGCGCAGATATTTAAAACGACTTGCGCCACGTTTAGGTAGCTTGATAGTTTCAGCCATTTTAAACTTCATCTTTTACTTTATTTGCAAATTGCTCTAGGTCTAGTCCACCATAATTTCCCGAGGACATGAGCAGAATCACCACATTATCTTTAGCGATATCATCCAGTTTAGCTTGCAAACTATCCGTGTCATTTGTGATCATCAAGGAAGGCAAGTTAAAGGCCTCCTGCACAAGGTCAGCAGGTAGATCGGGCATGCGCTTTATAGCCATTGCTTTTGGATCGTAGTGTACTATAGCCACATCCGCTGGTGTCAGACTACCCTTATACTGTGGTATAAAATCCTTATTCAGGCTACTATAAGTATGCAACTCACAGACAACTACCAATTTTCTTTGTACATATTTTTCTCGAACGGCCGCAACGGCGGCTTTCACTTTTGAAGGCGAATGCGCATAATCCTTTATCACCGTATAACCATCCGCATCAACTAAGTATTCAAGACGTTTAGCTGCACCCTCAAATGTAGCAGCGGCAGTATAAAATGTTTCCTCTTCATTTCCTAAAATATCCCATACCTTTTTTACAGCAGCAAGATTCTGTAAATTATGCTTGCCATACATGGATGTAGCATACCGCTCCCCCCTTGTATCCTTTAGGAACCATTCTCCATCCACGACTTCCGAATCTAAAGCTAGATAAGGATGTAATTTACAAGATGCATACTCCTTTACCAGAGTAGGCAACTCCTCATCTTCTGCAGAGTAAACCAAATCCGTATCAGGATCCAATGACTTAATATAATCTGCAAAGACTTTAAGGTAAATATCATAGGTTGGAAAAACATTCATATGATCCCACGCGACCCCTGTCAAGATAGCTATCGTAGGATGGTAATGCACCAATTTTGGGCGCATGTCCTCCGCCGAGGTAGGGTACTCATCTCCTTCGATGACCATATATGGGGCGTCGGCAGTTAACTTTACAGAGCCATCTACACCAGCTATTTTTGCGCCGACCATATAGTCACAGGCAATACCCTGGCGAAGCATTGTATGGATTATTAAGGAGGTCGTAGTTGTTTTACCATGAGAACCACCCACCACTATTCTCGTTTTATCCTTCGAATAATTAAAAATTAGTTCTGGAAATGTGACAACCTTTATTTCTAGGGATTTAGCTTTTGCTAATTCTTCATTGTCAGCATGTGCATGCTTACCCAGCACCACCATATCAAGATTATGTTTAATTTTAGCGGGGAACCAGCCAAAATCTGCGGGGCAAATACCTTGTTTTTTTAAATTTGACAATGCGGGATCAAAAATCATATCATCTGACCCCGTTACTTCATGACCCTGGGCTTTGAGCTGGAGCGCCAGCTGATGCATAATGCTTCCTCCAATAGCTATAAAATGAATTTTCATGTGACGAAGATAAAATTTATGCATTGTACAACGTAATTTATTTTATTCCCTTTTACAATATTTTAGGCGAAGTTTTTGTATCTGTGTAGTAACCCATTAATCCCCAAAATAACACATATGAAAATTTTTAAATTGGTTGTAATTATTGCAATCTGCAGCCTAAACTTTACATCATGTAAAGACGATAATCCAGCTGCACCTACTTATGAATCAATAGATGCAGGATCTCTTCAAGCCTCCGTCGGCGATGAATTTTTTGTCTCGACCAATGTTAATACTTCGCAGTTTGAACCAGATTTAATTAAGATCAATGCCTCGGCCACCACATCTGGAATCTCACTAGTCTTGACGGATTGGCAGATAGGGCAATATCCTATAGGAGGTAACAATAATGAAAACTACATCTTGTACAGTAACCTTAATTCTCCGCAAGATTTTTCTGTTTATACATCTGAAGGCAAGACAAACACAACTGGCACAGTAAATATTCTGGCTGTTGACGAGGAGAACAAAACATTAAGCGGTACTTTTGATGGTCTGTTAGTTTTAGATACGGATTCAAATGATACTATCATTATTAAAGACGGCATGTTCAATCAAGTACCGTACTAAATTTCCAACTTACATTTTTAGTATTCTTTGGGCGAGCATATAAATAGCTAAGAAAAACCTCACGGTATTTCCTTAGCTATTTATATACCAGGCTATACGTGACTTCGCTAGCGCTACGGTCCTACGGACTGCCACCGAAGAAGGTGGCCTCACTTCTATCCTTCTCGCAAAAAAAGACCTATCCCAAATATTTATCATTCACTCTCCATCACAAAAGAACTGGTATTAAGCTCCACTACCCTACCACGACTATCTATATCCATAGAAATAGAAAGACAATCTTGATAAGCCACTTGTCCCATATATTCTCCATGATAACAATCATTTCTGTCTGGATGATTGAAGCTGTAGATATAGGTCTGCTTAGCATTAGGCAGGAAAGATTTAGAAATATAGCTGGGTTCGCCTACGATAGAAACGAGCTCCTCTTTTAGAATATAAGCTTCGCAATCTCCATAAACAAGTTTTTGAAGAGATAGCGGTAGCAGCAAGAACTGCATGGCCGTTGTATCATATAATTGCACGGGGACCGCGTAATCTCTTCCAATTTTTCTTTCCCAAAAAATGGTTTCGAATCCGTCGGGAACAGAAACTTCATTATGTAAATAAGTATATACTCCTTCCTGCTCGGGAGAAATTATGAGCTTACTTAACCGCTTCAATTCTTTGATTACAATCTTCTTACAATCACCTCCATCCTCTATTTTTTTATTTACTACCAAGCACGAGGCTAGACATAAATAGATAATAAGTAGAAGTAATTTTTTCATCGGTAAATTGGTAAGTAATCTAGAATAAAATTAAGCATTTTTATTCAATATCAACTGACTACTCCAAATAGAAAGGACACAATATCCTAAGAAAAAATATAAACCTAGCAGTACATTACTTTCCGTAGTGATCCCAACTTGCATATTACTAAAAGCTAAAAATGCCAGAAATACGGCTACTACAAATACATCTGCCATAGACCACTTACCTGCGTAGCGTACAAAGTAGGTCATGAGTTTATTCTCTGATAGCCCCCTACCAAATAGCAAAACACTTGTAAACAATAGTTTCATTAACGGAATTAAGATACTGAAGGCCAAAATAGATATCCCAACTACCCAGTTTTTCTGTGCTAGTAACGTTTGTACCAGTTCTAATACAGACTTGCTCTGATAGTAGAAAATCATATCACCTTCAAAGACCTGCTCTATATTGAGATCTACATTAAAGCCCATGACATTGGTTTTAATAGGAAGGGCGCCTATATCGAGATCCCTTTCGAGTGCAGTTATTTCTAACATGGGATAGGTTAGTCCAATATGTAGGCAAGCTAATGCAAGCACTGTTATCCCTAAAGGCAATACACCTGCGCCATCCATGCGACGGGAGAAGAAAAAGGTTATCAATAAAAAGATAAAATAGGAGGCAATGATTATCCAAAAGTATTTGTTGCTTTGCCTGTGATAGAGCTTCGCTTTATCTGCGTAGGTCGCTGCTTTGTTCAGTTTTGCGCGTTCGGCAGTGTCGCCAGTCCATTCTCCTGGATCAAGAAACCGCTCTTTGAAATTAAGGGTATCTGCATATTTTTCTTTCTGGATTTTTATTCGCTGTCCTGCTTTGGTTAGCTGAAGATTGAGAATAAAACTAGCTACCAAAAATACTGCACTGATTCCTATAAATAATTTATTCATAATTATATTTCTTAGATATTGCGAAGGTAAGGAATGGAAGGTTATTCACCTAAGGTATCAAAGTAGCCCTCCTTGGAAAAATCCACCTTTGGAATATGAGGATAGAGGCGTAGGCTTAGGTGTTAAAAATGTGCGGTTGGCAGGGCTGGCGCGGGGAACCACCGTAGGCACCGAAGCTACTCTCTCATATGTAAACACCGAAGGCATCGAAGCAGCTCTATCGTGTATTATACACTTTTGCTATGTGAGGAGGGCTGGCGTGGGGAACCGCCGTAGGCACCGAAGTAGCTCTATCGTGTATTTGACACTTTTGGTATGTGTAGATGGAGGCGAAGGTTTAGGTTGTTTCTTAGATTTTTAAAAAATGTGAACATCGTAAAATAAAAGCTTTGTCCCAGTATTGGAACAAAGCAAATAATCAACCAATTTATAAGTGATTAATTAAAATTGGATCTTTAATATTCTATAAGAGAACTATTTTTTCTTGGAAAATTTATCACCGAAAGCAGTCACCTTCTCTCCAAATTTATTCATCGTCTCGGTCAGATTTTCAAGCCCGTTTTCCATTTCTTTAGAAATGTTATCTACATTGATGTCTTCGCCCCGCATGGCCAATCTATCTGATGCGGACGTTGCTTCTGGCATTGCTATCCAGAGCACTATATAGAGACCAAAGCCTACACCCATACCGAGTATCATTGCCGCCATACCAAGCCTTATCCAGATGGGATCCTCTATTCCGAAGTAGGCAGATAGACCTGAGCATACACCGCCGAGTATTTTCTCTTCCGGATCACGCATCAATTTTTTTCCAAAGACCCATTCGGATTTTGGAATGTGGTCATAGTCATCGGTATCATGTGCCGTAGCACCAAATTCTTCAGGAGTGCCCATGATAGCAATAGCTTCATGTACTTCCTTGATTGTGACTACCTCCATAGCATTGGGTTTGTCCTTAAATATTTCTGCTATTCTGGATTCTATATCATTGACTATCTCCTGATATCCAGCCGATCGAGAGAAGTGATTTTTGATCGTTTCTAGGTAGTCTTCAAGCGCAAAATAGGCTTCCATGTCTATGGCAAAAGGGTAACCTCCGAGGTTTATATTTTTTATATCATTCATATTAATTCGAATTTTAAGGTGTGGTGATTATATATTAAAGTAGATCGTTTTGTTATTTCATGCTTTGGGTCACTGCTTTTTGCATTTGCTTCCAAGAGGCTTTGAGATCTTTGAGAAAGTCTGAGCCTCCGTCAGTGATGGTATAATACTTTCGAGGGGGTCCACTCGTAGATTCTTTCCAATTGTAGTCTAGTAAGCCTGCATTCTTTAGCCGTGTGAGTAAAGGGTATAATGTTCCTTCTACTACTATCAACTCTGATTCTTTTAGTTTCTTGAGAATATCAGAGGTGTAGATTTCTTCTTTTTCTATGATGGCTAGGATACACATCTCGAGGACGCCTTTACGCATCTGTGCTTTCACTGTACTCATAGGATTTTTAGATTTATTCATATTCATACTGCAATGATACGGTGATTTTAGGTATTATGCAATACATAGTACCTTCCAATGGATAGTAATTCTATGAACAATGTAAAATAATCGACGGAGGGGATTAGATTTACTTTGATGCCTTGCTTGAGTAGGCAAATATGAGTGTAGCTGCCTTTGCGCAGGAAACCACCGTAGGCACCGGAGCAGTCCTATCTTGACCTATCCACATGAAGAAGATGAGATTGAAAGCGTAGCCTTTGGTCTTATATAAATATAAGGATGGCTGCTCTTACGCAGGGAACCACCGTAGGCACCGGAGCTACCCTCTCTTTTGTAAACACCGAAGGCACCGAAGCAGTCCTATCTTGAGCTATCCACATGAAGAAGATGAGATTGAAAGCGTAGCCTTTGGTCTTTTCTCACCCGAGGATTGGTTGGGCAAGCTTAGGTGTTAAAAAAATTGTGAACGTAGCGGCGCTGACGCTAGGAAACACCGAAGGCAACCCTACCAAGTTTTTGTCTGATATGGATAACGCTCTTCGTACTGAGCGGCGACCACCACCTTTAGCATCTCACGTAGCTCATTGATATTTTCTTTCTTGATGGCAGACACAAAAATAGCATCATGGTCATAGTTGTTTATTAGATTCTCTTTCAGATCCGAAAGGATTTCCTTTTTCATTTCTTCTTCTAGGTAATCATCAAAATATTTCTCACGGTATAGGTCAATCTTATTGAAGACCATGATAGTAGGCTTGGACATTGCGTCCAGATCCTTGAGTGTTTTGTTTACCGCAGCGATATGATCCTCGTACTGCGGATGTGCGATGTCGACCACGTGTAAAACGATATCTGCCTCGCGGACTTCGTCCAAGGTCGACTTAAAACTTTCGATCAGGTGATGTGGTAGCTTGCGAATAAATCCCACTGTATCTGACAACAGAAAAGGCATAGTGCCGAGTACCACTTTGCGTACCGTCGTGTCTAAGGTGGCAAATAATTTATTCTCCGCGAAAACCTTGGATTTGCTTAAAATATTCATCAACGTTGATTTACCAACGTTGGTATAACCAACTAGTGCCACCCTAATTAGCTCTCCCCTGTTCTTTCGGCGAGTCGCATTCTGAACATCTATTTTTTCGAGATGCTTTTTGAGCAAAGCGATTTTATCATTGACAATACGTCTATCCGTTTCTATTTCTTTCTCCCCAGGACCACGCATACCGATACCCCCTTTTTGTCTTTCAAGGTGGGTCCAAAGTCCTCTCAAGCGTGGAAGCATATATTGCATTTGTGCGAGCTCGACTTGTTTCTTGGCTTGGGCAGTTTGCGCGCGATTGGCAAAAATATCGAGAATCAAAGTAGATCTATCGATGATCTTCACCTTCATCTCTTCCTCCAAGATACTTACTTGCTTACCCGTAAGGTCATCATCAAAGATGACCATATTGATGTCCTCATTCTGCTCGACATATTCTCGAATCTCCTCCATCTTACCTTTACCGACGAAGTACTTATTATCAGGATGAGACAACTTTTGGATGAATCTCTTCTTCGTTTCTGCGCCTGCGGTCAATGCCAAAAATTCGAGTTCATCAAGGTACTCCGCATTCTGTTCAGGAGTAACACCTGGAACGACCAAGCCCACCACTACTGCATACTCTTTCTCTTTCTTGAGACTATTTTGCTTTTCTCCTAATGTCCATTCATTACCCATATTTCCTTTTATTTTTATAGCGTACTATTGTTGACTTTGTTTAGAACTGGTCAAAAATAAGATTGTTCTTTGAATAAGTGCAGTGGAGTGAGCAGGTAATTCTTGCGCATCAAACGGATGCTTGCCACCAAAGGTGTGATTAGCTCCTTCTATCAAGTCCATTTTTGCAGTATTACCCCAGGCTAATAGTGTCTTTGCCGCCTCATGTGTGACCGCCTCGTCCGACGTGCCATGTAAAATGAGCCAAGGAATATTTAATTTTTCTGCTGCCAACTTTGAATCTAGATGATCTTTATTATCTATAAAATTTTGATACAGTTGATAATATAAAGGCATGCCTTGCTTGGTGCGGGAATTGACGCGATACATAACGCCATTACGCTTCCAGTCCGCCATCGACTTCGGGTCTTGCCATGCATAATCCAATGTAGCAACCGACGCCCAAGTTAGTATCTGCGTAATACGCGGGTCATTAGCAGCCTGGATCAGGCATATGGGGCCGCCTCTGCTGTGGCCGATAAGTGCAATATGCTTGCCGTCCCAGGCGCTCGCAATATCCTCATGCGTCGTGCAGTGATCGATAACAGCATTAAGGTCTGCCAATTCAAGCATGTAATTATTGCGTCCAAAAGATTCTAGATCATCAAAAGCAGTAGGATTCTCTAAGGTAGTTCCATTGTGCGAGAAGTTGAACTTGACGAAAATATGCCCAGCACTCGCCATCTCTTCCCCGATCAAATCCCATGTTCCCCAGCCTTTAAAACCCTTGATACCATGGACAAAAATGACTAAGGGCAAGTTTTTTTGCCCTTCTGGGATACGAAAGTCCATCAAAAACCTTTTGCCATGATTAGGCTCAACAATATGATTCTTCTTGATGTTCATATAATAAGTTTATTCTGGTTATCTTGCTGGTTCATAAATGACGACAGCTTTCGAGCGCAAAAGTACTAATTATGGTTCAATCTCTGAACACTATAAAAAAGCCTATCGTTGAAGAGTTGAACGCCTTTCAGGGCAAGTTCAAGACTGCAATGAGCTCGCCAGTACCGCTGCTCGAAAAAATCACTTATTATATAGTAAAACGAAAAGGGAAGCAAGTGCGTCCGATGTTCGTTTTTCTCTGCGCCAAACTTTGTGGCGAGGTAAATGAGTCTACTTATCACGCTGCTTCCCTTGTGGAAATTTTGCACACAGCGACTTTGGTACACGATGATGTCGTGGATGATGCGAATAAGCGAAGAGGTTTTTTCTCTATTAATGCACTTTGGAAAAATAAGATTGCCGTGCTCTGCGGAGATTATCTTTTGTCCAAAGGTTTGCTTTTGGCAGTTGACAACGAGGAGTTCGAATTGTTACGTATCGTATCTACTGCGGTAAAGGCGATGAGCGAAGGAGAGCTATTACAAATAGAAAAAGCTCGACGACTTGACATCAAGGAAGATGTTTATTATGATATCATAAAAGGTAAAACAGCATCGCTCATTTCTGCGGCTTGTGCTGCGGGTGCCTCCTCCACTACCTCAGATAAAAGTATTGTCGACAAGGTAAAAGCTTTCGGAGAGCTGATCGGTATTTCATTTCAGATCAAGGATGATTTATTTGATTTTGGGGACGATGATATTGGTAAGCCTGTAGGTATTGATATCAAAGAGAAGAAGATGACCTTGCCCCTGATCTATGCCCTTGAGCATGCGAGTTGGACACAAAAAAGGAGGATCATCAATATTATTAAAAATCACAATACGGATAAAAAGAAGGTGCAAGAAGTGATTGAATTCGTCCGTGCCAGTGGCGGCATTCAATATGCAGAAAAAGCGATGTATGAATACCGCGATCGCGCATTTGCGATTTTGAATGAGTTCCCAGATAGTCCATCCAAAACTTCCTTGGAAGAGTTGGTATTGTTCGTGACAGAGCGTAAGAAGTAAATTGTAACTGAGGCCTAATTTGGGGCTAATGCAAACACCACTACCACCGCTTGTCCTTCTAGGGCTTTTGCCTGATCGGCTCGCCTGCTTTTATTTCAACACCAATATCTTTTCTTGAATCCTATTTCCATTTGATAGATGAATATCTAATAGGTAAATACCTCTATTGTTATACCCATCGCGTAGCACCGAAGGTGCGAAGCTCGACAAACGGAGTACGTAGAGACAAGGGACAGCAACGGCATCCCATTGTTTTACCTTTTGGTAAAACAATGGGATATAGTGGATGGCGCGGTCCCGTGCTGGCTTTGGCTTTTCGCCATGGCAGCATCGGGATGGCCCCACCTTATAATTATTCATAACACTTAGATGAAAAATAAACTTCATTTGATTAAATAAATTAAATTTACGCCATTAAGAAAAACACAACCTACATTATGTCTATTCTACAAAAATATGCGCACCTGCTTGTCAACTATTGTCTAGAAATAAAAGAAGGCGATAAGTTTTACATACGCACTACTACCCTTGCAGAACCGTTGGTGAAGGAATTATATATAGCTGCTTTGAAAGCAGGGGCATATCAGATAGAAACGGATATGGGATTTAGTAGTAAAGGTAAGCTGTTTTTTGAGCATGCGAATGATGAACAATTGCGGCAAGAACCGTTTTTGCAGAAGCAGGCTATGGAAACTTTTGATGCCTATCTATATCTAAGGGCGCCGTTCAACCTAAGAGCAGATCAGAATAATGATCCTGAAAAAGTAAAGCTAAATCAGGAGGCGACGAAGGGAATTTCCGATACTTATTTTAAACGAACGGCTACCAGAGAACTTAAGAGAAGTCTGTGTCAGTATCCGACGGAGGCATCGGCTCAGGCAGCAGGTATGTCACTTGATGAATATTCCGATTTTGTATTTGGGGCTTGCAATCTTTCTGCAGAGGACCCGCAGGCGGAATGGAAAAAACTGAGTGCTAGTCAACAAGTAATTGTGGACCATCTCAATGGCTGTGAAAAGATTCACTATAAAGGAGATGGTGTAGATATAAAATTCAATACGAAAGGTCGCACTTGGATAAACTCTGATGGGCAGACGAATATGCCGTCGGGAGAGGTTTACACTTCGCCAGTAGAGGATTCCGTGCAAGGGCAGATTCATTTCTCCTATCCAGGCTCGTACTTCGGCAAGGAGGTCGAGGGTGTTACGCTATGGGTAAAGGATGGCTATATAGAAAAGTGGGAAGCGAAACGTGGTGGAGATTTCTTAGATGAAATATTTGCGATGGATGGAACGAGAAGATTTGGAGAGGCGGCTATAGGCACGAACTACAACATCCAACAGATGACAAATAACATTCTATTCGATGAAAAAATAGGGGGCACTGTACACATGGCAATTGGGCAATCTTACCTTCAGTGTGGAGGTATAAATGAGTCGAGCGTCCACTGGGATATGATAACGGAGATGAAAAATGGTGGGCAAATATTTGCGGATGATGCGCTTATTTATGAGAACGGTTTGTTTTTGATTTAACTTTAATTCTGACTTATATAAAGATGTATTTCTGCTCTACGTGCACTTGCAGGATCAGACATAGAACTGTCTACGCCTAAGGGCTCTAGGCTCATACGGTCTGCTGTGATTCCGATACTGCGAATGTAATCTCGTACTGCTATCGCTCGACCTTCAGACAGCGCTTGGTTAGTAGATTTGCTTCCCACATTACTGGCGAAGCCTTTAATGATAATATCAAGGCTATCGTATTTTTTCAACCATCCAGCGACTTCTTGGATTTTGGATTTCTCTGCTTCGGTCAATTGACTTGATCCATTTCCAAAGTAAATATTCTGCTGTCTATGCTTGGTGATAAAAGTATTGATATCCATAGTCACCTTCGAAGTAGTCACTGTCTGTTGGGACACACTTTCTTTTCGCGCTAGTTCTAAACGTAACTGATCTATCTCTTTTTGCATAGCCGCCATCTTGCTATTTACTCTGCTAAAATCTGTCTTCGGCACCGTTACAGGCTTCACATTCTTTAGTCGATCTACCTCTTTATTCAGCCTATCATAGTCGTCTTTATTTTTTAATGCTTCTATCTCTGTTTCCAAGCTAGCCATCTTAGCCGCCCAGTCCAGCATTGCCTTCTGTGATTCTGCAGACATCTTCGTATCGTCACCGTCATTGCTCTGACCTTGAGCGGCAAACCATAAAGTTTGCGCTGCTTTCATTTCTTTGACTTCACGATTGAGATCACGCATTCTGGTATCAACATTTTGCGGGCTTTGATCAAACTCGCGTTGCATAGTTGCTAGCTCCGAACTCATTGTTTCTTGGTTTCTAATCAGGCGTTGTAGGTCGTCATCATCAAAGCTTCCATTGGTTGCCTGATCATTATTGTAATCTAATTTTCGTTCAATATTTCCAATATTTCTGTAATTGTCTTTTTCGCTTTCTATGAGTTTAGTTTCCAACACACCTAGCTCTCTTTTGAGATCATAAATCTCTCTATCAAGCTGCTCATATTTAGCATCGCTATTTTGTACATTTGACCGCTCTATTTCCTTACTTCTATTCTTCTCCTTCATTTCAAATCTTTCTTCCATCTCCATCACTTTAGACTCCACCACAGATTCTGAAGAATCGATATTGGATTGAGCCATTTGATTTTGTTGCATAAGCATATTATGCTGATGGATAAGAAATCGCTTTTGTCTGGCTTTCAGAATAGTCTCCATTAGGTTTTGATACTCGGCAGGAGTCATATCTATTGTCGACTTAACTTGAGCATTTATATTCGAAAAAAATATAGAACAAAGAACAAGTACTAAAATTCGCATATCAGTGTTGGATTTTACAAGGTATAAATATTGGCGGAACGCATTGCATCCCGCCAAATATATTTGAACTAATTATTGATCCTTCTTTTTACCGAACAAGCCTTTACGCTTCTTCTTTTTCGAATCATTTTTATCCTCCTCCATCTCTTCTTCTTTTGAAGATTCTTTTTCTTTCTTTTTATCCGCCTTCTTATTAGAATTGCCACTTTCCAGTCTTTCGATACGGGAATTTAGTTTTCCTATTTCAGCGTTATTGTCATCGAGCTTCTCCTCTAACTTATAAAGCATTTTTAGCATATCTTTCTGGGTACTGTTTCCTTCTTCTACAACTGGTGACATTGTGCTGTCCTTCATCATCGGCGATTGTAGCAACTCTGACTTACTGTTAGGCTCCATTTGGTTTCCTAAGATAGCTCTTTCCAATCTTTCTAATCTCGCATCCATATTACTATTTGGCGATACTTGTGGCATATATTGCTGGCTGCCAAAGTTGTTAGGTGCTCCCATCATATAGTTATACAGTTGAGGTTCTGTACTTTCTAGAATCTCCTCGATCAAATTTTCAAATTCAGCAGGACTCATTTGGATTACACTATTGGTAGGAACAATATTAATTCCTGGAAACATGGTGTTACTAGGTGTGTTATTAGATGCTGATGGCGTAGCAACTGAAGCAGCAGTCCCATTGATCTCAGAAGTATCATTTCTAGTTTCAATTTCTTTGACTATCATCTCTGCTTCCTTCTTTTGCTGTTTTATCATTTCTGCTTTTTGCAAATCATTAGCAGCGTATGCCTCTAATACTTTATCCTCTAACTCTAATACCCTTTGTTGATATACCGCCTTTAGTGAATCGGCTTTTAAATCATTTCTTTGCTGTTGAGCACTTACTGCACCAGAGATCCTTTCGTTCATAAGTTGATTAGGATCTTTATCTTTCTTGCCAAATCTAAGTTTAAAGCCGGCACTATAAAAATATGAAGTTTGAATTTCTTCAGGTGCGGTAACATCTTCTATGGGAGAGGCAGAAGTCAATAACGCTCTAGCAGATCCAAACACTTTAAAGTTCTTGGTAAGTGGAATTAAAAGTCCAGCTCCACCCATAGCAAAACCAGTGTCATCATCATCTGTAAGCGTGATACCGATAGTATCTGAATTCACGATTACAGATTTTCCAACATAGTTGTCGCGAACATCTATTTTACCTCCACCTACCATAATGAATGGCGTGATTCCACCTCCAGAGTTTAGTTGCATGCGAACCTCACCACCGTATATAGCAAGTGGGTCCGTGCTTAAAAACTCATCTTCCTCCAGTGCTTGCCAGTAGAAACCACGGATGCCGATATAAGGCCCCAAATCAAAACCAGCACTACCACCAGCCATATTAGCATCACGGAATGGAAGGTCGCTATCGAAGTTCATCTTACCAATAATTCCTTCTAAACCTAGATTAAATCCTCCGCTACCACCCGTAAAGGAGTCAAAGTAGGCTCTGTCCAAATCCGTCATTTCACCTGGCTTTCTACCCCCTAGGTAAAACTGTAGTGACGCTAAAGCAGACCAGTTGTTCAATGCTTCGTTTGGAAAATTCATACCCGCTACCCCAAGGCTCTGGCGCTCATTATTTGATAGTAAATTCCTCGCTGCGCTATATCTATATCTTGTATTTTTACCCTCCAGCGTAAGAATAAATCTATCAGATAATCCGATGGTAATACCCAATCCAGCCGATAAATAAATCTGTTTATTCTCTTCTAGATCAGACCATTTTATTTCTTGAATACCTGTACCAACAGTTACATATGGCAATAATCTTCCCTTGCTAAAGTTGGCCTTTATTTCAGCTCCATACCTTTTTAGATCTACCTCAGATTCTGCGAGGTTAGCTCCTTCAAAGTTGTCAAAACCGTAATTTTCAAAATTTCTCATCAGATCGAGATCTTGAAAGTAAGAACCACGAAATTCAAAAAATTCACCAAAACCTATTCCTATTTTACCTCCTATAAGTACCCCATCTTCTAACCCCGCTTGATCGTCCCAGAAGTTATATTCTACACTTGGTGAGAAGGTGTAACTAATACCCTTAACCTGGGCAAAACCTCTGTCTAAAGTGAATAAGAAAGAAATAAATACTATAAAAATCAGCTTTTTCATAATTGTAAGTGTATTGTTATTTACCATTAATATTTTGTAGACACCACTTCAAATGCATATTGGTGTACATTGTTCTGCAAGTAACGTAAATTTATATTAAAGTAAATTTATATTTGACTAAAATCGTGATTTTTATGTACGCAGAACCTCCTAAGTAATTGAATATCAATATCTTTAATTATTCTTGTGCTACGGAAACTAAACTAGCCTGAAAGATGTTTTATCACTTTAATGAACAATAAAATCGACTATGAAACACCTTATATTATTATGTCTTTGTATACTAGGAAGTCAATTGAATGCGCAGACAACTCAGCCTGCTGAAAAGCAAGGCAATGAAATGAAGAGTGGAAACGAAATGATTGAAAACCGCCTGAGACCCACCCCTAAAATGTCGAAAAACACAGACGGTGAGGCGATGACAAAGGATACTCCAAATAAAGTAGAAAATGTAGAGTCTTTGCTAAGCGAAAAAGAATTGATGGCTAAATATGGTCTTGCTATTTCTGACAAAAATGTTTTAGGAGGTCTAACTTCCGAAGATAAAGTTCCAAACATTAAGGGAATAGATCAAAACGGAAATAAGATTGATCTTTATGATATGCTCAAAGAGGGGGAAGTAGTTGTGTTTTTTTACCGTGGAATCTGGTGTGGAATTTGTAATCGACAACTAGCAGAAATGGAGAACCAATTGAGCAAGATAACAGATAAAGGTGCTAAAGTTATCGCAATAACATCTGAAAGTAATGAGTTCGTTACAAAAACTAGTGAGAAACATAATTTATCATTTAGTGTCATATCTGATGAAGATGGAAAAATAATGAAAGACTATAAAGTCCTTTATGAAGTGAGCGATGATTATCAAAAAAAAGTAGCTAATTATACTAAGAGCAATTTACAAACATATAACAATTCGGATGAGGCTTTCCTACCTATACCAGCAACTTATATTGTTGGAAAGGACGGAAAACTTAGCTATATCCAGTATAGTATGGATTATGCAAAGCGCGCTACTGTCGATGAAATTGCTAAATATTTAAAGTAATATTTTGCACTGACTTTGATAACATTAGCATATGCTATCTGCTATAAAATTTAAGATCACTTCCCAATAAACAGATAGTCAGATACTTTAATATTCAACTCTTCAAAGAGCAGTAAATCAGATAATTGATTTACTGCTCTTTTATTTGGAGTACTACGCTGATTTATTATACTTTTACTTTATGTCCAAGCCATTAAGCTTTTCACGTCTAAAACCATGGTGGATATTCACCATAGTATATATAAGCTTGATGTTTATTCCAAGGCTAGTAACTCAAGGACTTTTCCCTGACGGCTTATTATATGCTTCCATGGCAAGAAATTTATCCATGGGTACAGGTGAATATTGGAGTCCCTACTTTTCTAGTAGTTACTGGTTGCCTTATGTAGATGGCACTAGGTATATTGAGAACCCGCCTGGTATGCTCTGGATACAGTCCTACTTTTTTAAAATTATTGGAGATTATTGGTGGATTGAAAAATTGTACTCCTTCTTAGTTACGGTGGCAACATGTCTACTTATCATCAAGCTTTGGAATCGTCTATTTATTCAAGACCCCTCAGCCAAATACTTTGCTTTTTTACCATTATTTTTCTGGTATACCATGCCTACCGTCTTTTGGGGAGCACCAAATAACTTGATGGACAACTCTATTGTCTTACCCTGTTTAGGAGCTTGTTATTTCCTTGTCTTCGCTGTTCAATCAGATCGTAATCCACTACTTTTAAATGTATCAGCTATTGCTTGTCTATTTGTAGCATTTATGATCAAAGGACCAGTTGGGCTATATCCTATCGCTGTTCCATTTTTATATTCCTTGGTTTACAAAAAGAATACATTTATGAAGGGCACAATGCATTCTGTGCTGCTTACTATCTCCTTCGGGATCTGTCTATGTATATTGCTTTTCTTTGAACCTGCGGCGGACTACTTTACTGAATATTGGAATAATAGATTGGGTGCGGTATTAGGTGGCGGACGAGAAGATGCCTCTTTGCATGGGCTAGCGAAGCTCAAGATTGTAAAGCTAGTCGCTACTGAACTGCTAGTCCCCTTAGCAGTAGCGAGTTTTTTATTAGCTGTGTTGAAGTGGAAGAAAATCGATTTACATTGGACTTCTAGCGATAAGCAACAGAGTTTATTTTTATTCCTACTTGCATTATCTGCCTCTTTACCTATCATGTTGAGCAGTGCTCAGAATAAGATTTATATTATCCCTGGTATGGCTATATATGCCTTAGCAATAGCTAGTTTTGTGTATCCAATATTAAAAAAATGGTATTCATTCCATGAAGAGAATAAGGTATTTAATCGTAATGCAAATGCGTTTTTCATTGCTGTCTTTGTAGGCGTGCTTATATATTCAGGAACAGAGTTTGGAAAGTTTGGGCGAGAAAAAGAACTTCTTTCAGATCTAGAAAAAATCAGCTCCATTATTCCCAAAGGAAGCAAGGTATATGCAGATGAGGCTTTGATTAATAACTTTAATGCCCAAAACTATCTCCAACGATTTCATAGGATAGAATTGCTGCCACAAGATAGCCATACTACATTACCATATTACTTTTTACAATCGGATAAACCTATAGATGGATATACGAAGATAGCATTAGGCACAAGTTCTTTTACCGTCCATCAAAAAAATTAGAAACCAAAATCATGATCCTTGTACTCCTTAAAATCTTGATATAGCTTTCTATTATCTAATTTACCTCCATTAGATTTAAGGTGGTTTAAAATAATTAAACTTTTTCGAATACGAATATCTTGACTTTTGGGAATGCCTATAATGTGCAGCAGAGAGCGCTGCTTCCCTGGTGTAAGTGCATGAAACAATCTGTCACCTTCTAAATCTTGATAAAGCATTTCTTGAAATTCTTCAGGCATCGGTAACCCATATTTACTTTTATCTTTGCTCAGTTCGATGTCCAACATTTGCCCTTCAATCCAACCATTTTTTTTGGCGTTCCTTTTGCTGAAATTTACGAAGTACCTACCTTTCCCTGCAGGCATCAGGGCTGCTTGAAATGTAAAATCATTATTAACTTTGACCACAATGCGTTTGCTATCATCCGCTAATAACTGCTGTACATATTTTTCTGGGACGATAATAACTTGACCCCATACAGAGGAACTTATCTGTTCTAGTTTGGCTTTAAATTTTATCATCCTATTCCGCTTTTGCTACTTTTCTAGGTTGATAGCTGACTCCCACAAAAAAACCGTGACTATCAGAAGAAGGATTCCGCTGACGCCCTTTAATATCTGCATTCGAAAAATGTAAGTGCCGAGCTCCGATCAAAACTGACAGCGCGGGATTAATATTAAATTCAGCGCACAATCCGTATTTAACTACTCCATTCCAATAGGTACCAAAACGGTCTGAACGATCCGTTGCTACAGGAAATATTTTAGTGAAGTAAACAACGCCTACTCCTGACTCAAACCACAATCTAAATTTATCAGTGTCACGAAAGTAAAAACGGTTAAAGATGCGTAGCATACTAAATCCTGAGGATTGATTAAATTCATCTTTGGGAAAATAAACACCCATATCCGCTCCATAGCTTAGCCATTTGAGCACTTTAAAATTGAACCCAAGATTGGTCTCAGGGATGACCGTAGCAGGATGACGATAACCCCACATGGTTCCATTTTCCAAATAAAATGAAAGGCGCTTATCTTCTACTTCTTTGTTCTTCTTATTAAGAAAATAAGCAACACCTGTAAGTGCACTTACATACATAGCGCCTCGACCTAGATGCAGATTAAGTGGACTAAAACCTAAGGG
>ENA-ORXR01000678-ORXR01000678.1-marine-metagenome-genome-assembly--contig:-NODE-678-length-42696-cov-31.339262_pt1 | contig 42696 bp, 42 predicted proteins | sample MGYA00237866_ERZ511479 | MGnify/ENA metagenome assembly ERZ511479
CGCGCCAGCGTCAAGCCCGCAAATCCGCCACCTACGATGACGACCCGTTTTTTGTCTGAGTCGGGAATGTTTATCATATTGTTGTTATTAGCTCCATTCCAAGCTATTCTCTAATAATAATCTGGAAGAATCAATTAATTTTTTACTTTCCTCTTTCATTTCAAATGCCCTTCGGACTAATTTAGTTATTTCTTTTTCATTTTCTACTCTCGGTATAACAAAATCGGCAATTCTATCGGCTCTTAAATGAGGTAAAGTAGAAGCAATAACAGTCCTTTGTTTCGCTTGGTATTTTCCTATTTCTTTGATTGAGAGAACGACAAATAAATAAAAAGGGTCAATTTTTTCTGTTGGAACTATTCTTAATATTCCACTTCCTAATATGCACTTATCGGATGCTGTAATTAGTGCTGTTCGACCAATTCTTCCATCTTTAGAAAAAAGTATTTCATTGGTTTGTATTCCTTGATTTATATTGTTATAGATTTCTCTATCAATATAAAAATCAGGGTATCTGTCAATATCGAAGTTGAAGATATCAGTTGTTCTTATGAATGGAACATCAGTTTCTTGTCTTTCGGCGTATAGTTTATAATTGCTTGAGCCGACTTCTTTTCCCGGTTTAAATTCGGCAACATCACCCAGCAAAACCCACTTATTTTTTCTTTTTATTGCTTCTATTGTATTTGCATATAGGGGGTTATAAAATTGAGGTGTGATGATGTCATTATTGTTGAAGTCTTGGTGTTTGACTGAAAAAAAACGTTTTTTGGGAATTTCATTAAAATTGACTGAAAGACTGTTTAGTAATTTTTGTTTTGCTTGCTCAATAATTTTTAGAGCTTCTAAATTGAGGCGTTCACTTTCGAGAATGTTAGTTGAAATTTCTTCTTCTATTTTTTTATTTTTAATAAATACTTTGATAGATTTTATTTTTGGGTAAGTGAGTATTGGGTGAGTATTGCCTGTAAAGAGGTTATCAATCTGAAATCTCGCGATTTTAGAATTTAGAAAACAAGAAAGATACTGTGGAGTTGTAAAATTTGGGTTCACTCTGATTCGGACGACATTTTGATTAATATTTGCCCCCGCTACATTTTGATTAACAACCGAAGAAACACCAAGATACTTACCGATTGTGGTAAAAAGGACATCATGTAGTTGTAATTTGGAACGTATTAAAGTGTTATTTTTTTCATGTGAAATATAAAACTCGTCATATTCGCTGGTTGAATACCTTTTTACGGATGAATTTTTGATAAATAAAGCACCTTCCGGCAGAAAAACCTGACCTGCATGTTCTCCGTCTGTCAGAATTTCTATAACATCTTTGTCTCCAAGTGAAAACGAAAGAATGTCTTTCCTCGCAGCATATTCCTCAACCTTTTTTTTGAATCTATAATAATTCGGAAAAAGATGATCGGATAAATCGGCATAACTTACTGTAAATGATTTGAGCATACTTTAATAAGTTTCGGGGTTAGCGATAAATTTTTTGTATTCACTACTCGCCAATTTTATATCGTCTTCAAGGATTAAGTTTCCCCTTCTGTCATGTCCGCAAGTTTCACAAATTGCCATGAAAATTTTATGTGTGTCATCTACTTTGTCACTTGTTTTTTTCTTCTCTCCGATTAGAATTGTGGTTTTTGTAGAAGTATTAGGTTGAAATGTTTCTTTGGGTACATCAATGATTGCAATTATTTTTAAGTTTTCCTTTAGGTACTGCCTGATATAGCCTAATTTATCGTTTCCGTAAATACCATCCGGCAATACTACTCCGATTTTTCCTCCAATCTTTAATAATTGAATACATCTTTCAATAAACAATATTTGAGGAGGTACACCTTTTTTAGTTCCTTTATTATTTAAGGCATTTTGGTTTTCCCAAATCTTTTTGTTCTTGTCAAATTTCCATTTGTGTCCCAGTCCGAATTGTTTTAATATCTTTTCTTCTTTTATTGGGATTTTTGAGCCAAATGGAGGATTGGTAAGGACGACGTCAAATTTGCCCAAGTCAATTTTATCTCTACATTTATGACTCCATTCGCTGGGGTTTTCCAAGCTATTTTCGCAAAAAACGCCGCCTCTGCCATCTCCAATAATTGCCATATAAGCTTTGGTGACTTTGGCAACAAATGAGTCTTTATCAATTCCTCTGAAATTACTTGTAGCTACGTATTGTTTCTCTTCATCCATTCTTTTTTCTGACCAACCTAAACGCGTTCCATTTTTTTCTACCTTTTCCCAAACGTATCTCAATGATTCTATCAAAAACCCTCCGGTTCCACAAGAAGGGTCAATTATCATGGACTCTTCGTTGGGATTTATGATTTTGACAACCATTCTAATGACATTTCTCGGAGTAAAAAATTGTCCTTCATCGCCTTTTAAAGCTTGTGAGACAAAAACCTCAAAAGCATCACCAATGACATCTCTCTCTGATTCTGAAATACACAAATCTTGAATTTGTCCGACAAAAAAAACAATGGACTCGGCATTCAAATCAATACTTTCTTCTTTTTCAAATACATCGTGGTATCTTTTTTTTACTTGGTCGAATAAGCCAATGATTCTATTTTTAACTTCTTGCTTATTTTCATCTACTCCGGCTCTAAAAGTGACCACCTCATCTTTGCCGGTATAAATTTCATCATAAATTTTACAAAACAAAAGATTAATAATTTGTTTAGCCCGATTCCTCGTAGAGGTATCTTGCTTTTTCATGTGAGCATACAAGTAATTGTTAATTACCTTAAAATGCACCTTTAAATCTTTGGCAGGTTTTAAATCGCCTCGCTTATATTTACCAATATCGTCAATTTTCTGCCCTTTTCTGGGAATATTTGGTATTTCTGAATAAAGAATGTTGCCGTCCTTCTTTAATTTTCTTAAATTAATTTGCGCCTCTCCATTAAACCATACACCCCACTCTACAGAACTGCACATATCCATATACAGTTTCAGTTGTTCAATTCCGTCTTTTCTTGTCTTCTTTTTACATTCTATAATACCAATCAAATCGGACTCCAAACGGCTTGCAGACTTAAAGACACCTATATCTATTGGATAAGTTTTAACTTCATCGGAAGGGGTTTTTCTAACGTGATATTGAGGTCTTGTCTGTATTTGTGTTGTTTCATATTCGTATTCATCTACTAATCTCTTGGAAAACGGTTGTACAGCTTCGATTTCTTCTGGAGTACTTTTAATTTCTTGTCCGGAAATGTAATCTTTTATGTAATTTGTCTTTGGTTTCATACAACACTTTTTAGCTCTAAGTAATAATTTGTTTTTATTTTGACCTCAAAATAATAGATACGAACATAAAGGCATCTATTTGTTTTGGTTTAAACCTGTAAATTACAACAAATTTTTAAAAAATACCTCTTACTGCTTATCTATATTTATTCCCGCAGAAATTCCAAAACATTTTTCACAAAAAAATCAACATCCTCATTATGCAAAAAATGCCCTGCGTCCTCATGTACTACTAACCGAAAATCGCTATTCATTGTTTTTTCCATTTGCTGAAATGGTTTGAAACTAACCCTTCCATCAATTTCCGAATATTCTTTTCTTTATAAATTGCTTGAACCGCCGAAGTATATTCTTTGACAAATTTTTCATTTTCAATCAAATCACCAAATATTTCAGGTTGATTTAAGAATGTTTTCCAATTGCCTTCCGTGCCTACTGCTGCTTGATGTAATTCGTCTTTTTGAACATCAATGATTTCAAGCGAAACACCATTTTCATCCATATTTTTATCACTATAATAGCACCATGCAGCTAATATAAAAGTGGCATATTCGATGCTTCCGCCGGTGTCTAAATTTTCCCTTAAAGTGGGCATTAGAAACTTAGGCAGTTTCGCAGAGCTTTCCGAACAGATGCGACTAACGCTATCTTTTATATTGGGATTAGCAAAACGTTCTTCTAAATTGTCTTTATATTTTTCAATATCAATACCTTCAATCTTACCCAAAATTGGCGTGGCTTCTTTATCCATAAAATACCTCATAAATTTTGCAAAAACAGCATCATTCATACAAGCATCAATCGTCGGATGTCCGTGTATCGCTCCCGGAACCCCTAAAACCGAATGCCCTGCATTGAGCAAGCGGATTTTCATTTTTTCATAAGGGGTAACGTCAGGTACAAATTGAACGCCCAGCTTTTCAAGTGCTGGTCTTCCATTAGAGAAATTATCCTCAATCACCCATTGAATAAACGGTTCGCAGACAACACACCATTGGTCATTTATGCCATGTGTATTTTCTAAATAATTGGTGACCTCAGACGTGGTAACAGGTGTAATTCTATCCACCATTGCATTGGGAAAACCCACTTCTTTTGCTATCCACTCAGCCAATGCGACATCTTGCTTTTTAGCGAAAGTCAACACCATTTTACGCGTCATATCGCCGTTGTGCTGAATATTGTCGCAAGACAAAATGGTAAAAGGCGGCAATCCATCAGCACGTCTTTTTCGGAGTGCAGCGGTCAAGTAACCATAAACTGTTTTAGGATGGTTAGGATGTGTCAAATCGTGTTGAATATCGGGATTTTCAAAATTAAAATCGCCTGTAATCGGATTAAAATTGTAACCGCCTTCCGTAATGGTGAGCGAAACAATTTTGGTGTCAGCGTGCGCCATTGTGTCAATGACCAATTGAGGATTATCAACTGCTAATAGATATTCCGTTATTGAACCAATGACTTCACTTTCGACTTTTCCATTAGGATGTTGAATCACCAGCGTGTATAGACAATTTTGAGTGTTTAAAACATTCGCCATATTTCGGTCCGCTTCTCGCAAACCTACACCACATATTGCCCAATCTGTACCACTATATTTTTCTAATAATTGATGAATATAATAGGCTTGATGAGAACGATGAAATCCACCTACGCCAATATGAACAATTCCATTTTTTAATTGCGATCTATCATAAGTCGGACAAGGAATTTGTTCCGATATTTTCGAAATATTTTTTTGATTTAAATTCATTTTTTTATAAAGTGTTTATTTCTGTTAGACAAGTTTTTTCCCTCTGTGCATCACCAAATACGCTGTTGCAAAATAAATCATCGTACAAATAAAACCATAGAAATAAAACAGCTCTCGATTAGCGATATAATTACTTTCATTACTACTCCCGAAAAGCACATTGCCAGCTAATACTAAAGTAATCGCTAAAGAACCGTAAGCCACAATTTGCAATAGCTTTGACATCAATGATGCGTCTTTTGTCGGTTGAGGTACTTCGGTTGCTAATTTTTGGTGATACTGTTCGACCAATTCGTTGAATTCTTCTTCTTTTGCTTCCGCTTCGGGATAGTCTTTCTTTGCCCCGTATTTTCCTGCTAAGAGTGTATATAAAATGATGGTAAAAAACCAAGTAGGAATAAATAAATAATAAAACGACATTACATCCATATAATTCAAACCAAAACCAAATACCAAACCCAAGCCCCAAGAAGCGACCGCAGGCGTGTTATTAATATAGTTCTGATATTTTGACCAATACCTTGTATAGCCGATTTTTGGAAAAATTTGATGCTCTGCAAATACGATAGCACCTACAGGCACAACTATCAAGCCCGCATAAGTTAGTAATGGTAAAATTTGTGAAAACACAAACGGAAAACAAGCAATAACGACCATTGCCAAACCAACGACCATCGTTGTTTTTCTACGAGGAAATTTCGTAAAAACCGCTTGTGCTGCCAAGCCTGCCCGATACAAATTGGTAATTGCTGTCGTCCATCCTGCCACAATCATAATTACAAACCCCGACCAACCCAAAGCATAAAAAGCGACATCGCCGGGGTCCAATTCGACAATTGATTTTCCTAAAATGACGGCTGCTCCTGCTCCCATGATACCGGCTGAAATCCAAGCGATATAATGCCCAAAGAGCATTCCCGTACTTGTTGCCAAGCCGTAAGATTTCTTTTTGGCAAATCGCAATAATACCATATCTATCAGTCCAAAATGCGTAATCGTATTGGCTGCCCAACCAAAACCGATGACTTCCACTAAGCCTATACCGGGTTCTCCATTGCTGTTCACGCCTGTCCAAACGGATTTATTTCCAATATCGATAAATTGTGCCCAGCTTTCGGGAAGCGTCGTTCCTAAAACATCCAAAGACAAGGCAGGCAATAAAACCAATGCACCACTTGTAAACATCACAAAAAGCCAGGGCGCACAGATGCCCGAAAATTCAGAAACCGCATTGAAACCATAGATAGCCACGAATACGACAAAAAGACCTACCAGAATGACAATTAACACAAACCAAAAATTTGTGGGATACCAGTTCAATTGTGCAGGAATGTTAAACGCAAACCGAACCGCCGTTGCGGAAACCGTCACCATCGCTGCGGAAATCACGGTAAATATCAAGACATTCGCCCAATCGTACAATTTTGACATTTGACCTCCTGCAATTTTTTTGAGATAAGTATAAAGACTTAGCCGAGTATCAACAGCAATTGGTGTGGTAATTAATGTCCAACTCAGAATCGCCAAGATATTACCTATCAGTAAGCCGAGCAGTATATCCATCGTTTTTGCCCCCAAAGCCACAAAGGTTGCTCCGATTACAAATTCTGTAGCGGCAACATGTTCGGCAGCATATAATCCTGCGAAGTGTGTCCAATCATGTAGTTTATGTTCGGGAACAGGTAATTGCTCTTCCTGTAGTTTTTCTAGTTGAGAAAAATTGGTTGGGTGATTCATATTGGTATTTTATTTTATTCGTTTTGTGCTTGATTTTTAATGCACTACGGTCTCGTATAGGCGTTTAGCCCCATTTGGCGTGCTATGCTGTGTTACACCCTCGTTTTCTTTTTTATGTTATTTCGTTGAGAATTTCCTCTACTTTTTTATCCAAATCTCCTTTGAATTTTTTACAAGGTATTTTCAGGTTTTTTAAGACTTTGTAGAATCGGTTGCAACCAATTTCATCACGTAATTCTATCCACTCAACTCCTAATTCGTCCAATTGTGCTTTATTTTGGTCAGACAGTTTATCGGCTACAAAGACTTTGCTATCTCTTGCAATTACAGCATCAGCACTTTCGGGGTTTCCTTTTCCCATTAATTTTACTTCACATTTATAAACATTATCTTTTTCCAGAAGAAAAAAGTCAATTTCCCTGTTGACTTCGCCTTTTCGTAGTCGTTTTGCTTTTAATTTTGCGGAGTAGTTTTCTTCTGGAACTTGAAACAATTTACAAAGTGTAAGCATCAAGGGTCCTTCGGTTTGCTTACCCGCGGTACTCCATAACCCACCACGCAAAGCTGCACGTTTTACAGCTAAAGTATTGATGACAATAAGACTTTCGTTGATGTCTAACTCGACGCTGACTTTATTGAATTTGATATGCAAAGTCAGGTTTAAATCTTCTACTTTCGTCAAGTCGTCTATGGCTTGATAAAGCGTATCATAATGCTCATAGGATGCGTTGATAACAACTTCTCGCCTACCAGAATTGAACATATTTGTTATTGTCTTTCTGTTCAATCCTGAATGAATGGCTATCTCATCTGAAGTCAAATCGGTACTTAACATTTCTTTTTTGTACCAATCAACTGTTATGTCTTCGTTACTCAATTTTGCAGAAGCTACTCGTTTGAAAAAGTCAATAGCAAATTGTAAAAATTCAGCATTGATGAGTGTAACGATTTCAATTCGATAATCTTCTCCCTGTATTAACTTCTTGACTATTTTTTTAGTTACTTGCTGTGTTAGTGTCATTTGATTTTAATGTTTTGAATTCTGATAGTTCAAGAAATTCAGTTTTTATATCATCGAACATTGCATTTGACTTGGTTTGTTTTTTCATATAGTCAAAATAGTTATCATCTTTTTCTGTCAGGAAAAATAATCTATTCAAAGCCTTTGCTGTTCGCCCTACTGTTCCGCTACCACCAAAGGGGTCAAAAACAATATCGCCTTCAAAAGAATAATATTTAATTACTCGTTTGCACAGTTCGATAGGAAATACTGCTGAATGAACCTTGTTGAAAGTCGGGTCAATTTTCCAAACATTTGAGGTTTCATAGCCGTCTTTCACTTTACTTTCTTCGACTATTTTTTTATCATATTCTCTTATATTCCAATCAATTAGACGTGTTGTTTCTTTTCTATAGACCATTAAATATTCGGTAATCGCATTGGGTTTGTAACCAAGTGGTTTTCTGTGTTGCAGAAATCCTGCATTGCGATTTTTTACACTTGCTTCAGGTTTCAGCCAAATAATGTCATCAATAAATTCCCAACCCATTTTCATCAAATCGTTATGAATATCGAAAGGAATTGGGTAACGTTTACTCGAATGTTGACGGCTAATTCGTGGAATAATAATTGGCGAAGTATTGACGATTAGAAACCGTCCTTCTTTTGTGACTCGGTGAGTTTCTTTGAAAACTTCGGCTAAAAAATCAAGGTAGGCTTGGTAGCTTGGGTAAATGGAATAATCTCTTGCATTGTAATATGGAGGCGATGTGAATGTCAAATGTATGCTTTCATCCTCTACATTTTTGAGGACATCACGTACATCTCCGTGTATGACTTTATTTTTAAGGTAGTTATAAGTTTCGGTATGCGGAATGGCTGATTTTTCTTTTTTTTTGGCAAAAAATTCTTTGTAGATCACCGTTCTCACCATTTCATTCTGGTGATTGACAAGCGGTTTTAATTGTTCAATAATTTTTTCATCTTTTCTAAAAACAAGCAAAGCCCTAATTGCTTGACAGACAATTTTTGGGTCTTCATCTTTTAGAATTTCAAGTAATATTTCTTTGCTAATTGGGTTTCTTTGTCTTCCAATAGATGATACAATCTCTCTTCTTATTGTTGTATCTTCTTCATTTTTAATCTTTTGTGATAAAAATGAAATTACCTTTTCTTCTTTAAGTTTTCCTAAGTTTTTAACTGCCCCAAGTCTGATTTTAGCATTATCATCATTTGCCAAACTATATATCCATTCACCATCAAAATTTCTCGGTAATTTCCCTAAATTATCCAGTAAGAAAATCATTTTCGCGTTATCGCCATTTAGCTGTCCAACAAAAGATTTTAATTTTCCATTTGGACTATTTTTTAATTCTTCGATATAATTTTTGGTTAATTCCATAAGAGATGTAATTTTTCACAAAGTTATGGCTTTTCCGTGGAAAAGCCATTTTTTGAAGGATTTTATTTTATAATGGGGTGTAACTTTAAAACACACACATTGCATATATTTATCATTCAAGTACTCAAAATTAAGCTAAAAAGGCTAAGATCAGCCTAATTTGCGCTAAAAATTATCCTAAAGTATGACCATTTCCAAACAAGTCATCCAAAGTCAGCACTTGGTCTATCAAATTAAGGCTATGCTCATTATGCGTCATACCAAAAGCGGCAATCATGCTGATAAATACATGTTTTCGGGTTTTTGTGGTTTCCTCAAATACGTGAAGTTTATTGGTCAAATTCGCTGCGTAGGCTTTTGAAACCACAAAAGGTTTGTTGTGAAATTTGACTTCAAACAAATTAATGACTTGGTCTTTTCTGTCGAGTATCAGGTCAATTTGCGCGCCCTTTTCGGTCTTCGTTCCTTTTTTCAAAAACGAAGAAGCCACCGAATATACGCCACCGATACTCAAGGCATGTTTGATTTGCGGAAGGTGTCGCAGGCAGACATTTTCAAAAGCAAATCCGCACCAGATTTTGTACTCCGGCGTTTGGCTGAGGTGCTTCCATGCTGCTGCACCTCCTTTGGCATTTTGCTCTATAAATTGTAAATAAAAAATCGAATATTCGTCCGTCAATCGGTAGAGTTTGTTGTTTTTCTTTTTTCCGAAAGGGTAGAGAATATCAATAAATCCCGATTGGTCCAACTCCTCCAATGCTTTCGTCACGCTGCCACCGTTGGGCAATTTGGCGGTTTTTATCAACTCCGTCCGGTTCATGCCCTGCCGTTTTTGTGCCAATGCCCGCACGATAGCGATGTGATTATCAGCATGGTCAAAAAGCGCGGCATAGAGGTCAGAAAATTCATCGAGAAGGATGCCCGTTTTTGAAAAACAAATGTCTGCAATATTTTGCGTGGCACTTTTTCCGGCTTCTATTTCTTTCAGATAATGCGGGACCCCGCCCATTGCCATATATAATTGCACGATTTGATAACGGTTCAATTTGAGGTGATTATTGGCGCGAAGGTATTGCTCGGTTTCTGCTAATGTAAAAGGCTCTAAATGAAGGCGTCGTGATATACGATTGTGCAATCCGCCTGTGTGCTTGACCACCTTTTGAATCATCCACGAAGCTGCCGAACCGCATATCACCACCACAATCGGGTGATTGACCGCCCAACTGTTCCAAAAGAAACTCAAGGCACTCAGGAAGCCCGATTTGTGTGTAGCCAGCCAGGGCAATTCATCTATAAATATGACAGGTTTTTCTTTTTTAGGAGGATTTTTATCCAAATATCGAACAAGCATAAAGAAGGCTTCCTGCCAAGTGGTCGGTGGTTTCACGATAGGGGTTTCAAAATAAAGCTGAAATGATTGGCTAAAATTGAGTAGTTGTTCCTCAAGAGGTGCGTTTTGTGTTCCGGTCAATTCAAATACAATTTGGTCTTGGTAAATAGTTTTAATTAAAAATGTTTTACCAATTCGCCGCCGACCAATGACCGATACCAACTCTGCCCTATGCGATTGGAGTGCTTTTTTTAAAACACTAATTTCTTCTGTTCTGCCTATAAATTTATCTTGCATATTTTTTATTAGTCACCAAAACTATGTAAAAATACACCATTTTGGTGAGTAATAAAAATTATTAGCCACCAAAAGACATTCCTGAAGTGCTATTTTGGTGACTAATAAAACATTTTCTCTACGGATTAAATAGCGTATTTACTTCATCTTTTTTAACAAAAAGAGCGGAAATAGAGCGGTTTTCGTGTGTATTGCGTATAGCGCGTGCGAAGAGTTTACCAACAGAAAGGACTTTTATTTTGGGCGATGTTCGTTTGAGGGGTATCGTGTCTGTCACAATGACTGCGTCGAGCATGGAGTTTTCTATATTTTCGTAAGCATTGCCAGATAAGACGGGGTGCGTGCAGATGGCTTTGACGCTTTTCGCGCCTTTTTGTATCATGGCTTCGGCAGCGCGACAGAGTGTTCCGGCGGTATCGGCGAGGTCGTCAGTGAGTATGACATCGCGCCCTTCGACTTCACCGATGACAGTGATGGATTCGATTTGGTTGGCGCGACGACGTTCTTTGTCGCATATCACGAGGTCGGTGCTGAAATATTTGGCATAGTTGCGTGCGCGTTTGGTACTGCCTACATCGGGCGCGGCAAAGGTGACATTGCTCATGTCTTGGGTTTCGAGGTAAGGTATAAATATGGCTTCGGCTTGAAGGTGATCGACCGGAATGTCAAAAAAGCCTTGTATCTGGTCAGCATGAAAATCCATTGTCATAATCCTATCCACACGGGCAGCTTCGAGGATATTGGCGATGAGTTTTGCACCGATGGCTACGCGAGGTTTATCTTTGCGGTCTTGTCGGGCATAACCAAAATAGGGAATGACCGCCGTAATGTATCCGGCAGAGGCGCGTCGGGCAGCATCAATCATCAGGAGGAGTTCCATGAGGTTGTCGCTGGGCGCGAAAGTGGATTGTATAAAAAAGGTGTATGTACCGCGTACCGATTCTTGTATGACCGTCTGCATTTCGCCATCGCTGAAGCGTTCTAAAGTAACTGCGCCAAGCGGATGTCCGTAGTAATCGGCAATTTTTTCGGCGAGGTAATATGAGGCTGTTCCTGAAAATAATTTTACTTCCGGCATGTGTTGGGATGTATGGAATGAGGCAAAAATAACTTCACATTTTTGAGTGGGTTGTTTTTGCCTCGTCCCTATATTTTAATCAATGCTCAAAAGTACGAAAATTAGATGAATGGGTGAGCGAATGAGCGAATTTTGAATGAATGGATTTTAAATCAAGGCAAAGCACTACTGACTTATTCAAGATTCTTTCATTCAAAATTCACTCATTCCATTTAATATCCTCTCATCAAATAACGACTGTCAGCGATGTCGATGCTACTGACAGCGTTACTTTCATTCAGATAGACTTTCAAATCGCCAGCACTTGTAGCGAATTCTATCACATAACGTCCCTCTTTGTCTCCGCTATGCTGGCTGGTTAGGCGATTCCATTTTTTGACATTCAATGTTTGCCTTTTTGCACCATACTGCTTGTCTATATAGGTGTAAACGATTTTATAAGTCCGTTTTTCTTTGGGTGCTTTGACTTTTTTCTCTTTGACTTTGACGGCTTGTGGTTGGGCTTCATCGGGTGCTGCCTCCGGTGAAGCGGTTTCGAGTATTTCCAAATCCGAATCGTTGTTTTCTTCTTTCTGGAAAAATCCGAAATCCGCGTCGGTTTCGTCGTCTTCCAATTCATCCAAATCATCCTCAAAAAGTGCCGCAGTGGCTTCTTGCTGCTTGGCTTTCGCTTCTTGTTTTTGTTCGCGTTTTGCTTTTCTGGCAAGCATGGCTTCCGATACGGCTTGTTCTTTGATTTCTATCTCTTCGACGAACTCAATAGACACATTGTCAGAGGCATATATGCGGTAGCTACCTTTGCGATTTAGCTCAAAAAACGGACGAATCGTATTTCCCCAAATCTGCATATCATCTTCTATAATAAGTTCGTTTTTATCCGTAAAATAGGTTTCATTTTTGAGTTTTTCTTGGGCAGAGCGTCCAGCTTGATAATAGATGATTTCATCGTGATTTTGAGAGGCGCGAAAGATGTAGGCATCAATGTTTTTCTTATCATCAAGTATGACTTTAAGGCTGCCTTGTTTGGAAGGATCCGCAGGGTCTAATGTCGTAATTCTAATAAGATTTTTGCCTTCTTTTGCCATTCGACTGATGCTGTAAGAGCCTGCTTCTTCAATGCCCTTGACAACAAGATATCCACGAAAAATACCGAAGGAAACCTCTCCCTGTACAATTTTACCGTGATCGCCTGATGGGTTTTCCCATTCATTGGGCAAGAGCGTGTAACCGTATAATTCGGCAGGCTGTGAGAACGCCTTGTCGGTGACGTAAGTATATTCTGCTTTTTGAGCTGTTGCTGTTAGCCCGAATAGCAAAAACAATGGTAGTAAGTTTTTCGTTAATTTCATAGTACATTTATTTTATACAAAAATGTCATTTAACGGATTTCAAGTTGCGGATAACCACAACAGTCGATAGTCAATGGTCCGTAGGAAAATGTGAAATAAGGTAAAGTTCACGGCTATCTATGGAATATAGACTGCCGACTTTGGACTATTTGCATTTCTGCAAATGAATTTAATACCTAATTTTGTTCCATTCTCATAAATATGGTGTAAATTCATTTGTTTTCCAAAAATATTATTTATTTTTTATTGTTCATATATAAACTATATTTCATATTTACACGTCTTTTTTAGCATAATTTATCAATTTCAATGGGTGCATATTTGAGGGGTATATATTATTCATTTCCTGTTCAGTTATTAATTTTACATATTAAAAACAATCACGTTTTATTGTTTTTGTGGATATTTCCGATATTGGTTATTTTCGGTGGTTTGGGTAATTCATTTGGGATGAAATATCTCTATTTGGGACCTGAATATCTGGGCAAAGTTGATTTTTGGAGCTTTTGGTGGATGGGATTTTGTTTTGGCGGCTTTCTTGTCATCTGGAATATAACGACTTATATATTATACAGTTATCGCTTTCCTTTTCTTGCCTCTCTGGACAGACCTTTTACCAAATATTTTCTAAACAATGCCACCATACCGTTTTTGTTTGTTGTTTTTTACCTTACTATGGTAGCCAATTTTCAGTGGTACAATGAATTTGCTGCTGAATATAGCATTTTTTTCGACATACTTGGCTTTATAATGGGTGGAGTTTCGATGCTTTTGCTGGCATCTTTGTATTTTCAATTCACCAATAGCGATGTCAGTATTTTGCGGAAAAAATTTAAACATGAACTCCCCTTACTTTTAAAAAACAGAAAAGACATCACCGATGAACCCGAAGGGGTTTTTAGAGAGGCTTGCCGGACGGATTATTATGTCACCGAAAAACTCAATGTACGCCTTGTACGCAATGTCGAACACTACCCTGTAGAGTGGCTGCACCGCGTATTTCGACAAAACCACCAAAATGCGATCATCGCTCAAATCCTGACCGTTTTTTATTTATTTATCATGGGACTTTTTATGGAAAATGCTTATTTGAGGATACCTGCTGCGGCGAGTTTATTTATTTTAGCATCGGTCTTGACGAGCATATTGGGAGCTTTGAGTTATTGGATGGGCACTTGGCGCACAACTGCTTTCGTAGTCTTATTATTTGCGATTAATTCTTTTTCAGGGCTTTCGCCTGAATTTGAAAACCACGCCTACGGGCTTGATTATGAGATAGATAAAGCACCTTATACTTACGAACATATCGACAGTATTTCTACGCCCGACATCATTCAAAAGGACAAAGCGGAGACCTTAGAAATCTTAGAAAAATGGCGCGATAAATTCGGACGCGGACGACTCATTCGCAAGCCACGTATGGTCATTATCTGTACAAGCGGAGGTGGATTGAGGCAGGGTGTATTTACGGTTCATGCTTTGCAAAAAGCCGATAGTTTGTTGAAAGGGCGACTGTTCAAACATACGACTTTGATCACCGGAGCATCCGGTGGAATGATTGGCGCGGCATACATGCGCGAACTTCTTTTACAAGAACATTATAATGATTCTATCAATATTTATGATAAAATTTATGTCGATAAAATAGCAGAAGATTTACTCAATCCGGTCATTTTCGCGACCCTTGCCAGTGACATCTTCGTCCCCTGGCGAAAATTTGATTATGGCGGACATACCTATTATAAAGATAGAGGATATATTTTTGAGCAACAACTCATCGAAAATACCGACGGTATTTTAGAAAAAACAATAGCCGACTATCGCCAACCTGAACGAGACGCGCTCATTCCAATGATGGTTTTTACGCCTGTTTCTGCGGATAATCTACGACAGTTGTACATTTCTCCGCAAGGAGTAAGCTACCTCACTCAAGCCTTTAACCAGCCCAGCAATCGATTAGATTTTGAGCCGGATGCGGTAGAATTTAGTCGTCTATTTGCAGCACAAAACGCTGATAGTCTTCGCCTTACGAGTGCCTTACGTATGAACGCAACCTTCCCGTACATTTTGCCGGATGCTTACCTGCCCAGCGACCCACCGATACGGGTGATGGATGCCGGTTGGCGCGACAATTACGGCATACTTTCTGCAAGTCGATTTGTCTTGACTTTTAAAGATTGGATTAAAGAAAATACGAGTGGTGTACTGTTCCTTCAGTTGCGAGATATTGATAAATTCAATGAATTTGGCGAAGGAACACCAACCAGAATCATCGCACGACTACTCAATCCGCTCGGAAGTGCCTCGCGTACAAGTACGATTCAGGATTATCGAAATGACAGTCAACTCAATGCCGTGATACAAGCTCTGGGTGAGGACAAGGTAGATATCGTCGAATTTGTCTATCGACCTACCGTAGAAAATCAGCGTGCGTCTATGAGTTGGCACTTGACCCCGCGTGGCAAAATTGATGTACTTAATTCGATTGATGATAAAGAAAATCAAAAAAGTATGCAGAGATTAGAAGAATTGGTGAAATGATAAATGATAAATGATAAATGATAAATGTTTTCATCGCTTATCTTTGCAAAATGTCTGATTCACTATTTATTGTCATGGAAGGTTTGGACGGTTCGGGCAAATCTACTGCCGCCCGACATTTGGTAGATTTGCTTGAAACTCAACATAAGGTCAAAGTAACGTTGAGCCACGAACCCAATCGCAATTATTGTGGTGGCGATTATATTCGTGATGTGCTGGAGAAAAAAATCACCGAATTTCATCCGCGTGTGTTGCCACTGTCTTTCGCTGCCAATCGCCTCGACCATTGTGAACGACTAATTAATCCTTTATTGAAAAAAAGCGGTAATATTATCATCAGCGATCGCTATTATTTGTCTTCATTGGTTTATCAAAGCAGTCCTGATTTTCCTTTTGAATCGATCATGGCACTTAATGAAAAAGCCACTCAGCCGCATATTATTTTCTTTTTAAATGCTAGTAATTCAGTTTGTTATGAACGCATGAATACGCGCAATCAAACCGAAGAATTATTTGAAAGCCGACTCGAAGAACATCGCACAAAATATCTGCAAGCCATTGATTTTTTAAGACGCGAAAAACAAGATAATATCATTGAAATAGACGGCAACGGTACAGTAGAACAAACCGTCGAACAAATGATGAATCACTTGAGTGAATTCCAAATTTCAAAAAACAAATTCCAATAAAATACCAAATGAAATACGTCCAAATTGAAATTTGGAGTTTGTTTTTTAGAATTTCTTTCACTTACAGTAATTACAACGATTCAAAAAATTCCCTGTTACATTATACTATGAACATCAATAAATACATCGACCTAAGCCTACTCAAAAGAGTCCTCAAATTGGGGCTGCCGTACAAAGGAATTTTTGCTTTGGCAGGTATCTTGTCTGTGCTGCTTGCGCCTGTGGTTATTTTGCGTCCTTACTTGATACAACGCGCTGTTGATGAGTATATTATAACTTTCGACAAAGAGGGTTTGGTGATGATCGTTATACTACTAATTGGTGTTTTGATTTTGGAATCGGTGATGCGTTATGTCTTTATTTATTCTACGAGTTGGTTAGGACAATCCGTCATACGCGACCTGCGTGTGCGGGTATTCAAACACATCACAAGTTTGCGCTTGACTTACTTTGATCGCACACCGATAGGCACTTCGACTACACGTACTATCAACGACATCGAGACGATAAATACCGTTTTTTCGCAAGGTATGATTTCGATTATTGCGGATGTGTTGACACTGTTTGCTGTGTTGTTCATCATGCTGTGGACAAGTTGGAAATTAACCTTGATTTGCCTGATTACCTTTCCGATATTAATATGGGGAACATATATATTTAAAGAAAAAGTAAAGGCATCTTATCAGATTGTTCGTAACCAGATTGCAGTGATGAACGCCTTTTTGCAGGAGAGAATAAGCGGTATGCGTATCGTTCAAATATTCAACGCAGAAGAGAAAGAGTTAGACAATTTCAAAAAAATAAACAAAGAATATACTAAAGCCAACCTCAATTCGATTTTGTATTACGCCATCTTTTTTCCTTTTGTAGAAATACTCTCTGCCGCTTCGCTCGGCTTGTTGGTATGGTGGGGTGCGAAGGGTGTGATTCAAGGCGAAGTGACACTCGGTGTATTGATTGCTTTTCCTTTGTATTTGGGTATGTTGTTTCGTCCGGTGCGAATGTTGGCAGACAAATTTAATACGCTTCAAATGGGACTCGTAGCGGCAGATCGCGTGTTCGGTATTTTGGATACAGATTTCAAAATAACTGACATCGGCAGCAAAAAAGCCAAACAACTCGAAGGCGAAATTATTTTTAAAAATGTCAATTTTGAATACCTTGAAGATGAGCCGATTATTAAAAACCTGAGCTTCGACGTGCAGCCCGGCGAGACACTCGCGATTGTAGGAAGCACGGGTTCCGGCAAGACGACGATTATCAATATCCTCAATCGCTTTTACGAAATAAAGGGCGGTACGATTCTGATAGATGGCACTCCGATACAAAATTATGACCTCGAAAGTCTCCGCTCGCGCATAGCGATGGTCTTACAGGATGTCTTTTTATTTTCGGGTTCGGTCATGGAAAATATCACGCTACGCGACACGCGCATCACGCGTGAAGAAGTCATTGAAGCTGCAAAACTCATTGGCGCACACGACTTTATAGAACGTTTACCAAATGGATATGATTATGAAGTGATGGAACGCGGCGCAACCTTATCTATGGGACAACGCCAGTTGATTTCTTTTGTCCGCGCCTTAGTTTTTGACCCTGACATTCTGATTCTTGATGAAGCGACTTCGTCGATTGATCCCGAAACGGAGTCTGTCATACAGTACGCTATTGAAAAATTAATCACCAAACGAACATCTATCATCATCGCACATCGCCTTTCGACGATTCGTCATGCCGACAATATTTTGGTCTTAGATAAAGGCGAGTTGCAGGAGTTTGGTTCGCATGATGAATTGCTGCAAATTGAAGACGGGCATTATCGTGAATTACATGATATGCAATTTATGCAAATGGCGGTGGATTAACTGTCTGCAAAGTTGAACACCGTAAAACGCTTAAAAAAACTTCCGATAAATTTTAGTCACAAAGTGCATTGGTCCAAAAAATATCGTATATTTGACTTGTATGTCTCACCTATTTTTAAACCATTTTAACCATAAAGGCAGTGTGTTCTGTCGAATTTGATAATATGGTCTGTTTTTCGCGCCAAAGCTTTGGTAAAAACGGGCAATAGAAGGAATAGCCGAACCTTCAAAATCTAAAATAACAGGACGACCTGCATTGCTACGAATAAGTACGTCTATCAGGATGTGCATGGCGTTATAATCTTTGCCCTTTGATGTAGAGGAAGGCAATAAATTGATCATCTTGCCGTGACCGGAAAGAAAAAAAGCGGCGGCGCAGAGTTCACCCTTTTCATCTTGAATACCGGAAATGAAGCCCATTCCACGATGTAGTGCATTGTAAATGATACGGTGCAAGGTATGGTAAGAACTGTCCGTCATGTCGGGAATATCAATACCTTGATGATTGCGAAAAAGCTCTACCAATCTTTCAGGTTTGACGGAAGTGGTGAAGGTAAGGTCGTGACGAGCAGCTTTCTTTAGGTTTCTTTTTAGATTGGTTGAATAATTTTTATATATATTTTCGTAGGTATCGTTCAGCATAAGTTGATAATTCGGGCGTTGCGATATTTCAAAATCACTTGAACTAAGGGCATTTCGCTCATTGAGATAAATGTCAATATATCGGTATGTTTTGGGAATAGCTTGAAGGAAGGTATTGATGCGTTTTTCGGATAAAACATGTATGGAGAATACGCCAAGTTGCTGACAAAATTGTGGTTGAAAGAGTCGTTTGTATCCAGCAAGGCGATTGTTCCAGACCAATGGAAAAACGGATTCATAATCCCCCTCAACGAGTGCATCCCATTGTTCGCAGACGTTGTTGAGATACCAAGAGTAGGCGTATATATTGCCATTGATGGCATAATGAACGCAACTGTCCCATTTTTTGCGATCTATATCTTCGTGCTTGACATAATGAATGTTCATAAACTTGTTTGAGACTTAATTTTGTATGTATTTTGGTGTCACATTTTTTGTAAAATTAATTTTTTCTTTGATTAATGCTTACATATTATGCATTTCAATAAGAGAAGGTGTAAATAATCATCGTTTAGTATATAAAAATGTGACATTAATTTTATTAATGATTTTTATTTATTTTCATACTTTTGTGATAACGTTTTTATAAATTGTACACTTTAATCAAAAGTATAAATTAACCTTACATTTGTTATCAGGAGAAGTTCAAATTAAATGATTAATTAAGCTTTCAACAAATTACAGAATTTGTAAGTGCCAGTTATTTTATTAAAAAGGTACTTAAAACATTCAATCACCTATTCTTGTATCTGCAGTATAATTAAATGTACTACCGAGGAATAGGACTGCAAGGTAGTCTTTTTTCTTTCGAGAGAAATATCTGTGTCACAACATTTTTTTACCTTAATATACATGAGGTGATTGTTTGTAAGATTTTCAGTGCATTGATTATACCAATTTTAAGAGTGTATAAAAATTTAATTTAAAATATAATTTTGCAAAAAAAGCAACATGAGTAATAAAGTAAATAGTAAAGAACAAAAAACTTCCATGAATGTTGGTGACATTACGACTATTAAGGATATTCTTTTTGGACAGGATATGCAGTCGATGGAAGAGCGGTTTAATGAACTGGAGTCAAAACTGGGCGATACTCAAGGGGAAACTATAGAATCTGTAGAAGCTTTGAGACGACATGCTGACGAGGAAATGAAGGCTATAAGAGAGCATTATGCAAAGAAAATTGCTGATATGGAAAAGCAAATGAAGCAAAATGTGAAGGATTTGGAAAAGCAGATTCTGGCTGTAAGTAAGTCTGATAAGCAAAGCCTTGCGGAGATGTTGCAACAATTAAGCACAAATCTTATCAAAGGAGAAAAGTAAAAAAGCAAGCAAATGGTATGTTGGTGTGACAACGTATATTTGAAAAATATGCTTTTAACTAACGATAATTTTCATGCAAATTTATTATTTTATTAGTTCCTACCGATTAATTTTAAAGCCTTTGTTATGACCGTGCACCATGATGATTTAGATGAAAAATTGGCAGTTATCCGTCACATTCTTTTGCATGGAGATCGAGCAAGAATCGAACAGATCGAAGATATTATTGAAAGCACAGAACTGTTGAGTGAACGGGTCAATCCCATCATAGATACTAAAATTACGGATATACAAAATAATTTTTCCGGTGTTTTTGGAGAGCAAGTCGGGCAAGAATTTGAATCAAAACTGCATCAATCCGAAGACCTCTTATTGACAGTCATTTCTCCTATGATGGGTAAAATGATAAAAAAATACATCAACGGAGAAATTCAAAAAATAAAGGATAATATAGATAGAAAAGTCAAGACGACTTTTTCTTTCAAGGTGTTCGCAAGGAACATAAAAAATAAAATACTCGGCATTAATAATAGTGATGTGGTCATTAATCAAGTCTTCAAAGCAAGCATACAAGATATTATCATCATTCAACGCAATTCGGGCTTAGTCATGGGTAAATATTCTGCCAATGAAGAGGATGGTGACAAAGATATTTTTAGTGGCATGTTGACCGCTATTAAAGCATTTGGAGAAGATGCTTTCAGAAAATCCGGTAGCGGAACTCAAGATTTGGGTTCTATCGAATATGACAGCCATCGTATATTTTTACACAGCCATCAAAATTACTATTTTGCAGTCGTCCTGAAAGGTCCGATATCGACCATTGAAAAAGATGAATTGGGAAATAACTTAATTGAATTTTCTGTGCAGGAGAAGCGACTAAATCTCAAAGAGTTTACATCAGAAGATATCAAATACATTTCTCAGAAGCTTAAAGAATTTTTTAAGGATTTACTGGAAAAAGATGAAGACTAACTGTACTTTTACCTCCATCTTTTGTTAATATATATTCCAATTAAAATAAGTCATAACTATTTAAAATAAATAGTTGTTTTTTTGTTAAATAATTTCTTTAGAAGAATAGCCATGGAATTAAATAAGAAAATCATTCTCACAGGAAGCTTCGGAGTGGGCAAAACTTCACTATTCAGTCGCTTTATATACAGTGAGTTTGATGAAAAATACCTAACTACTATCGGCGTAAAAGTCGATAAAAAAACAGTCAACATTGATGACACTATACTCAATATCATGCTTTGGGATATTGCAGGAGAAGTTGCTCAAGACAAAGTACCTTTATCTTATTTTCTCGGAACAAGTGGGATTATATATGTATTCGATCTAACCAGACCGATGACTTACAACAATATAGCCACAGATATTGAATACCTCAAAAATATTCTTCCTGAAGCCGTTATAAAAGTAATTGGCAACAAAAAAGATCTCGTTACAGATGCTCATATAGAGACTGTTATCTCCAATTTATCCGTAGAATGTGATATGACAACCAGTGCAAAAACCGGTGAAAATGTAGAACAATTATTCAAGGATATTGGAGAGAGTTTAGTGTAGAATGACGGATATAGAAACATATAAGTTACAATATCTTAGCAAACACGCCCAGTTTATCGTGTTTGATATCAATGGGCTTCTTTTGCAAAGCTGTGACTCCCTATTTCCTACACAAAACCTCAAACAAGACCCTGTCTATACGTGGTTTAAGTTACTTGAGTCCATCTTTGAAGCAATAAAAACATTAGAACCCGATCAGGAAATAATATTTCCCAGAGTGGAAGAACCCGCAGATTACTTGTCCGGCAACTACGATTTTACCTTCATACGTATATCGCAAAAAGAGATTTTACTCATCATTTACGACCATACCGAACTATACAATCGACTTCGTAATTTTCAGCAAAAATGTAACCAAGTAAATGTCGAGAATCAACACCTTCAATGGGAATTGGCATCTTTAAAAAATAAATAAACAGCTTAAAGCTGTTTGAAAAGTTCAAAAAAATCACCCTAAAATCTGATAAATTGCCAATGCCCCAAGATACGCCAATACCGTCATTATTACCAATTGCAAAATCGGATACATCCAGCTTTTTGTTTCCCTTCGCACGATAGCAAGCGTGCTAATACATTGCATAGCAAGGGCATAAAAAAACAATAAAGAGAGCGAAGTAGCCAGATTAAAACGCTTACGTCCCGTCACGGCATCCACCTCACTTTCGAGTTTCTGCGTAATCGTTTCTTCACTAAAATCTTCACCAATACTATATATTGTTGCCAAAGTTCCGACAAACACTTCTCGTGCTGCAAAAGAGGTCAACAAGGCAATACTAATCTTCCAATCATAACCCAAAGGACGAAAAACAGGTTCGACTGTTTTGCCCACAATGCCGATATACGAATGTTCTAATTTGTAGGCATTTACTTGATCATCAATACTTTCTGCATCTGCAATGCCCGATTCAGTGAGTGTGATTCGGTAGTCTTCCGTCTTTTGTTGGAGATTCGGACCGTAAGACGCGAGTACCCAAAGCAACAATGCCAATACAAAAATAATACGCCCAGCTTCCCACACAAATGTCTTTACTTTTGACCAAATATTTAATAAAATATCCTTTGCCTTCGGAATACGGTAAACGGGCATTTCCTGTATCAAATAACTTTTTTCTTTATTTTTTAAAATATTATTTAAAATGGCTGCGCCAAACAGGGCGGCAAGGATACCCAAGAGATACAAAGCCAAAAGTACCAAGCCTTGCAGGTTCATGCCCATCACTTTGGTCGCAGGTATCGTGACTGCAATGAGAATGGCATACACAGGTAGTCGCGCACTACACGTCATAAATGGTGTGACAAGAATCGTAATCAATCGCTCTTTGGGATTTTCTATCGTGCGACAAGCCATCACCGCCGGAATCGCACAAGCCATACCCGACATCAGAGGAACGACACTCTTACCATTCAGCCCAAATCGCTGCATCAATTTGTCCATCAAAAACACTACACGCGACATATAACCACTCGCCTCCAACAGACCGATAAATAAAAACAACAAAGCAATCTGCGGAATAAAAATCAGCACACCACTAATACCCGGAATGATACCTTCTGCCAGCAATCGCCCGAAAAGGCTATCGCCAAAAGTACTTTGTACCCAGCCCGACAGATGCGAAAAACTCCAGTCCATCAAGTCCATCGGCAGTGCTGCCCAACTGAATATCGCTTGAAATATCAAAAACAAAATGCCTCCAAAAATCAAGTAGCCGAATATCGGATGTGTCAACCAACGGTCGAGTTGTTCGGTGATACGATTTTGGCGAGTTTCTTTGGGTGATTGTACGACTTCGCCAGCAATGATATTGATGAGACGTTTTCGATTTTCGATGTCTTCGAGTACAATACCTTCGTCCGTTTCTTCATTTTGGGAGACTTCAAGTATAGATGTTTCTAATTGATTATCAATGTTTTGTGTGAAATTTGAATGTTCTGAAAAAGCAGTATTATCTTTTAAATAGCGGTCAAAACAGGTCGAAATCCAATCGCGGTAGCCATTGCGAAACACATCGTCTGTCTGCGTATAGCGACTCCGAAAGAAAGCATTAGGCATATCAAATTCCTCTCCTTCTATTTTACTCAAAAGCCTATCCACCCCTTCCCCGCTTCGCGCATCCGTATAAATAATAGGCACGCCCAAACGGTTTTTCAAGCGATTGGTATTGAAGCGATAACCTGATTTTTCGGCTTCGTCCATCATATTCACCACAAAAATCATCGGAATACCCAAATCCGCCAATTGAGAGTATAGCAACAAGGAGCGATCAAGGTGCGAGGCATCCGCTACATATACCGCTCCGTCGTAATCTTTGTCGGGACTTACAAGTTCGCGTAGGACGACTGCCTCATCGGTAGAGTCAGGATAAAGGTCGTACAAACCGGGCAAATCCACGACTTCAACCGCTTCATTATCAATGAGTTTACCAGTCTTTTTATCGACCGTAATACCCGGAAAATTTCCTGTACGCTGACGCATACCCGTCAGTTGATTGAAGATGCTGGTTTTGCCCGAATTGGGGTTGCCTATCAATGCGATGCGAGTGTTGTTCATGATAAGGCGGTTATAGCGATTTCTTGTGCTTCAGCAGCACGTATGACGATAAATTTTTTATTGTTTTTGATGCAAATAGGACCATTAAATGGAGCTTTATACTTCATCTCGACAGGCGCGCTAAAGTCCAGTCCCAAGGTCATCAATTGTTTGGTCAGTTCGCTATCGCGTATGCGCAAAATGGTGGCTTTTTCATGCCGTTTCAAGTCCGTCAACTTTCTCATCACTTAACTTTAATTAGATTTATTCTAAAGTAAACGCAAATATAGTGATATTATGGTATGTTGGTAGGATAATTTAAGGGAATTGTAAGCAGAAAACTTTAAATGGAAGTTTTATAGTGGCAGTTTGTCAGCCTAATAGTTCGTTTATAGTTGATGAAGAATTGGAAATAGCATTTTCTAATTGACTTCTCGCCCGGTCAGCAGCTTTTGCATTTTTAATAATATCAGCTTTTATTTTATTATCTATAGGAATAGGGACTAATACTTCTTCATTGAAGATATGATCTCTGATTTCAGGTTGTGAGGCTGTAATGGCAAGATAGTAAACTTGCATCCTGAAAAAATCGGACTCAAGTATCCCCCACAATAGCCATTTTTCATCTTCACTTTCAGGTCTCAATCCAATAAAACCAGTAGTTACTAATTGATTATTAAAGTTTTTTGGTATGATTACAGTAGTACCCCGGCTACTATTATTTTTTGCAAATACGACATCTCCGGTATTCACTTGAAGCCTTGCTCTTGTGGGTAAATTTTGAAATAACTCGTATCGATGTTTAACAATTGTCCCATCGATTGTTACATCATTGATTTCAAAATATTTATAATAATTTCCAACGAGTTTTTTTTCATCACCTTTTTTTATCACGGGTATTTTATTGAAGTCTTCTCCTTTTAGTAGTTTTATCTTTCCTTTCTTTTCGAGTTGAATAAGCTTTTTTCTTGCATTTTTAAGTTCGGGTGCATAATAAAAGGCATCTAATCTTTGCAAATTCAATTCTTGTGGAGACACTGTAAATATTTGCAAAGGACATCCCAAGGGTTCATCATTGGATTGATTTTGTATGATGATATCGTCGAAATGTTCGCCGTTTAGCCATTTGTCATAATACTTGGCTATTTCTGGCAGGTTATTTCGGTCAGGTGTTGGTTTGACGTGGTCATCGTGCCCTATATTGTTGGCTATCGCCATAAAAATATGCCCTTGCTTTTCGTCTTTTCTTTTTTTCCTTAGATGAATAATTGAGGTTTTGATGTTCGCCTGTGCACCAAAAAAGGTATTAAAAGGGAGAGAGATAATTTGTTTGATGATGAAGTTGTTAAAAAAGAAATCTCTGTACCGTTGACTCTTTTGTCCATTCAAAACAGTGTCGTCAATGACTGTTGCCAATTCTCCGGTTTCTTCTTTCAACAGATCAAAGTATCGCTCCAAAAAAAGTACATTAGACTTTTCTTTGGTTGACCTCTTCGTTCCGTTGTAAACTATTTTATTATACTGTAGTAGTATCTGTTTTTCAAGCTGATCTTTAGAGTCATATTTCATACTGAAAGGAGGGTTAGATAGTATGACATCAAATTTTATTTTTTTATTGATAAATTCTTCTCTCAACTCTTTCAAGCCTTCCTCGTCTTCTTGTGAAATACCCGCCTCACTTTCAATTTTTTTATCCAGTGCATCTGCTTTGAATATCTTACTTCCACCATCACCATGCAAATACATATTTAGACGGGCAATGCGTGACATTTTAGGGTTTGCCTCTATGCCATACAAATGATGATTTTTTACTTGTTCAAGATATGCCTGCTTTTCTTGATCGGACAGGTTTGTTTTGTTGTTGATTTCTTTTGTTAGCGTTGCCATAGCATCTATCAGAAACCCGCCACTTCCGCAGCACCCGTCAAAAACAAGAGGAATGCGTTGTTCTTTCGGTAGATTAGGGTTGGTGGAGATTTTTAAGGGAGTTGTTTCAACCATATAGTGTACGACTCCACGAGGAGTAAAAAACTGTCCTAAGCCCTTCCCTCTGACAGTCGCATTCAGGAAGGTTTCAAACATTCGTCCGTTCAAATCTTCATCAATACCGTACAAATCGAAATGTTCCAATCTTTTGATTACTTCATAAATAGTTGATGCTTTCAGATTCAAACCTTCTCCTTTCTCGAATACTCTTTTTTTCTTATTGTTTTTAATCTGCTGTTCAAGTTCCTTCTGTAATTGATTAAACAGTATTTCATCTATCGGATTAGTCATAAATTTCGACTGATTATCAATCCATTGTGTGGTAAAAAGGAAGTTATCTAATTTGGGTCGTTCATTGTTATTTATTATTTCATATATTTTATTATCTTCTTTTATTTTTATGAACATTAATTTTGCAAATTCATAAAATGCGTCTGTTGGGCTGATTTTTTCCTTTTTCCAAATAATATTATGGCATTCATTAAAAGTTTTTAGAAGGGTACTCAAGGTCGGTCTTCTAAACTCAAAAACATCTTTGGTAGCTAATGTTTGTTTAAACGCAGAATAAGAAATGTTAGACCTTAATTCAAGATATTTTTCATTGTGAGGAACAAAATCATCAAATTTTAAGTGAAATATCGGCTGGCTGTTATCCCATGAATAAACAGTTAGAAAAGCACCATTTGTCAGAATACAATAGATAAGGGGGTTTTTATCCTTGAACCCTTGATTCAAGTGGAGGGCGTACGAAGAAACCTGATAATGATAATCCTCAAGTGTTACTTTGGGGCTTTTTGCATCAATAACTATTATCGGATCACCCACAGCATCCAATAAAACGTAGTCGGGTTTATACCTTTCTTTTTTTGAGCCTTTCCCTATAATTATTTCGGATAGTGATTTTTTACGGAGTACTTTATCATCAGGATAATTGAGGTGTCGTAATAATCTATCTACAAACAAAGCTTCAACATCTGCTTCATTACTTAAGTCTCGATATTTGCAAAATTGATTATTCATTGGCTTTAAGATTACTTGGTTTAATTTATGCAAAGTTCGTTAATTTAAATGACTTTTTCACTTATTTGATTATAAAATTGCACTTATTTTGAAAATGAAATAACGTTCCCAGAACTACACTATATTTAATGAACTGATTTGTTTGCGTATTATACGCAAAAAAGCCCACTTCGAGTAGTCGAAGTGGGCTTTTTTATTTCTTTTAGTGTTCCGTTCTGGCGGCTGATATTTTCGCTAAAAGTCCAGTTATTTAATCTCCAATATTTTCATTTCTACGCGTTGGTTTTTGCGACGACCTTCGATGTTATCGTTGGAGGCAATTGGCTGGGTTTTACCATAACCTCTGCTGCTGACACGGCTTTTGCTGATGCCTTTGTTGGCGAGATAACTCGCAACGGTAGCAGAGCGATAAGTCGAGAGTTCGTTAGCAAATTCGTGGCTACATAAACCGTTGGTATGCCCACTGATTTCAACAACTACATTGGGATTGCTGCTAAGAAACTTCAAGGCGCGATTGAGTTCGGAATCGGATTCATTCTTCAGAGTCGCTTCATTTGCATCGAAATAAATATTATTCAAAGGAATTATCTGACCAACTTCTATTGGATACAAAGTAATGTCTTCTTCCAACTCTCTGTACGCGGGTGCTTCGGGCGTTTCGGTAGGTGCATTGAGGGCGATGTCGCGTTCACGTTCTTTATTTTGCTTACGAACTTTTCTTTCTACTTCGCGACGAAGCTGCGCTTCGACTTCTTGTTTGTAACGGTAAGACATTTCTTCTCTCAATTCGTCTTTTATCTCGTCCGCAAGTTGTTCGCGAAGTGATTTTTCGATGTCATCGCGCATCACTTCACGAAGTTCTTTTTCGATTTCCTCTCGCAATTCACTTCTCAAATCATCCTTTACATTTCCTTCTAAATCGCGTTGCAATTTTTCGGTGACGCTTTGCTCCAAATCAGCACGTAGCTCTCGCTCAATATCGTCTTTGAGGTCATCTTGGAGTTGTTCGCGTATTTCGCCAGAGAGTTCATTTTCGAGTTCGGAGCGCACGTCGGCGAGCATTTCTTGCTGCAATTCAAGTTTGACTTCATCTATCAATTCTTCCTCGACTTCCTCGCGTACTTCGGCTTGCAATTCTTCAAAAGACGGTGTTGCGCGAATAGCGGATTCGTCGCCCGTAGCTGCTGCAACTATCTCATCAGAACGCTCATGGTCGGGGCGATAAGTTGGTTTTTCTTCTTCCAAATCAGGCGTTTTCGGAACAGGCTCTCCCTTTGCCATAGCTGCCGCTATTTCGTCTGATTTCTTATGGTCGGGTTTGTACTTTTCTTTCTTCGGTTTTTGGGCGACATCCGATTTTTTGTCTGACTCATCCTCGTAGTACAGATTTTTGAATTTGCGCTTCATTCTCGCCAAATCCGGATCGTCTTCAATTTCATCTACGCTTTTGGGAATGAGTTTGGAATATTTGCTTTTCAATCTATCAAATCGTGGGTCTTCTTCGATTCGTCGCTTGTATTTGATGACAACTTTTTCAGGCTTTTTACCCGTAATTTGGTCACTTTCGCGTTCCTCCTCTATCGTCTCCAATTCGTATTCGACAGAGAGTAATTTTTGCTTCAATGTCTCTAATTCCGGCGAATCTTTTTTGGCATCGCGCTTTGCCATTCTACGGATTTTTTTAGGTCTTTTGATTTCTTCAATAATCTCGGGATCATCACCATCATAGTCGATTTCTTCATAGACTATTTCGGTTTCTTTTTGTTCCCTTACGGGAAAATATCCGGGTATTTCGGGGAGTTCATCCGGTGTATCTTCATCTATAATGACGACTTGCACCTGCTCTTCTACTTCTTTTCGAGGAGCTAATTTTTTCGATTTTTTCTTATTTAATCCTTTTGTTTCGTGTGGTCTGACTGCTGTGGTGGATTCTATTTCTCTGACAGGTTTTTTCTTTTTCATTGTAATATTCAAATGAACAGTCTCTTCTTTTTTCTCCGGTTCGGCAGGTTTTTCCGGCAGTTTTTTCATGCGAAAATTGATGACTGTCACAGGGCGGGGACGCACCTCTGCGGGGAGTTGTATTTTATACAATTTGGACATCAAATTGGTCTCACCTGCATCTGATGAAAAATAGGCGTATTCGCCCGACGCAGGAATGGTATAATTGTAATCGTTCCCTTTTGTGTTAATGCTTTTCCCGAGATTGAGTGGTTCAGTCCACTTCGTCCAACTATCATCAAGGCGACGGCTCATAAATACATCAAAGCCACCGTATCCGGGATGTCCCATAGATGAAAAATAAATGGTTTTGTTATCCGCAGCAATGAAAACACTTGCCTCTTCTGAGGCTGTATTAATCGTTTTGCCAAGGTTTTTAGGTTCTGTCCAATCGTCACCGTTTTTTCTGAAAGAGACGTACAAATCGCGTCCGCCTTCCGTCTTACTGCGCTCCACTGCCATTATTAATACGTCTTCTTTTACATTGACATGGTAGCCGACGAATCGACTACGATTGTACATGTTCGGAATCTTGAGGGCTTTGGGTTTAGACCAACCCGAACCCATCTTTTTAGAATATGAAACGCCATCTTTGGAAGTTCTATATTTGTTTGCCAAATAGAGTGTTTTGCCATCGGCACTAACAGAAATTACGAAATTGTGGCTGTCATCATTGAGTGGTGCGCCGATGTTTTTGGCTCTGCTCCATGTGCCATCTGAGCGACGACGACTCACCCAAATGTCATCTTTGTACTTCTCGTAATCGCTTTTCTCGCGTTGGTCGGGAACATTGCCGGGATGGTATTTTCTGGCAAAGTATAAGGTACGTCCGTCAGGCGAAATAATCGGCAGTCGCTCCGCATAATTGGAGTTGACATTACTGCTGAGTTCTTCGATAGGTAAGACAGCTTGGTTGTATTTTATCTCGTTGATTTTTTGCGCTATAAGGTGCAAAGAAAACACCATAATTGTAAGCGTAAATGAAGTCTTTTTTATCATCTGAATAATGGTTTGTTATGCAAGTTACGGGATTTTTAGGTTTTTTGTGGAGTTTTAACTTTGTTGGGAGATTGATTCTGTCTGTTATGCTTCTTTAGGCTGAGAATTGGATGTGAATATTATGCACAAATGACCTCCACAAAAACTTTAACACAAAAAATAAGAAAATATTTTTATACATCAAATAAAAACACGGTAGTGTTACAGATGTAATGCTATCTGTAAATTATACCCCTATCAAAAGAGAGAATTTTTTTGCGAAAGCAAAAGATTTGAATATTGAAGAACCGCTTGAAGATTTGTTAGCTCAATTGAGATAGAAATAAATCACAATTCACGAATTCGAAGCCTATCCTCCAATAATACCGCAAAATTTCCCTTTATTTTATCGCTAAATTTGATGAGCGTACTGTGGAGTAAATTCAATTTTCCTTCCATTTCCATATCATCATCCAATCGCAATAGCAATACACCGCAATGCTGCATATTGAACCGCACGACCAATTCGCCGAAATCTTTATCTTCCGTCAGCAAAATCGCATCTAAAGAAAGGCTCTTTTCCAATACCTCGTCATCGGGAATACTCGGATATTCTTCAAGGATAGCCCGACAATCCATACCTCGCTCTCGCAAGCCCGATACAAGCGGAAATTCCAAACTTTCGTCGGCAAGAAATATCATAATTTAGGCAGGAATGGCGTAGGTGAGTTCGGTTTTGAGTGATTGGGCAGCAAATAACAAACAGGCATAAATCGCCTCGCGCGTAGTCCGCGGATAGCTCACCAATAAGTCATCAACTGTTCTGCCTTTACCGAGTTTTTCCAATATCAAATCCACCGGCACGCGCGTACCCGCAATGACAGGCTTGCCAAACATGACCTTCGGGTCGGATGAGATGTAGTCTTTCCAATTCATAGGTGTAAGTTACGAAGATTTTACGCAGCAATCAATTCATTCACCAAAAAACCACGCAAACTCAAATCCTCGTCCAAGTCCTTCCAATAAATGCCCACACCTTCATTTTCGTAATTTTCCAACTGTTGCAGCGTAGCATTTTTGAGCAATTTAAAATCAGAAATAAAATTCAAAAGCCGACTGAAATTTAGTGAAAAATTCCAATCGACTCTTGATTATTTTCTTCGTCTTCCCTTAATCCGGTACACAATCCTCAATGTTGATTTCCACATTTGCACTGGCATCTACACTAAAACCACTTTCAAGATGAATGATTTGTCCTGCTTTGAGCGAGACATTTGTTTGAGGAACAACACTACCGCCACTGATAACTTTGTCTTGTGCATGTATCGTATTATTGAACAAACTTGCATCCCCCATGTCGATAATAGGGTCGCAAGTAGCCCATCCTCTGACACCGGAAAGGCAAAACTGCGTAGTTTCCTCTTCACCAAACTCACCGCCTTCTGCCAATACATTCCCATCTCCATCTACTACTTTATACGAACCGTTTCCGGCTGCACAACACATGCCATCTCCATAAAAGTCCCTTATAACAAAAGTATAACAACCACTGAGTATACAAGGGTATTCTATGATAGTTGAATTAGGAGAGGGGGGCGGATCATCGGTGTAGTAGAAGCCGGAAGCCGCTGTAAGTTGCGTAAAGTCATCTACAATTCTCCAAGTAGTTTCCGTTGGATAGTCGTCGAAATTGAGAATGATTGTCAAAGGATTGCGATTGTAGTCGCAAGGACAAGGCGGACAAGACAAACCACCACAGTCCACGCCAAGTTCATCTCCATTTTCAATACCGTCATCGCAAGTCGAATAAACCGGACTTTCTATTTGAGTGAGATTTTCGGTCGTTTTTTCGTGGATAGCGTTTTGTGCATATAAAAATTGGCTAAAAAAGGTGAGCATCAGGCACACCAATAGCCTGTTTGAGTGTAGAATTTTCATCATATTTGTTTAGGTAAAAAAAGTTTAGACTGCATCAAAAGTAGCTCATTTTCAATACACTAAAGACATCTTTGTGTCATTAAATGAGTTGAATCCAAATGAGTGAAAATATAACTATTGATGAAAAGGTAAGTGGGATAAGATTTGATAATGTGACACGATACTTGCAGGTCGTGTTTTTAGCTCAACTAAGATGAACTCTCTTATTTGCAAAGCAATTGACGAGCGCGGACTTTGGCGAGGCGCATCAGGTGTTCGATGTGCATGTAATGGTCAAATTCAGCTTTTTCTTTTCGATAAAAATAAAAAATAGATGCATTGAACCATTTTTTACCTTATTTTTGTTATTGTAGATGAATTTTATCACCTAAATGTTTTCGCAATGTTAGCTATAAATGAATCAGTTGGAAGATTTGTTGCTTTGGCAAATCTTGAAAAGGATATACTGTCTCAACAATCTATTGAACAGGATGTCACTGATTTGGTGGACTTGATTACCCTGAGAATCAAGGACAATCATATTAGTGAAGTAGCTGATAGTTTGTTGGAAAATATATTTGAATTGCGATTTGATGTATTGGAGTGGTTGGTGGATAATGACAAAAAAACAAAGGATTATTTTGAATTTATCAATGAGCGTATCGCGGCAAATCTTCAATTAGCTTCTTATTCTGATTTGGCAAAAACTGTTTCTTATGTTTTGTTGAATTATGAAAAAATCACCTCGCCGAATATCGAAAATTTTTCCCAACACATCAAAGAAATTCGCAAGGGAGAAAAACCTGAATATCAGACTTTAAAAGAACTCTCCCGACATCCTTCTTCTCAAATCAGGTCGCTGAAAAATTGGGTGGATGCGTCTTTGCAATTAGAGTTGGGTATCATCCTCGCAGATTTGATTTTGACCGAACAAATCGAATTTCCCGAAGCACGTATTGAGTCGGAATTGATAGCTTTTTTGAAGAGTAGAATTATGAGATTTGGGGCGTATTCCATTTATACAGGCTATTGGAAACCGGATTATGATGATGTCTCTACTTCTACGAATAGTATGCAGATTCTTTGGGCGAAAATTCAATCGGATAATCGCGATCCGGCTTATGAAACAACGAAAAAAGGTATGTACAATTTACTACACAGCTAACCCATGCTCATCAGATTATACACAAAGGTAAAAAGACGAGACATCCCACGACTCAAAAAAGAGAATGTCAAACTCGTTGCTAAATTGTGGGAGTTTATCCTCGCTATTTTTAAAGACCCTTACGATGGAATCGGCAAACCGGAACAGCTCAAAGGTGATTTGGAAGGCTGTTGGTCAAGGCGACTTACGGATAAGCACCGACTTGTTTATAAAATCATTGAGCGAGAAGACGAGGAGGAAGATATTTTGGAAATTTTATCTTGTTATGGACATTATGGAGACAAATAATTTACACAATACGAAACAGCAACTTATTCAAGATATTCTCAGCTTTTTCTTCTTCGGTCAATTCGGCGTTCTTTATTGATAAATTCCCTATTTTTGAATCATGGTAACAGCATTAGACAATAGAAAACAACAACTCGTCCAAGATATTTTAAAATTGGAAAAGGAAGAGGATGTCTCTAAAATTGAGGCACAAGTCAAGGAGATTCAGTCTTCGGATGATTTTATCAGTAAAATAAAACCCACACGAAAAGGTGTTACTTTAGAACAACTCATTGAAGAACAAAATTATACACCTATCAAAAGAGAAGAATTTTTTGCGAAAGCAAAGGAATTGAATATTGAAGAACCACTTGAAGTGCTTTTAGCCCAATTGACGAAATAAACTTACCTTTTGAAAAAGAAGATTTCACGCAGCAATCAATTCATTCACCAAAAAACCACGCAAACTCAAATCCTCGTCCAATTCTTCCCAATAGATGGCCACATCTTCATGTTGAAGATGAAGTTCATGCTCAACATGAAGGATTAGATAAATCAAAATAATAGTTTTACCTTTACCTTTACAAAATAAAAAAGAGGATAACTCTCCTTCTAATACAGAAAGTTATCCTTCTTTATTTCTTAACGGCGAGATGTAACTTACCGTCTATTAACTTTAATTTGCACTTAAAGTTAACAATCACTGCAAAGATAAATCAATTTAATTAATTAATCCACTAAATCACTTAATTAATTTAAATTAACCAATTAATTTGTTTTGCAGCGGTAGGTGAAGTCTTGCACAAACTAAAAACAATGGAATTAATATGCAACATTGCGGTTATCATTACTGCATGCGTAGCTGTCCTGACGTTTATTATGACCTTCGTGGTCAATAATGACAAGTAAGACAAAGGAAATGCCAGACAATCAAATTGTCTGGCTTTCATATTTTTCTCAAAAAAAATCCGCGAAAATCTCCTCTTGAATTCTTAAACCGATGGATTACTGGTAGTAATTTCTAAACAATAATATTGTTTAGGCATAGACAAATATAGGCATAACTAATCTAACTTCAAAAAGATTACTGCATTTATAATTGTTAAAACCACCAGTAGGCACGAAAACTCAACCCATTATGAATATTTTTAATATCCTAAAGATTACTCTATTTCTATTTTTAATTAACATCCCAACAAACACTGAAATGTCAGATTTTAACACAACAATCGACCTTATTGAATTAGTGCTTAGAATGGCTGAATTTGCATTCAAAGCTATTGAACTCTGGAAAAAAGATAAGAAAGAAGAAGCTAAACCAAAGCTCCCTCCTTCACCGCCTCCACAATCTCCGGATTCAACAGCGTAGAAACATCCCCCAGATTCGAGGTATCGCCCGAAGCGATTTTTCGGAGGATACGGCGCATGATTTTACCCGAGCGCGTTTTCGGCAAACCGGGAACGACTTGAATCATATCCGGCTTGGCGATAGGTCCGATTTCCTTTCTCACTACGGCAATCAATTCTTTGCGGAAAGCATCCACATCCGGGTTGGCATTTTGCGTGATGACGTAGGCGTAAATGCCCTGTCCTTTGATGTCGTGCGGGTAGCCGACCACTGCGGATTCGACCACATCAGGATGCTGATTAATGGCATTTTCGACCTCCGCCGTACCGAGTCTGTGCCCCGAAACATTGATGACATCATCCACGCGACCAATGATACGATAGTGTCCGTCGGCATCGCGGCGGCAGCCATCGCCCGTAAAATATTTGTCCTCAAACATCGAAAAATAGACGTTGCGGCAACGCTCGTGGTCGCCATACGTCGTGCGAATCATGGAGGGCCAAGGGAATTTTATACACAACAAACCTTCCACGTCATTTTCGTGAATTTCTTTGCCGTCTTTATCCACCAAACAAGGCTGAACGCCCGGCATAGGCTGCATCGCAAAGCACGGTTTGAGTGGCTCGGTGATGCCCGGTAGCGGCGTAATCATAATGCCGCCCGTCTCGGTTTGCCACCACGTATCGACTATTGGGCAGTTCTTTTTGCCGATGATTTCGTTATACCATTTCCATGCTTCGTCGTTGATAGGTTCGCCGACCGTGCCGAGGGTTTTGAGCGAAGAAAGGTCGTATTTTGTGGCGTGTTCGTCGCCTTTTGCCATCAGTGCGCGTATCGCCGTCGGTGCGGTATAGAATTGGTTAATCTTGTGTTTTTCCACCATCTGCCAGAAGCGTCCCGCATCGGGATAAGTGGGTACGCCTTCAAACATAATCGTCGTCGCACCTGCCAAAAGCGGTCCGTAAATGATGTACGAATGTCCCGTAATCCAACCAATATCCGCCGTGCACCAATAGACATCGCCCTCCTCGTATTGGAACACATTGCGGAAGCTAAACTCAGCATAGACCATGTAACCGCCGCAGGTATGCACCACGCCTTTGGGCTTGCCCGTAGAGCCGGATGTATAGAGAATAAACAGCATATCTTCGGAGTCCATCACTTCGGCGGGGCAGTCGGCAGATTGTCCATCCACTTCGTCGTGCCACCACTTGTCTTTCGCGCCCATCGTGACCTCGCCACCCGTATTTTTATGCACCAAAACGGTCTCAATACTATCGCAACCCATCGCCATCGCATCGTCCACGACTTTCTTGACGGGAATGGATTTCGCGCCACGATTATTGTAGTCCGAACAGATGACTATTTTGCAAGTCGCATCCTTGATACGGTCGGCAAGTGCGTTGGCAGAAAAGCCCGCAAATACGACCGAATGTATCGCCCCCACCCGCGCACAAGCGAGTACGGCAATCGCCAATTCGGGTACCATCGGCATATAGAAACAAACGCGGTCGCCTTTGCCTATTCCGTTGGCTTTGAGTGCATTGGCAACTTTGCAGACTTCAGCGTGTAGTTGCTTAAAGGTATATTCCTTGACGGCATCATCAGGATTATTGGGTTCCCAAAGTAGCGCGACTTGGTCGCCGCGTGTCTCCAAATGTCGGTCAAGGCAGTTTTCGGTAATGTTCAATTTACCGCCAAGAAACCACTTGACATCGGGCTTTTTGAAATCCCATTCGAGGATTTTATCCCACTTTTTTTGCCAATGAAAAGTATCGGCTTCGGCAGCCCAAAATGCTTCGGGGTCGGCTACGCTGCGTTTATATACTTCTTGGTAGTCTGCGAAGGTTTTAATTTGTGTTGTCATAGTGCGTGTATTAAGTCTAAGATTAAGTCTAAGTTTAAAATGGATTTATCGTTTATTATTTGAATAATTCAGCGGCTTTGGGTAAGCCTTGTTTTTTGAAGGTTTCTAATAATTCTTCTTTTGTTTAGGGAGGATTTTTGAGGAATTTGAGTTGAACATTAAGGGCTTTTATGGCAGCATTTTTATCCATTTTGAATAAATCACAAATGAAGTCGTCGGGATGTTGAGCGATAATATCGAATTTTTCCAATTCTTCTGCCGGAAAGTCTTTTAGATTTTTGGTGACGATGATTTCAGCTTCACATTGAATGGCGCAAGCTACTACGTGTCTATCGTCAGGGTCAGGGATTTGGATGGTAGGAATGTGATGTTCGAAGTTGGTGACATTGGCACCTGTAAACTCTCGCTCCATAGCACTGATTGTCCTTTTAAGGTTGGCTTCTTTTAAATCAGGACGATTTTTTAAGAGATTTCTAAGCCACTCATCTTCAATGATTTTTGACCATTTAGGAGTGTATATTTCTTGCTCGGCGAGATTCAGAAGGATGTCGCGTACAGGTGCAGGATATAATACGCAAGCATCTAAAACGACTTTAAATTCGGTAAAATCTCTCATCAATATCCGAGATTTAGTTTTTGTGCTTCTTCCACAAGGATTTCTAAGTTCCTTCTACGGATTGGTTTATATTTTTCTTTGTACTTTAATACTTCGTTCATTTTTATCAATTTTTCGCCACTGCCCGTTTCTCGATAAGGAACTTCTCCACTATCCAATAATTTTTCGACATGAGCATCAGAAAACATGAGTATTTCACCCGCTCGTTCTATGCTAACTTCTTCGTCATAAGGTTCTACCGTCACAGTTTTCCCCTCCGATATTCCATGTAAAACGGATTTCAGTGAGTAAAAAAACTCATTCGGAATGTGTAATACTTCACTTGAATCTTCACTATGAATCCTAATAGAACTGTCACCACTTTTATCAATTTCACCAACATAATCAGTTAGTTTTTCAATAAAGAATTGCGCTATCTTTCGTTCCGCATCACTAATACCTTCGATATTTTTAATCATATTTTTTCTTTTTTTATAAAAATGAAACAAAAAATATTGATAAACAAAAAATTACAATTTTAAATTATTTCTTCACTAAAGGGTTATCATACATATCGTACAAGCCCATTTCCTCCGACATTCTCACGATTTCGTCTAATCCTTTTCTTCTCTCAATCCTCAATTTTTTATCATATCGCATCACTTCACCCAATTTCATTAATTTTTTATCTCCTTCTTCTCGGTAAGAAATTTCTCCTTTCTCCAAAAGTTCTTCCACATGACGCGGCGCAAGATGAAAAAATATTTTAGCGGCTTCTTCTACGTTGATTTCCTTTTCATGGAATTCTACTGTGGCAGATTGTCCTTTTGATAGTCCTTCTAAAATTAATTTCAAAAAATAGAATGTTTCACCGGACATTTCCAATAATTTAGGTGTATTTCCCACCCGAATAATGATTGACCTCTCATCATCATCATTTTCAACGTGTTTATTTAATTGATTGACAAGAAGTTGTAGCTCGTTGCGTTCTGTACTTTTAGTTTTATTTTCTGTATAATCGACCATAATTTTTTTCTATTTTTTTGTAAAAAAACAAAATTCGCTCGCTGCAAGTTCCTTTTCGTTACTTATTTAGTGATTTTTGCAAATAATTCAGCCGCTTTCACCAAGCCATTTTTTCTGAAAGTTTCGAGTAATTCTTCTTTTGTTTGGGGTGGATTTTTGAGGGATTCGAGTTGCTTTTTAAAGGCTTTTCTGGCAGATTTTTCGTCCATTTCAAATAAATCACAAATAAAATCGTCGGGATGTTGAGCGATGATTCCAAATTTTTCTAACTCTTCCGCTGGAAAATCCTTTAGGTTTTTAGTGACGATAATTTCGGCTTCACATTGAATGGCGCAAGCTACTACGTGTCTGTCGTCAGGGTCGGGGAGTTGAATGGTAGGGATGTGGTGGTCAAATTCTACAACATTGGCTTCTGTAAAGTAACTATTCATGGTTGCGAGTGTTCGCCTCAAATTAGTTTCTTTTAAGTCAGGTCTGTTTTTCAACAGGTTACGAGTCCATTCTGCGTTAATTTCATCCGACCATTTGGCATTATAAAGTCTTGTTTGTGCAATGTTTAATAGAATATCCCTGACAGATGCCGGATAAAGCACACAAGCATCCAGAACGGCAATGATTTCCGGTTTTTCAATCATCAATACCCAAGATTTAGTTTTTGGGCTTCCTCTGCCAATATTGCCAATCCTTCATCCTGCCGCTTACGCAATTCCTTATCATATACCAATACATCACTCAAAAGCATTTTACGCTCCGAGTCAATCACACGATAAGGAATTTGACCTTTGTCCAAAATACTATTAACATCGGTAATAGGGAAACGTAAGAGATTTGCGACTTGCTTTACACTCATTTCTGCATCAAATGGTAGCAACGTAGTCGCTTTGCCTTCTGCCATATTACCTAAGACGGATTTGATGAACTCCAAAGCTTTTGTAGGAATTTGTATCGTTGGAATTTCAACGCTGTCAGCGTTGTTTCCCTCCAAATTATCCGCATGTTCTGCAAGTGACCTAATGGCAGATTGTGCCATTTTGCGTTCTGCATCTGTTATATTTTCGATGTATTCGACCATAATTTTTTCTTTTATTTTTGTAAAAATACAAACAAAATTCGCCGTCTGCAAGTTCCTTTTCGCTTCTTATTCAGTGATTTGTGCGAATAATTCAGCCGCTTTTGGAAAGTCATTATTTCTAAAAGTCTCCAATAGTTCCTCTTTAGTTTGTGGTGGATTTTTGAGAGATATGAGTTGGGCTTTGAAGGCTTTTACTGAATTTTTTTTATCCATTTCAAATAAATCACAAATGAAATTGTCAGGATATTGAGCGATGAGGTCAAATTTTGCTAATTCTTCCGCCGGAAAGTCTTTTAGGTTTTTGGTGACGATGATTGTAGCTCCACCTCGAATAGCGCAAGCTACTACGTGCCTGTCGTCAGGGTCAGGAAGTTGAATGGTGGGAATATGATACTCGAAGTCAGCAACATTGGCTTCGTCAAAGTAACTGTTCATCTGGGCAATAGTTCTCAATAATTTTTCTTTCTTCAAGTCAGGTCTGTTTTTCAGTAAATTACGCAACCATTCATCTGTAATTATATCTGACCATTGCGGCATGTAAAGTCTTTGTTCGGCAAAACACAAAAGTGTATCACGCATAGGTGCAGGATAAAGCACACAAGCGTCCAAAACGGCAGTAGGTATCGTGATTTCACTCATAAATCAATATCCAAGTTTTAGCTCTTGTGCTTCTTTAATAAGCATCTCTATACCTTCACGCTGCCTTTTTTTGAGTTCTTCATTGTACTTCAAGGCATCGCTTAAAAGTACATACTTTTCCTCACCTGATGTATGGTAAGGAATCTTTCCGCCGTCCAATAATCTATTGATATGAGCAACAGGAAAGCGCAGAACTTGAGAGATTTGTTGCACATTCATTTCTATATCATCTGTTACAAATTTAGGTCTTTTGCCCTCTGCCATATCGCCCAAAATTGATTTGAGTAAATCAAAGGCTTTCACAGGAATGTGTATTGGTGGAATTTCAACGCTTTCAGTGCCGTTTCCCTCCAAATCATCCGCATGTTTTGCGAGCGATTCAATGGCAGATTGCGCCATTTTACGTTCAGCATCCGTTATATTTTCTATGTATCCGACCATAATTTTTTTCTGATTTTTTGTAAAAATATAAACAAAATTCGTTCGCTGCAAGTTCCTTTTTGTTGCTTATTCAGTTATTTGAGCAAATAATTCAGCCGCTTTCGCCAAGTCGCATTTTTTGAAAGTTTCGAGTAATTCCTCTTTAGTTCGACGTGGTTTTCTGAGTGTTTCGAGTTGGACGTTTAAGGCTTCTATTGCGGCTTTTTCATTCATTTCAAATAAATCACATATAAAATCGTCGGGATGCTGGGGAATGATACCGAATTTCTCTAATTCTTCCACCGGAAAGTCTTTTAGGTCAAAAGTGACAATAATTTCCGCTTCACATTGAATGGCACAGGCTACTACGTGCCTGTCGTCGGGGTCGGGAAGTTCAATGTTAGGGATGTGGTGGTCGAAGTTGGTGACGTTGGCAAGGGGAAAGAAGTAACTCATAAAACCAACAGTTCGATTGATTCGTTTTTCGTCCAAATCAGTTCTGTTTTTCAATAAGTTACGTGTCCATTCGTCTTGAATGATTGGCGACCAATGCGGGTCAAATAACAAACGCTGTGCAAGATTTAACAGTATATCCCGAACGACGGCAGAGTACAAGACACAAGCATCCAAGACTACTTTTTGGCGTGTATTCATACGTCGTATAATCCCATTTCTTCAGACATCACAATGATTTCTTTCAATGCTTCCTGTCTTCTTTTTCTAAAATCTTCCTGATACATTAATATGTCACTCAAACGCATCAGTTTTTCTGCTCCGACTTGACGATGAGAAATTTCTTTATTATTCAACAATTCCTCTACACGTTCAATGGGAAAATATAAAAAATTGGCGGTTTGCTTTACGTTCAGTTCGGGAATGCCGGGCATAAGTGTGGTTGTATCGCCTACCGCCATATTTCCTAAAACAGCCTTTAAAAAATCAAAGGCTTTTACAGGAATTTGCATGACTTTTCCCGAATCACCAACAGGAATTTCGACAAAATTGCTATTACTTCCATTCAATTCATCCGCATGTTTTGCGAGTGATTCAATGGCAGATTGCGCCATTTTGCGTTCTGCATCTGTTATATTTTCTATGTATCCGACCATAATTTTTTCTATTTTTCTATAAAAATACAAACGAAATCCACCAATAGCAAATTTTATGGTCAAATAGGCTTACCCAAGTTGTCAAAGAACATCTGTTTTAATGAGTGAGTGAATGGATTTTGAATGAATAAATAAAATCCAAAATCACCTAATCAAAGGCAATTCATTCATTCATTCATTCATTCATTCAAAATTCATTCATTAATATGTAAATATATAGATAATTAGATTTATTGCAAAAAAATTAAGTCGTTTTCTATTTTTTATCTCAAAAATGGAAACCGACTTATCGTAAATTTAAATTTAGCCGTAAGCTAAAGTCTCGCTAACGGCTTGTATAAGTTCTTCATTATCAAATGGTTTGGTAATATAAATATCACCACCGAGGCTATAGCCTTGCATTTTATCACGACTTGTTCCTTTTGCCGTCAAAAAAATAATCAGCACATCCACATTAGCCGGATTCGCACGGATTTGTCGGGCAACCTCAAAGCCGTTCATTTCAGGCATCATCACATCCAATACCACCAAATTCGGCTGAAATGCACCTATTTTTTGCAGGGCTTGCAAACCGTTATATGCCTTCGCGGTGTTGAAACCGTATTGTGTCAGTAGGAAGTCTACCGCTTTCACAATATTAGGCTCATCATCCACGATTAGTACGCGCTTATTTGATGAATATATCATAAGGAACTTTATTTGTGTGATTTTCACTAAATTTCTATAAAATTACGACTTTTTCTAACATAGAAAAATATTATTTCGAAATTTTTTATCAAAAAACACATCGAATTATATAGATGTTTATATTTTTGCACCGTACAGGCGAATTTATTCGCCATGTTAGACTTTATTTAGGAATATTTTGTATGCATGGAATTTTGTATTTTTTCGATAATCAAGCCTCATTTTGAGCTGCA
>ENA-ORXR01000679-ORXR01000679.1-marine-metagenome-genome-assembly--contig:-NODE-679-length-42615-cov-34.524613_pt1 | contig 42615 bp, 43 predicted proteins | sample MGYA00237866_ERZ511479 | MGnify/ENA metagenome assembly ERZ511479
ACTTCAACCAAATCCAAAACGAAACAACACCTCGAATCTAACCAGACTCACTTTTACAGAAGAAAAGTTGCTCTGCCGCTTCCTAGTGAAGTGCGGCCTTACTACCTTGAAAAAGAGCCTCTACATTTGCTTGGAGGTTATGCGAACTTCCGGATTGATCCAGTAGAGGATGTGGCGGCAGAATACTTGGGAGTGCCAGCTTCTCAGATATCGTGCTTGGCGCAATTTGACTCCGATTACAGGATAAAACTTGCATGGGCCGGGGAAGGCATTGGCTTCTTTATGAAAGAAAAACGTCATCCTTTGAAGACTGTTTTGGTAACCCAGGGATGACGGTATCTGGATACTTGTCAGTGATCTAGCTCCATTCGCAACACTTCACGTCTGCCCTCGTCCCAGAACATCCCACAGCTCGGGATTCAGATCCCAGCCAACACGCTTCGGAGGTTCTGGACGATGGTCGCTCACTATCACGGGCAGACTTGGAATGGGTCTGAGTTAGCGCGCTCGATGGGGCTAGTGAGCAGACGATGCGTCGATACCTCGATCTCCTGAGTGGCACGTATGTCGTCCGCCAGCTACCGCCTTGGTTTAAGAATTTAAAGAAGCGTCAGGTAAAGGCTCCGAAAGTCTATATTCGAGACTTTCGGTAAAAATGTCGTCTTGGTGAAGCTGATGGAGCCTTCTCAGCTTCTCGTCAAAGTCGCCGGGTTCGGAGGATTTGGATCCAATCTCTAGGTCGCTTCCGTTGATCGCATCGCTGAGCATGCCGCCGCCCATGCGCGACTAGGGCCATGCCGAGAAGGGTCCTGCCTGCTATTAGTGAAAGCTCAACTCCACCGAGCCCGGTCACGACTATACTGCCGTAGTAGAGAAGCTTGCGCAAGTCGGAGACTGTCGGTTTGCAATGGGCAAAGCCTTGCAGAAACCGGATGGAAAGGCCGCTACAAAGTTGATTCCGGATTCTAGGGGGCGATGCGCAAGCTCAGTGAAGTCAGCACCTGCTCGAATCCGGTGCGGGCGCTCTCGAACTTGTCGTCGGGAGTCAGGAGGCGGACGATGACCTGATGGCTACCGATTCGCTTTACGGCGCCGAGTTGTCTGGTCTCGACGTCGATTCCTCCGAGGCGCTCGTGGCGGACTTTTTTGTATTCCTCAGCGATGAGATAGCCGTGGCGCTGGCCGCCGGGAGTGTGGCGGATTTCGGGGGTCCGGGGGAAGTCGTTTACGGCGTCGGCGGGTAGGGTGTCGATGGGGGCATCGAGGGGCTCGCCCGGCTCGATCTTGCGGAGCTGCACAAGAAGAATGCCGTTCTTGCCAATGCCGATGCTGACCATGGCGCTTCCGTAGCTCCACAGCTTCCAGTTTTCTTGTTCTAGTTTCCACGAGGCAGGATGGGTGAAGGCCAGGCCATGGGATGAGGAATAGGCGGCCTGCCTGGTGGATGCGGAGTCGGTGCCGTTGCAGACGCTGAGCAGACTGCAGGCGAGCAGTAGCACGACGGACCTGTAAAGTGTTCGCGGGCGATTCATCCTGTGTAAAGTTACTATCGAATGTCCTCGCGGTCGAGCGTGATCGTGGTGGCGGGAGGCAAGCCGGCGAGGAAGTTGCGCCCATACGACTTGGTGACGATACGGCTGTCGAGGATGCAGGCCATGCCCTCGTCCTTCTGGGTACGGATCAGACGACCGACACCTTGGCGAAGTTTCACCACGGCTTCGGGTAGGGAATACTCGTAGAAGGGGTTGCCGCCCTCGGCTTGGATCTTCTCCAACTGCGAGGCGGTCACGGGATGGTCGGGAACGGCGAACGGCAGGCGGGTGATGATGACGTTAGATAGGGCCTTACCGGGAACATCGACTCCGGTCCAAAAGCTGTCGGTGCCGAACAAGACCGAGCGCTCATCTTCGCGGAAGGTCTGGACCATGCGATCGCGGGGCATCTCTTGGCCTTGGACAAGAAGCCGCCAGCCGTTAGATGCACAGTGTCCCTCGAGCTTGAGCGCCATTTCGCGGAGGAGCTTGTAGCTGGTGAACAGGACGAAGGCCCGGCCGTCGCTCTCGAGCAGGAAGTGGCGGATCCAGACCTCGAGTTCCTCTTCGTAGCGCGGGTCCTTGGGCTCGGGCATGGCTCGGACAAGGAACAGCTGCATTTGCTTCCGGTAATCGAATGGACTGCCGATGTGCGCATAGTCGATGTCCTCGGCTCCGAGGCGGCGGCGGAAGTAGCGCAGGTCGGGCTCGCCCACGCCGAGGGTGGCGCTGGTCATGACACAGGTGCGTTGGGCGTTGAAGAAGATGTCGCGGCAACGAGTGGCGATGTCGATGGGGGCGGAGCGAAGTGTGACCTGCGGGCTGTTCGAGTTGCCACTGGTCGATCGCTCGACCCAGTAGACGTGGTCTTCCTGCTTCAGGTCGAGAAAGTCGGCGACTGCGTTGCGGCTGCCGAGCATCCGATCAGCTAGGTCTTGAAGCTCAAGTTTGACCGACTCTTTTTCGGTCCGGTCGGAAATTTCTCGCAGCGTCTCGGCCATGTGACGAAGCGGCTCGCCGAGGTGGTCTTGAAGCCCAATTGGCTGACGCACCCGGAACTCGCGTCCCCACGGGCCGAACTCTGATGCCTCCTCGACATCGTCGAAGAACCCCTCGACGTGATCGATCAGGCGCAGGGTGGATTCGATGCCCTTGGCTTCGCGCAGGAGTTGGAACAAGCCCTTGCGGGAGCGAGGATTGTAGAGTTTTCGCAGGTCGAACAGGATGGCTGGCCCAGACAAGCGCATGCCGAGTTGCTGGGCGGCCACGGCTTCGAGCGTGTGGGCCTCGTCGAAAATCGCGAAGTCGTTAGGGTAGAGAAATCCGCCGTCATCGTTGACCGTATCTTCGACTCCTTGGAGCAGTGTAAAGAACAGCGTGTGGTTCATGACCACGACATCGGCTTCCTGAGCCTTGCGTCTTGCGGCTTGGTAAAAGCACATCGGCTCCTTGCCACAGATGCGGGGCGAGCAGACCACCGATTCCGAGCACACTTGGGACCAGACGCTGGGGGTTGGAGGAGTGGTAAGGTCGCTGCGACTACCGTCTTCGGTCTCGTGCGCCCATGTCCACAGAGCCTTAAGATCGTCTTGTTCTGAGCTGGTGAACAGGTCGCCTTTGTTTTTCATCGCCCGGCGTAGGCGGCTCATGCAGAGGTAGTTGTGCCGCCCTTTCATCAAGGCTGCACGGAATGGAATATCGTGGACCTTTTGTAAAATAGGGATGTCCTTGGCGACTAGCTGCTCCTGCAGGTTGATTGTGTGGGTGGAGATCACTGCTTTGCGCCGATGCGCTTGGGCGAACAGAACTGCCGGGACTAGATAGGCGAGAGACTTGCCGACACCGGTGCCAGCCTCGACGGCGAGGGGTTCCTTGTTCTGCAGAGACTGGGCGACGCGGCGAGCCATGTCCTGCTGCTCGGCGCGATACTCGAAATCTGGCGAGGCCGACAGCGGTCCTGTGGCAGAGAAAAAGTCTGCGGAGGGGCCGATAATGTCGGGTGGAGACCCGGTTCCTGCGTCGAAGCCAATCAAATCATGCGGGGTAAGCGGGAGCAGATAACTCAAGAGTGGGGGGCGGACAATCGGATTCACCTCATCGCAGGGGATTGACTGCTGCCAGAATCTCGCCCATCCTGCCGTCCGACTCGCCCGAAGCCGGACAACTGCCATGTTCGAGGCCATCAGCAACGCCTTTAAAGGCTTTCAGCACCGACTCCTTTTATGGAGGCGGGTGCCACCTATTTTCTTTATTCTCCCACTCCTGCTAGGACTGGGATGGATTGCTTGGACCTATCTGCAAGGGGTGGATCTATTTCAGGAACCCACTTACGAGCAGATTGATGCCGCCATGGTCGCGCAGGGGCTTATCAGCCACGAGGAAGTCGATACCACCGGCATGGTTACTCCCTACAGCACTGGCAAGATCTACCAGTGGATTCGAGGAGGGGTCATTGTGTGGCTTCTGGCATCGATTCTTGGATGGGTTCTCAGCCTAATTCGGTGGCCGACGCATATTCCTTTGAAGAGCGTGGCATCGCTTTGTTTGGTCGCCGCCGTTATAGTCGTGGGCGACGATATCTATCAGAACTGGGAAGGCGCTCGTGAGAGCTTCATCGGGGAGGAAGCTTCCTTCCCGGCCTACCTCGGCAAGATCGGGCTGATCTTCGCGCTTCTCGTTTCGCCAGCCTTCGCGCTCGTCTACTACGCTAGAAGTTCGATCATGGACCGCTACCTGATCCGCAATGTCGCTCAACCATTGGCCTTCTGCTTCGCTGCGTTTCTCGCGATCTGGCTGATCATCGACCTTAGTGACCACGGGCCGAGCTTCATCGATGCCGGTGTGCCGTTCCACAAGGTGCTGTGGTTCTACCTGATTCAGGTGCCGATGATCGTAGTGCAGGTGCTCCCGGTGACCGTCTTGCTTTCGCTTCTCTATGCTCTGGGCCGGATGTCTCGGTCGAACGAGATCATCTCGATGCTTGGAGCGGGCAAGAGCGTCGGCCAGGTGCTCCGTCCGGCCTTCATATCTGGGATCTACCTTTCCCTAGTCTGCTTCGCCTTGAACTATTACTGGGCTCCGATGGCGGAGGGGCGCAAGGACTCGATGTATCGCGCGATCAAGGAGGGCTACGAAGACGACACGATCGTTGATAAGCAGTTCTACAGGAATCGGGCCGAGCAACGCTCGTGGTACATCGGTGAGATCCCGTTCGACCTTCGGGAGGACAAACTCCGCAATGTTTGGGTGCAGGAGCAGGACGCAATGGGCCAGCCAACGCGGACCATCGTGGCGAAGAGTGCCCGCTGGTGGCCACCGTCCGGACCTTGGAGATTCTACAATGCTAAAACGGTGGAGTATGAATACACGGGCGATGGACGAATTACCCAGAACATCGTCTACTACGACGAGAAGGAATCTGAGGTCGGCGACAAGTTCGATATGCACTTGCCTGAGACGCCGTGGCGAATTTTCAGCTCGTCCTTTGACCCGGAGTATCTCGGAGTTCCCGAGCTGACCTCGTACATCAATACCAACAGCTCTCTGCCGCCCGAGCAGTTGGCGCCGTTCCGGACGTTTCGGCAGTACCGCATGGCGTATCCGTGGAGTTGCCTAGTCGTGGTGCTTCTCGCCGCGCCGCTGGGACTGGTCTTTTCCCGGCGAGGACTTCTCGGTGGAGTGGCGGCCTGCGTCTTCCTTTTCTTCGCGATGTTCTTTGTCGACAACCTGTTCCTCGCTATGGGACAAGGAAACCAGATTGGTGCATTACTTGGCTCTTGGGCGAGCAACCTGATCTTCACCGTGATCGGGGCAATTCTGCTCTTTATCCGGACTCGTAACTGGGACTTCCCGACCCCGAAGTCGATCTGGAACAATCTGTTTGGTAAGCCCATCTAGGCTTCCTCTGATCTCACCCCGACCCGATCGATCTCCCTCCCCGAAACCGTGGCTATCAAAACCAGCTGGCAGATTCGTAAGCGTGCGAAGGTTTGCTCCGAGACCAATGTCGACTTCGAGGACGGCGAGTCTTTTTACACCGCGATCTTCGAGAACATGGAGGAGGACAATGCTTTCATCCGTAAGGACTTTAGCGAGGCCACTTGGGCGGAGCTTTCCAAGGATTTCGACCCGAAGCCCTTCTCCTTCTGGCGGACTAAGTACGAGGCTCCTGTCATCGAGACCGACGACCCTATCGTCAAGAAACAGACAGCGGAGTCGCTCCTCCTTAGCCTCATGGAGGAGGACAAGGAGCAGACCGAGAGCGCCCGTTTCATTCTCGCTGTCATGCTAGAGCGAGACAAGGTTCTCAAAGAGATCGATACCAAGGACACCGACGAGGCGAAGTTCCGTATCTACGAGCATAGACGTAGCGGCGACGTGCTCATCATCCGCGATCCGCAGTTGAAGCTCGATCAGGTGGATACCGTGCAGGCCGAAGTCGTCGCGTTGCTCGAGGGCGGAGAAGCCTCAGCTGCCGGGGACCAAGCCGAGTCGCTCGATGGTCCACCAAGCACCGATTCCAGCGATGACGAGGGACAAGGGGATGGCGATGCGGGGGCGGTAGAAGTCACGTCGGAGCCAGCCGCCGAGGACCAGCAGGCAGAGCCCGACGATGGCGAGTTGGCCGAGCTCGACCCCGAGATTGAAGCCGAGCAGGGGGACGAGGATTCCGCCGCCGAGGTTCCAGCCAGCGAGCATGTTAGCGAAGCCGAGCCCGTGGACGAGCCCGAAGACGAAGACCAGTCCGAGCCGTAGCCAACCAGCTTTCTCGGGCTTTTTCGTCAGCACATTCTCTAGCGCGACGAAGACGATGCTGGCCGCGATCAGTGGCTCCGCAATCCTTGGAGACATCCGGTAGATCCCCAGTGTCGACAGTCCGAGAGTCAGCGAGTGGGCGACGGTAAAAGCCGTGATTTGTGCAAGCAGAGGACGCATTTGGAAGCTGAACAGGAACAGCCCGATGACGAACAGCACATGGTCCATGCCTTCCGGCCAGCCGCCTTTGCTGACGCTCCAAGTGGTATCGACAATGTGCCGGAACCCCAGTCGGACGAATCCCCACAACGATCCCGAGGCCATCTTCTCGCCGACCGGCTCGAACTCAGGTTCGGCTAAGGGAGGTTGTGCTACCTGATCCGGATCTCCCGACGGAACATCCATAGTGGCCAGCTCAGTTGCTACTTCGGAGACTTCAGGTTCGGTCTCTCCCTCGCCCTCGCCCTCGCCCTCGGCAACCGCCGCGCGGACCGGGTAGGGCCTGCTGCGTTCCCCGGGGAAAAGTGCCTGGCCGCGACCGATCAATTCTCCGGCGGCGTCGCGAGCAGTCAAGACGACACTGGCTGGCGAATCCGAATCGATCTTCAGAGAAAGGTCCTCAGTATACAAAGTGGTGGAAATTTCCATCAGGCTGAGCGCCATGTAGTCGAGTTCCCCATCTTCGCCCAGAGTCGCGGTGATCTGGCAAGTCCGATCCGGGTTGTGCTTCGCACTTCCCAGCGAGTAGGTGACCGCCTCGCCGAACTGAGCAGCGCATTCCCCCAAAATCGGAGCGAGGTCCTCTTCTGTCTCCAATTGTTCGAACTTCGCCAGCCATTCCTCGTCTAGCAGGATGCGGATATCGGTCTCCTCTGCGATCCGAACCGAACTCTGATCGACTTCAATAGCCGCCTGAATCACCGGGATCGCATGGCCGAAAGCACGAGTGCCGAGCAGGAAAAATAGTCCCAGAGAAAGTAAAAAAATTCGCCAGTTTGTCCGTTCTTCTACCATTTTAATCTCGCACTCAGCTCCAGTGTCTAGCATCCTACGGTCTTAGGCCCAGCATGTCCGCCGAACTGATCCACATCGCTTCTAGCGAACACCTGCCTCTTGCCGATTTCAACCTCGTTGGAAGAGGTGTCGATGCGACGGTTCGTCTGGACGATGCCAGCGTGTCGCGTCAGCACGCCTCGATCCGCCGTCAAGGCTCGACTTACTGGGTAACCGATCTAGGTAGCTCTAACCTGACCTATCTGAATGGTCTGGTCATTCGGTCCGCCCAGAAACTTACCGACGGGGACAAGCTTCGATTTGGAAGTGTCGAGTTCGAGTTTCTCTCCGACGACCCCGGCAACATCGATTTTTCCGACACGACCCTACTCCAAACTCAGGTGCTGACTCGGGCCGCTCCGATGGTTCAGTCCAAGCCGGTGGTTATGCTGGTCGGCGACCTTAAGGCCTACAGCGAGCTTTCTGCCCGCCTGCCGGCCAACGAGTTGGCTCAGCTGATGAACCATTGGTACGAGGATTGCCGTGAGCTTTTCAAGGAAGCGGGTGCTGTCATCGACAAGTTCATCGGTGACTGTGTCTTCGCCTACTGGCATTCCGATGGTCCGCTAGCGCGCCAACAGGCACTCGAGTGCTCGCTCGCTCTGTCGGACGCGTCTGGGCGTCTCACAGAGGCCGAGCGTCAGACGCTTACCGACAACAACGCCTCCTTCGACTGCTGCGTCGGCCTCCACGTCGGCGAAGTCGCCCTCGGAGGAAGTAGCCAAAGCGACTACACCGTTCTCGGAGATGCCGTAAACCTCGCCTTCCGCATCGAGGCCCTCACCCGCAACCTTGAGAAGGACATTCTCGCCTCCGCCGAGTTCGTCAGCGGCTGGGAGCCAGTAGGTGGAAGATTCGAGCCCAGCGGTACCCACCCGGTAAAAGGTTTTGTCGATCCAGTCGAGGTCTACTCAGCGCACGCGGTGTAGGGTATGCCCGCTCTCAGGCAGGTCGACCCGATCCGCGTGCTGGCTCGGTGTGTCCGGGAAGAGATCTACGGCTCCCGAACAGGCTCCCAGATGATCAATTCCCGGTCGTGTCTCCAAATGGTGGTGGTGACGGCGACCATTCGGAGTAGTCGAGTTTCGGTGCCTAAGCGAATCACTCGAGACTCCATCAGTGGCTTGCGCTCCAGAATGCGTTGCCATTGAGGTGCCTTTCTACTTGGATCGAGCCACTCGACGGCGCGGAACACGAAGCCCCGATTGTCCTCCGGTTGAAGAAGTTTCCTCGCGATATCGCAGGTCCGAGGAGTCGATAGGTGCCTCAGTATAGAAATCGATTAATGCATCAGTTTCGTTATCCATCAAATTTGTTGTATTCAACCCGAGAGCTATATCTTTCCAGCAATGGAGTTAAATTCGGGCGGACCTGGTGCGTTCGCATCCTCGCGGGGAGTTGCTCCATGCAAGCCTGCAGGAGCTTAAAAGAGCACGCGAGGTCAGGTGGCAACAACTTCATGCCTCGACTTGCTCAAGCCGATCCTCGGGGTAGGCTAAGGGGCTATTATGGCCACCGCGACCAGTACTGATCTCCGAGAAGAAATCCTCCGGCTAAAGGAGGAGAAGAACGCAGTCATTCTGGCCCACAACTATCAGGTGGGCGAGATTCAAGACATCGCTGACTATGTGGGCGACTCATTAGGGCTCGCCTATCGGGCTCGGGAAACCGATGCTGAAGTCATCGTTTTCTGTGGCGTCCACTTCATGGCGGAGACGGCGAAGATCATCAATCCCGACAAGACTGTGGTCTTGCCAGATGCCGATGCTGGGTGCTCGCTGGAAGAGAGTTGCCCCGGACCGGATCTGGAGAGATTCCTCAAAGAAAACGAGGAGAAGAACTACTACGTCATCGCCTACATCAACTGCTCCGGAGCGGTGAAGGCGCTGTGCGATTGCATCTGCACGAGTGGCAACGCCGTGAAGATCGTCGAGGCGGCCCCGGCTGACCGGCCGATCCTGTTCGTTCCCGACCAGAACCTCGGTGCTTGGGTCATGGAGCAGACTGGCCGCGAGATGGATCTCTGGCAGGGGGCTTGCTACGTCCACGTCGAGTTCACTCGCGAGTCGATCGCCAAGATCAAGGAGGAGCACCCAGACGCCGCCGTTGTCGCCCACCCGGAGTGTACCTACGCTGTTCGGATGCTGGCCGACGAGGTCTGCTCGACCGAGAAGATGGTTGATTTCTGCAAGGAGTCGCCGGCGGACAACATCATCGTCGTCACCGAAGCCGGAATGCTTCACCGTCTGCAGAAGGAGGTCCCCGAGAAGAATCTCATTCCTGGGCCTACCGACAAATGTGCCTGCAACGACTGCCACTTCATGAAAATGAACACCATGGAGAAGCTCCACAACTGCCTGCGCGATCTCTCGCCTCAAGTCATGTTGTCCGAAGACGTCCGCAAGCGCGCCGAGGCACCGATTCTCCGCATGCTGGAGCTTAGCAAGTAGATCGGTTCTGAGCGATGAGCACGTTTGGCAACATCATCTGGTTCATCTTCGGCGGTTTCATCGCCTTCTGTGTCTATGCCATCGCGGCGGTGCTTTTCTGTATCACCATCATCGGCATTCCCTTCGGTGTTGCCTCTTGGCGGCAGGGCATAGCCATGCTCGCTCCGTTCGGCCGAGACACCGTGAAGAAGCCGAACGGCGACGGCGTCCTGAACATTCTCTTTAACGTCATCTGGATCTTCCTGTTCGGATGGGAGTTGGCCATCATGCACCTCGTCTTCGCCGCCATCCTCGGTATCACCATCATCGGGTTGCCGTTCGCCTTCCAGCATATCAAGCTCATCCCGATCGCCCTGTGGCCATTCGGGCAGGAGTTCAAGAAGGTCGAGACGGGTAGCTCTATTTCGAGCGTCTAGGATTTCCGAGGCAGCCGTTGCGGTAATCGCAGAGACCTCGCGCTACCGAGTTCCGCGTGTATCCTGAGCCCAGATGCGCGACTTTTTTACACAATTCTTGTCCAGTGCGGGACAGCGCTTCGTGCCTTTTCGCGCTTGGTTGGGGGATCTGAAGAACCCGCGAGTTCTCCGCGCCGACATCATCGCGGGAATCACGGTGGCCCTAGTGCTGGTGCCGCAGGCGATGGCCTATGCACAACTTGCCGGATTACCGCCTCATATCGGATTGTATGCCTCGTTCTTGGTGCCGATTGTGGCCGCGATATTTGGCTCCTCTCGGCAGTTGCAGAACGGTCCGGTGGCGATCATTTCCCTGATGACGGCGGCCGCCTTGGTGCCGCTTGGGCTGCCGGCCGAAGAGTTGGTCGTCTATGCCGCACTGCTGGCACTCCTCGCCGGGGTGATCCAGTTGGTTCTCGGGTTTCTGCGTCTCGGCGTTCTCGTCGATTTTCTATCCCACCCGGTGGTGATCGGGTTCTCCAGCGCGGCCGCCATCGTCATTGCCAGCCTCCAATTGGACAAGCTCTTTGGGATCGACAACCCGCGCACAGAACATCTCTACGAGAGCCTCATCAATCTCGCGAGAGCGATCCCGACCCAGACCCACTTGCCTTCATTGATCATGGGCGTGGCCACTCTCGTAATACTTCTCGGGTTCAAAAAGTTCGCCCCCAAACTACCTGGCATGGTCGCGGCGATGGTGCTGGCGACGCTCGCCTCATGGCTGCTCGGCTATGAGGCAATGGGGGCCAAAGTGGTGGGCGAGATCCCGAAGGGGCTACCCTCCTTCAGTGTTCCGGATGTGGATCTCAAGCACGTTCGCTCACTGTTCGTGCCGGCGCTCCTCATTGCACTGCTCAGCTTCGTGGAGGCATTTTCCATCGCCAAGGCGGTAGCCTCTCGCACCCGCCAGCGTATTTCCGCCGACCAGGAGATGGTGGGCAAGGGGCTGGCCAACCTCACGGCAGGGTTCATGAGCGGCTATCCGGTTTCCGGATCGTTCTCGCGAACCGCAGTGGCCTTCGAGGCTGGCGCCAAGACGGGATTTACCGCGATCATCAGCGGGGTGTTGGTCGGCCTGACACTTCTCTTTTTCACCGCACTTCTCTACCACTTGCCCATCGCCAGCCTAGCAGCGGTGATTATAGTGTCGGTGATTGGCCTGTTCCAACCCCGACAGATTCTTCACACTTGGAAGGTCCAGAAACACGACGGGCTGATCGCCTTCACGGTTTTTATCGCCACGTTGTCGTTCGCCCCACACCTCGAGGCGGGAATCTTTATTGGCGTGACCATGTCTCTGACGTTCTACATCTACCAAACGATGCGCCCGCACTTCGCCGAGGTGGCGCTCGATCACGATGGCGCCTATCGAAATGCGGACAAGTTTGGACTTCAGACCAGCGATACCGTGGCGATCTATCGCTACGACGGTGACCTGTATTTCGTCAATTCCGGCTACCTCGAAAAGCGCATCCTCAACTCCGTTGCGAAGAAGCCTCAGCTCTCCGTGATCTTGCTCGATCTTGAAGCGGTGTCCCACATCGATGCCACGGGGGAAGAGATGCTCTCGCACCTGTCGGAACGCATCAAAGCCGCCGGCATTGAGCTCTATATCACCCGGGCCAAGTTCATGGTCACCGATGTATTCAAGCGCTCGGGGCTTTACTCGAAAATCGGCGAAGACCACTTCTTCGCGAAGCGAATCACCGCGATCCAGCACATTCAAAAGGAGTATGGCGACGAAATCGATGTGGAGCCGTTCTTGCTCAACATACCGTTAGAAAGGGACGACGAGGCTAGCGAACCGGCCGCCTTTTGAGCTGTCGCTTGCGAGAGGACTGCGAATGGCAGGAAGGAAGTGAGGAGATGGCGTGTCATTCTTACTTAACTGGAATATGTTTCTCCCGGTCCAGGATAGCAATTTTTTGGTTTCCTCTTGGCCATCCCTCTTTAGCTTCCCGCCAGTATCATGTCTGAAAAAATTGATCTTATTGGAGTTGGCTCCCCGGTTGTCGATCTACTGGCACATGTGGAAGACGACCACGTCCATGCTCTTGAAGGTGGCAAGGGGGGGATGGAACTCGTTGATGCCGCAGGTCTCGAAGCCTTGCTCGCGGGACTCGATGGAGGTCACCAGATTGCTGCTGGTGGAAGTGCTGGAAACACTGCCTACGCGGCTGCGCGGATCGGCACTAAGGTCTCGTTCCTCGGCAAACTCGGCAACTGTGAGTCGGCTGATTTTTACCGCGACCGTTTCGCTAGCATCGGAGCCGATACGTCCCGATTTAAAATTGGTGACGTGCCGAATGCGAAATGCTTGAGCTTTGTCACTCCAGATTCCGAGCGGACGATGCGCACCGATCTTGGCGCCGCCATGACCTTGTCTCCCGATGAGGTTAGCGTCGCTGATTTTGCCAACGTTCGTCATGTCCACATTGAGGGCTACCTAGCCTTTAACCGCGACCTGAAGCAGAAGGTGCTCGAGTGCGCGAAGGAAGCGGGTTGCACGACCAGTTTCGACATGGCGTCATATGAGGTGGTCAAGGCGTCGGAGGATGTGCTCGGAGGATGGTTGAAGGACCACATTGACATCGTATTTGCAAATGAGGACGAGGCTAGCGCCTTCTTCCCGGGGCACGGGGAAGACCACAAAGCCATGGCTCACGCCTTCTCGGAGATCTGCGACATCGCTGCGGTGAAGCTGGGCAAGGAGGGCTCGATCATCGCCAAGGATGGCCAGATCGAATTCGTCGATCCAGTTGTCGTTGATCAGGCGATCGATACCACTGGCGCTGGCGACTACTGGGCCGGTGGATTCCTCTCCGCTTGGCTTAAGGGAAAGCCGCTCGAGGAATGCGGGCGCTACGGCTCGATTCTAGGTGCCGAGGTCGTTCAGGTACTGGGTGCGTCGCTGGACGAGGAGCGCTGGGCGGAACTCCACTCGGAGTTACACGGGTAGGCTCGTTCCTAGTCTAGGCCTTCGCGTAGAGCGTGTTCACCTCGAAGGTATCGATCGGCTTGTAGCCCTTGGTCTTGAGATAGGCCGTGATCTCTTCGCCTGACTCTTCGTCATTCGCTTCGGCGATGACGTAGAGGGGTGGGTATTTTTTCCAGTCGTTTGACTCGAGGACCTGCAAGTCTAAGCCTTCGGTATCGACACTGAGCAGTGCGAAGGTCCCTCGATCCGATGGACGGCAGACGTCGAGGATTTGGGAGAGGGGAAAGACTGGCATCGGATTGGTCGCCAGTAGCTCGGCTCCGATGTTCGATTCGTCGGCGAGGATGTTGTCGCAGTCTTCGCGCGAGTAGGTCGAGAAGACGTGGTAGTTGAACTCGTAAAAGACCAGGAGTCCGGCTTCTGCGGCTACGCCAGCACCTAGGTGGGTGTCGTCCGGGCGGACCTGGCGTTGGAGCATGTGCAGTTCCAAGTTCGGCTCGACGGTGATGCCGCGCATGCCTTGGCAGTAGAGTCGGTAGGTATTGGAGCGGCGCAGCGGGTGGTTGGCGCCGACATCGACGTAGTAGCCGTCCTTGAGATGGTCCTTGAGCAGGTCGCACAAGACTGGGTCTTCTCCGTGCTGTGACCACTCCTTAGTTGAACAGGTTTTGGCTCCAGCTAGTGCAGGAGCAGACTCAAAATAGGCCTTAGCCATACGTAAGGGCTTGTGGCGGAAGACGAAGTTGGAAAGTTTTTGCTTGGCTGAGAGGTCGGTCATGGTGGGGTACAAGAATACGGTTGCTGTTGGATTCGGCTAGGGTTTTTCGCAGGTCTAGGCTCTTGTGAGTATGCCGACAATTTCCCACATCGCAGTTTGGAGTTCGTGAACAGCATCCGCATTGGGAATGAGATTGCGGGTGTTCAGTTTGACCTTTCGTGCCCGGAAATTCGCCGGGACAGGAGCTGGATCGAAGCCCAGCTCTTTGGCGATTCCCAGAGCCCGAGGAAGATGCGAGGCCGAGCTACAGACCCCCACCTCCGTCCAGTCCGGTTTCGTCTCGAGGAGTGCTTTGAACGCGGTAATTTCCTCGCGCGTGTTTCGCGGCTTCGAAAGTTCGAAAATTCGCTCACTCGGGATTCCCAGATCGATCCAGATACCTCGGGTTTCTTCACTTAATAATCGATTCCTGCCTCGTTGGCCGACGCCCCTGCCACTGGTTACGAGGTTGCGGATTTTTCCTTGGCGGAAGAGAATAACCGGAAAGTGAACGCGGTCGCCGGCGTCGCTTAGGCCGATGCGGGTTCCGGGTGTCGGTTCTGTTCCTGCGCCAAGCACGAGAACGGCGTCTAGGACTCGGTTTGGTCCATCCGCGTATTGTTCGTAGGGGCCTTGCAGGTGACGCAGGAGAGCTCCGCTGACGAACAGATTTCCAGTTAGGGAGAACATCAGCAGAATCCCAATGAGGCAAAAGCAGGCTAGCCGAGAAATTCCCGGCAGGCAGACTGCCGCGATCAAGGACAGCCAAAGTAGCCCTAGCGGCATCAGGAGCAAGCCTATCGACTTCTTGGCGAAGAACACCGAGCCGGAGAACAGAACCAGAAGTAGCACTATGCATACGGGCGCGAGGACGGCTGGGAGATAGGGGCGGAATTTGCGCATACACGAAGTTGATAGGTTCAACATCGTCGCAACTTAGTCGATCTGGAAGTGGAAGTCTTCAGAGGTTGCCGAAGGCGCGGTCGAGTTGGGTGACATTGCCATGATGTTGGCGCACGCCGGGGTTCTCGATATCAGCGTAGTGCTGCTGGAACTCCGGGTCGCTTTCGATCGGTAGGTGGGGGTTGGTGGGTCCAGACGGTGAGAAAGAATGGCTTGTCGGGATTGTGTTCGTTGGTCAGCCTGGCGGTGGTGCGGGATGACAAAACCCGACGGGGAATACCTAGCCCTTCTCGGCCATCGACACCCCGGCGTGGTGGCCACTGCACCAAGCGTTCTGGAAGTTGAACCCACCGGTCAGGCCGTCGATGTCCATGATTTCTCCGGCGAAGTGAAGGCCATCGACGAGCTTGCTCTCCATGGTCTTGAGCGAGATTTCTGAGAGGGCTGCTCCGCCGCAGGTAACGAACTCTTCCTTGTTCAGGCTCTTGCCGTCGATTTGAAAGCGGGTGTCGGCGAGCTGCCCGACGAGCCGAGCGAAATTAGAACGGGACAGTCGAGACCATGGGCAATCGTCAGCGATGCCAGTCTGCAGGACCAGGCGTTCCCACAGGCGTCGTGGGATTTCCTCAAAGGGGGATCTTCCGGCGACAAGGCGGGCGCCTTTTTTGGTTCGGAGCGGAGTGAGCTCGGCGGCGATGTCGCGGTCGGGGAGCCAATTGACGGCAAGTTCGAAACGGTAGTCGATCTCGGCCAACTCTCGTGCGCCCCAGGCGGACAGTCGGAGGATACCGGGACCGCTGAGGCCCCAGTGGGTGACGAGAAGTGGCCCTTCGGCGCTAAGCGTCGTGCTAGGAATCGATACCTTGGTCTGTGGCACGGACAATCCCTGAAGGTTCAGGAGCATGAGGTCCTCGGTCTTGAAAGTGAATAGCGATGGCACTGGCGGCTGAAGGGAGTGGCCGAGATCACGAGCGAGCTGGGCGCTGGACTCGAGCCGGGTGCCACCGGTGGCTAGGAGGATATTGCGGGCGCGGAGGGGCTCGTCCTCGCCGGTGCTGACTAGGAAGCGGGCGCCGTCGGTATCGTCGTCGATGCGTTCGATGGCGGTAGCGCCGGTGCCGGTGCGGATCTCGACTCCGGAATCGGAGGCGGCCTGATAGAGGCAGTCGATGATTGTTTGGGAGTCGTCGGTGGTGGGGAACATCCGGCCATCCGGCTCGGTCTTGAGTTCGACGCCTCGGTCCTCAAACCAGCGGATCGTGTCCTCGGCGCTCCAGCGACTCAGTGGGCCAATGAGTGAGCGTTCGCCGCGCGGGTAGTGGGTGCTGAAGTCCTTCGCGTCGTGGCAGTCGTGGGTGACGTTGCAACGCCCTCCGCCAGAGACCTTGACCTTGGCGAGCAGGTTCTTGGTCTTCTCAAGGATAAGCACTTTTCCCGAGCCCCCGAGGGTCTCGGCGCAGGTGATTGCTCCGAAAAAGCCGGCGGCTCCTCCGCCTACAACGATGCTGTCCCAAGTGTCTGGCATGCGAGAGGGGTAGCGGATTTGTGGCAGTTCACAAGTCTTGACCCGTCGCCCGGTCGCGGGGATCATTGGGAGAAGGCGCATGGCAGACTTTTTTACAGCACCGTGGAGAGATGGCGGAGTAGAGACCTACGGGCTGATCCTGTGGATGGGCTTCCTCGTCAACGCGACCTGCGGACTCCTTGGAAACTATCTGATTCTGCGGCGGATGGCCTTAGTCGGTGACGCGATCAGCCATAGTATTTTGCCGGGGCTTGCCGTGGCGTTTCTCATGGCCAACTCGCTGGAGGCACCAGTGATGTTCGTCGGTGCGGTTGGGGCTGGCCTGTTGGCGACGGCGTTGATCGAGTTCATCCACGCCCGCACCAAGGTGAAGGCGGATGCTGCGATCGGGATCACGTTCACCACGTTGTTCGCCATCGGGGTCATTCTACTGAATTTGTTCGCGGGCAAGATCCACCTAGATCCCGATTGCGTCCTCTATGGGGATCTGAATTTTCTGCCGTTCGAGCCCGACCACCTGGTGATTCTCGGGCTGGATCTGGGGCCGCTTCCGGTGGGGGTTATGCTGTTGGTCTCGCTCCTCGTTGTGGCCTTGATCGTTATTTTCTATAAGGAGCTGCTGCTCAGCTCGTTCGATTCCGCCTTGGCCGATGCTCTCGGTTACTCGCCGCGGGTGATTCACTACTTGTTGATGGCGGTGCTCAGCCTAGTCGTGGTCGGTTCGTTCGAGGCAGTCGGGGCGATCTTGGTCATCGCCATGCTCATCCTACCGGGGGCCACGGCCCAGCTTCTGAGCACAAGCCTACCGGTGGTTTTGGTCATGTCGGTTCTCTTGGCCGCTCTGGCAGCTCTGGGTGGAATTCACCTCGGCGTCTGGCTCGACGTGCCGATCGCGGCGGCCATGGTTGTCGCTGGCACAGTGCTGTTCGTGCTGGCTTGGCTGTTCGCGCCGAAGACAGGACTGGTGTACCGCTGGGCCAGTAGAATCGAGGAGCCGATTGCGGAGCTAGAGCAGGCAAAGGCAAGAGTCAGGTAACCCAACGCTAGACCGGCTGGTTCGCTGGGTGCTCCGGGTCGATCCAGTAGCGCTCCTTCAAGGCGGCGGTGAGCGGGTCGTCATCCTCCGCGCTGTAGCCGAGGTGTAGATGCCTACGCCAGCCCTCGGCGTGGGCAAAGCGGCCGGACATCTCGCCCATCTTGCGGGACATGGTGCTACAGGTCTCGAGGTAGAAATCTTTGCCTTGGGTCTTTTCCAGCCAGTTATTCTGACTGGCGTGGGCGGTCAAGGCTTCGAGCTTTTTCTCGTAGACGGTGCTGGTGTCGACAAACGATGCCGCGCGCACTGGGTTGCGCACTTGATCACGAAAGCCGTGGGGCATGGCGTGGTAGATGGCGACATCGTTCATCGGAGCCTGCCGTGGTGGCTCGGTGCCGAAGTTCGGGACTCGCAGGGCAAAGGCAGCGGTCGAGACCAGCCGGGAAGTATTGGTATGATCCTCCATGTAGTCCTGCGGGCTATGAGTCAGGACGACATCGGGGGCGATGTCACGGAACACCGCGCTGACCTTGGCCAGCGTTCTCGTGTCATACATAAGGACAAGGTCGTCGCTGATCGGCGGGCAGTACTTGGCTTCGAGGATCTTGGCGGCCGACCGGCCCTCCTGGCTGCGGATGAGAATCGTTTGCTGGGGATTGGCGGTGGTGCTTCCGCCGCTGCCGTTGCACAGGCAAAAATAGTAGCAATCCCAACCGGCCTTAGAAAGCAGGTGGAGAGTGCCGGCTCCGAAGAATTCGATGTCGTCGGGGTGGGCGAAGGCTGCGATTGCTGTAGGCATAGTGCTGTGGTCCTATCCCACAGAAGCGCGGGGCTCTTGTCAATCCTTGCGGGTTGTTGGGAATGGATCTTGCATCAGGTCCGGATACTCGGTGAAGATGGTAGTTCCATGAAACCTCGCCTCATCGCCCTTCGCCGCACTGGCCGAGGTCAGGGCGCCGGATGACCACAAGATGGACAGCTACCTCGACGAATCCAGAACCACTCCCCACCACCTTGATCAAGTTCGCACAGACTCCCTACAAGCAACTCGCTCGGATCGAGGGCAACGTCGCCATCACGGGCGACGGCTTGGAGTTCGAGCTAGCCATGACCGAGAGCGTCACGGGCCCCGGAGAAGCGGTGATCTGCCGGACAGTGAGCTTCGAGGATCTGGAGTCCATCCGCTTGGAAACCCCGTTTCTTCGACCTTGGATTCTCAGTCTCGTTTTCGTCGCCCGGAACCTGACGGCTTTCGAGCGGATTCCGGGGGCCAAGGGCCATGACTACAGAGTAACGGTGCTGTCTGAGTCGAAGACAGCGGCGACGCCCTTCATGACTGATGTCCATCTTCGTATCGTCGAGGCCGAGTCGTCCCGTTTGGAGCGAGAGATCGAGGGGCGGACGGGTGAAGGATAAAAGCGAGTTAGACCCACCGCATGAAGTGAGCGGGGGGGACTAGCGGACCACGCAAGCGCGCCATCGGTGTAACGAACCGGCTCGGTTTCGCGGGCGATTGAGGCGGCGGCTTACTCGCCCCAGCCTGCGTGCTCGGCGAGCTGGGTGGCAAGTTCCGGAGAGAGAATGGTCAGCTCGTGAGCGAGTTGGCGGAGTTCTTCCTCCTGAAGAACCAATGGGTTCATTGGACCGCGAGGCTCTGTGCGGAAGACCTTGGCGAATCGGCTTTCCCCTGGTTCGGGAGATAGGCCGAGAGCTTCTGCGTGTGATGGTTGAAGCATGGTGTGTGTTGCTGTTAGGGAGAGTGGAAAGGGCGACCATTGGTGGTGGTGGTTGCCCAGAAATTGATTAGCCGGTGCTCGATCCTGCTTCCATCTCGGGAGGAAGCTTGGTCAGCGTGCCGTCCTTGACCAACTCGCGGAGCTTCTCTTTGAGTAAGTCGGAGGCAGTCTCAGCGACGTTCTTGCCATAGACGCCATCCATGGTCAGCGCTTCAAGATAGCGCTTCACATTGCCAGTCACCGAAAGGGTGATCTGCTCCGAAGAGAGGCTGTTCTTGGCACGCGGCATGAAACTTACCCAATAACTATCGGAAAACTATTCGAAGGGCAAGATAACTTTAACATTATTATGCCATAGTTATCGTTCTTAACCTTCGGTGTTTCCGTAGTTACTGCTAAGTTTTTTCTGGTAATTTGAAAATCAGCCTCAAATCGAGTGATTGACCGACGGGTTGGGCCAATGTGCTCACAATTAACTAATAGTCAGGAAGTCCGAAGGATCAAGTCGGGCCCCATAGTTTGTTAGGGATTGGGCAAAATCACTATCCACTAGCGGCTCTATACGCTATCACTTGGCTAACTCACTAAGCATAGCCGCCGCTGCGCGTTCGCTGGCACCGGGACCGCCCAGCCTATCGCGGGCTTCGAGGACGCCGGCTTGGACCTGGGCGCGGTAGGTGTCGTCGAGGAGCAGACGCTTCAGTTCGGCTGCCACGCTGTCTGGCGTACACTCATCTTGGAGCAGTTCGCGGACCACTTCGCGCCCGACGAGGATATTGGCCATGCCGATGTGGTCGAGTTCGACGACCATCCGCCCGACCTTGTAAGTGAGCCAGCTGACTTGGTAGCAAAGGCAGTAGGGGAGCCCGTGGGCAGCGGACTCGAGAGTGGCGGTGCCCGAGGCAACGGCGGCGGCCTGAGCGGTCGCCATAATGCTGCGGGCGGCACCTTGACCTTCGCGGATGTCGATAAGTTCTGCCTCGAGCCCACTGGCCGTGAGCAGGTCACGCATCTGTTCAGCGCGCTCTGCCGAGGCGGCGGCGGTGGCGAAGCGGAGCTCGGGCTGTTCAAGGCTCAGCGACTTGGCGGCCGCGAGCATAACCGGAAAAAGCTTGGCTACCTCGTGTTCGCGGGAGCCGGGTAGAAGACCGACGAGATGGGGGTTTCGATCGGCTTCGGACAGTTCGTCCATCAGTGGGTGACCAGAACAAACGGCCTTCAAACCCGAGTTCTCGAAGATGGGAACCTCGAACGGGAACAGGCAGACCATCAGATCGAGAAGCCGCGCCATTTTAGGAATGCGGCCCTTCTTCCACGCCCAAACCTGCGGGCTGATGTAGTAAAGGATCTTTCCGCAGTAGTCCCGCTTCCGCAGCGTGTCGGCGAGGCGGAGATTGAAGCCGGGGTAGTCGATCAAGACGAGGGCGTCGGGCGGATTGGCCATCAGGCGATCGACCAACTGGTCCATCTGCTGGCGGAAGTAACCGTATTTTTTAAGTACTTCCCAGAGCCCCAGTACGGCAGCATCGGCGAGCCAGTCGTCGACCTCGGCACCGGCGACTGAGGCCATCTCGGGGCCACCAGTAGCCGCAAGGACGAGGGTCGAGTCCGCCTTGTTCAGAGCCCGCATGAGGGCGGCTCCGTGGTGGTCGCCGCTGACCTCGCCGGCGACGAGATAGATGCGCTTTGGGTTCACGTGGGGAGTTCGAGTCGACCGTCGCCGCTCTCGATCAGTTCGGTGATCTGGACCGCGACCTGCAGGGCCGCCGCCGCTTGTTGGCCGCCTACGCGAGGGGCATAGCCCTTGGCCGCGCACTCGCAGAATGACGCCAGTTCGACTTTGAGAGGTTCATCTTTCTCGATCTCGACCTTCTCTTTTTTGATTCCGAGTAGGCCCTTGCGGTAGATCTCGCCTTCCTGCTCTTGGTAGTCGAGCGATAGGTAGGCGTCGCCTTGGAAGACGCGGATTTTGCGGAGTTTTTCGGGGCTGATTCGTGAAGCGGTGATATTGGCCACGCAACCATTCTTGAACCGGAGTCGGGCGTTGGCGATGTCCTCGCGCTTGGTTAGAACCGGCACGCCGACGGCATCGATGCTTTCCAGTTCCGACTTCACTAGGTGCAAGACGATCTCGATGTCGTGGATCATGACGTCGAGGACGACACCGATATCGAGCGAGCGATTCGGGAAGGGCGAGAGCCGATGGGCTTCGATGAACTTCGGGTCGTTGATGCGATGCTCGAGTTCGGCCAAGACCGGATTGAAACGCTCGATGTGGCCGACTTGGAGAATGCGTTGTTTCTCTTGGGCGAGCCGGACCAGGGTTTTGGCGTCGTCGACGTTGTCGGTGATCGGCTTCTCGACGAGGACGTGCTTGCCGGCATTGAGGAGCTTCGATCCGAGCTCGAGGTGCAGGCTGGTCGGCGCTGCTACGGTGGCGGCATCGACTAGTTCACAGAATTCCTCAAGACTACCGACTGCAGTAGCCCCGTATTCCTTAGCCAGTTCTGCGGCGAGCTTCTGGTCCTTGTCGAAGATCGCCGTGAGGTCGCAATGCTCGATCTCGGCCAGACAACGAGCATGGTTTTTGCCGATAGCTCCAACGCCGATGACGCCGACCCGGAGGTTGGATTTGGTTCCCTCGCTCATAGATTGTTGGCTCAATGGAGACGGGAATAGGGGAGGATGCCAATGCGAATTGCCGGTTCCAAAATAGCGCTGGTTCTGCAATCGACGGTGGCGTCGGATTCGCTATGTTCTTGCCATGGGATGGATGACAGAGCTACTCCTCGGTGAAGTTGGGAACCACCTGAAGGATCGGGAGCATAGGCAAGAAGTAGATACTTTGACGCAGGTTCAGGAGAAGACTCGGACAGCCCAGTCGTCGCAATCGAAGAAAGTGGTCATGCTACGCGGGCAGGTCGAGCGACAGCGTTTGGCGATCGAAGCCTTGACGCGATTTCTCGTCAATTCTGGCGTGGTCGATGAGGCAAAGCTCGAAGACTTCATCAAAGAGGTCGACGCCGAAGATGGCGTCATCGATGGCAAACTGGCGCTAGATCCGCGCACAGCGCGGCTCAAATTGATCGTGCCGCCACCACCGAGCTAGCGAAAGCAATCTCACGCCCAAAGCCGCGCCAACCTTCCCCGACATCCGACATCCGATACCCCACATTGCCTCCTCTCTAGAAAATGGTATTCTAATACCATGACTAGAACCATCTCCATGGATGATGCGGGAAGAATCGTTCTCCCCAAGCCAATCCGCGATCGTCTCCGGCTCTCGGGTGGTTCCGAATTCGAACTCACGGCAGTGGGCGACCGCATCGAGCTGATGCCGATCCGCTCAGAGCCGACAACCGAACTTGACGAGGCAGAGGGTGGACTCCTTGTCATACCGGCCAGCGGCGAGGAGTTCGACGCGGCCGCCGCCGTTCGCGAGGAGCGCGATGAGAGGGCGCGTCAGTAGATGCGGCGCTACTTCGACACTTCGTTTCTTGTCGCAGCCTTCGTGGCCGACGAGCCGAACCACGAGACCTGCGCGAAGATCGTAGGTGAGACCAGCGACGCCTACGTCCTTGCTCACGGGCTTGCCGAGACATTTTCGATCCTTACTGGAGGACGCTTGCGAGCACGGGTTGGTGCCGATGCCGCCGCGACCTTGATCGGGAGAAATGTCGTTGATCGGATGAACGTGGTTGAACTAAGCGCAACCGAAACCATGGCCACCTTGGAGTCGGCGGAGCGCCTCGGGATCCGTGGCGGGGGAATCTATGATGCTCTTCATCTCGCCGCTGCTAGGAAGGTGGAAGCAGAGGAAATCTACACGCTCAACGTGCGGCACTTTCGAGCGTTTGCTCCTGACTTGGACTCGATCATTTCGAAAGGCTGACGGTCGTGTGGGTGGACGAATTTCGGGTTGATCCACCAGCGCGGTCGCCTAGCGGTCAATGATGACCTCGGAAAAGGACCCACATATCCAGTCATTGCGAGGTCTTGCTGTTCTCTTGATCGTGGCCGGGCACGCTGGCTTCTTCTATCAAGTTTTTGCCCACGACTATGGGCATGGTGAGGCGACTTTTGACACCTGGTTGGATACTTTCTTCATCTGGAGCATGGACGTGCGCATGCCTCTGTTCACGATCATCTCTGGATTCATTTATGCGCATCGGCCGGTGCGGCGTGGCTCGTTCGGGAAGTTCAGCCGAGGCAAGGCGCGGAGAATTGGTGTGCCGTTGTTGTTCCTCCTAGTGCTGGAGTTTTTCTTTGTTCGCTGGCGACAAGGTCGGGTGGAGGATCCGTACCCGCCAGTGGTCGGGGCCTTGGACTACTTCTTGTTGGTGCCCGCCTGCCACCTCTGGTTTCTTTATGCGATCCTGTGGATTTTCCTCCTAGTCGCCGTTCTCGATTGGTTGGCGGTGATGGACAGGATGCTTGGTTGGCTCGCCGTCTTGGTTCTTGCATGTGTCGGAAACCTCCAAGGAATTCCCTACTGGGGGATGGCGACGGTTTTCGGAAAGGAGATTCCGAATTACTTTGGCTACGCATCGTTTCTCTACCTCTGCCCGTTTTTCTTCCTCGGGCTTGGGTTGAATCGGTTCCGGAAGCAGGTGCTTCGCAAGGAGGTGGTCCTAGCCGTCGCGGTGATATTGATCGGACGGATTATATGGGCTGGAGAACTGCGGTCACGGATTTCCCACACCCAGATTGCCCTGCTGACATCGTTGACCAGCACCTACCTGTTTCTTGCCGTTCGTTGGAAGTTCGGGCCGTTGGCTTGGCTCGGTGAGTATTCGTATCCAATCTATTTGTTCCACGGCTATGCTATTTTCCTAGTGTTTGAAGCAGTCTATCGGGTAGTGGGGCTCCCGCCTTACACGCCGTTCGCCTTGGGTGCGACTGTGGTCGCCGTGCTACTACCGATCGCTCTGTTCCACGGCCTGTCGCGGGTGCCAATCGCGAGGATGTTGTTCCTCGGGCTGAAGCCGTTTCGGAGTGGCAAAACGTAGATGCCGCGCCTACTCCCCCTCTGCCGCCCAGAGTACGACCTTTTTCTCCCGACACAGCTCAGCGACCTCCTCGCCTCCGAGGAGTAGCGTGCAGCCGGATTCGACGACGACCAGATCGATGCCTGCTTCGGAGGCGGTGCGGATGGTGTCGGGACCAACGACTGGGACGTCGAAGCGGAAGTCCTGGTTCGGCTTCGAGACCTTGACCATAGTCGCGCCGCCCTTGCCGAGTTTGCCGCCGCGCTTAATCGCTTCGTTGGTTCCCTCGAAGGCTTCTACCGCGAGAACCGTTCCGGTCTTGACCACGACGGTCTGGCCGATGTCGAGGGCGCTGACCTGTTTGGCGATTTTTATGCCGAAGTCGATATCGGGGCGTTTTTTCTCAGACAACCTCGGACCAGCGACCTGCCCGGCTTTGGGCAAGAGGTCGTCGAGGTAGGTGGTGGCGGGGAGCAATTCGATGCCGTCCTTGGCCAGCTCCGAGGCGATACCGCCGAACAGGGACTCGGCGTTCCGCTCCTTCAGCTTGGCGATCATGACGGCGGTGCGCACGTCGGGGCGGAACTCGTAGAGGTTCTTCGGTGCGATCTGGCCGACCATGACGGCACGCTCAATGCCCTCCTTCTTGAAAAACTTGATCATTTTTCCCAGCTGACCAACTCGGAACCAGTCGATGGAGTCTACGAGTTCTTCTAGTGAGGGTTCGGTCTCCTCGAGGAAAGCGGCGGAAACGATTCGCTCGACTCCGGCTCGACGAGCTGCGTGGGCGAAGGTGGCGGGGTAGATTCCGTTGCCGGAGATCATACCGATGGGTGGTTCGGTAGGCATTTGCTCATCCACGAGTAGACCGTGGTGGGAGGATTGGCCAGTCCGACGTGAGATGAGGTGAGCTAGATTTCTGGACCACTTGCTAAGACAGTAAGCCAAGAAAATGAACACGTCGACAAGGAGGCGCTTTAGCGCCGAATTCAAAGATCAGGCCGTTAGCCTAGTCAATGCAGGAAGACCGATTCCCGAACTGGCCCGCGAGTCGGCGGTCAAGATCTGGCATCAGCTGCTGGGCCACAAAGCTACGAGAGTCGGCAACAAGAAAAACTTCGATCTGAAACTACAAAAACTATCGGTGATTATCGGTAAGGAGAACCGCAAGGAACTTGGCTTCCCTCTGCAACTCAAAGACTGCCTCGAATTCCTCAGAATGACATTGGAGAGCCGAAAAGACTCGCTCACGGCTGAGTATTTCTTTGAATGACTACATACCCGTCTTTCGCGGTAAGAAATTTTTTGGCACCCGAATCGTAAACTCGGTCCGTTTCCCCGGAGTACTATCGACGCGGATCGTTCCGCCATGAGCGGTGACGGCGCGATTTACGATGGATAGTCCCAAGCCCGTGCCCTTGATATCCTTCTGGCTGTGGTGTTTTTCGACCCGGTAGAACCTTTTGAAGATGAACGGCAGATCGGCGCTGGGAATTCCGACGCCGGTGTCCCAGACCCGCACGACCCACTCGTCGGCAAGACTTTCCCAAGTGATTCCGATGCCGGCGCCCTGTGGATTTTGCTTGATGGCATTGCCCACTAAGTTGACCAGAATTTGGTCCCATAGTGGCCGGTCGCCAGTCATCGGGCAGGTGTCCACTTTCGGCGATTCGAGAATCTTTCCGCCGATGGCGTCGAGCGGATTCGCCAGATGGTCGAGGACGTCGGCTGCGCACAAGCCGAAGTCGAACTCTTCGGACCGGATCTCCGGGCCGCCCTCCAGCTTGGACAGGATGAGCATGTCTTCGGTTAGATTGGACAGACGTTCGCCGTGCTTTTGCATCACCTTAAGAGCCCGCTTCAGAGCCACCGGATTCTCCGCCAGACTATCGCTCAAGTTTTCGATGTAGCCGTTGATCAAGGTGAGCGGGGTCCGCAGTTCGTGGGACGCATTGGCCACGAAATCCGTGCGGATCTGCTCGGTGTGGAGCTGCTCAGTGATATCCCGAATCAGCACCCAGGCATGGGCATTGCTCCCACCTTTAATGTTCAAAAGCGAACTCTCGATGGAGTAGTGTCTCTCGAGGATTTCTTTGTCGCGGAACGTGCCCCCGTTGACCTTGATCTGGGCTCGGACTGGGGTGCCAATGACAATTCCCTTCTCGACCGATTCGACCAGTCTGTGGTTGCCGCAGGCTTCGATCAGAGGCTTGCCGATCGTGATACTGTGTTGAGGGAACAGGTCGCTGGCCCGTTGGTTGAAGAAGCATACCTCGAGATGGTTATCGACGAGCAAGAGACCATCCGGCAACTCTTCTACGACGGATCGGAATAGCTCATCGGCGGCCCTGGCTTCGCCTTCTAAGATGACGTTTTCGGCCTTCTGATGAGAGGTCATCGAAGCCAAATTTCCGAGCTTTGGATCAATACCATGGAGTTCGTCAATTCGATCCGTCGGGTCGCGATCGGTCTCTAGATCATGGGCAAGGCGTAATAAGCCATTACGAATTCGGTGTCGTGACCAGAATAGATAGAGGCAGAAGCTGACCGCGATGCCTGCGATGACCCAAGCGAACATTGATTCTAACTAAAAACGTAGCCGGTCCCTCGGACGGTTTCGATTCGTGAGCCCGCCGGGCCGAGTTTTTCCCGCAGGCGTTTCACGTGAGTGTCGAGGGTTCGGGTGTGCATGGTATCGCCGTAGCCCCAGACTTCCATGAGTAATAGGGCCCGCTCCAGTGGCTTGCCAGCAGACTCAAGGAGTAAAGCTAACAGACGAAACTCGGTGACCGTGAGGTCGATATTTTCTCCGTCCAAACGAAATCGCTGACGCTTGAAGTCGAGGTGAAATGAATCGATCTCGAGTTCGGCCGCTTTGGTGCTAGCCGAAGTGACTCCTCTCCGGAGCAGGCCTTGGACCCGAAGAACGAGTTCTCGTGGGCTAAATGGTTTGGTCAGGTAGTCGTCCGCTCCCATCTCTAAACCGGTGACCCGATCTCCTGGTTGAGCCTTGGCAGTCAGCATGATGACCGGAATCTGACGGGCTTTCTCATCTTCCTGCATTTTCTGCAACACAGTGTGGCCATCCATCTCTGGCATCATCAGGTCAAGAATCACCAGATCGGGGAGTTCCTTCAGCGCAAGCTCCAGTCCCTCTCTTCCATTTTCGGCTTCGAGAGTTTCGAGTCCAGCGGTCAGGAGGTTCATCGCTACCAGCTCGCGAATATCGGGCTCGTCCTCGATGATGAGAATTCGTTTCACTAAGGAATCTAGCGTCGCTTCAGCCAAGGGCAAAGCGCGCGAAGGTGACAGAGTCGGCACGTTGCAGACGTCAGAAGGATGCTGGGATAGGGACGTAAGGTTTCGATGATCCTGCTACACATGCTCTGACCGATCTCGTCCAAGATCCCAAGGAAACTACCAGTGCTCTCGACACTCACCCCGGCATTGCCAAGGCCCTCTTAACCGAGTTGCGCGACCGTGTGCTTTCTGCCCGTCAGCCATAGGAGCGTGGGGATTCTGCTGTCGAGCATCGAACTTAGGCTGTGATGGTGATCGTTCCTTCGAGGAACGGTCGACATCGTCCGGCGATGCGCACTCGATCGCCGAGGTTTTGGCAACGGAGTAGACCGCCGCGTGGAGAGAGCTGACGAACGGTGAAGTCGGTCTTGCCTAGAACCCCGGACCAGAAGGGGACGAGGGAGCACTGCGCGGAACCGGTGACTGGGTCTTCGTCGATGCCACAAGCCGGGGCGAAGAAGCGGCAGAAATAGTCTATCCCTTCGTCGCCGAGAGTCGTGATGATGATTCCACGGAGATCGAGTTTGGCAAGTGCAGTTAGGTCCGGCTTGATTGTCGTGAGGTCGGTTCCCTTCGGGTAGACGGCGATGTAGTCGTCGTGGCGGAGCGTCTGCACCGGTGATGGATCCAAGCCGTCGCGCAAGGCAGGAGGGAGCTCACAGGGCACTGGCGGTTGTGCAGGGAAGTCCAGTTCCAGCCAGCCGTCCTCGAGCACAGCGACGGCGACGGGGCCGCTACGGGTATCGAAGACGATGTCGCGGGTCGGTTCGATTTGGTGAACCACGTAGGCGGCTGCCAGGGTGGCGTGTCCGCAGAGATCGACCTCGACGGTGGGGGTGAACCAGCGGAGTTGGTGGTTGCCTCGATCCGCCAGAACGATGAATACGGTCTCTGAGAGATTGTTCTCCTCGGCGATCGCCTGGAGCACGGAATCCTCGAGCCAGGTATCGAGCAAGCAGACGGCAGCCGGATTACCGGTGAAGGGGCCGTCTTCGAAGGCGTCGATTTGGTAGATAGGGATGTCCACGGCTTCTTACATTCCGCAGAGGACGGTAGCCCAGAGGAGGAAACTATACGCGCCGGTGAGTAGCCAGAAGGCAGGGCGTTCACCGATCCACGGCAACCAGCCGAGGTGGCTTAGTAAGGCAATGATTGCGACACCTAGTGAGGTGAACAAGGCAATGCGGGAGGGAGCATTGAAGCGAATTCTCTTCTTCTTCGACATGACTTAAAAACAGAAAGAGCCACCGGAGAAGATTCTCCGGTGGCTCAAAAGCGTGCGTTGCGGACAATGTCCGGCGACGTGAAATGCTTTTTCTACGATCCTAGAAGAGGGTGTAGATGAACGGTGCGGCGGCTGTGCCACCGAGGACGAGGAGCGCACCGAGAAGAAGCAGGCAGATCAGGATCGGAAGGAGCCACCACTTCTTGTTGTGCTTCAGGAACAGAATGAACTCCTGAATGATTCCGACCTTTCCGTCGCCGATTTCTTCTTCGAATTTGTTTTTGGACATCTTTGTCTGCGTTAAAGGGTTCTGTAGGTCTAGAACTGCCGGGCGTAGCGGCTAGCCTCAGCCTTGCCGTCGCGAGTGACCCAGTAGGTTTCCGCTTTTTTGTCGATCTCTCGGGAGAGAGCATCGCGTCCCATCAGCTTGAAGACAAGCGCAATAGGAGTGAACAAGAGGAAGTAGATAGCTCCTAGAATGATATGGCTGATGACCCAGCCAATCGGGAAGGCAACGGCCATCCAGAAGAGGTAGATCGGCTTGACTGCCTTGGTGCTGATCAGACTAAGGATCCAGATGAGCACTCCGACTGCGAGGAGGATCAGCGAGATCGTCCAGTTGAAGTCCATCCAGGCGTAGGCCTCTTCGCCGCCGCGCTTGTGGAGCCAGGAGACGGTGGGTAGGACGAGGAATCCGATGACGGAGAATCCAATGGCGGAGACCCAGCCAAATTCTTTCAGCTTTTTGGAATCGGGTTTCCAGTCGATATCGATTGCGGACATGGTAGGAAAATTTTTGGTTAAAATTGGGTGGTAGTTCGACCTAGTCGAGAGCGAACTGAGCGAGGTATTCGTCGTTGTCGATGTCGGCTGCACCGGGCTGGTCGTCCTTGAACATCACGATGTTACCGACGACGAGGACGTCCATGTTGGTTCCCATGAAGCAGTGGTAGGCGTGAGCCGGGTCACAGACGATGGGCTCGCCACGAACGTTGAAGCTGGTGTTGATCAGAACCGGGCAACCGGTGGCCTCTTTCCACTTCTTGTGTAGCTTGTAATAGGTCGGGTTACGGACCGGATCGATCGTCTGCACACGTGCGGAGAAGTCAACGTGGGTGATTGCTTGGACGGTTGCACGGGGCACCATGAGTTTATCGAGGCCCTTTGCCTTGGCGATCTCCTCAGTAGCTCCATCAAGGCGCTTGTCCTCGAGCACATCGGCGACGAGAAGCATGTAAGGACTGTCCTCACCGGGGCGCATGTCGAAGTATTCGTCGACGTCCTCAATGAGGATGGTGGGTGCGAACGGACGGAAGGACTCGCGGAACTTGATCTTCAGGTTCATCACTTTCTGCATCGTCTCGCTTCGTGCATCACCGATGATGGAACGACGGCCAAGAGCACGTGGACCGAACTCCATGCGGCCTTGGAACCAACCGACAACTTTCTCTTCCTGCATGGCACCGACAACGGAATCGATCATCTCGTCGTCGGTGTCGTGGCGAGTGAAGACGGCTTTGGTCTCTGCCTTGAGGATCTTTTCGACTTCGTCGTCGGAGTATCCTGGTCCGAGAGCGGATGCGCTCTGCAGATCGGGCTTCTCGCCCTTACGCTCGTTGCCGAGAAGCTGATACCAAGCAAACAAGGCGCCACCGAGGGCACCACCGGCGTCGCCGGCTGCTGGCTGAATCCAGACGTTTTCGAATGGACCTTCGCGAAGGATGCGTCCGTTGGCGACGCAGTTGAGTGCGACACCGCCTGCGAGGACGAGGTTCTCAGAACCGGTAAGCTTCTTGGCATATTCGACCGTCTTGAGGACGGCTTCTTCGGTCACGACCTGCACGGAGGCGGCCATGTCCATGTGGAACTGCTCGAGTTCCGACTCTGCGGCGCGAGGCGGACGACCGAAGAGGTCATGAAACTTCTTCGAGGTCATGGTCAGACCTTGAGGGTAATTAAAGTAGCTCATATCCATGTGGAATGAACCGTCTTCTTTCAGATCGAGGAGATGTTCCCGGATCTTGTCTGCGTAGATAGGCTCGCCGTAAGGAGCGAGTCCCATGAGCTTATACTCACCGGAGTTCACCCGGAAACCGCAGTAGTAGGTGATGGCGGAGTAGAGAAGGCCGAGGGAGTGAGGGAAGCGAAGCTCGCGGATGAGTTCGATTTCGTTGTCTTTACCATGACCGATCGTGGTCGTGGCCCACTCACCGACACCGTCGAGGGTGACAATGGCTGCGTCTTGAAACGGACTAGGGAAGAAGGCACTTCCTGCGTGAGACTCGTGGTGCTCGGTAAAGAGGTAGCGGCCCTTGAATTTCTTGCCCAAGGCCTTGTCCATCTCGCGGGGGAGGTGGATTTTTTGCTTGAGCCAAATCGGCATGGCCTTGACGAAGCTTTGGAATCCCTGCGGGGCGTAGCCCACATAGGTTTCCAAGAGACGCTCAAATTTCATGAGCGGCTTCTCGTAATAGACGACGTAGTCGAGTTCCTCGGCTGTGATGCCGGCTTCCTCTAGCGCATAGTTCACCGCGTTAACGGGGAATTCGTAGTCGTGCTTCTTTCGAGTGAAGCGTTCCTCTTGTGCCGCCGCGACAATTTCACCATCGATAACCAAGGCGGCTGCCGAGTCGTGGTAGAAGGCTGAGATTCCAAGAATTTTCATGTTCTGGTGCAGAGAGAGCGAGGCATTTAGCCTAGAAATTGGCGATAATCAAGAAAACCCGAAATTCTTCTAAGGTCATGAGTCTTGAACTGCTTGCTATTTCAGTGCAATTAATTAAAGAGATTAAATTTATTATACTTACGGTAAATATCAAGAATAATTTTACTTTGCTTACCTGATGCACTTCGGATTGGGCCGGTTATTCGGCGTCTCCGTCGATAACGCCAACTAGGGCCTTATAAATTTCGCCAGCCATGACATCATAGCCTTTATCATTGCAGTGGCCGTCACCAATGAAGTAAACGGAGCGATCATGATTAACCTCTTCCAGAAGACGGTTCATGTTCTCGTCGTTCCGTACCAAAACAATCCCAAGTTTTTTTGCGGTTTTCGCTTGGATGCCGGCGATCTCGTTGTCGACGAATGGATAAGTGCTAAGAATGACGGATGCTCCAGCGTTTTGGGATCGTTTAACGATACTCTGAAGGTGAAATTCAAGGGTCTCGACGAGTTCCTTGGACGATTTACGGGGTTTGTCTCCGTCCCCCTGGCTTTGGGATTCGGCAAAGACTTCGGCCAGCATCTGTTTCTGTTCTGGGGAGGTTGCGAGCCGGTCGGAGGCGTCGGCCCAGATCTCACTGGTGACGGTGGAACAAGAATCGAGGACTTTGATGGTGGAGAGAGAATCGCCACTCTCAAGTTGGAAGCGAACGAGAGCTTCGGCGCTAAGCTTTGAATCGATGTCCGTCGCACCGTAGAGATTTCCTCGAGTTCGAAGGAACCAGTGTCTGCCCCAGTGGTTGGCATGTATCGGGAGATCCATGAGGGCAAGTGCTCGATCACTTTCCGCGCAGGCCTCCTCCATGCGACCGTCGAGGTTGTAGTAGAAGATCGACAGAAAGAAAGCCATCTCGAAGTTGTTTGGCCACGTTTTCGTGAAGCTTTCTAGCATTTCGACACCTTCTTCAAAAAAGGCGGACTGGACAAGCGCGCCGGCTATCGTCGAAGCTTCTTGCTCGAGCAACTCTGGTTTGGCCGCGATAGCGCGGAGATCATCCAATAGAGGGCCGACTTGATCGCGGCGGCCCTGTGCGCAGTAGACGGCGATCAGTCCTCCGACCCGCTCGGCCTCGCCGAGGTCAGAGATTTGTAGGAGTAGGGCTTCGGCCTCGTTGAGGCGGCCTTCGGCCAAGGCATCGAGTGACTCTTGCTTCAGCCGAAAATTCCTATGGTTTTGGGCGTCTAGCTCGGGTGTCCAGAAATCTAAAGGCCGACCATCGGGTGCTAAGCCACTTTCGGACTCGGCCTCCGGAGTTTCTGCTGCCTGGGCGGGGGCAACGGAGAGCTCTTCTGTCGGCTCGTCGGAAGTGAGCGAGTCTGGGCTGGGCTCGGCCGAATCGCTTTCGAATGCGTTAGACCGTCTGAGAGTCTTTACCAGTCGAAGGGTGCGAAGCTTCCATTGCCAGCGTTTGACTCCTGAAGATGCGTCGAGAGTATTGAGATCCACGCGTTCAGGCTTCGACCAAGTGTCGTTCGCACCGGAGAGGAGGATGACAAATTCGGGGGCGTGTTGCTCGAGGAGATAGTCGAGGCTTTGGAGCATCTCAGCAGAGTTTTTCCCTGGGTAGCCGCAGTTAACGACTTCCCAGGTCTCGCCGCCGCGTTCATCAAGCCGCGACTGCAACCTTCCGGGGTAGGAGAACTCTGGCTTACTGGATCCAAACCCGTAGGTGAAGGAGTCGCCTAGGCAGACTACCTTGCGTATACCGCTCGCGTTCTCGGACGGGCGGTTCTTGCTGGAAAGAAATACACTGAACGCCAGGACCTGTAACATCCCCTCAAGGAGAAGAAGGGATACGAGTAAGATGCCAAGGATTTGAAGCAGCTTCTTCATGATATATAGGTCAGTATTGAGGTTCGATTAGGGAGGCGAAAGCAAGCAATTCGCCTTCAATTTGGAGGAAGGGGAATCGCAACAGTCGTGTAACTTTAAAATCACAAAATCAATCAGGTATCAAGGCCTAGCTTTTTGGGCTAGAAAAGAGATTTGATCCGGTGAGCAATCATCGGTGCGATTTCCTGCGATCCGGCTTCGTCACAAGCCAGCAACGCGCAACGTCCAGCAGACTCTCCAAGACGAATTCGAGACCAGCGTAGCCTGCCGGACTGAAGGTTCTGATCGAGACGGGCTAGTTGTTTGGACCAACGATCCCCCGCCGAGCAGTCAATTTTCAGGATTGCTCCGTTGGCTGCGAGGTCCGTCCAACTTAGGGGAGGTTCTGATCCAGCTTCGCTGAATAGCTCGGGAAAATCATTGGATGCCAACAGAACAATTCCGGGGTGCTGCTGAGAGACCGTCCAGATCGGTGCGCAAAGAGGATCATCGGTCAGAACAAAGATGTTGGCGTGTGCACGGCGGCGAAGAGCCCTGGCGGTTTTCGCAAGATTTTTGAGGATGAAGAGCTGCAATCCCCGTTCGCGGAGTTTGTTGATCGGGGTCGAGTCTGCGAACTTGTTCAGGTCGGGGGCGAAGACCCGGATTCCGGCCGGATCGTAGATTTTGCAGAGGACTTTGACGACCTCGGCAAATAGATTTTCCTCGGCGCCGATCGGGGCGAAGAGATTGATGCGCTTCAGGACGGGCATCTTGATCAGTCCAGTAGTTTGGAGACGGCGTTGTCCCAGGTGATGTTTGCAGCGCTGTAGGCTTCGAGTCCGGCTTGGCCCATGTCACGAGCCTTGTTACGGTCGGTCCAGATCCTGTCCATGGCATCGGCGAGATCCTCGGCCCTACCTTTGGCAATGAAGCCGGTTTCGTCATCGCGGACGAATTCGAGTGGACCACCGGAGTCGAGGCAGGTGATCACCGGTTTAGCGGCGAGCATGGCTTCGAGGGTGACGTAGCCGTAGTCCTCGTCGGTCGGTGGGTAGAGGACGCCGAGGCAGGTCGCGTAGAGGCGTAACAGCTCGTCATCGCTGACGCCGCCGTGCCAGATGACCCGATCGGCGAGGTCGAGTGTGGCGACCTTTTGCTCGAGCTTTTTCATGTAGTCGGGGGAGTCCGGGCGGCCAGAGAAGTGGACGACTACTGGCTCTTTCGTTAGGGACAGGGCTTTGAGGACAAGTTCTTGGCGTTTGACCGGGGTGAGGCGGCTAGGGAAGAATAGGAAGTTCTCAGCCTGTTTGCTGTAGTAGAGATCGGCTCCTGGAGGTGGGTGGTATAGGGCGTCCGCTTGGATGTCGTTGCCCGCCTTGAGACGATTGGCGACGTTGCGAGAGTTGGTGAACAGCCGCTTTGCAGAGCCGAGATGTTTGGTGTCGGCCGCGATGATGGCCTCGCGAACGAGTTCGGAGCGCGGGTAGTTGGCGAGGTCGCCCAGTGGAGTTTTCCAAAGGTCGTAGGCGGCACGGTGCTGGTGAAGAAGCCAGACTCGGCGATCGGGATGATCGACCAGATAGCTAGGGAATTTGAGGCAGACAACCTTGTCGATCGAAGTGTGGACGCTCTCGCTCAGATCAAGCAGGCGGAAGGCCAGCATGTGGTCGAGGATCCTTTCCGGTGGGTAGCTCTTAAACGGCAGGGTGATGAGGTCGGCCTCGTGTCCTGCGTTGCGGATAGCGGCGGCAAGATTCTCTGCATGGGCCTCAGCACCGCCGCGAACGAACGGAGTTTGGACATTGATGACTCCGACTCTCATTGTCCTAAGGCTCCTCTCTCGTCGGTCTTTCTTCCGTCCTGTTCTTCGATGCTGTCGTGGAGCATGTCGATGCGTTCAAAAAGTTGGTCGCTGGCTAGTTCGATTTCGGACAGCTGGATGGAGACATCTCCTTGGATCTCGGTCTGGATGGACTGGAGTTCGTAAGTGAGTTCGGATTTGAACTCGGTGGTGTCCATTCGAGTTTCGTCGATCATCTCCTCGAACCACTGGAGCTTGCGCTCGATCTTGCTGGTCTTTTTGAAGAGCTTGTCGAGGTCCTTGCGGACCTGTTCGTTGCTGCTGATGACTTGTTCGAAGACTCGAGCCGACTGTTCGTGAACACCACGCTCGTCGCGGAAAAAAGCGCGGATCCAGCGGGGTATTTTTCGCTTTTTGGCATTCGACTGTCGGTAGGTCTGAAGAGGGGCTTTGGCTTTAGACGGATCAAATTTCGACGTCGGGTAGTCGTCAGGATCCTGATAGGAGGCTGCAGCTCGTTCTTTCCGCTCTCGTTTGCTGGCTGCAGATTGAAGGGACTCTGCGACCTTGGGGGCTACCTGTGCGGATTCACCGGAGATTCCCCGGAGCACTGCCGCCTCGACTTCGTCTCCGTTGTCCTCGCTCACGCGCTGAAGAGAACACGGACGGAATTGGTGGGCAAGCTCCGGATGCGGTGAGATCCGCTCGGGCTGAGCGCGTTTGCGAACCTTAGTGGCAGTTGGCATTCCGCGTCCGTGAACTCTTTCTGGATCTGGACCGGGCGACCTCGCCACTTGTCAACGAGGACAAAGCGGTCGAAAGAGGAGAGGAATGACCGGTTATCGGGCAATTATTGGTGTGCTTCTGCTGGTGGTGGCAGCCTTGTTCGTAGCTCCACTAGCGACCGTCCACTTTGTTACCATCGATGACACGGTGGCGGCGCTGGATGTGAGGAGCGGCATCAATCTGTGGGATCGAGCTTGGGAGGAGGCTCGGGATTGGTCGCGACTTCAGTCTGCCGCTTTTCAACTAGGTATGTTCGTTCCCCATCTGCCTGGTAATCTGTTCTGGTACCAAGTGATTAAGATCAGCAGCACGTTGGTCGCGGCTGCGGTTTTCTGCCTGAGCATGTGGCATCTCACCGGAGTGGGAAGGCTTGGAATCCTGTGTGGGCTACTTTTTTGCACGTTGACCATGGACAGCTGGTACCACAACCTTCTCAACGCTTTCCCATTTGTCTTCGACGTGCCGTTCGCGCTGTCGATGGCTATGTTGGTTGCCGTCGTACATTATGTAAGGGGTGGGCGCTTTGGGTGGTTGGTCGCTGGGGCTACCGGGTATCTGATCGCGGTGTGGGTCTACGAGGCCTTCCTGCCGTTCTTTGTGCTCTTTGGATTGGTCGCTTTGGTCCTTCCAGTCGTCTCCGAACGGGAAGCGGAGAAGGTTCTCTTGCACCGGCGTCGGCTGATCGGCGCTGCGGTGCCAGCAGGGGTAGCCTTCCTCTATCTCGGCGCCCATGTGGTGTTCAGCCAGATTGTTGGTGAGTCTCGGCTCGATGGTCACTACAGTGAAGGTGAGCTCGCATCGACGCTCCCCTTGCGTCTCTTCTGGCGACTTTCCGAAGGTGGCATGCCGCTTCACCAATGGATCTACTTTGCCATGGGACGAGGCTCAACGTCGCACACCTTGCGGGCCGAGTTTGTCGAGCATGGGGGCATGTTCGGCCATTTTCTCGCTCACTTCCGAATGACATGGTTGGCTAAGGCTTTGCTGGCTGGGCTGATCACATGGGTTTGCCTGAGTCGACCCCAACGTTACCCCCGGCTCCAGACCCGTTGGATCGTCGCCGTGGGTGCTTTGGTCATTGTTCTTCCGAATCTGATCATCGCTCTGGTTAAGAAATACCAACTCCTTTTAGTCGAACATGATATTTTGTCTCACACGACAAGTTGTTATTCCCAGTTTGGCTACTACATGATCCTTGCCATCCTACTCCTGCGGGTGTCCAGAATACTCACCTATCACGGGCACCTAAGCTGGGCGATTATCTGGGCGGGTTTTTGGGCGGGTTTTTGGGCTCTGAGCATCGGAACCATGAGCTTGGCGGTGGACTACTGGAACGACCATGTCCATCGCGACCAGGATCTCGCGGGGAAGAAGTGGGAGTTACTCGATCATTTCGCCGACAGTGAAGCGTTCGCTAATATTCCGAAAAACGGTATCGTCTATGCGCCCAGCCTTTGGAAGGGGCGCGGGATTCTGGGGCACTACCGGGGCTATTGGAGCGACTACTTTAATGCCACAGCGGCCTCCGGTTCGAAGCGCCAAGTCTTTGAACACTACAAGGACTTCCTCGCGGCGGTGGAGCAGAATCCTAAGGCCAAGACCTACTTCGCCCGCTGGCATCTGAATCCAAAAGGCTGGCAATACCTTGTCTTCGGGAGGCTCCGACCGATCAGTGGTGGTTATCAACCCAAGGACGGGGACGCCCCTCGACTGGCAATTCGAAAGCTGTCGGTGTTTCACCAGGGAATGCCCCGGAGAATCGAAGTCGAGGGTAGTGCCTACCCGTCTCCCAGGGACGCAGTGGCCGAGGTGGTCTTCGATGGGATCGCTGGCAAGGTGGTGACCGATGGACCGTTTGAATTTTTTATTGACTCGTTAACCGAGTTAGGACCGGATGGAGATCGTTGGTCGTTGACGCTCAACTGTCCGACAGGAATCGATCCGCGTACTGTCTCGCTCCAGCCAGCAGACGTGGATTCCCAAGAGGAAATCATCGAATTCTTAGGTTGGGAGGGCACCCATAAGCCGGAGTTTATCGAAGCGGACTGGGCATCGATCCGATGGACGGCGGGGGATGCTTCGATTCGGATTCGGAACAACTTACCTTACTCGGTGACAGCGGCGGCCACTACCAGTCTTCGGGCAAATGGCGCGCGGACGGCGATCATCGGCTTGCCTGGCAGGACGGTGGTCCTCGAGTTTGCGGCAGGCGACGACCGGAAGTTTCTCGATCGGGTGTCGTTTGTCCTGCCGCCGGGAGAGTCCGTCATCCCTCTGACTAGCGATCGACCAGCCGCGCCGGCATCAGCTGATGATCCGCGGCCACTAGGGCTTCAGTTCTATCCGTGGAACTTCGATATCATTCCTCAGACGGTCTCCACTGAGGCTAGGTTGAAGCAGTAAAACTTCTTACTTCGCCTTCGGGTCGGTCTTGGACTCTTCTAGTTCAGCGATGAGCGAGTAGAGAAGTTCCGTCAGTCGGCTCACTTCACCGTCAAGCCGTCGGACTTCTTTGTTCTGCTTGGATTCGCTCTCTTTGATCGCCTTCAGAATGGAGGACTGCGTGCGTCGCTGGAAGCGATCGTAGCGTTCCAGGAGCTTGACCATTTGCGGGTAGTCGAGCTTGAAGGCGCCGTGGGGCCGAAAGTCGGTAAGCTTGTCGGTCTCTAACTCCATTTTCAGGAACTTGGAGGCCACCGAATGACGGGTGGCCACTGGAAGTGTTTCTGGATCGACCCGGGTGGAGCGATCTCCGATTTCTTCGAGGTGGCGATTGAAGAATTTCGCCGATTCTTCGAATGAGAAATTCGCTTCGATATGAGCTCTTCCCGCAGCTCCTATTGCCGCTGCGGCTGTCGGGTCATCGTGGATCTCCCGCATCATCCGGGCCGCTTCATCGATATCAGGATCCGCCCAGAAATCTCCCTCGGGGTAAGGGTAGGAGGACTTGCCAATCGGAATCATATTATTCGGACAGAGGAAGCTGTTCGACGAGTCCATGAACTGCAGATTGCCGGAATAGCCGGTGGCCAGACAAGGCGTTCCGAAAGCCATACTCTCAAGCAAAGTCTGCCCAAGTCCTTCTGACCTGTGTAGCGACACGTAGCAGTTGGCTCGTTGAAAGAGCGCGTCTTTCTCGGGCTTTTCCAAGAACTGATCGAGAAGGACGATGTTGGGATTGTGACGGGTGAAGTTGCGCAGGTAGAGCAGATCAAGGGGGCGCTTCTCTCCGCCGATCGTCTTGATCACAAGAATCGGTCCTTCACCTTCAACCGGATCGGGAAAGGCCATGGTGAACGCATCGATGGTCGCCATCGGATTCTTCCTGCGCAGATCGCTGAGAAAATCGAAGGCAAATAGGTAGACGTAACGATCCCCTAGATCGAGCCAGTCAATCACCTCTGGGGGGGCTGGTCCCGGTGGTTCGGTGGGGTGGGGAAGGTAGCGGACGGGTAGGTCGGTGGCTTCGGTGATTACCTTGTGCACAAACTCGGAGCAGACCCAGACTTCATCGAGGAAGTCAAAGCCCAACGCCATCTCTTTCGGCAGGATTTCGGTTTCCCAGAACCACAGGCCAATGTTGTAGCGGCCGTCGAAAAATTTGGTTCCCACTTCCTGAGCGAACGGGCGCATCTGGTCGCCATTCAGACAAAAGAAATTCGTGTCGTAGATCGGCTCCGGAGACAGATTGGGTGCGCCTTCAAGGACGCGGTCGCTCTCGATCCTGCTGTAAGAGATCGTGCAATGGTCGATCTCGGCCACCTCAAGCACTCGCTGGACGAGTCTTGCTGTTTCGCCGAGACCAAGACCTGACTCAAGAAAGCCGACAAGATTAATTCCCCTCATAAAGTTAGAGAGGACTTAAAACGTGTAAGGGCGGGACTTCAACCCGCCAAACAGAGGCGGAAGCAGAATCTGCTACTCGTGCCGAAGCTCGACCGGGCTCATGCGGACTCATGCGGGCGGTGCGCATCGCCGGATAGTTACCATAGACCGGAGCTTGTGCATCCAGTGGCTTTTCACTCCCAATTTCAGCGTGCGCTATCAACGTGGTTCTGGCTTTGGTCCCATCCACTTGGATCATTCTGCTTGCCCTTCTGTAGTTTCAGTATTCAGTGAAAGTGTGTCCGACGCGTCGAAGGAAGGCTTTCTTGAGAGCCGTGAAGAGTTCATCAGCCAATGGGGAGCCATCGGCACCTCTTGGGGGATTAATCGCACGGTTGCCAAGATCCACGCTCTTCTCATGACTAGTCAGGAGCTCCTGAGCACCGACGAAGTCATGGACTGCCTGTCGATCAGTAGAGGCAATGCCAATACCAGTCTGCGCGAGTTGGTTTCTTGGGGGTTGATCCGACCGGTAGTCAAACCGGGCGAGCGGAAGGAATTTTTCGAGGCCGAAAAGGACATCTACAAGATGGCCTGCATCATCGCTCGCGAGCGAAAGCGTCGTGAAATAGAGCCCGCTATGGCCGTGGTGAAAAACTGTCAAGAGCGTACTGACGGTGACACCGACCCAGAAGCTTTGGCCTTCAACAAACAGATGGGCGAGATGATGGAATTCATGCAGTTCGCCTCGACCATGCTCGACAAGGTCGCTGGTTCCAAAGAGGGCACCATGATGAAGATGGCGGCCAAGTTTTTGGCGTAAGTTCGACCGGCAGTCGAGTCACCTGATCCTAGCCGAGCTTCCCGACCGCACGTCGTTTGAAGCTATCGGAGCGGCAGGATCGTGGCAGCTCCGGTGCGCGAACTACGGTGTACCGACACGCGCTGGCCAGCGCGGTAAGCATTGCCTTCGGGCATCTGGATCAAGGTAACGATGTCGCCTCGGGGATCGATTAGGGTGAATTCATCGGCTTTTTTCCGAGTCACGCCCTTCTCAAGGACCGGTCCGAGTAGCCCCCCGACGATGCTTCCGACTATGCCTCCACCGAGGCTGCCCGCTAGACTTCCGACCTGGCCACCGACACTTCCGGTGGTGCGATCGATTGGCACCTTAGCCAAGGCTTGGATTGTGTGGACTTCCGTAGTGTCCTCAGGGTAAAAGACTCCCACTTGGTCGGGATTCTCTTTCCTCGTGGTCGAGCAGGAGCACAGGCCAAGGCTGGAGCACAGGGCAAAAACAAGGGTTAGGGTCGTAAGTGGTCGCATGGTGTCTGTGGGGCGGCTTGTTGAAGCTTAGGGTTCTAATCCTTTAGATGGTGGATCGGGGAAGGAATGTCACTCCTTGGAAGAATGCTCCTTGCTCAAGATCGAGGACTGACCGATCTCTTTGTGTGTCACAGGAATCGGATCGCAAGTTGGGGGAGGCGAAGCACAAGAAAGACGCCAAGTCACGGGGCTCGGCGATTCGTAGTTGGTCGCAGAACAGCACCTTGCGTCTTCTGCTCATCGTGGTGAGTAGTATCATCCTGATCGCGGCCCTGCGCTACGCAGGAGACCTGATTGTTCCGGTTCTGCTCGGGGTTCTACTAGCCGTGGTGAACTATCCGATTCTCACCGGGCTCGAGCGCAAGCGCGTTCCTCGGGGGCTGGCGATCTTTTTCACCGTCGGGCTAAATATTCTGCTCCTCAGCTTCATCCTGTATCTCGGAACAACGGCCATTTCTAAGTTTCAGAAGGACCGCACGCAATATTTCAACGGGCTGAAGGCATTGGCCAACAAGAGCGCTGTCTGGGTCGAGTCGAAAGGTATCGAAGGCGCCGGCGAGATCGTCAAAGACCTACTCGACGACCGCAACGAGTTCGTTCGCTACGTTCTCGAGGCCGATATCACCTCGAACGTCGGCAACCTACTCGCCTCGTTCTCCACCTCGGTCGTAGGCAAGGTCACCGGTCTTGTGTCGACCGCGTTCTTTGTCCTCATCGTCATGATTTTCGCCATGATCGAAGGACGGAACATCAGCGAAAGAATCCCAAAGATTCGCGAGTCCCGAGGCCCGGACTTCAGTGGGTTTCTCCGTTCGGCCGACGACATCCAGCGCTACCTCCGGATAAAAACTGTGGCCTCTATGGTGACCGGTATTCTTGCCGGTCTCCTATGCATGGCGGTGAAGCTCGATTACCCATTCCTCTGGGGCTTGCTCGCCTTTTTGCTCAATTTCATCCCGGTCATCGGCAGCATCATGGCGGGTATTTTGCCGGTTATCATTGCTCTTGTGCAGATCGGGCCGATCTACGCCATCGTTGTCATGGTCGGCTACCTGCTGATCAATTTCGTTATAGGCAACTTCGTCGAGCCGCACATTCTCGGCCGACGCTTCGGGGTCTCCACCCTAGTCATCGTCCTCGCCGTCTTTTTCTGGGGCTGGATGTGGGGCCCGCTTGGAATGTTTCTTGCGGTGCCACTGACCATGGTGGTCAAGGTCATCTTCGACAACTCGAATGACTTCCGTTGGATCTCCGTCGCCATGGGCAAGGGGGACATCGACGAGGAGCGGATCCTCAAGGAGCAAAAGCTCGCCGAGACCCGCAGGCAGAAGCGCATGGGCGCCAATCCGGAAGCGAGTTAAGTAAAAGCTAGGTCAATCAGGCTGGTGTCGCGAACCGGATGATGCCGGAAGCACCAACACGACTATCGCCCGCGCTTCCGATTCCTTCACCTGATGTCGGGTGTCGGGGCGGTGTTAGGCTGGGGATGATCCAGAGAGCAGGGCGCCGAAGTTACCGGTGGGTAGCCCGGGATCCCAGCACCCTCCCTCCGACTCGTCGGGAACTCGGAGCGGGATGACAGAGGGGGGCGAGCCGTGAATAACTAGAGCCTGTCCCAAAGTTAGCCGATTTTCTGGAGCGGCCGAATTGGGTGCGTTCAGAAGACTAACTGACGTGGTC